>JADMIO011529818.1_pt1 | contig 62118 bp, 59 predicted proteins | sample 8958161 | NCBI WGS metagenome assembly JADMIO01 (sample SAMN16585339, study PRJNA669376) | soil metagenome | isolation source: Crop rotation soil | place: USA: Cullars Rotation, Alabama | collected 2011 | reverse complement strand
AAGGTGAGCCAGTGTGATTACATTTGCGGCCTAACTGTGGCCAGTCCAGTTACGCTGGAGTCACTAGTATTTAGGTGACACTATAGAAGCGGCCGCGACAACTTGTCCACGTGGAATTCTAAGCTTAGGATCCCAATGTGCTGGAAAGCGGAGGCAGGGCCCGGATGCGCCCGTCCACGGCGGGAAAACCGGAAAAGGCTTGCCTCCCACAATTCAAATCTCGTATCTCCGATGAAATTGTCGTTGCCTGGCCTTTGCCTTCTGCTCCCGCTAATCACAGCCACAGTTCTCTCTGTGTCGGCTGCCGCGGACCCTCAAGCCGGCAACATTCTTCTCGGCGAACTGAACTGTACCCGCTGCCACGCCGCGTCCTCAAGACAGGCTGAATGGTTGACGCCAAAATCCGCGCCGCTCCTGAAAGGCCTGGGCTCCCGCCTGAACGCGGATTGGATCCGCCATTATCTCGCAGCTCCGCACCAGGTCAGGCCGGGCACGACAATGCCGGAATTGCTCCACGGCTTGCCGGCGGTCGAGCGCGAAGCGGCGGCAGAAGCCCTGACGCATCATTTGCTTTCCATGAGCCCGACTCAACCTCTCCGTCCCTCGATCACGGACAAGGTGGCGGTGGCTCGCGGCGAAACCCTCTTCCACCGCATTGGGTGCGTCGCTTGTCATGCGGCACACGACGCTGCCCCGGCCGCCTCATCCATGGCTCTGCCTCTGCCGCGCATGGCGGAGAAGTGGTCGTTTGAAGGCCTGCGCCGGTTTCTGATCGACCCCCTGGTGTCGCGGCCCTCAGGGAGAATGCCGGCGATGGCGCTCACCGACGGTGAGGCGACGGACATCGCCCACTATTTCCTGCGCGCATCGCCTGCGCCGGAAGCCATCGCGGCGGCGACCCCGTCTTCGTTCGTGTTGGATGCCGTCAAGGCGGCGAAAGGCCGGGAATTGTTTGCCCAATTGAATTGTGGCGCATGTCATGAGCAAAAACCGCCGGCCCGCCCGGCGCCCGCCCTCGCGACGCTGAACGATTCGCTCGGATGTTGTTCTGAAAAACCGCCCGCATCGGTTCCTGACTTTCATCTCAACCCGGTTCAACTGGCCGATGTGCGCGCTGCACTGGCCGCATTGAAAAACCCAGGTCTCGCTGCCCCTGAACCGCGGCAGCAACTGGCTCATGCGCTGGCTACATTTCGATGCACTGCGTGCCATGCGCGCGACGGCAGCGGCGGTGTGAGCTCCGAAAGCGACATTTGGTTCACGTCCAACGGCGAGGATCTCGGCGAGGAAGGGCGCATCCCTCCCCGGCTCGATGGTGTCGGCGACAAGCTCCGGGGGCCATGGCTCAGCAATGTCCTGGCTCGCGGCGCCAGTGTGCGGCCCTACTTCAACACCCGCATGCCGCAATTCGGGATCAACAATGTTGGACGGCTGCCCGCGCTGTTCATCGCGCTGGATCGACACCCCTCAACGCTCTTGCCGGTCACGGATTCCCCCGATGCACAGCGCAACGCGGGGCGCAGGCTGGTGGGGACGGACGGCCTTTCCTGCATCGCCTGTCATCGATTCAATCGGCAGCCCGGGCACACCATGCAGGCCATCGATCTCACAACGTCGATGGAGCGGCTCAATGAAGACTGGTTTCACCGCTTCCTCCGCGATCCAAATCGATTCAATGTCGGTACACGCATGCCCGCATTCTGGCCTGATGGCGTCAGCCCGCTGCCCGCCTTGCTCGAGGGCAGCACCGAACGACAACTGGCCGCCCTCTGGACGTATCTTTCCGACGGGCCCCGCTCGAAATTTCCAGAAGGCCTCAGCCGCCAGAACATGGAGCTGATCGTGGGCGGGGAAGCAATCGTGTACCGCGGGAAACTGTGGGAGGCCGGTTTCCGCGCCGTCGCCATCGGCCATCCTGAACAGGTGAATGTCGCGTTCGATGCCGAGGAAATGCGCCTTTCGTTGCTCTGGCGCGGACGTTTCTTCAACGCCGGCGCTCACTGGGGAGTGCAAGGCATGGGCCAGATTCGTCCGCTCGGCAGCAATGTCGTCGTCTTCCCGCACGGCCCTGCACTCGCCGTGCTCCCGGACGAGAATTCGTCATGGCCCACCAACGCGCCCAAGGAACTCGGCGCGAAATTTCGCGGTTACCAACTCGGCGCGCTCAATCGGCCCAGCCTGTTGTACTCGTTTCAGGGCGTGGAGGTGGAGGATTTCATGACCGGCACAAGCGCGAATGGAATCAACTCGATCCATCGAACCATCCGATTCGCCGGTGCCGCACCCGAACGGCTGTATTTCCGCCTCGCCGCCGGCAAGCTTCTGGCGGCCGGCACGAACGCGTGGCAGTTCGACAACAGTCTCACGCTTCACGTCACCAGCCTTTCGCCGGCATTCGTGCGCAGCGATGGCCGCCAGGAATTGCTCGCTCCCATCCGTTTCCGCGAGGGCAGATGCCAACTGGAGGTGGACTATGTTTGGTAAGCGCCCGTTTCTTTCGATCATTTTGATGATGGCCGCGAGCCATGTCTTCGCGCAGCAACAGGCGAAACCCAGGCAAAACCTCAGCACCGACGAGTTGCCACCGATGGAGGCCAACTCACGCGAGGCAGACTTCTATCGTATCGTCGATATTCCCATGCCCGCGGGCGTCGTCATGGAGGCAGGAAGCATTTCCGAGTTGCCGGATGGCCGGCTCGTGGTTGGCACACGGCGGGGAGAGATTTACTTCGCGACCGGCGTCGACACCACTCCGCCCGTGCCGCAATGGAAGCTTTTTGCCAGCGGCCTGACCGAGGTGATGGGCCTGGCGTGGCGCGACGGGGCGCTGTTTGTCACCCAGCAGGGAGAGCTCACGCGTTTGCTCGATACGGATGGAGATGGTCGGGCGGACCGCTTCGAGACGGTGAGCGACGCGTGGGCGTGGGGCGGCGAACATGAGTTTACCTTCGGCTCGGGCTTCGATCGCGATGGAGCCATTTGGACCGTGCATGGGCTGACCGGCAGTTACACCTCCGATCGATTGTTCCGCGGCTGGGCACTGCGCCATTTTCCCGACGGCCGCTGGGAGGCGATGTGCAGCGGGCTCCGCAGCCCCGGTGGGATCGCGTTCAATACCGAAGGCGATGTGTTCTATGCAGAGAGCCAGGGGCCGTGGGCCAGTGCGAATACTTTAAAACAACTACGGCTCGGCGCGTTCATGGGCCATCCCGTCAGCAATAAATGGTGGGACCGCGCGCCCAACATGGGCCCGCGCCCCGCCGAGCCCACCGGCGGCGAAAGCGGTCGACGCCATCTCGACGCGCAGCGCATCCCGCAGCTCATGCTGCCGGCCGTGACGTTTCCGTACAAAAAAATGGGCCAGAGCGCGTCGGCGGTCATGCTCGATGCGTCCGGTGGAAAATTCGGCCCTTTCGCCGGACAATTTTTCGTCGCGGACTATACCCTCAGCCTCGTCATGCGCGCGGAGATGGAAAAGGTGAACGGCTTCTATCAGGGCGCATGCCATCCATTTCGCCAGGGCTTTGCCACAGGGCTCATCGGGGGAACGTTGACGAAACGCGGCCAACTCTTCGTGGGAGGCAGCAAGCGCGGCTGGCCCGTACGCGGTCTCTCCGCCTACGGATTGCAACGTCTCGACTGGACGAGCCGGACGCCGTTTGAGATCCAAACGATGCGAGCAAAACACGACGGCTTCGAACTGCGCTTCACCACACCCGTGGACGCCGCAAGCGCAAGCGACCCGCACAGTTACACGCTGGAAACGTTCACCCACCATTACTACGGAGCCTACGGCGGCCCCGAGATCGAGCAGGCTCAACAGGACATCACCAGCGCAACGGTCAGCGCCGACGGACTCTCGATCCGGCTTGTGGTCAACAAGCTCGTCCCCGGCCACATCCACGAACTTCATCTTCCCGGCGTGCGCGACCGTGCCGGCCAGGCGCTCGTGCATGATGTCGCTTACTACACGCTGAACCAGGTCCCGAATTGAGGTCGATGAACTTTCGCGTTGTGCTTCTGTTCTCGCTGTTGGCAGCCGGCGCTCCGGCGCCTGCCGCAAACCGCTTCGCCGGAGCGACCCAGGAACAGCCAAACTTTCTCCTCTTGCTGTCCGACGATCAAACGCACCGCGCGTTGGGCCTTCTGCATGAACTTGAAGTCAAGACGCCCCACCTCGACCGGCTCGCCAGGCGCGGGATGCTGTTCACCCATTGCTTCAACCAGGGCGGCTGGAGCGGCGCCGTGTGCATTCCGAGCCGCACGATGCTCAACACGGGGCGTCATGTCTGGGAATGTCGACAGACCAACGGACAGGATATCGCCGATGTGCCACTCTGGGGCGAGACCCTCGGCCAGGCAGGCTATCACACGTTCATGGCCGGAAAATGGCATATCCCGGATGCGGCATTGAGCCGAAGCTTCAAAACCATCGGACCTCTCACCGGCGGATTTCTCCCTTCCACGCCCGAAACCGGCGAGGCCTACAGGCGTCCTGCCGCGGGCAACAATTGGTCGCCGGAAGATCCAAAATGGAAAGGCCATTGGCTCGATGTCGAAGGAACGCCCGTTCATTCCAGCGTGCAGATTGCCGACGCCGCGATCGGTTACCTCAAAACCCACGCTGCGACGCGCGTGAAACCCTTCTTCATGTATATCGCCTTCAATGCGCCCCACGACCCGCGACAGGCACCCGGCAAATTCCTGGATCTCTATCCGCCGTCAACTCTCAAGCTGCCTCCCAATTTCCAGCCCAAACACCCGTTCCTCATCGAAAGCGGTTTCCATGGACGTGACGAGATCCTGGCCCCCTATCCGCGCACGCCCGAAATCATCCGTGTGCACCTCCAGGAATATTACGCGATCATCACGCACCTGGATGAGCAGATCGGGCGCATCCTCGACACGCTCGAAACCACAGGCCTGGCAGCGAACACCATCGTCCTCTTCACTTCCGACCAGGGACTGGCGGTTGGACAGCATGGCTTGCTGGGCAAACAGAATTTGTACGATCACTCGTTGCGGATGCCGTTCATCATCGCCGGACCCGGTATACCGAAGGGCCAACGCCAGGATGCGCTCGTCCACATGCAAAGCCTCTTTGCCACCACCTGCGATATGGCCGGCGTGCGCGTGCCTGATTCGGTCCAGTTTCCAAGCCTCGTGCCGCTCATCACAGGTCGAAAGAGACAGCTGAACGACGCGCTCTACGCCGCGTTTCTCGATCGGCAGCGGGCTGTCCGCACCGAGGAATGGAAACTCATCCGCACTCCGCACGCCGGACAAGTGCAGCTCTTCAATGTGAAACGCGATCCGTGGGAGTTGCACAACCTCGCCGCCGACCCGAAGCACGCCTCCACCCTCGCCATAATGGACGCCAAACTGCGCACGCTGATGAGCGAGATGAAGGATCCCCTGCCGGCGGCGCAACTCTTCGCGACGCTGACGAATGCGATGCCCGCGGAAACGCAGCGGCTCCCAAACGCAATCTCGAAGGCCGCTTCCCCCAACGTCGTGTTCGTGATCGCCGACCAATGGCGCGCGCAGGCGTTCGGCTTCGCCGGCGACCCGAACGTAAAAACTCCGAACTTCGACCGGTTCGAGCGCCAGTCGGTTCATTTCACGCAGGCGGTCGCTGGATTACCTGTTTGTTCTCCCACGCGCGCGTCGCTGCTGACCGGCCAGAGGCCCCACACGCACGGCGTATTCATCAATGACGTGCCATTGAACCCCGAGGCGGTGACCTTGCCGAAGGTGTTGAAGAGCGCCGGTTACGACACCGCCTGCATCGGCAAGTGGCACGTGGACGGACACGGCAGTCGCTCGGCCTTCATCCCGCGCGAACGACGGCAAGGGTTCGATTATTGGAAGGTGCTCGAGTGCACCCACGCCTACTCGAACTCCAGCTATTTTGCCGACACCCCGGAGAAACTGAAATGGGAAGGCTATGATGCCATCGCCCAGACCCGCGACGCGCAGAGCTATCTCCGCGAGCATGCCAGAGCGGACAAACCCTTCCTGCTCTGGCTGGCGTGGGGGCCGCCACATAACCCGTATGAAAGCGCCCCAACCCGGTATCGCTCGCTCTATCCGCCGGAGAAAATCCAACTTCACCCGAATGTGCCCGAATCGGCGCGGGCACAGGCCCGGAAGGAGCTCTCTGGTTATTACGCCCACTGCACGGCGCTCGATGATTGCCTTGCCGAACTGCTGCACACGCTCGATGAGACCGGTCTCGCTACCAATACCATCGTGGTCTTTACCTCCGACCATGGCGACATGCTTTGGTCGCACGACCAACAGCGCAAACAACGGCCCTGGGAGGAATCCGCCCGGGTCCCACTCCTGTTCCGTCTGCCGGCGTCGCTCGGCATCCAACCGCACCGGCTCGCCGCAACCATCAACACCGAGGACATCATGCCCACCCTGCTGAGCCTCTGCGCGACCCCCATTCCCAAAAGTGTTGAGGGACTCGACTTCACCGCGGCCATGCGCGGGGGCGCTGACCCATCCGGCGGCTCAACCATCGTGCGCTGCATCTCGCCGTTCGGCGAATTCATCCGCAAAAACGGCGGACGCGAATATCGCGCTCTACGCACCGCGCACAACACCTACGTCCGTTCGCTCGACGGCCCCTGGCTCCTCTACGACAACGAGGCCGACCCGTACCAGCTCAACAATCTCGTTGGAAAACCGGAGCATGCAGAACTGCAATCCCGCCTGGACTCGCTCCTTGCGAGCAAGCTCGCAGTGCAACACGACGACTTCCGGCCCGGCCCCGAATACATCGCGAAATGGGGCTATACCGTGGATGCGGACGAAACCGCGATTTACAAACCATGAAGCAGGAGATGCTGTCCATCAGCGGGCCTCGGGTCATTTCACGCGAGGCTCATCCGGGCACTGCCCCCGGAGCGCCGGTCTCCGACCCGGCACGTGCTGAACTTTGCACGGCCGGGCCGGGTCGGAGACCGGCGCTCCAGGTGGGATCGAACCGAGGAAATGCCCCATGCGGTCGGACTCCATCCAAAGAGCCACATCCAGGGCGTTGACGGGCACATTTTCAAAATAATCCGTGCGGTCGGGATTGGTGTGCCGTTCATATCGGTGGCGCCGATGCGTTCCATGGCCTCGAAGAAGGCCCGCTGATCGCCGGTGCTCTTGAGATGTTCGCTGCCGGTAAAAAGGAGGTGCTCGAAGAGATGGGCGAAACCGGTCTTGCCGGGTTTTTCGTTTTTGGACCCGACGTGATACCAGAGTTTCACCGCAACAATCGGCGCTTTGCGGTCTTCGTGGACGATCACCGTCAAGCCATTGGTGAGAACAAACTTTTGGTAGGGGATTTCAATTTTGATGTCGGCGACCGAAGCGGCGTTGGCGAAGAACGCAGCGAAGAACCCGGCGCACACGCCGGCGAGACAGGCAAGTTGTTGAGTTCGCATGATAATGAGTGGAGAGGTAGTCAGCTCAGTTCAAAGACACCGACGACTTGCGTTGTTGTATCTCATTCGCAAGATTTTTCGCCTCGAACGCACGGACGGGGTCTTGATTTTTCCCGGAGCTTCAGTGGTGATTGTCGAGACGTGAATCATGGTTGGATCAGCGTAGTTACCGGATGTTTGTATTTTGCTCTGAGCCCTATTGTATTATGGGGGTTTCATTCCTGTCAGGGCTGCTCTGTTCTCAATCCTTTTGGGATGAGGGGCAGGCGTCCGGCTTCCCGGCGACGGCGCACTCCGTTGGCGCTGCTGCTGGTCTTCTCGGCCACCTTCATGGCGGCACCGGTTCGCGCCGCCGAGACATCGAAGCCGAACATCCTGATCATCCTGGCGGACGACCTGGGTTACTCCGACCTGGGCTGTTATGGCGGCGAGATTGCGACTCCTCATGTTGACGCGCTGGCGAAGGGCGGGTTGCGGTTCACCCAATTCTATAACACGTCCCGCTGCTGGCCATCCCGCGCAGCGCTGCTCACCGGCTATTATGCGCAGCAGGTCCGCCGGGACATCGTGCCGGGGGTGAAAAGCGGTGGGCAAGGGACACGTCCGCCCTGGGCACGGCTGCTGCCGGATATGTTGCGCCCGCTCGGATATCGCTCCTATCACTCGGGCAAATGGCATCTCGACGGGCAGCCCCTGCGGAATGGCTTTGATCATTCCTACAACCTCACCGACCAGGACCGTCATTTCACGCCGCATCAGCATACGGAGGATGACATGCCATTGCCGCCCGTTGAGCCTGGGAGCGGCTATTACACCAGCACCGCCATTGCAAACCACGCCATCCGATGCCTGCAGGAACATGCCGAAAAATATTCGGCCCGCCCGTTCTTCGAGTATCTCGCCTTCACAGCGCCGCACTTCCCTCTGCAGGCGCCGCCGGAGGACATCGCGCGTTACCGCGATAAATTTCTGCGTGGCTGGGACGAACTGCGCGCAGAGCGCTGGGAGCGGATGCGCCAGCTGGGCATCGGCGGAAAAACGCTTGCGGAGATCGAACGCGACCTGGGACCGCCCTATCCCTATCCCGAGGCGATTCGGATGCTCGGCACAAACGAGGTGAATCGTCCCGTGCCGTGGAAACAATTGACACAATCCCAACGTGAATTTCAGGCGAACAAGATGGCCATTCACGCGGCGATGGTGGATCGCATGGACCGCGAGATCGGTCGCGTGCTGGCGCAGGTCCGCACGATGGGTGCCATGGAAAACACGCTCATCCTGTTCCTCTCCGACAATGGCGCGAGTGCGGAGATGATGGTGCGCGGGGACGGCCATGATCCCGGGGCCGTTTGCGGCACGGGGGCCACCTTCCTCAGTCTCGGTCCCGGCTGGTCGAGTCTCGCGAACACTCCCTTTCGCCGTCACAAAACGTGGGTGCATGAAGGGGGCATTTCCACGCCGCTCATCGCGCATTGGCCGGGCGGGATCGCTGCGCGCGGCCAACTGCGGCACACGCCTGGCCACCTGATCGACATCGTGCCGACCCTCCTTGAAGTAGCAGGCGGAAAACCGTTCACGACATGGGAAGCCCAGCCTGTGCCACCCGCGCCAGGATTAAGCCTCGTCCCGCTCTTCGCAAAGGATGGCACCGTCAGGCGTGATTCGCTCTGGTGGTTGCACGAGGACAACCGCGCGCTTCGCGTCGGCGACTGGAAAATTGTCGCTGCCGGCAAAGAGAGCTCCTGGGAACTGTATGACCTGGGCAAAGACCGCGCGGAATCCAGGAACCTCGCGGCGAGCAGAGCCGACAAAGTCCGCGAACTCGCGACCCAATGGGCGCGCCAAACAGCCGCTTACAACGCGCTCGCTCAAACAAACCTGCCGGCCGCCGCGCCATGACAACACTCCGAAGCTGCCGTGGACGCCGAAATGTCTGGGAACGTCACTGAGTTGGGAACGTCACTGAGGCGGCGTTCGGTTGGGCGAGGTGTTGGGGGAACCCGTGCCAACGCCCGGTAACTGGGCGGCGGGATTGGTCATCGCTTGGTCAGGCGGAACCGCGCGCGCGGTGCTCCTGTCCTCGCGAGAACTCTCGCAGCCCACCAACAATGCGGCGGTCAGAAGCGCAAAGGATAATTTTTTCATGGCAAATAAATGTTGACGATAACTCGGAGGAAGCTTGTGCCCCCCCGGCTTCCTTTAGCATCGGATATGCCACGACTCGGCGCTGGCGGCGTGACACCCTCAGAGGCGCGGCGCATCTTCTTCGGGAAGCATTTCCACAGAAACTCGCCCCCACGTATTCCGACGCCAGGTTGGCTGTCGGGCCATTGCAAAATTCAGGATGCAAGGCGTTCGCTCCACTGGTTTAAGTCTCGTTACCTCCACCCTCCGCAGTAGCCGCCACGGAGGACGGGTCGACTGCAGCCCCGCCTACGCCACAATCCCGCGAATCACATCGGCCGGAACAACCCCCGTGAGCTTGTTATTCAGGCCGCCATAGAAATAGGTCAGCTTCTCGTGATCCAACCCCATCAGGTGCAGAATCGTCGCGTGCAGGTCCCGCAAATGGTGACGGTTGACGGCCGCTGCTTCGCCTAATTCGTCGGTCTCCCCGTAATTGGTGCCGGCCTTCACGCCCGCGCCGGCCATCCAGTAGGTAAACCCTTTCGGGTTATGATCGCGTCCGCCGGGTTTGCCGCCGGTGTTAAATGTTTCAGAGACAGGCATGCGCCCGAACTCGCCGCCCCAGACCACGAGGGTTTCATCCAGCAACCCGCGTTGCTCCAGATCGGCGAGCAGCGCGGCGATGGGTTGATCCACTTCCGGACAATGCAGCTTCAGGTTTTCCTCGATGCCATGGTGGCCGTCCCAAGTGTTTTGTCCCCCTGCCCCGCCGCCGCCGGAATAGATCTGGACAAACCGCACGCCGCGTTCGACGAGGCGACGGGCGATCAAGCATTGCCTGCCAAAAGGAGCCGGCCCCTGTGCGAGCGAATGCCACGAAGGTTTCGGTTCATTCAAACCGTACGCTTCAATGGTGCGCGGGTCTTCCTGCGAAAGATCCAGCGCCTCGGGGGCCGTGGCCTGCAGCCGGAACGCCAGTTCATAGCTGGCGATGCGCGCGGCGAGTTCGGAATTGCCCGGACGCGTCCGCTGATGCTCGGCATTGAGAGTGTTGATGAAATCGATCTCGCGCCGCTGCATCGAGCGACTGGTGCCGGCGGGTGGCTTCAGATTCAAGATGGGTTCGCCCACGGTCCGCAACACCGTGCCTTGATGCACCGCCGGCATGTAGCCACCCGACCAATTCGGCGCGCCTGTCGTCGGCCCGCCACGCGGATCGAGCATGACCACATACGCGGGCAGGTTTCGGTTCAAGGTGCCGAGCCCGTAACTCATCCATGCCCCGACGGACGGATGTCCCTGCAGGATGCGCCCGCTGTTCATCTGAAGCACCGCGCTGCCATGGGCGAAGGAATCGCTGTAGAGCGACTTCACCACGGCGAGCTTGTCCATGTGCTGCGCGATCCGCGGGAACGCATCCGAACACCACAGCCCCGATTGGCCATGCTGTTTAAACACGCGCCGGCTCGCTTGGAGCACCGCCTTGGTCTGGGTGTTGCGCCGGAATTCGTTGTCAATTTTCTGGCCGTCGCGCTTCTGCAACTCGGGCTTGTAATCGAACAGATCCAATTGCGACGGCCCGCCAAACATGAACAGGAAGATGACAGATTTGGCGCGAGTCGGAAAATGCGGCGCCTTCGGCAGGAGCGGCGGATTCGCGAGAGCTTGCGCGGCGATGGCACGCGATCCAAAAAAAACGTCGCCATCGAGCAATGACGTCAATGCCAGCCCGGCAAAGCCCGCGCCCATCTCCCAGAGAAACTGCCGGCGAGGATGAGGATTATGATCGGCCGGGTTCATCAGCACTCAGTCTGCATAGACCATCTCGTTCACGTTCAGCAGGCCGCGGCAAAAGCTGATCAGCGCCACGCGGTCCGGCGCCGGCGCCCCTTCCGAAACCGCGCGCTGCCTCTGCTCGGACAGGAAATCGTGCGACGCCTGGAGCTCCCGACGCGTCGGCGCGCGCTGCACAACCAGCTGGAACGCGCGCTCGATTTGCTGTTGCTCACGTCCGCTGCCTTCCCGGGCCAGCCGCGCCGCGAGCGCAGCAGCCTGCGCGTTGACGAACGAGTCGTTGAGGAGCATCAAGGCTTGTGGCGCCGTTGTCGTGACAGGACGGGTGCCAACTGGCGAGGAGCTGTTGGCAAAATCGAGGCATTCGAGCAACGGCACCTTGAGCGCGCGTTTCACCGCAAGATAAATGCTGCGACGATTTTGTTCATCAGGCGGGCTGTCGACCCAGCCTTTGCCGGAGGAATCCTGCGTGCCGTGAACTTCCTTGGGCAATGTGGGGAACACGCTCGGCCCGCCGCGCTTGGTGTTCAATGTGCCGGAGACCGCCAGCATCGTGTCGCGCACCACCTCGGCTTCAACGCGCCGGAAGTTCTGGCGCCAGAGCAACGTGTTGGCTTCGTCGACTTCGAGCGCGGGCGGATTTTCGGCACGCGACGACATGCGATAGGCGCGGCTCGTCAGGATCAACTTGTGCATCCGTTTCACGCTCCAGCCGCTCGTGATGAACTCCGACGCCAGGTAATCGAGCAACGGCTGGTTCACCGGGCGTTCGCCGGTTTTGCCGAAATCATCCGGAGTCGGAACGATCCCAACGCCAAAATGTTTCTGCCAGATACGGTTGACCATCACTCGCGCGGTGAGCGGATTTTGCGCGCTCGCAATCCATTCGGCGAGAATACGTCGACGGCCGGTGGTGGCTGCGGCCGCAGAGCGCTGCGGGAATTTCGGCTCCGTCGATCCCAGCACCAATGGAAATGCGGGCTGCACCTCGCCCTTCGGCGTGAAAGCGTCGCCGCGCGCCAGGAGATGGGTTGCCTGGGGGTTGGGACCGTTCTCCGCGATGGTGAGAGCATTTTCAAAAGGTGGTGCCGTGTCCCGGGCCTGCTTCAATTCAGTTTCCAGGCGCTTTTTCGCATCGGGGTCGGCCTCCCGGGCAACTCGTTGCTCGGCCTCCTGCACGCGGACCTTTTTTTCCGATTCCCATTTGGCCAGTTGGGCGCTGGTGGCAAGTGGGCGTTGGATCTTCCCCGTGCCGCGGCCGCCGCCGCCCGTGTGCTGGAGCCCGTAACTGTCGATGCTTCGGATGAAACTGAGCATCGCGTAATAGTCGGACTGGCTGATGGGATCGAACTTATGATCATGACAACGGGCACAGCCAATCGTCAGCCCCAGGAACGCCGTGCCGGTCGTGACCATGATGTCGTCCAGATCGTCATACTCCGCCTTCACCGAGCTATCGGGTTCATCATCCCACACGTGCAATCGATAAAAGCCGGTCGCGATCAGCGCGTCGCGCCACTCTTTGCTGCCGGCAACGCCGGCGAGGTCTTCGTCCGCAATCTCGTCGCCGGCGATCTGTTCGCGGATAAAGCGGGCATAACTTTTGTCGCTGTTGAAGGATTCCACGACGTAATCCCGATAGCGCCAGGCATTCGGCTTCGCGCCGTCACGCTCGTAGCCGTTGCTCTCGGCGTAACGAACGAGGTCCAGCCAATGACGCCCCCAGCGCTCGCCGTAATGCGGCGACGCCAGCAGGCGGTCGATCAGTTCAGACCAACTCGCGTCGGTCGGATTCCTTACAAACGCGGCCACCTCCTCCGGCGTGGGCGGCAGGCCCAGGAGATCGAAGTAAACCCGGCGCACCAGTTCGCGCGGCGTCGCCGGCGGATTCATCTGGAGTTTGTTGGCAGCCAACTTTGACAGGATGAAGGCATCGACGGCGTCGATGACTTTTCCGCCGGATTTCAAAGTCGGGACGGGAGGCCGCGTCACTGGCTGAAATGCCCAGTAACTGCGGTCCTCCTGCGTTACCTGGAAGGGACCGGAACGCAATCGTGGTCCGGCAGCGGCGACGGTGCCCGGAGCCGTCTGGGGGACAGAAGATTTCGAATCAGTGGAAACAGCCGCGGCCCAACCGGGGACCGCCATGGAAACGCAGGAAGAAAACAGCATCATTCGCAGCAGGTTCAAGCAGGAGCGCCGCGTTATTCGGGAAGCAGAAGATGACTTGTTCGATGGACGTCGCAATTCGAAGAAGAGTTAAGTGTGGAATGAACATGTCAGAACGGGCCAGCAGCGTTAAAGCTCCAAATTCAGCAGCTGCATTTCGTGAGAGCCTTCCTCGTCCCGTCGTCTGAGCCCGGAACACACCGGCAAGGAAGTCGATCTTTGGAGTGCCTCCTCTCCCCGGCCCTCTCCTCCATCGGATGGAGGAGAGGGAGAAGTGGGGAGTGTCAGGATGCGTCCACCGAAACACCTCGCTTCAAATTGCGCTTTGCGCCTGCCGTCCTCCTGTGCACTATCCGCTCCCGATTATGAGCTTTTACGAGAAATTGAAATGGACCGAAGACGGGCTCATCCCGGCGATTATCCAGGATCGCTCGACCGGTCGTGTGCTGATGATGGCCTGGATGAATCGCGGTTCGCTGGAAAAGACGCTGGAAACCGGGCACACCCATTTTTGGAGCCGGTCGCGGAAAAAATTCTGGATGAAAGGCGAGGAGAGCGGCCACACCCAGGCGGTCAAGGATATTGCGTTTGATTGCGACGGCGACACGCTCCTGATCCAGGTCGAGCAAACAGGGGCTGCCTGCCACGAGGGCTACAAGTCCTGCTTCTTTCGTTCCGTGGACAAGGGCGCCGAGTTCAAAATCACCGAGGCGCAACTTCGAACCCCGGGTGATATTTACGGGAAGAAGTAATCCTCCCCAGCACATGCGGGCAGGCAGGATGGAGGATTCATCGCCATTCGGAAAGGGAGCCGGCTTCGACACGATTATTTCCATGTGGCGCCCCCCACAGCCCGCGGGCTAAAAGATTTGGACCATGTATTCGCCAACCCTCGAAGAGTTCACTCAACTCGCCGCGAAAGGGAACCTGATTCCTGTCACGCGCCGGTTGCTCGCCGACTTCGAAACGCCGCTCTCCGCCTACCGCAAGATCCGCGGACAGGGTGAGTCGTTTTTGTTCGAATCGGTTGAGGGCGGTGAACATCTCGGGCGCTATTCCTTCGTCGGCTGCAACCCGCGGGCTGTCATACGGCAGATGAACTCCCGCGTGGAGGTGCTCGAAAACGGAAAGGTCATCGACCATTTCCGCATCGCGCGGGAAAACGACACGCAGTCCGCCGACTCCAAATCTGTCCGAGACGGCCTGGAAGTCGTTGAATCGGTCCTGAAAAAATATCGGGCGGTCGCCGTTCCAGGCCTGCCGCGGTTCACGGGCGGCGCGGTGGGATTCATCGGATACGAATTCATTCACGACGTGGAACCGGTCGTGCCACGGCCGGCGCAGGACGAACTGAAAACACCGACCATGGTGTTCCTGATCGCGGACGAATTGCTCATCTTCGATCGCGTCGCCCAAACCCTCACGGTGCTCGTCAACGCCGTGATCGAGGAGGCATCCGGCCCCGGCGAAGCTTATGAGAATGCCGTGGGGGAAATCGAGCGACTGGTGTCGTTGCTTGAACAACCCATGCAATACACGCCGGTCTCGCTGCCGGATGAAGTTCCAGGAGTGCCCTTCGAATCGAACGTCACCCGGGAGAAATTCTACGCCAATGTGCAGCAAGCCAAGGAATGCATCACCGCGGGGGACATCATTCAGATCGTCGGCTCGCAACGATTCAGCACCCCGGTGCAGGCCGCGCCCATCGATGTTTACCGGGCCGCCCGCAGCATCAACCCATCCCCTTACATGTTCCTGTTGGAACTCGACGGATTTTCCCTCGTCGGCGCGTCACCCGAGATCCATGTGCGTTGCGAGGAAAACCTTGTGGAAATCCGGCCCATCGCCGGCACGCGGCGCCGGGGCAAAACCCCCGCCGAAGATGTCGCGCTCGAGCAGGAACTGCTGGCAGACCCCAAGGAGCGTGCGGAACACGTGATGCTCGTGGACCTGGCCCGGAATGACATTGGAAGGGTGTGCGAATTCGGAAGCGTCACCGTCAAGGACCTGATGGTCATCGAGCGCTACAGCCACGTGATGCACATCGTGTCGCAGGTGGTTGGGCGCATGAGCGCCGGGCGCACGCCATACGACCTGATGCGCGCCACCTTCCCGGCCGGAACCCTCAGCGGCGCGCCCAAAATTCGCGCGATGCAAATTATTTCGAAGCTCGAAGGCACGGCGCGCGGTCCCTACGGCGGCTGCGTCGGTTACTTCAGCTTCAACGGCAACCTCGACTGTTGCATCACGATTCGCACCGCGCTGCTCAAGGACGGCAAGGCCTACGTGCAGGCCGGAGGTGGCTGGGTGAACGATTCAACCCCCGAGGCGGAATACCAGGAAACCATCAATAAATCGAAGGCGATGCTCAAGGCTGTGGCATTGGCGCAAACGTTTCCGGCATCCCCGTAGCTCTCCGCAGCCATGAAAAAACTGCTTCTCGTCTTCGCCATCGGCGCCACGGCCGGTGCCGCCGGGTTTTGGTTTCTGCAACAATCCAACACAAAATCCCAGCTGGCCGAGGCCAAGGATCGCGTCACCTACGCCGCCTGGAAGGCCGGCAAATCACTCCAGGAATTCGCCAACGAGATCAAACAGGAACTCTCGCGCTCCGGCGAGGTCGTTCGCGAAAAAGCCAAATCCACCGGCGAGGCCATCTCGGCCACCACCGTCACCGCCACTCTAAAATCCAAACTGCTCGCAGCCCCGGGGTTGCGCGGCGTGGGAGTGGAAACGACGGACGGCGTGGTGACGCTCTCGGGCGAAGTCGCCTCCCACGAAGATATCGCTCGCGCGATGAAGCTGGCCCTCGAAACCGACGGGGTCCATAAGGTCGTGTCCAAAATCCAGGTCAGCGCGGGCAAATAACAGGCGGGTTTTACTCGGAATCGACACGACGGCGGGAGCCCTTCTTTGCGGAACGACGTGATTTGTCGGCCAGCATCCGTTCCTTGGCCCCCCGACTGCGCGTTCGCTTCTGGCGTCGAAGCTTTTCGACATGAGCCCGCTCGGCGGCGGCCTGGCTCTGGCGGCGGAACTGGATTTTGTCCAGCAACAGGCCACGGGCCAGGACCCGGTTGCGTCCTTGATGGCGGGTCTCCTGGCATTTCACCTGAATGCCCGTGGGCCGATGAACGAGCATGACGCACGTGGAAGTCTTATTGACGTTCTGCCCACCATGCCCTCCGGACCGAACAAAAGATTCCTCAATGTCCTCTTCGCGGACGCCGAGGGCCGCCATGCGCTGGCGAAGTTCGTCATCGCCCTCGAGTTGGGCTGAAACCAGGTTCATGCCGGGATCCTAGCGCGGGGCAGTCGACAGATCGAGCCTGGTCGTTGAAGTAGCAGTCGACCTGTCCTCCGTAGCAGCGACTGCGGAGGGTGGAGGTCACGAGACTCCTGCTGATCGAGCGCCGCTCGTATTCGGATGAAGTTTGAGCCTCCGGACGTCGGCTGCTACGGATTTGTTTAGCCCCATTCCATGAACATTTCGTCATGAATCCAGTGAGGGAACGCTTGCCGTTTACACAGGCCTCGTTCAAGGTGCCTGAAGCGTGCGGAGGGAGCGGCCCATGCCGATTTCCCGTTCTGCAACCGCGATTTACTCCACAGACGAACCATGGCCTTACGAAACGAACTTGAGAAAACCGGCTTCTGGCTTTTTCGCTACCGCAGCTTCCTGCCATTTGCAGCGCTGCCCGTCTTTGCGGTGTGCATGCTGTCGTATTCGTATCTGGGCAAGAGCCCGGAGATTACGGAATGGTGGCAGATTTTTTGTCTCCTGGTCTCACTCGCCGGTTTGGCGGTGCGAGTCATCAGCGTGGGCCATGCGCCGCGTCGGACTTCGGGACGCAATACGCACGAGCAGGTCGCCGACAGCCTCAGCACCACGGGGATGTATTCGCTGGTCCGTCACCCGCTCTACCTGGGCAATTATCTCATGTTCGTCGGTTTCGTTTTATTTTTCCACGTCTGGTGGCTCGTGTTGCTGGCCAGTTGTATTTACGCGCTGTATTACGAGCGCATCATGCTGGCCGAGGAGGAATTCCTGCGCCAACAGTTCGGGGAAAAATTCGAGGCCTGGGCGTCGGCCACGCCGGCATTCATACCCCGCCTCCGAGGATGGAAGGCGCCGGCTCTTCCCTTTTGCTGGCGCACGGTGTTGCGCCGCGAATACTCCGGCCTGTTTCTCATCACCACCACCTTCTTTCTCCTGGACACGATGGCCGGGTGGAAGGTCGCACGCAGCATCAAACCCGACTGGCTTTGGATCTCCATTTTCGGCATTGGCCTGATGATTTATGTCGCGCTCCGGACCTTGAAGAAACATTCTCGGCTCCTGCACGTGCCCGGGCGCTGATGCGGGGCCCGCGCGGGCAGTGCGCCGGTTTTTCAAAAGGTAAACAATTTAAGGGGAAAGCCGATCCATCTGCATGAAGCAGCCCGATAAAAAGATCTTCGGCACGGATGGTGTCCGTGGCACCGCCAATATCGAGCCGGTCACCGCCGAGACCGCGCTCAAACTCGGCCGTGCCGCAGCGCATGTTTTTAAAAACCTTCGCTCGGAGTCGCGCGGCCGGGGACGCCATCGGTTGGTGCTGGGCAAGGACACGCGACTCTCGGGTTACATGCTCGAGAACGCCGTCAGCTCCGGAATTCTTTCGATGGGCGTCGACGTCCTGTTCATCGGCCCCCTGCCCTCCCCGGGCGTGGCCTATGTGACGCGCAGCCTGCGGGCCGACGCCGGCATTGTCATCACCGCCAGCCATAATCCCTACGCCGATAACGGCATCAAATTCTTCGGGGCCGACGGTTACAAGCTCGACGACGCCATCGAGCAGGAGATCGAGGAACTGGTGTTCAGCGGACGTATCGAAGATATCCGCCCGACAGCCGAGGCGATCGGCAAGGCTGTTCGCATCGATGACGCGCTGGGCCGCTACATCGAGTTCGCCAAGTCCTCCTTCCCCCGCGGGTTGAACCTGGAGGCGAAACGCATCGTTGTGGATTGCGCGCATGGTGCCGCCTACAAATCGACGCCGTGCGTGCTCCGCGAGCTGGGCGCGGAAGTAATTGTCTTCGGCAATCAACCCGACGGGTCCAACATCAACAAGGAATGCGGGTCCATGCATCCCGGCCAGTTGTGCGCCAAGGTCCGCGAATTCAGGGCCGACCTGGGGATCGCGCACGACGGGGACGCCGATCGGGTGGTGCTCTGCGATGAAACCGGCGGGCTGCTGGATGGAGACGACATCATGGTCATCGCCGCCCAGGAAATGCTCGCCGACAACAGTCTTGCCAAGAAAACCGTCGTGGCGACCGTGATGAGCAACGCCGGCGTGGATGTGGCAGTCAAGAAGGCGGGCGGCCAAATCCTGCGCACACCCGTGGGCGACAAGAATGTCATCGAGGCGATGTTGCGCGGCGGTTACAACCTCGGCGGCGAGCAAAGCGGCCACCTGATTTTTGGCGACCACAGCACAACCGGCGACGGCCTCGTCGCGGCGCTTCAGATCCTTCGGATCATGAAGGCCAAAAATGCCCCCCTGTCCCAGTTGCGCAAATGCTGGATCCGTTATCCACAGCTCATCACCAACGTGAAGGTGCGGGAAAAAGTGCCGTTCGAGAAACTGGAAGGCGTGCTGTCGCTCGTGACCAAGGCCGAAGCCGTTCTCAATCCGGAAGGAGGCCGGGTGCTGCTCCGGTATTCAGGAACCGAACCCAAAGCCCGCCTCCTCGTGGAAGGCCGGGATTCGAGCACTCTCGAGCATTGGAGCCGCGAGATCTGCGGGGCGATCCAGCGACAGGTTGGAGCGTAGAGCGCCACGAGTGAATGGAGGTTAAACCGATGAGAGTACTGGTCGTCGGTGCAACCGGAGCGCTCGGTCGTGAGGTGGTGCACGCACTTTTGGATCGGGGGCACCAGGTCCGGGCGATGGGTCGCTCTGCGGAGCGACTGGCAAGGCTTGGGAACGCCGAGACGCGCATCGTGGATGTTGAGAACTGCGACGGCTTGCGCGAAGCGATGACCAGCGTGGACGCAGTGTTTTCCTCCCTTGGCGCCAGCGTGCAACCCAGCCTCGGCTGCGGACGCGCGACCTACTCGAAAGTCGACGTTCCGCTGAATAAAATATTGATTCAGGCTGCTATTGCAGTGGGATGTCCGCGGTTTGTCTACACCTCTGTGTTCCGGGCGCCGGACTTTCCAAACCTTGTTTACATGCGCGCGCACGAGGATGTGGCCGCTCTGCTAAAGCAAAGCGGCCTGCGTCACGCGATCGTCCGGCCCACTGGCTTTTTCTCCGCCTACGCGTCGTTCATCGAGATGGCAAGGAAGGGCCCGTTGCCGGAGATAAACGGCGGTGCGGCAAAGACGAACCCGATCCACAACGGCGACCTCGCGCAGGTCTGCACCGACGCGATCGAAGACAAGACCGGAGACATTGATGCAGGTGGTCCGGAGGTCCTCACGCGCCGCCAGATCGGCGAGCTCGCCTTCGCCGCCGCAGGAAAGCCGCCGCATTTCCGTCAGACTCCGCGGTGGTTGATCCGTTCCGCCTCAAAGCTGCTGAAACCCTTTCACCCGCGGATTGCCGACCTGGCCGACTTTCTGGGAGTGATCATGCAAGATGACTTCGTGGCCCCGGTGCGTGGACAGCGGACGCTCGGCGCGTACTTCGATGAGATCGGTGGCAGGCGCGCGGTTACCTCTGGCGCTCGTTGCGCGTAGGGGGATTCGATAGCAGGGAGGGAAAAAGGGTAATTCGGGCGCAATTCGCGGGAAATTGCACGCGAGCCCGTCCATCACGCAAAATCGTACACCACACACCGCGCGCAGTTCGGCTTGAACGCCTTTTCCACGAATTCCAAATGCATCGGATCCACCTGGTAATCGTCCTGCGCCTTCTTGTCCGGAAACACCAGGTTTAATGCGACCTGATAGGATTGCTCCACCACCGGCCGCGGGCTCGAAACCATCCGGCCGATATGGAAGCTTAACACCCCCGGGATCGGCTTGAGATACTGATTGGCCCCTGCAATCAAGTCGGCAGCTGCATTGGGTTTGTCTGGGTGAGTCCAGAAAATGACGACGTGGGAGAACATGATGATAATGGTGATGTGATGTTGATGGGTCTGGCCCCGCGCATTCTCAACGCCGCCTCTGGCGCCGCAAGACCGAAATGAATTCGCCGGGACGGAGCCACTGCGAGTATGACGTTTCGGAGGAGGGAAAGAAGCCGGGAAACCGTTCGGATGCACCTGCTCTCAAAAATGCAGCCTCGCCATTCCTGCCTCAGGGGCCTAGCTTTTGCGGATGGCGTCCCTGCCGAACCCGCAAGTCATCATCACGCACGAGAGCGATCTCGATGGACTCGTCAGCGGCCTGCTGCTCCAACGGCTCGCGACGAAACTTTTCGATGCCCGCCCCCGCCTGGAAGCGCACCATTATCATACGTGGCGCCAGCGTGATCTGCGCGAAAAGTCGGCCTGGGTCTGTGATCTGGCTTTTGAACCCCGCCTGGATCGACCCAACTGGCTCATCGTCGATCATCACGCGATCGAATCCACCCCCAAACAGGCGGACCTCATCCATGACCTCACCAAATCCGCGGGTCTCTTATCCTACGAACTTTGCCAGCAAAACGGCCTTGGCACTCCAACGCTGGATCGCCTGTGTCACCTGAATAACGTGGCCGACCTTTTCCTCGAGGAAGATCCCGACTTTGCACTTGCAAACGATTACGCCAGCCTCGTGAAGGTCTATGGATTCTGGAACATCCACGCCCTCATTGGAGGCGAACTGGAAAAACTGCTCGACCACCCCCTGCTGGAGGTCATGCAGGTGAAGCGCCGCGTGGAGGATCCGCTCGGGTTTGAGTGGAGCCGCAACAACGTGCAGGAACTCAGCCCCACAATCGGTTTCGTGGACACCGTTGTCGGCAACAACAATCTCATCATCCATCAACTGCTCGAGCGGAAAGCCACGCCCTACCCCGTTTTGTTGACTCTTTTTCGCCGCACCAATGGACTGGTCATCGCCAGCTTCCGCAGTCGCAACGGCGAAGCACTGAAGGCGGCCGAGCGCCTCCAGGGCGGAGGCCATGCCAACGCCGCCGGAGCCACTCTCCCGAAAAGCATCCGCAACATCGAAGACGCCATCGTCTATCTGCGACAGGTCCTGAGTTCTACTCCCACAAAAGCTCAGGCGCTCAATTCCCTGGAGAGCGTGTTCGACGCGATCGAAAAGAAGTAATGCTTGCCCGGATCGCTGGTCTCCGATCGGGTATCTGTTGAAGGCTTCATAATCGGGTCCGGGCCAGAGACCGGCGATCCGGCCGGGGTCCGGGCGCCGTTAGCTCCTCCTCGTCCCCACGCCCTGCTCGTCCAGTTCCTCGGCCAGTTTCGATACTGCCGACGCAATCAACGCGCGTTCCCGTTCGCGAAAACGGTGGAAGGGTTCCGCCATGAAATCATCGCAGATCCCCAGGCAGTTCAGGCCGCACTTGATGCCCTTGATCACCGCAGACGCATGCCGTCCCACTTGATAAATGAGCCCGCTCACGCGCATGACCAGCGCATGCAATTTTCGGATTCGATGGACATCCGGGCGGTTCGCAGCCGCATACAGTTCCACATATAACCGAGGAAAAAGGTTTGCCCCACCGCACACGCCACCGTGGCCCCCGAGCAACACAGATTCCGCGAGCAACTCTTCCGGTCCCATCAGCAGCGTCCACGCGGGCCGCGCCGAAACTGCTTCGCGCACACGGTTAAAATAAGTCATGTTTCCCGAACTATCCTTCATTCCCACGATTCCAGGCTGCCCCATGGCCCATCGCACCGTCTCCAGTTCATAGGACACTTTTGTCAGCGATGGCATGTTGTAAAGAAAGAGCGGCAGCCGGAGCTTGGGCAGGAGATGGCCCAGGTAATCCTGCAATTCCGGCTGGCCCTCGGGCATGTAATAGGGAGGGGCCGCCACCACAGCGTCCGCGCCGCAATCCGCGGCATGTCGCGCCATGTTCAGTGATTCAACGAACGCCGTGTCGCTGATACTCACCAGCAGACGCACGCGGCCGTTGACCTGCCGCGAAACGCGATCCACCAACTCGCGCCGAAGCCGGTAACTCAGGCTCGGTCCTTCGCCGGTCGTCCCAAGGAGGAATAGCCCCGTAACGCCGCCGGCGATGACGTGTTCGACGAGCCGCTCCAGTCCGCCTACGTCAAGAGTGTCGCGATCCGACAGGGGACTGACCAGTGGAGGAATAATGCCCGTGAGCGGCGCGGGTAGGGTTGTTTCGCTCATCGCAAAAAGCGCGGAAGCCAGTTACAGCAACCGTTCGGCAAACCATGACCAACAGGACCCGACGATTGCAAATCAACTCGTGAAGCGTCTTGGACTGCGGTAGTCCTCTACCGCTTCTCGCCCGAACGACGGTGAGGAACTTTTCCCCACGGTCCATTGGACGTGTCTCACTACCACCTACCCCGTCTTATTCCATCTGAAACGAACTCGGATCGCAGTCTTTGAACAGCGTCAGCCCTTCCTTGACGATCTGGAACGAGTCGGAATCCACAATTTGAAAATAGCGCGTGGGTTCCGGCAGCAGATTCTCAAGCGCCTCGGCGATGGACTCGAATGAATCCAGGAAATCCTTCATGCCGCCATGCGAGCGGCCTACGTAATATGTAAAAACCAGATAACGACTCATGATGACACGGTGCAGTCGTGGTACTGCGGCTTTTGCCTCACGACGCAGTATTATGATCGTCAGAACCCGGCCAATCCTAAAGCCCCAACCCGTGCGGTTTGCCCAGTGAAATCCGGCCGAATACCGCAAATCGCAAACCCGCCGTGCAGACAATCTGGCTATCCCCCTTTGTTCGTGCATGCACGGACTTGGATTCCGCCCTGCTTAAAAGGTCGTAATGAAAAATTCATCAACAGGCAAAAAACTAAGCATGAAACCTAAAATGGCCGGCGGAGCGACCGGCGCCGTCCTGGGTGCCGTTGTCGGCGGCCCTGTCGGAGCTGTCGTCGGCGGAGTGTTAGGCACCGTCGTCGGTGCGGTCACCCAGAATGGCGGCCGGGCAAAACTCCCGACCCGCGCGAGAAGCAGCTCGAATTCCCGCAGAAAAGTGGCGCATGCCGTGAAAGCCAAAACCAAAACCAAAGCCAAAGCCTCAAAACGGCGGACCTCGTCCAAATCCTCTTCCTCATCCAAGTCGGCGGGCTCGAGGACTCACCAAAACCGGCTTGCGCTCAAAGGGCCCGCACGAAATGGCACCATGACCAAGCCCCGCGGCAAATCCACGGGCAAGGTCAAACGACGCACCATCGGTTACGGCGGCGGGACTACGCATCCGGCGCCCGAATCAGCGCTCCCGCGTATCAAAACGAAACGGCGCTGAACGGCCTGTCTTGTTCCAGCTTTCGATTTTCCCGAGGGTGTCACGGCATCGTCATACTCGGGGCGCCAGTTAACCTCTTCGCGTGGGCCGCATCACGCGATCCAACATGACAGTGATGTCGCCAAAATTTCTCTTTGGCCTGGGAAAGGAAGTGGCTGAAGCGTGGTCCGCCGACAAGTCGCTGCGACTGGGGGCGTCCCTCGCGTTTTACACCATCTTCGCAATTTCCCCGTTGTTTGTGATTGTGCTCGCCCTCGCCAGCATGTGGTTCGGGGAGGAGGCGGCGCGCCATCATCTCTTCGACCAACTCCAATCGCTTTTGGGACGCGAGGGCGGCGAAGCTGTTCAAGCCGTCATCGCCAGTTCGACTCAACCCAAAGGCAAGATGTGGACGTTTACGGCCATCATCACGTTGATTGTGGGCTCCACGGGAGTTTTCGTAGAACTGCAGGATGCATTGAACACCATTTGGCATGTGGAAAAGAGGCGCGGCAGCACCATCCGCCGTTTCATCGTGGATCGGCTCCTCTCGTTTGCGATGGTTTTGTCCATCGGATTTCTGCTCCTTGTCTCCTTGGTGATCAGCGCGGCCCTCGCGGCGGTCGGAAAATACGTCAGCGGTTATCTGCCCGCCTTGGAAGCCACATGGCATCTGACGGATATCCTCCTGTCGTTTGCCGTGGTTACCGTTCTTTTCGCGATGATCTTCAAGGTGCTTCCCGATGTGCACATCGCGTGGCGGGATGTCTGGTTGGGCGCCATGTTGTCCAGCATCCTGTTCAACCTGGGAAAGTTTGCGCTGGGATTTTACCTGGGCCGCAATTCCGTCACGTCCAGCTACGGTGCGGCGGGTTCGCTGGTGGTCATTATCTCGTGGGTCTATTATTCGTCGCAGAGCATGTTCCTGGGCGCCGAATTTGCGCGCGTCATGGTGGAGCGTTCCAAGCATGCCAAGGCCTCGAAAAAGGAATCGAAGACTTCATCGTTGCACCATCACGCCGGACAAAAACATCCGGCATCGGCCTCTTGATGGCCGCATCCTCGGGTGCCGCACCATTCACCCGCCGAGCGCCAAGCGGCCGGGAGACGGCCGCGGAGTCGCCGACGCTCCCATGGCGTGCGCGTGCGAATTAATCAACCCCCTCTGTCTTTTCCGTTGCTGCGCCCGGGGACGGGCGCACTCCGCCGCATTTTAGAGAAACGCGTGGAATCCACACCCCACCTGGCGTTACGCTCGCCGCATGAAACCGCTTCGCGAGTGTCGCCTCTACGCTTTCGTGGATACGGCCTACCTGCAGGGTCGCCCACCGGCCGAGGTGGCGCGCCAGCTTTGCGACGGAGGAGCCGACCTCATCCAGTTGCGCGCCAAGGACTGGTCACTGGACGATATCCGCCGCGCGGCAGCCCAGCTCCTGCCCATCGCTGAGAAAGCAGGCGTCGGGTTGGTCATTAATGATCATGTCGAGATTGCGCGTGAAATCGGAGCTCCACTGCTTCATCTCGGCCAGGAGGACTTTTTCGACGCTGGTTTTGGTGATGCATCTGAAGTGACTTCGTCCAGCGCCATGGGCGGGAGCCATGGCGCCAAACCCCTCTTGCTGGGCCTGAGCACCCATTCGCCCCAGCAGGCCCACCAGGCGTTGCACGCAAAGCCGGATTACATCGCCATCGGACCGGTGTTCGCCACACCCACAAAACCCGGCCGCCCGCCCGTGACGCTCGATTACGTGCGCTGGGCAGCCGACAATGTGACGCTTCCCTGGTTCGCCATTGGCGGCATTACGTTGCAGAATCTGGACGAGGTGCTGGAAGCCGGCGCGACCCGGGTTTGCGTCGTGCGCGACATCCTGAATGCGCCCGATGTGGCCAGGGCTTGCCGGGCCTTCAAAGACCGCTTACCGTCCGCGGCTTCTGAATGAGCATCAAAGCCAACAGCAACTGAAAATCAATCGCATGAGCGTTCTCATTGTCGGCAGCACCGCACTCGATTCCATCAAAACGCCGCACGCGGAAAACCCGCGCCTGCTGGGCGGCTCCGCCAGCCATGCCGCGGTGGCGGCCAGCTTCTTCGCGCCGGTAAAACTGGTGGGCGTTGTGGGAGCTGATTTTCCGAAGAGATATGTGGCTCTCTACAAGAAGCATCGCATCGACCTGGAGGGCCTCCAGATCCAGGAGGGCAAAACCTTCCATTGGTCGGGTGAATACGAAGTGAACATGAACAACCGCCGGACGCTTCTCACGGAGCTGGGTGTGTTCGAAAAGTTCACGCCGCATCTGCCGGACAAGTTCAAGCGCATTCCCTTTGTGCTGCTCGCCAACATTGCGCCCGCCCTGCAACACCATGTGCTGGACCAGATGACCCGGCCCAAATTCGTCGTGGCCGACACGATGGATCTGTGGCTCAACATCGCGCTCCCGGATCTACTCCGCCTGTTGCCGCGCGTCGATGGATTTGTGCTCAACGATAGCGAGGCCCATCAACTGACCAAGGAAGACAATGTTTTCGCCGCGTTGCGAAAAATTCACAAGCTGGGCCCGCGCTATGTAATCATCAAGAAGGGGTCCCATGGCTCGATTCTCTCGGGGCCCAAGGGCTGTTTTATCTGCCCCGCGTATCCGCTCCACAACGTCGTGGACCCCACCGGCGCCGGCGACAGTTTCGTCGGGGGATTGATGGGATACCTCAGCACCTCGCGAGGCAGTGTGGACTCCAACATCCGGCGCGCGATGATCCACGGAAGCGTGGCAGCCAGCTTTTGCTGTGAAGGCTTCGGGCTGACCCGCACCACGCGTGTGAACCGCGCCGAGATCAACCGGCGCGTGAAGGAACTGGAAAAGCTTACGAAGTTTTAGTTCAACGGCGCCGCGTGAGGGCACGCGGCCTACATCCCGAGGCTGCGTGTTATTTCGAAGCCGAACTTCCACCAGCACCGGGCCCCGAAGGATCCTTCAGCAGCTCCGCCAAATTGTATTTCGTGAAGCGCGTGTGGCTTGCAGGGTTCTCGGAGTCCGCGTTGGCGACCCAGAAATCGAGGCTCTCCGGTTCAAACAACACGCTGTGGATATTCGAGTTCATGCACACCGGACGCGTCATTAACTCGCGCGCGCTGGTCGCGGTGAATTTGCCGTGGTTTGCCTTCACCCGCCGGACCAGTTCCTCATAACGATCGCCGGCGCTCATCAAAACCGCGTCCTTCACCGGATGCACCAGTTGCGGGTGGGCTTCGCCAGGATGCACGACCTCGAACTTGGTGGGCGTGGCGGCGATGCCAACGGCCGTCTTCGATTTGGCATCCGCGATGACATAATAATACTCACAGGTGCGCGGGCCTTTGCGCATGATCTCCACCGCTTCGTCGAGTGTGTTAGCCTTCTCCATGACCTCGCGGACAAGTTGCGCCATCGGTTTCCCATCCCAATTCCCTTCACCGCGTCCACCCATCTCCCCGATGGAAATGTGTTTTTCGTTCATTGCCGTGACGCTGCCCACGAAACCGGCATAGCTGATGTTCACCCAGGCGTTTCCGCGATCGGGCTGGCTGACGATCACCACCGCGTTTTGTTCCAGCCCGACGCCCTTCAAATAATCCAGGATGCGCCCGTGATACATTTTTCCGCCCTCGGTGGCGCTGCTCATCAACGCAAATCCCGAGCAATGGAAAAGTTCCGGGAAAAAGTTCGCGAGTCGGATCTCCTCCTTTTCATGGCCGCTGGCCTTGGCGATGGCATCCATCTCCGCCAGGTACCGCGGATCGATGAACGGTCCGATGCGCTTTTGAGCCTCTTCGATCTCGCCAAAAAACCACCGACCCTTTCCAAAACTGCTCCCCACGCCAACGCCATAGAGGATGCGGCTGACGACGTCCTTAATCTGCTTTTTCAGCAAATACCCATGCTGCTCGCCCATCTCGGACGGCGTGCCTTTGAGAATCAATACCCGGGTGCCGTCGTGCATCTCCAGGCGCCCCCGCCCGTGGGTCGCAACGACATGATGTTCGCCCGTCCCCGGGCCGAGCGTCGGAATCTTTTGGCCGAGGTTGTCGATGGCCATCGACACGAACCGCGTCAGATGTCCCACGGCGGTCGTCTCGATCTTGTCACCGTCCTTTGAAGGGATCTTCCACTTTGGGGCGTCCCAAGCCGGGGAGAATTTCGAGTCGTGCAGGGCGATTTGAACATCCGTGGATTTGCCGTCGCTGTAACCGACCCGGGCCGGAATCAAATCCTTCTCGCGAAGCCAGAGCCTGATTTTTCCGGCGGGTATTTTAAGGGCTTCCATGGCCTCCGGCTTGGGCGAGGCATCGATGACGAAACAACGCGAGTCGGCAATGGTCTCAGGCTTGCCGGCGGTGACATTGAACAGGAGCGGGAGCAAGGCCAGCTGTTCCCTGGCCAATGGCAGTTTCAACGGGCCCACCTTGGTCGTATCCCTTTTTTCAGGGGCGGAAAGGAAGCGGGGTTCGCCCGGTTTGCCGACCACTCCCCAGTGTTTGTCGGCGACATAAAACCAGATCTGCTGCTGATCCCGGCCCAACGCGTAGGTGCTGCCCTTGTATGCAGCGGACAGCAATAACCTGTCCGGCGCTTGGACGGCAAGGGTTGCAGATTGACCGCGCAATTCCTTGGGAAGTCCATCGGCTTTCAGAAACTCCAATCGCGTCGAGAACGTCTGGGCGCCTTCCGTCCCCGGCTCCAGAATGCCGGCGATCTTCTGGATGCCGCCGGCAAACAATTCGGCCGGCGAGCGCTCAGCCGTTTCCTGCGCGCGCGCGACCGCGAGACAGAGGACAAAGACAAGAATTCGCGGAAGCAGCAGGGGAAGTTTCATGGTGGAAAACGATGACGAAATGATTGCTAGTTGTCTTCAGCCATACTCCCGCATGAACCCACGATAGACAAGCCTCGAGTGGAGCCTTTCAGTCGACCGATGGCGCATATCGATATAGAGGGCGCTGCCAAGGATCTCACCGGGTTCTCCGGGAAGGTGTGCGATGAGCTCCGGACCGCTGACACCTCGGGCGCTAAATACTTACTGTCGCGTAGCGACCCCACGATGGTAGCCGTGGGCTTCAGCCCACGGATCGAACGCCGGAGCCCTGCGTCGCGTAGCGACGCATGAGCAAGGGTATCTTTTCGGGTGGAACCATATTGAAAAAACCCGCGGTCATGCGTGTCGCGTCCGAGCGTCCGATACTGGACTGTTCAAGCGTCGCTACGCGACGCGGTCATCCGGCGCGTGCCTCCGTGGGCTAAAGCCCACGGCTATCATCGTGTTGTCGCTACGCGACATAATGAGAAGTGCTACCTCTTCTGAATCGCCTCGTCGAAGCTGAAGAGCGTGCTCGCGACCACTGCGCTGGCTGCAAGCTCAGCGGTATCCAGCCCGGCACCAGGCTTGGCCGCCCCGATTTGCACCAATGCCCAAGCCTTTTCCGGATGGGATGCGAAGTACTCCAGCTGTTCCTGGTGAAGCCGTCGGAGCACCGCCAGTTCCTTGGAGGTCGGCCGACGATCCGTCAGAAGCCGGAACGTGAACAGGAGGCGATCGTCAAGCGTCTTGCCACCCTCCCTTAAGGAGCGTTCGCCCAACGCCCGTGCCGCCTCGACAAACTGCGGGTCATTCAACAACACCAGTGCCTGCAAGGGAGTACTCGTGCTCTGTCTCCGGACGGTGCAATTGTTTCGTTCGGCAGCGTCAAACACCATCATCGAGGGCGGAGGCACGGTCCGCTTCCAATACGTATACAAGCTGCGCCGGTACAGTCCTTCTCCCCGGTCGGGTTCATATTTCCATCCGGACGATTTCTCCTCCCAGATCCCGTCGGGTTGATACGGTTTGACGCTGGGTCCCCCGATGCGGGTCACCAGCAATCCGGCGGTTGCGAGGGCATTGTCCCGCAGCATCTCGGCCGTGAGCCGCGTGGCCGGTCCGCGGGCGAGCAGGATATTCTCTGGATCCCGTGACGCTGTTTTGCCCGGGGCTATCGAGGATTGCCGATACGTCGCCGACATCACGATCCGTTTCTGGAGCGCCTTCAGGTCCCATCCGGAATCCATGAATTGTTTCGCGAGCCAATCGAGCAGCTCGGGATGCGACGGCTGCGCTCCTTGAACACCCAGATTCTCAGCGGTCACGACCAGCCCGCGCCCGAAAAACATCTGCCAGGTGCGGTTCACGATGACACGGGAGACCAGCGGATTGCGTGGATCCACGAGCCATTTCGCGAGCCCAAGTCGATTGGTGGGAAACGCCGGGTCAAAGGGCAGGATGGCCTCCGGCGTCCCCGGCGTCACCGGATCCCCATGCGCATCATAAGCGCCGCGTTTGAGAACATAGGTCGGGCGCGGAACCGGCAGGTCGCCCATTCCCATGATTTCAGGGATGCCATTGATGAAACCATTCTCCTCTTCGCGCAGTTTCTGCAGCTCGGCCCGCAGTTTCTCAGCCGGCTCATCGATCACGCCCAGATAATACTCGAGCGCCTCCTCCTTCGTGGCGCCCGGGATGGACTGGCGGCCGATCCCGGGGGCCATGGAATCTTCGAGCCCGCTCGCGCGCCGCATCTCCAGGGCACCCAGGCAACGGTTGAATACCTGGAGCTCATCGATGCGGCCGCCCTTGAAGCCGCGTCCACGAAACCGGGCGCCCAGCGTGAGCGGCGTGCCATTGGCAAAATCCTTGAACAATTTGTCCCGCACAATCTCCGTTGCGGCCGGGCGACCGTTGACAAAGAGCGTGACGCCGGCAGCCCGGCTCGAACCGTCCACCGTGATGCCGAGATGGATCCACTCGTTGAGTGGCAGCTTCTCCCGGGTGCGCATCTTGAGCGCATTTCCGGGCCAGAAATGGATCAACGCAAAACTGGCGCGACCCTCCTCCAGCACCAGCTGATACCCATTGTAACCCGCGTCGGAACCCGCCTGCTGATGATGCAGCACCACGATTTCATCGCGCTCCTCCGGGATGTTCAGCCAGAGCGAAAACGAAAACGGATCCGTCCGCTTGAAATCCGCCAGCTTGTCGATGGTCACCGAGTTTTCACCATTGAACAGCAGCGCGTCGCCGAACTTTCCTGGCACGGACTTGGGACCCTCGGAAAGCTTCGCGGGCGAATTGGTGCCGAGGGCATTGGGAACTCGGTTGTTGGTGACGGAATCAAAAAGGTAATGGCCCACCATCCCGAAGTTTGTCGGAGCCTTCCCAGTCGCCCCCCTGCTCCACTCTTCGAATGCCGCCAGCGCCGTCTCGCGCCGCGCCGTCAACTCGCGTTCCTTGTTCGCGATGGCGCGCTTGAGTTCAGCGTGTTTATGTTCCGCCGCGTCGTCTTTGAACAGCAACACCGTTGGACTCGGGATCGCATCGGTGAAATGGGAGTAAAGCCCGGACTCGTCAGTGGAATTGAAGAAGGCGAAGAACCGGTAGTAATCCTTTTGTGTAATCGGATCAAATTTATGGTCGTGACAGCGGGCGCATTCGAGCGTCAAACCCAGGAAGGCTCCCGCGACGGTCTGGACGCGGTCCGCGTTGTATTCCACGCGGAACTCCTCATCCACGCTCCCGCCCTCGTTGGTTTGTCGATGAAGCCGGTTGAACGCCGTCGCCAGCCGTTGTTCCCGGGTCGCGTTCGGAAGCAGATCGCCGGCAATCTGCCACAGGATGAATTGATCAAACCGCAGATTGCGGTTGAAGGCGCTGATGACCCAATCCCGCCAGGGCCACAGATGGTTGAATCGATCGGATTGGTAACCGTAGGTATCGGCGTAACGCGCCACATCCAGCCAGTCCACCGCCATGCGTTCGCCGTAGGCCGGTGCCGCCAGCAACCGATCGACCACCCGCTCGTAAGCCCCCGGGGAGCGATCCGCCAGGAATGCGTCGATCTCGGAGAGCGTCGGCGGAAGGCCGGTCAAATCAAAACGGAGTCGACGAATCAAATGCTCCCTCGCAGCTTCGGGCGCAGGCTTCAAGCCTTCCCGTTGAAGACGCGCCAGCACGAATTGGTCGATGGGATTTCCAATGGCGGACCGGCGCAGGTTCGGGACCGCCACGTTCTCCACCGGGTTGAGTGCCCAATGCTTTTTCCATTCAGCACCCTGCTCCACCCATCGCTTGAGCAGGGCGATTTCGGCGGCGTTCAGGGACAGTTTGGATTTGACAGGCGGCATCCGGTCGTCCGGATCCTTGGCCGTGATGCGCCGGACCAGCTCACTTTTGGCAAGGTTGCCCGGCTGGATCACGAACATGCCGTCTTCCAATTTTTTGAATGCACCTTCCGGAATATCCAAGCGCAGTTTTGCCTCCCGCGATTTCTCATCGGGCCCGTGGCATTTGAAACAACGATCGGAGAGCAGCGGCTTGATGTCTCGATTAAAGGAGACCTTGTCAGGAGCTGACGCGGGCGCGGCGCGAAGAGAGGTGTCCGCAAAGGACAACAACAAAAGCCAAAGCAGGGCGCCGGCAACAACGTTGGAACAACGGTTCTTCATCAAGTCGTGGGAGTTGGAATGCCGCCAGTTCCGCATTATTCGCTCGATTCTTCGATCGTCTGCCACCCACGGGCAAACTATGGGTATCCATCGGCCGTTTCGAGCTGCATTGTTTCCGGGTATCCTGCCCCGAGACCGCGTCTTCCCGGTGCTTGGGGTGCGTAAAAACGCGGGATTGCCGACTGGCCAAACCATGCTATGGTCGGCCCGCTATGAAACTGATTTTGAATTGCGCGGGACTGGCATTGGGCACGGCACTCACCCTCATTTCACCAACCCTTTTCGCCCAAGCCGCAGCGCCAACAACCCCCATTTCCCCTCTCCCCACCGCCAAATCCGGTGTCCCCAAAATCCAGTTTTCAGAAACCACTTTTGATTTCGGCAAGGCCAAGCCGACCGACACCCTCAAGCACGAATTCATCGTCACCAACGTCGGCAATGCGACTCTCGAAATCACCGCCGTGCAGCCCGGTTGCGGTTGCACCACCGCCGGCGCCTGGGACAAGCTGATCGAACCGGGCAAAACCGGAAAAATCCCGATCCAACTCAACCCCGTGAGCTTCAGCGGACCCGTCTCCAAGGGCGTCACCATCACCTGCAACGACCCGGCGCAGCCGTCCCATTATCTGCACATCCTCGCGACCGTCTGGCGGCCCATCGACGTCCAGCCGCAATATGCCTATTTCATGCCGGTGCTCGGCGAAGAGACGAACGAAACCAAAGTCGTTCGGATCGTCAACAACATGGACGAGGATATCAAGCTGGACCCGCCGACTTCGGCCAGCCAGATGTTCACCACCGAATTGAAAACGATCCGGCCGGGCAAGGAATTTGAATTGTCCATCACCTATCTGGGTGTCGTGAGCAATGCGAGTCCCCAGGGCAATATTACGATCAACACCTCAGCGGCTTCCATGCCCGTCATCAATGTCAACGCCGTGGCGATGACCCAGCCCGCCGTCGTTGCTTTTCCCGGGAACCTCGCCCTGCCCGCGGGCCCGTTCAAAACCGATTACCAAAGCGCCGTGACCGTTCGTAACAACGGCAAGTCCCTCCTCAAATGGACCAATCCCGCGATCAACCTCGAAGGCGTCAAACTGCAACTGCAGGAGAGCGACCCCGGCCGCATGATGAATATCAGCCTCATTTTTCCCGCAGGCTTCCAGATGAAACCCGGCCAGACGGCCGAGCTCACGGTGAACACCTCGCACCCCAAGTTTCCCGTTCTCAAAATCCCCGTCACCCAGACCGAAGCCACCCCGCTGCCGGCCCCGGTTCCCACCGTCAGCGCACCCGTCGCGATTCCCACCGGCTCCGGAGCAAAATAATTGTCCGTTCGCGCACTGCGTGAACCGGCCATGCGCCACGCCAGGGCCATCCTCTGCGAAGCGACTCTCGTCGCCGGCGTCGGATTGATTCTGGCCCTGGCGGCCAATTCCGTGTCACCGCACGGACTGCGCCTGGGCCGAAATTATTTTCCCGGGGGCGAAACGATCCCGGTTGCCAAAGCTCCGTCCACATCCGCAACCGCTCCCGCAACTGTTCCCGCGGGTGCGCCCGCGCCCGGGACGAATCCCGCGGCGAAACCGGCGTCCATAAATGTCCCCCCTGCCTCCGAAGCGGCACGCCGGCTCGAACAGCGCGGCTTGCAGGCAATCGGCAGCAATGAAGTGAGCACGCTCTTCCGCGATCCACGACATGAACAGGGATTGATTGCGTTTGTCGACGCCCGGGACGATTCCCATTACCAGGCTGGCCACATCCCGGGCGCCTGGCAATTCGACCACTATCATGCCGAGACGTTTCTTCCCGTTCTGCTGCCGGTTTGCATGAATGCCCAGCAGGTCATCGTCTACTGCACCGGCGGCACGTGCGAAGACAGCGAATTCGCGGCAGTCATGTTGCGCGACGCCGGCGTGCCGCGCACCAGCCTGTTCGTCTACGTAGGCGGCATCACGGAGTGGAAGAACAACGGATTGCCCATGGAAACGGGCGGACGCCGCAGCGGCCAGCTGCTTCCCAAGCCATGACTCCTGCGAATCCTGCAGCGGCACGCTGGAGTTTGGCGGATGCGTTCTGCGTCCTCGGACGATTGTTGCTGGCCGGAGTCTTTCTCTACATGGGATTTCACAAGGCAATGCATCCGGTGGACTTTCTGAAACTCGTGCGCCAATACGATTTCCTGCCGCAACCGCTGGCCTTGAATTTCGTGGCGGCCACGTTGCCCTGGTTCGAGATCGTGTGCGGATTTCTCCTGCTGCTGGGAGTCGCGGTCCGAGGAACTGCGGTGATGCTCCTGGTGATGCTGTTCCCGTTTACCATCCTGATTTTCCTGCGCGCGCAGGCGATGCAGCACTCGGGCGGGCTGCCCTTCTGCGCGATCAAGTTTGATTGCGGATGCGGTGGCGGTGAAGTTTTGATCTGCCGCAAGCTGGCCGAAAATGCCGGGCTGATCGTCCTCTCGACGCTGTTAATTTTCCGCCAGCAACACCGGCTGGGCCTGCGACCCAATCTCTGCCAAGCCTCGCGCCAGCAGCCGGCGTGAGCCGAATCCTATCCCGTTCGCGTATCTCGCGTGTTCGCGCTCAGCGAGGCCTCAAGGGTTGAGACGCACTCGGTAAAAGCGGTTCCGATTGGTTGCCGTTGCATCCACCAAATCCAGGTTCGTCCCCGTCGTGTTGGTCGTCAGCAAGGTAAACCAATTCGTCAGCGTCGTGGAGTATTCCAGCGTGTAGCTTCTCCCGGCTTCGCCCACCAGCCGCAGCGCGAACTGGCCTGGGCCCGGCGCAGGCCGCAGTTCAAGGCGGGCTGCCACCCCGCCGTTCACCACCAAGGAGTAGGAGGCGTCCACCGTGTGACCACTGTTATCCGTCACCCGCACGGTAAAGGGATACGACCCGCCCGCAGTCGGTGTGCCGGTGATCTCGCCCGTGACAGGTGCAAAATTCATTCCCGGCGGCAACGTTCCGGATAATTTCGACCAGGAATAAGGCATTTGCCCGCCGGAAGCGACGAATGAAAAGTGGTACGGCGTGCCGAGCGTGGCAGTCGCAAGCGGGCCGGAGGCGTTTTGCAACGGCTGGTCTACGAGCCTCCAAAACTTCACGTATTGGTTGGCGTCAGCATCCTCATACACCATTTGCAGGGATGAAACATTGGTCCAAACAACTGGGCTATTCACTGCATGGTTGGTTGCTCCCGGCGCGGCTTCGCCGTCGTAGAGCCGACCGCCGTCGATTTTATCCACACGCAGTTCAATCCTCGCGACAAATGCCGGTGGACTGATGATACTTCCGTTGACGTCACGAAAGCTCCAGCGAATCTCCGTCAACTCGCCCGCCGGGTTCAGAACCACCGTCGGCAGCAGGATAACCTGTCGATTCTGCGCGTCGGGATCGGCCAGCGTGAAACGCTGCGGGTGTCCTTTGTAGTTCACCTCGTAGAGGCCACCCGGCGGATACGGCAAAATCTCGACCTGTGGCGAACTGTAAAAAGCGGAATTCCCTCCATAATTTCCACCGCCAGATACCACGGAAGGGGTGTTGGACAAACCGGATCCCACCGGCCCGGTGAACAGCACGCTCGACGGGAAATCGGTGTCCTCGAGATTGTAGAGTGCATAGAAATAGCGTAACCGCGTCGGGAAGCTCAGCGCGCCATTCGTGCCGTTTCCGAAGCCGCCGTCCGGATAAAAGAAGACAAGCCCAAACGAGCCCCTCGAACGCGAGAGCTTGAGTCTCACATTCGTCGCGGCGCCCCCAGCCGTATCCAGGTGAAGTTTTCCTCCTCCATAGCCCATGAGTGCCGTGGCAAGTTCCGAAGCCTCCACTTTCCAGGAGGCGGGTGTCACGGACGCGGAGAAATCGCCGGTCGGGCCGCTCACGACCAGCGTGACCAAGCCATCCGACGACTCCATGAATAGCTGCAGGCCGGGGATGCCATTGGATGTGAGTTGATCCACCACCCGGCCGGAAATGCTGGACCCGGCGGACACGATCGTCACGTCCTGCGTGCTGTTCATGCCTGATATCAATGAGGTTCCCGAGGCGTTGGCGATATCGGCCAGGTAACCCTGTTTAAAGGCCACAAGCATGTAATCTGCAGGCGGGGCTGCCAGGTTGAAATGCCCCGCTGAATCGGACATGCCCGCTGTGATTAATTTCGCGTCGTCACCCACCACCGCGAGCAAAGCCACCATCGCCAATGGAACCGGCACGCCGCCTGCCAGCACCCTTCCCTCGACAGCTTGGGCATAGGCGCCAGCGTTGATGGTGAACGGCTGTGTCATGGGGGCGAAACTGGAATCCACCGCCGAGACCTTGAAAACGTAGCTGCCGATCACGCGAGCGACTTCAGGTAGAATCGCCAGCGTCAGCGTCTTTCTCACCTGGCCATTGGTCGCCCCGTCGTCATCTCCCGCGCTACCCACTTCGGACGTAGCCGGGAAGGGTGACAACTCGCCGTCTGCCGCAATAAAGCTCAGGACGAGATCGTCCCCAGGATCCACCGAGCCGTCGCCATTGGCATCCCGAAACATTTCGATCCGAATTTGCTGATGGGACACGATTCCGCTGATGGAAAGCAGCACCGCATTCGTAGTCCCGGTCGTGATGCTGGCGGGTGTCGACGAGAAGGTCGCGGCGCGGCTGCTGAATGGGGTGCACACGAGACAAGCCAGGATCCAGCAGGCCATGGTCGTTACGGGCGAAAACCTCAATGCGAGTCGCATAAGGAACTATCGGCGTGAGCCGTCCAAAAATTGAATCCCACCCACAGGATGCCTCACGCCGCGTGTTGTAGGCCGGGTCCCCCGACCCGGCGCTCGGTCCAACTGCCAACTGAGGAGGCACCGCGTGAACTCACCCGCAGGATGCCCCCCACGCCGCGTGGGGGGCACGCGGCCTACATCCGAAGGCCGCGTCGGTGGACATTTCCCTTGTTTCTCCTCGCCTGTACACCTGGCTTGCTCCAACTTTTCGATACACCCGCTAGCTCCCATGCAGACTTCGATATTTCTCACCGCTGAGTGGAGATATCTTTTGATGCTGAACTATGCGGTGGAGCGCGATCTCCTCCAACCATTCATTCCTGCCGGAACGGAACTGGATTTCTTCGGTGAAACGACATTCCTGAGCATCGTTGGTTTCCGATTCACGCAGGCTCGCGTGTTCGGTATTCCCTTCCCGCTGCACCGCGACTTTGAAGAGGTGAATTTGCGATTCTACGTCCGTCGCAAAACCGACGAAGGCTGGCGTCGGGGAGTTGTTTTCATTCGCGAATTGGTTCCCCGCCGTGCCATCGCCTTCATTGCCCGGACCTTTTACGGCGAACCGTATTCCGCGGTTCCCATGCGCCACCGCATCGACGCCGCCGATTTTGGAATCAAAGTGGAATATGCCTGGCGGCGCACTCATGGCTGGGAATCCATTGGAGCCATCGGGACCGGACAACCTCAGGTCATTGCGAACGGTTCCGAAGAGGAATTCATCACGGAACATTATTGGGGCTACACGGCCCGCAACGCCGGATGCAACGAGTATCAGGTGGAGCATCCACGGTGGCGTGTGTGGCGTGGCGTCGAAGCCACATTGGATGCAGATGTATCCAGCCTGTACGGGGAGCGCTTCGTTGAGACTTTATCCAAAGCGCCGAGTTCGGCGTTCATCGCCGATGGCTCACCGGTTATCGTTCGTGGCAAATCCCGCATGCCACGACTCGAATTCAACAAAGCCAGGTCGAGCTCTCAACGGGTGTCGGCACCTCAAGACTTTGACTCCCCCAATCGATTCGCACCAATCCAGTAATCTTTAAGGAGTTTGATCTTGGCATCCAATTCCTCCTGGGAAGCCTCCTTGAACAGCACTGAGTTCGCGCCCAACTGATAGGCCCGCTGCACTTCACTATCCAGCTGCAATCCGGTGAGGACGACGATAATGACCGTCCGCAGGGTCGACTGGTTGCGAATCCAAGCCAGCGCTTCGAGCCCGGACATTCCTGGCAGGCGCAAGTCCAACAGGACCAGGGAGGGCAATGGAAAAATATCCCGCCGGGCATATTGTCCGCTGCCTTGGAAATATTCGATCGCCTCTTCAGCATCTTCTACATGCTGCAGTCCCTCGCCCAAGCCGAGCCTGTCGAATGCCCCCGCAATCAGCGTGGCGTCATCCTCGTTGTCCTCCACCAGCAATATCGACCCAGTCATAATCCCGGGCGGAGTCTACGGGCGCGCCCGGGAGGAACAAGCGTTTTTGAAAATCGTCCGGAACCACCGTGATTCGTCATGCCAATCGCGCCGTGGTGCTAACGAGAGGCAGAATGACGGCGGGACGGAGTTTACATCCAGTTTACGCAATCGAGATGGATTTAGGCTCCTGCCCGCTTCATGCTCGAGCCATGAGAAGGGCACTGCGAACGCTGCTCACGGCAGGCTTCTGCTGGCTACATTCAACGCTCCTGCACGCGGCGACGCCGGGCACCGAGACGCAAACGCAATCCTCCATCCCCTATGTCGCCACGCGCCATGACACCGTCCGTGATTTGCTCTGGCTGGCGGATGTCAGCACCAACGACGTGGTCTATGATCTCGGCTCCGGGGACGGCCGTGTGGTTATTGCTGCCGTGCGCGACTTCCATGCACAACGGGCAGTCGGGGTCGAACTCAACGCCAAGCTGGTCCAGGAAAGCCGCTCAAACGCCCTCACGGCCGGCGTGGCCGATCGTGTGCAGTTCATCCAAGGCGATTTGTTCGCAACTGACTTCAGCGCGGCAAGCGTGCTGGTGCTCTACCTGGGCCAATCACCCAATCTCGACCTCCGCGCCCGTATCCTTCGCACGTTGAAACCCGGAGCGCGCGTCGTCTCGCACGGCTTCGGAATGGGCGAATGGACGAAGGACAAAACCCTCGATGTGCGTACCCCGCACTTGGGAATGTACAGCGAGATGTTCAATCAATTCAGAACCAACCCGGATGTCCCGGATTACGACGACACCGGAAGCCGAGCCAGCCACGATACTCTGGCGGAATGGGTCGTCCCGGCTCCCGTTGCCGGCGTGTGGCGCGGCAAGGTCACCACGGAGTCGGGTGAGCAGGAATTGGAACTCGTGCTCCACCAGCGTCTCTCCGGGGTGACCGGCTCCTTTCAGCTTCAGGGCTCGACGAACCTGGCAGGGTCCCTCACGGTGGATCTGTGGGGTGACCACCTGCGTTGTTGGTGCACCGCCACAAACAGGCCTTGGTATCCGAACCAAATGTGGATCGACGGACATGTCCTGGGCGAGCGGTTCACCGGCGGCTTGCGACGGGGGGTGGGAACGAACACCATCGAAACCCGATGGACAGCCCGCCGAGACCACGCCGATTTCGCCGGAAACTGGGAATGGACGCCGGACGCAACCAACGCTCCAATCCAATTCAAGATTGAGAAGCACGACGGAGTTTGGGCTGCGACCTACACCGACAGGAATCGCGAGAAAACGGCCTGGAGGGACGACACCAAGCCAATTCCCGTGATGGACTTCTACGACTTTGGCGGCGGTTTCTATTTCACCTTGCTGCTCGGCCTGGAAGGCTCCAGTCAACGGGGAAGCAGCCGCAGAATGGGGCCACAAAACGGTTGGGTGGTGGGCGAGGCACTGCTGGATCACGGCACGCTCAAAGGGTCCATCGCCTTCTATCCATATACTGAAACTTTCCTGCAGCGGAATCTGGATACGAATCTGAATGCAGCGAAACCGTCCCCACCGAAGGTAAGCCAGCCCGGCCTAGCGCCGGGTCGGCGCGATTGGCTGCTCAAACGAATGGGACCGTGATTGCAATGGCTTTCTAGATGCGCCGCGCGCGCTCATGCGGGTCCCATGCGTTTTGAGAGGAAAAGGCAGGGGCCGAGTGGGGTGGTAGGGCGCGTCGCTCCGCGCGCGCCGCCGTCCCTGGTCAGGGCACATTGTTCTGTGGAGTGGGCGCAAGCCGGCGCGCGGCTGGCACCACAGCCCATGCTTTGGTTATGCTCACGCCGTGAAATTGATTTCATGGAACGTCAATGGCCTGCGCGCCGTCCTGCGCAAGAACTTCGTGCCATTCCTGGATGAAACGAATCCGGACGTGCTCTGCGTGCAGGAAACCCGGTGCGCCTCGGCCGACATCGAACCGCTCTGGACTTCACGCTGGCATGCGCATTGGAATTGCGCGGAGAAAAAAGGCTACTCCGGCACCGCCACCTTCAGCCGTGTGGCGCCGCTGAGCGTCTCCGTGGGCATCGGCATTGCCGACCATGATCGCGAAGGGCGCGTGCTCACCACCGAATTCAAGGATTTCTTTCTCGTGAACGTTTATGTGCCCAACTCCCAGCGCGAACTCACGCGCCTGGCCTACCGGCAGCAATGGGATCGCGACTTCCTGCGCTACCTCAAAAAACTGGAACGCACCAAGCCCGTGATCGTCTGCGGCGACATGAACGTGGCCCATACGGAACTGGATCTGGCAAACCCTAAAGCCAACGTGAAGAACCACGGCTTCACCCCGGAGGAACGCGCCGGTTTCACCACCATGGTCGAAGCCGGCCTCGTGGATACCTTTCGCGAATTCGAACGCGGCGGCGGTCATTACACCTGGTGGAGCCGCATGCCCGGAGTGCGGGCCCGGAACATCGGATGGCGTCTGGACTACTTTCTTGTCAGCGCCGCACTGCGCCCGAAATTACGAAGAGCATTTATCCTCAAGGAAGTTCCCGGCTCCGACCATTGCCCGGTGGGGATTGAGTTGAAATAGGCGCCGGTAAAGGGGTCATTCCGTCCTCGGCCCGACGTCCGTGTAGGGTTGGGGCAGGCGAAGGTATTAGGTGGGGCGCGTCGCTCCGCGCGCGCCGCTGGGACGAGACGATCTGGGAAAACACGCTGGCGTTGATGCAAGTCTTTCGCCAGCCCAACGCATGCGTGATCTGCGGCGCGCGCGGAGCGACGCGCCCCACCTTCAGCGATCGCGCGCCCCCCTCCGTCCCTCTCCTCCACTCCGGGTGGAGGAGAGGGTGCCCGCAGGGCGGAAGAGGAAGCGCTTCGAGTTCATGCCTCAATTCAAGTCCCCTTGAGGGAGGTGTTCCCTAAACAACTATGCCCGAGCAGGAGCGCATGAAGTTACGCGACCTATCAAAGCTATTCCGCGACGACCTTCACCGAGCGCAGCTGAAAACCTGAACCCACGACTGCCACGGGGATATTTTCCCTTCTGTCTCATCAGGGTTCCAAAGCTCACCCGCACAAGTCATGCTCCACCCTTTTCGCTTCCTGCTCCAGGGGACCGAATGGATAACCCGGCGGAGTGAGGCATTCGTCCAGATATTGTGTCATGAAGGCCCTGAAACCGCCGAGACGTTCATATTGCGCGGTGTGGGCAAGTTCGTGAATAACCAACCGGCGCTCGCCCCAGTAGTCAGAGCGGATGTAAATCCCGTATCGAAGTGTCAGCCCAATTGTATCGGGTGAAAGCAAGCCGGACGATTCTGCCGCCTGCCGAAGCCGCGGGTGTAACGGCCACGGCATCCTCTCGACGACTTTCAGCCTGACGCGCTCCGGATGCAGGATGCCGATTCGCTCGGCATCTGACCGCAGCGGGGCGGTCAGAGCCACGCCATCGCGCAGAATAGCGGCTTCCTGCTTCGCGGCCCACCGACAAGCCAGCGGAACGACTAACTTGAGTGTTACTTTTGGTATCATCGAACAATCCAATTAAGGCCTGGGCTGAAGGCCGGCTGAAGGCCCAGGTAAGGCGTCATCGAACAGCCAGAGCCCTGAAAGAATTCGCCCAACCAAAGTTGGCGCATTGAACCCCTGAACCGTAGCAGTCGACGTCAGTAGACTCAAACACCCCGAACAGAAGCGACTTACGGGGAAGGTCGGAGTGTTGAACCGCGAAACACGCAAACCACGCGAAAGCCGGATGGAATACGATTCTCCGCTCGCCCGTTCCTGTTCGCGTATTTCGTGTATTTCGCGGTCAATACCGGCCCCAATCTCACCCACTTCTAATCACACCCGGGAAACCCGCACGGATCAAAAATGACGTGACCGACTGCAGGTTGATCTCTATCGTTATTTTCCATCATGCGTCGCGCGAAGGGGCAGGTTCACCATGAAAACTTGTTCGTATTGCGGGTGTGACAATGCCGAGGAAGTGACCAGCTGCAGCCAATGCGGCTGCCACATCATCGCGCCGACGAATGCCGCATCTTTGGATTATCCCGACACAGCTCGACCCGCCACACGACCGCTCATTGACTTAACGCTCCTATGAAGAAAATCAGAGTCGTCATTCCGCTTCTATTGGCACTGACCATATATTGGTTTGGCTACCAGCACGGTAGCGGCGTCACACGAAATCGGCTCAACGCGGAAAGTTCAGATCGCCAGGTGGGATCGACCTTCCGCCAAGGACATAACGACGTGTCGCAATTCAAAGTTGCAGGGGATGCGAGCACCGTGGAGAAACACTTGCAGGAGAAATGAAATGACAACGCACGAACACCGCAATGGAATGCGGACTTCCCTCTAATGGATACTCTTGATGATCGGGCTCATTGCTGTCGTAGGCCGGCAATGGCAGCTCAACGCGCGGCTTGGCCGGGAGAAACAGAGTCTGCAAGAGCAACTGAGAGCGTTCGAGGACATCAGGGTCGAAAACGCGGAGCTGCAAAGCGAACGCGATCGGCTCCGGCGCTTCCAGGACGCGGAAGCGCAGCAGATCCAAGTGCTGCGCGCGGAAATTCAGAAGCTGCGCCAGGGCACAAACGAACTACACCGTAATCCAGGGAGGGATATGGCAGATGCTCAAAAGCGGGTTTTGGCTCAGATCCAGGAGCGTGAGGAGGCTGGCAAGTTCCTCCCCTATATCTCGCTTGGGGGGCTGATCCTCATCTTCATTACAATGGGAGATCTCGGGCTCACGAGGGGTTGTTGATCCGCTAAAGCCTTTCCATTTTCTGCCGTAGAAGCGGTGTGCGGCTTTCATTCTGACGCCTTGACCAACCCCAGGGCGGAGGCCAAGGATGGCACGCACGAAGCTCGACGCCGGCAGGTCCCCAACCCTGCCGGCGTCTGTTTATCCGTCGAGCCCCAAAGAAGCCCGAACGAGCTTGCCCAACCTAGCTCTTTGATGCGGGGGGAATTGGAGGCGGAATCTTGCTTTCCTTGGCTGCTTTCTCAGACGGCTGCTTGGTTGAAACTTTAAATTCCTCGTCACGGCCCTTGAAATGAAAGGTAAATCGCGCTGTCACTTGTCCCGCGCATCATGAATTTCGAAATTGTTTCCCTCGGCGATCAGGCGCTGATCCTCCAGTTCGGCGATCGAATCGCTCCTGCGGGCGTGCGTCGCATTCAGGCTTGTTGCCAAATTCTCGCGGCTGCTTCCTTGCCCGGGCTCGTGGAGCTTGTGCCAGCGGCAACGTCGCTCACTTTGTTTTATTCCGCTGCGGAACTCGCCGCTGCCGGTGCACCGGACAGCGCACTAGTCCCCTGGTTAAGCGCTCGCGTCCGCGAACATCTCGCGGACGTTCCTGAAATTGAGTGTCCAGCCAGTCCCCGTTCGTTTGTTATTCCCGTCTGCTACGGCGGCGAGTTTGGCCCTGACCTCGATGCGGTCGCGACTCGCGTGAACCTTTCCTGTGCCGATGTCATCGCCCTTCATTCCAGAGCTGAATATATCGTTCTACAGCTGGGTTTTGCTCCCGGATTTCCGTATTTGCTGGGTCTCCCCGAGGCGCTCGCTGTGCCGCGCCGCGATTCCCCGCGCATAGCCGTCCCGCCGGGATCCGTGGGAATCGCCAACGACCAATCCTGCATTTATCCATTGGCCATCCCGGGGGGCTGGAATTTGATCGGCCGCACGCCCTGGAGCTTGTTTCAACCCGGGAACAGTCCTCCTGTTCTACTGCAGCCGGGTGACCTGGTCAGATTTCGTCCGATTGCCGCAAACGAATTCGCCGCCTTGCAATCATGAATATCCGCGTCTTGAATCCCGGAGTTCTCACCACGGTGCAGGATGGCGGACGCTTTCATTTTCGACGTTTTGGTGTTTCCACATGCGGCGCAGCGGATACGTTTGCTCTCCGCGTTGTCAACTCGCTGGTCGGGAACGATCCCCTGGGCGCCGGTCTGGAGATGACGCTCGTCGGACCGAACCTCCATTTTGAATCAGACGTGCTGGTGGCTTGGAACGGCGCCGATTTCGAGCCAGTTCTGAATAACGCTCCGCTGCCCAAGGATCGGCCCGTGCTCGTGCCGGCCAACTCCAGCGTGGATTTCGGCGCAGCTCGCCGCGGCATGACCGGCTGGCTGGCCGTTGGCGGGGAATTCGATCTTCCCCAATTCCTCGGCAGCCGGTCCACAGACAGCCTCGCGAAATTCGGGGGTGTCCATGGGAGAAAACTGGCCGCGGGCGATCTGCTTCCCGTCGGTTCGCCGACCCGGTGCACGGCAGCACTTTTCGAGCACCTGGGTCGCCCGGGGAACGCAGCTTCCTGGTCGCTGTCGCCCGAACGCATTTGTCCTCCGCTGGAACGCGGCGTTCTGAGTGCGATGCGCGGCCCCGAATGGGATTGGTTTGCCCCGGAAGCACAAGCTTCGTTTTTTACCGAGCCATTCCGCGTCACCACCGAAAGCAATCGAATGGGTTTGCGACTGGCCGGTCCGACGCTCCGGACTTCGCGCGAGATGATATCTGCCGCTGTTCATCCTGGCGTCGTACAGGTGCCGTCCTCAGGCCAGCCGATTTTGCTGGGCGCCGATTGCCAGACCATTGGTGGTTATCCGCGCATTGCCGTCGTCGCGACCCAGGACCTCGGCAGCATGGCCCAATTGCGCCCGAATGATTCCGTGCGGTTCCGGGAAGTCAGCATCGAAACTGCCCAGTCGCGGCTTCTCCAGCGTGAACGGGACTTCGTCCTGGCAAGCCGTGAATTGGCCCGGCGCGCGGTGCCATCTCCATGAACATCGACTTGAATTGCGACCTGGGTGAAGGCGCGCCGCACGATGCGGATCTGATGCCCCTGGTCACTTCCGCCAATATTGCCTGCGGTGGTCATGCCGGCGACGAAGGCACCATGCGTCGCGTTCTCGAGTTGGCGCGAGCCTGCGGCGTGGCTCCCGGCGCTCATCCTGGTTATGCGGATCGCGAGAATTTTGGCCGCAAAGAATGGGCCATGTCTCCCGGCGCAGTTCATCAGGTTGTCCGGGAGCAAGTCCAAAAGCTCCGCCTCGTGGCCGCCTCACTGAGCATGAAGCTCACCCATGTCAAACCTCACGGCGCACTCTATAACCAGGCTGCCCGGGATCGACGGCTCGCCGGCGCCATCGCGGATGCAATCCACGAAAGCGACCCACAGCTTGTGGTCTTCGGCCTGGCCGGAAGCGAATTGATTACCGCGGCGCGAGCACGAGGATTGAGGAGCGCATCCGAGATTTTTGCGGATCGCCGTTACGAAGCGGACGGCTCGCTCATCCCGCGGTCCCACCAAAACGCATTCATCGAGGATCCCGCCGAAGCCTGCGCCCAGGTCCTGCGCTTGATTCACGAAGGCCGGGGCCAGACCGTCTGCATTCACGGTGACGCGCCCGGAGCGTTGACCTTCGCGCAACAATTGCGCGCCGCGCTTCAATCGGCGGGATTCACCCTCGCCCGCCCCGTGCCTTAGCGTGGTTATTAGATCTGACTCCGCCGCGGGATTCTTTACAGACTGTTTACAGGTACAAAGTCGACTCCGCTCAAGATGCGACGACAATGGTGGCATGCGATACACGCGGACGGCACATCCAGTCGAATTCCTGCGCCTTCCTGAACCGACAGCAACTGATGATGAAAATGATCCACGAACGAACCTTCGGCTTCACGGCGTTGATGCCTTGTCTTCTCCTGTGCCTGCAAGCCGGGTGCATTCACTCTCCACCCGATGCAAAACTGCAACGTCTGCAGGGAAAATGGGAAGGATTCGTCGTGGGCGACAAGGCGCGCGACAAAATCACCATCACGATTACCGGTGATTCCTTCCACTTTCACCGCGACTCGAACTTTTGGTTTGCGACGACAATCACACTGCCTGCGGGAACAGCCCCACAGCAACTGCGCGCCACGATCAAACATTCCGCGCCACCCGAAGATTCCAACGGCAAAGTGGTCGACGCCATCTTCAAGATTGAGAACGGGACATTGACCGTGGCCGCGAGCGGCGACGGTTCAAAAGAGGCGCCCAAAAGTTTTGAAGCTGAAAATGTGACACGCTACGAGCTCCGGAAGGTTCAAGATGCCCCACGCGCGCGAGGACCCAGGTAGCAGAAGCCATGCACTGCACTCCAGTTTCGCGTGAGGTTTTAGTCCCAAAGCAAGGGATCCACCGGTGGGAGTCGGTCTTGTTTCAGAATTCATAGCCCAATCGATGTGAACCGGTCCAGTGGCGCAAGACAGTTCGTGTTCCGACTGAAGGCGAATGCCGGCGACGGAATCCGTGCCCGTGTCCGCGTGTTGCGCGGCAAAGATGAAGAGCGTTGAATTTCCCAATCGACGGTTTGCTCCCTGTTGATCGCTCCGAACGCAGTCTTGTTTCGGGGCGGGGAACAGCCATCCCCACCCCTGCCGCACGCCAAATACAAACCCCGCAAACCCTAAATATCGGCAACGCTTTGCGGATGAGCTTGCCTGATGCGCCCGGCCGGGCATAGTGCCAATACCATTGCGCCCGTAGCTCAGTTGGATAGAGCATCTGCCTTCTAATTCGAAAAGTGAGTTTTCCCTAATGTTCTGACGTTGCGTCAATTTGCAGAAACTCAATGTTTGCAAGGTGGGGCAAAGTCAGGCAGAAACCACCAGTATCAGATTTCGGTATCAGATTTCCGAAAGCTGTTTGGCAAATTTTAGTCTGCCCATAGAACTTTATGACTCAGGTGCCGGGGAAATCTCACGCCGATGCGGTCAAAGCCGTTGCGGAGCTAGGAAAAATGCTCGCGCAGCCGTTCACTACTGTGGCGCAAACGTGGGCAGAATCGTATCAGGCAAAGACGCTGACCAAAACCAAAATCGAATGCGCGGAGCTGGAACAGCGGGCGGCGATGAACGCCAAATACACGGCCATCCGTCACCAAATTAACCTAGAAGCAGCTCTTGAGCAGGCACGCTTGGTAATCGATTTGATGCACGCCCAAGGATTGTTACCGGAGCACACTTTGGCCGAATCGTCTGGCACGTCGGGCACTGCTATTTCCTCCGAATCCTCGGATCCAGACTGGTTTCACAGATGGGCCGGTTACGCCAAAGAGTGTTCAGACGAGGAAATTCGATCACTGTGGGCAAAAGTTCTCGCCGGGGAAATCGTCCAACCGGGGCGGTTTTCTTTGCGGTTGCTTCACACAGTCTCGCTTCTAAGAAAGAGCGAAGCGCAAAATTTTCAAACGGTCGCGAACCTTCTGATTAATGACACCGAGGGAAGGCTCTTCTTTTTAAGGGTTTCGCAATTAGATAAGTTTTTGAAGGAGAAACACGGAATCGACTTGAACACTTTAAGGAGCCTTGAACATCTCGGGCTCATCGAAGGCCGTAGCCCGTCGGGCCCACCGAGATACCTCTACGAGACGATCCTTTTGTCCGGAGCAAATAAGTACTCGGTAAAACAATTTCACCACACTGGCCCAACACATCCTAATTTCGTGAACACGGATTCCAGATTGCTCACAGATCTCGGCGCAGAACTTTACTGCTTGTGCAAAATAGAGCCCGATGAGGAATACGCAGAGCTGCTTTTCACGAAAACACTGGGGAAAGACCGCAGCGGATGGGTTGTTATAAAGGAGCGCTAATGAAGGAAACGGCGGGCCAAGCGGGGTTTCGAGTTCATGTCAGCCTTCTCCAAAGCCCAAAAGAACAAAGAGCAAACAGTAACAGTGCAACCGCAATTTTAACGCTATTTTCGCGTTGACTGATAGAACGCATGACGCCTTCCGAATCTCTAGCACTCAAAATTTGGTCAGTTGTGTATTTGGTTGGTTTCGCATCGGTGTGGTTAGGCGTGGTGCTCGAAGGGTTCGAAATTATAGAACGAAGGTGGCGAGCGCGAAGATCCACACTGCAAGCTCCGACCGAACCTTGGTTTGTACCATCGGCGGAGCACTCACCATCCAAATGGGTGCATCTTGCTGGAGATTGGGGGTGGCTAATTCTGGTGATAGGCTTAGGTCTGGAGGAATTGGCGCACCATAAAATTGATGGGATTAAGAGTGATGAGATTTTAAGACTAACTCGGAAGCTAGAATCGACGACGCAGTTGGCAGGAGACGCAATCGAACGCGCAGGGTTGGCTAATGAGCGCTCCGCATTCTTGTCGCGATCGAATCTATTATTGCAGGAAACAATACTGCTCCTGCAAAAAGAGATGGCCCCAAGAAGGATCACTATAGAACAAGCCACAAACTTCATGTTCTTAACTGAGCAAATTGAAAAAATACCTATTAAAATCATAATCCACCAAGGCGATGGAGAAACCACTACTTTTGCCTGCGATATCAGGGAAATGTTTCGCCGATCGGGATTCGTAACGAATGCAGACGCAAGTTCATTTGGGTTAAATTTTGAGCCGCAATTGCTGTATGCTCGCTTTTTCTTGGCAACGAACGTTTTCCAGGGAGTTACGTTTGCGCAATATACTACGAACAGGGTCTACGCGAAGCCGCAGCTCGTTTGGCAGCGGACCAACGGCGTGGATCGCCCTGTTGTGCAGGGAACTAATTCGCTCCAAGTCTTTGAGGGGCTCAGGCAATGTTTTGAAAAAATCGGCATAGCCACCGAATGGATTGGGATCGATCTCGCGATTAAACCGGGAGAATACGCCATCATTATCCGTTCGAAGTAAAATGACTTTGATATTCATTTACATCTCGAAAGTTGACGCCATTCCAGCGAACGCATCGCGAGTTCCGCGACGCAATCGGGCAAATCATCGGGCAGGAGCGGACGTGTCAACTTGCGGACGCTCCATTGAAATGATTCGACAGTCGGCTTAGGTGGTTCTGGAACTTCAACCGCTCGGGACAGGCAACGAGAGATGGATCCACCAAGCCCGGGCGCAACACGCGGAGACGTCGGGAAAGGTGCCGCCTGTCGCAATTCGCTCCACACTTCTCCTTGGACAAGTTCCGCCAATACGGCGACGCCAAGGAGCTTTTCGGGAATGACGGTGGCTGCGAAAACTGCGTTGCCCGCGACGGCGTTCGCCAATTCATGAAGAGGCGAGCGCGAATGCACGGGAAGCTCGTCATTCACGTAATGAGTCTGCCCTTCGGTTTCGATGGCAAGGATCACAACGTCGGCGGCTCTGTTTCCGCTGCGCTCGTGAATATATCCGCAGTAGAAAATTCCCGTCGCAAAGGAAGGTTTCAAATTCTCAGGATTCATTTGTGAGAAAGACCCGCCGCGCAAGGTTACTTGCTTCCTTGCGGGCGGGCTGCCATCGCGCAACCGGGCGGAAGCGGCGATGGAAAGTTTTGAATTCATGCAGCCGGGTTGAGAATGAAATCGACTGCGCGGCTTGCCTCGTGGACGGCCTTTTTGATTCTCGATTCGTCGTCGAGATCAACCAAGCGATTCTGCCACTGATCGCAGTCTCCCTGATCCAATGGCTGAATGCCGAGACGATGAGCCGCTAAATGAGCACCGAAATAAGTTAGCGCCTCTTCGTCTTCTTCGGCCTCCGTCCCTCGGCAGTAATCCCTCAAGCTCGGCCTGCTCAGCCTGCGGGCGTGGCCAGAGCCGTGGATCGATTCATGAAGGACAGTGATGAGCTTTTGCGTTATGTCGCCATCTCTGCCACGAAAAACGCGGTTGGCATCTTCCCTTGGATCGTATTCACCGTAGCGGGATGGATGGTGCGGAACTAGCAACACAACGGGGCCCGCTGGCCAGCGTTCCAATACGGCTTGCACGACGGCAACCGGGTCGGCTGCCGGTGGCGGCGGTGGAGCGATATCCAACAGAGGTTCGTCCATCGTCATGATCTTTCGGAACCCCAGCGCGATATCGAGGAAACCCGGAACGGGGTCCACGCGGCGAAGCATGATGTAGAAGTTTTCCCCGCATGTTTTTGAGATGGTTTCAATTTTCATCGCGTGCGGGGGGTCGAGGTGGATTCTTCGGCAGTTGCAGAAGCCAAGGCGCGATAGCTTGGGCTTTCCAATACCAGGTCGAGTCCCCACCGGGGCAACCATGCAGGCACGTCATTCTTGTTGACGGCATCATTGATGTCCCATTTTTGGCGAAGCGACAGAGTGCGTTTGCGCATTGCGATCGCCTGCTCGAGGTGCTGATTCATGCCGGAAACCCAAGATTTTGGGAAACAGCTGAGATCCTGCTTAATTGTCTTCAACGACGTGTCCCGATATTCCTGAAACAGCCAGACCAAGTCCTTTCTGCCGCCCCAAAGATACGCCCGGGTCACGGAAATGAATTGTTTCCCGTCGTCGAAAACGCGGCCGAGTGTGTCGCGCAATCCTGCTTCAAGGTCTCGGGTCCGCTTCACGGGGCAGAGCCCGTAACGGATGACCGAATCTTCGCCGCTCTCGTCTTCATTGGTCACGATCCCCAAAATCGTATTGGCGCCGATGTGCGCAATCCTCACAAGCACTGCGGCTCGATGCGCCAAATTGGAATCGACGCGATCGGGCGGGTCGGGTGTGAAAAGTTCCGGGGCGATTACCGGGGCCGGTTTGGGTTCTGCGATTGGTTCGGGGACGATCGTAAATCCCGATTTTTTCGCCGGGGCTTTTGTTTCAATTGCTGCACTCATGCTTTGTTCCTTTCGGTGTTGTTGTTGTTGTCTGCGGTCGCCGGCGTCTTGCCGGTTAAATCCTTTTTGGGAGGGGCCCAACAGCTGAAAAAAAACTCCTCAAGTTCGCGAAGTAATCGCGCCGTCACGGCTGGATCCTGTTCGAACGCGGCTGGTGGATTGTTTTGGTTTTTCATAAATCTTCTTTCGGCCAAAGGCGGAAGTCCGCCTTGCTCAGTTCAGTGAGCGCAGCGTGTATCTCGTCGCGGATCGCGGATTCAACGGCGACTTCAGATTGCAGATAGGCCATTTTTCCAGCCAGTCGCGTGGGGATGGCCAAGAGAGCCCCCCGGCACGCTAGGCAAATGTTCTCGATGCAGCGTTTCGCTACCTCCAGGGGCACCGATTCGGCGTGCGCCTTTTGAATGTCCAGATCCAGCAAGGTGCATTGCCTCTGGAGTTTTTCCTTTTTCAGCACGTTCAGATCGGCAGCTTTCCGGAAGAACTCGATCACATCGCGCAACGTCGCCTCGCGTGGGTAACGGCCGTTTGGGTCTTTCTTCAAAACGCCTTCCCCGGTGAGTTGCGTTACGCGGGAGGCGGAGAGTTGCATCAGTTGCGCAAGCTCGTTGCGCTCGATGTAGGCTTCAGTTGTGGGCTTTTTGCTCATGATTCAATGCGTCGCGCTAAATGCGTCGATTTTTTTGGCCAACGGTGCGGAGCATTCGAGCGTCTTGGAAACCTTCGTTGGGGCACCCCACGGGGTAACTTGAACCTTGAGGGGGCACGCCACAGCGCCCCCACGCCGTGCGCTGTCGCCAATCCTAGCGGCTTTGATTTGATGGGGCAGGCTGTGCGCCTTGAGACTTTGGCAATGGATGGTGTTCGAGTGCCACGGTCTGCCGCACACCCGAGAGACACAGACACGCGCACCCCTAAAGGGGGGTGCTTGTGTGTCTCTCTGTCGTCTGGCGCATGAGACTTTGGCGGGTGAGCAAAGCTGCAAAAGTCTCTGTATCCGGTGTCTCATGGTTGGAGTTGGACCTCGGGTTGGGGTTGGCGGCTGACACGCTTCTCGGGGTTGGTGCCCTTCCGTTTGAAGAGCCAGAGATGAAGCGTGCCGTCGCCCAGCAGTTCATCCAGAAACGCACGGCACTTCCTTTGTCCGATGCCGCTGGAATGTCCCTTCTCCAGTAGAATCGTTTGAGGGGTCGAGCCTGTCAGGGGGACGTGCGCCAGCAGGTCGGACTTACTCTTGCCCGTCTTGCTGGCCTTCTGGATTTCCGCCTCATCCACCTCGTGCCAGCAGATTTGCCCCGGGGTGCGTGAATGTTTGATGAACCGATCAAACAACACCCCACCGTCGGCATCGTGCCAGCCGATACGTGCGCCACGCTTTGGAACGTGTAGGCGGAAACATCCGTTGCCTATGGTTTCGAGCGCGAGAACTGCTCGCGCCCAATTCGTCCATTCAATGCTGCCAGAGCCGGAATAAAGGAAGTCGCTGGTTGTTTGCGGACGTTCGGCTTTTTGTTTCGTCGTATGATGAACGATCATCGAGCCGCACTCGTGCCGGTGTAAAATGGGGTTCAATCCACGGCGAAGGAAATTGCCGACGGTCTCCGCGTCCTTACTGTCTCCGTCCAAGTAGGCCAGAGCCGGATCGATTATCAGAAGGTCGGGCTTGTGTGATTCCACGAGGGGCTCAATGACTGATCGGCAGAAGTCATCCCCGGCCTTTGTGTCCTCGTTGTGGAGTAAGATGCTATTGCCAGCCCGGGCGATCTCTTCGTTGCTCAATTCCAAACCGGCAGCGATGCCGTGGAACATTTCCCAGATATCGCCGTCGTCATTCTCTGCTTGAACGAGCAGGATGCGCATCGCGAGCGCCGGTATAATGCCGAAACAAGCGCGACAGAGTGCCCAGAGAATGGCCATCTGCATGGCAAGGCTGGATTTGCCCTGCCCGGATTGACTCACAAGCAGCATCCCTCCGCCACGACTCAGGAAACGACTTCGCAATAATTCCTTTCCATCGTCGGCACGCGGTTTGGTCAGAGAACCAACAGGACGAGCAACGAGGAGGGGTTGTTCTTCGATCCTCTCGCCGTCGGCATCGGGCGGAATGGGGTTTCCGTGTTCGTCAAACTCGTTCGGACCAGGCATGTATCCATTGGTGACTTCCTTCCGGAGAACTTGAACATTCACGCGAAAATCCTTTCCTGTTCGGGAGTCGGATTGAGGTAAAGGAGTCGCTGCCGTCCGTCACCTTTAGCGCCGATGACGCGCTGTGCGCCCGGTAGCCGAGACAGACGCGATGGATTCTTGTTCTTTCCGTCGATGCCGAACCGGGCCAGCAACTCCAATGTTTGGCCGACAATCGTTCTATACGTCGGCGCGTCTGGTGCATCGACCTTGATCCAGCAATGAACGGACCTTGCGCCGGATGTCAGCAAGGCCGCTACGGGAATCGACAAATGAGCAAAGAGCGCAAGTTGAAGTTCGGGCGGAACGTGATCGCATTCCAGCAACGCAAACCGGAATGCGGTCACGTTGACGTCACCGATGCCCGCGCCGTCCGCCGGGTTCATCCTTACCCATGCCCCGGCTTTGCTCTCGGGGTTGCGACGGGCAAAGAATTCATCGCGCTCGATTGTGTGGCCGACACCGACGGGACGCGCCTTGCCTTCCTGCTCGATGTAATCGGTAACGATGTTAATTCTCTCGTCCGGCCTGTACAGATTCGCCACAAGTGCGGCGCCATCGTCGCGCCAGTTCTGGGGGGGTCTGATCGGGCTGGCTTCCCACAAATCGGATTCTTCACAGCGGAAGCCCTCTAAATAATTTTCGACTGCGGTCGCGGGGTCGATGACGGGTTGCGCTGATCGTGGTGCTGATCGAGGCACACAGGCGACAGTCAGAACGTCACCAGATTGCAAAAGGTATCCATGCGGCCGTCCGGATGGTGTCTTGATCGCGGATTCGATCTTATGGACAAGCTCCCGTTCGCTCCAAACGGGTGAACATCGGAGGTTATATTCACGCAACAGGCGAAGCGCATCTTCGTAACTCAAACCGAATCCGTGCACCAAGACCATGGCGACAGCAAATGTGTGATTGTGCCCCCCAGAGCCAGCCACAGCAGCGGCCATCTTCGCGACATAGGCGCGAGCCCGATCGAGGATGTTGGTTGCTGTGCGGGTCATGGCGTTCAAATCCTGGTGTCAGAAGTCACCCCTTTCATTGCGCGAGAAACCTTTCGATTTCAGTCCGCGCAATTATTTTGATGCGGAGCGCATGGGAAGATTTCAAAAGTCCTCTTTTGATCAATCTGTGAACAGTGGTGTAACCGACGCCCAGAATCTGTGCCGTTTCTTGCATGCTGTAAGCCATGCGCGGCTCCGGCGTCGCGGGATGCGATTCGATTTTGCTTTTGTCTGCCATAATTGATTCCAAGCCTATCCCTCTTTTCCTGTGCGAAAACTCCGTTGATTACCCCAGCGAACAAAAAACGCACGGGAAAGCCCCGTGCGTGTTAGAGAAACTCAGCGTAATATTTTTCGAGATTCTATCCGCTGCTTTTGCCGAACATGCCTAAAACAACCTTCTGCCACTTCTCGGCCTCCCTCTTTGCTTTGACCTTCATTGAACTCGCGGATGAATCGAGCGACCGGCCTTCCCGTTCTGACAAGTCCCAAACTTCCAACCATCGCCAAGATACTGTATTTCGAGGCCGTTTATCCGGTTTCGATATGCGCTTGCGCTTCCGTTCAGCCTTGATGAACTCTTTGAACTGCCATTGTAGCTCTGAATCAGCACTGCGCAGGTTGAATTGGATTGCCGCCGTAAAATCAAGGTCGTCCAATCGTTGACGAAAATCGGCAGCAGAGCTTTTTTGAGGTTCACCCATCGGAAGTTTTGCCAATGACGGGAGATACGATTCGCCGATGCATTGTTTTAATCCCTGTTGTTGCGCGTGGTCGAGATTTGTCCACGGGCTCAATTTGCTTCGGCAGAGTCGCCGGACCAACTCGTAGCGCCATGCCGTGATTTCCAGTCCGTCTTTCCACGATGCACTGCGCTGTTCCATGTAGCCGTCCCCGCCGCGCTTCGCTTCGGTCTGGCCATTCCATTTACCGCTCCTGCGATTCCTCTTCAGGTAGAAGGATGTTGCATCGTGCCACCACCATTCATGCCTTTTGATTAACCCCTTCTCTTCGCTCATACCACCTTCTCCTGCGGTTGCGGTATTACTTCGATGTTGCGTTGGAAATTCACCATCTTCGCCATCTCCTGTGAATGCCTGTCGCGAAGGTGCCCATAAACCCGCATTGCAAGGGCTCCACCGTCTTTATGCCCAAGCCATTTGCTGACTGTCGGAATGTCCACGCCGGATTCGATACACGTTGTGGCGAACAAGTGCCGCAGGTCGTGGTGCGTAATGCGGTCCATGCTGGCCAAGCCCGCAGCGCGGTCCATCGCCTTCTGGCACTCGTTCACCCGCAGCAGTGGCGTCGATGCTGATTCCTCTTTCCGTTCCGCCAGCATTCGAGCCAGAAGCGCACGCATGTCGCCAACGATGGGAATGGATCTGATCTCGCCGTTCTTCGTGCGCGTCTCTGGGTCTCCGAAGATCCGGATTGTGCCCCGCTTCAAGTCCACGTCTCCAATGGCCACGTTCGCGGCCTCGCCCTTGCGGCATCCGCTGAAAGCCAGGAACTCCACGAGGTCGGCGCAGTCACTGGAAAACCGTCCACCGGCATTTCGAATGTGCCGCACAAACTCTGTGAAATGTGACGGCTCCGGAAGCTGGAGCTCCTTCGGCTGTTCGCTCACGCGCTCAAGATCCGCGGCCGGGTTGTCGTAACGGGCGCCAGAGTCCACGCCGATTTGTAACAAGTGGCGAAGAATCGAGATCGTATGGTTGTAGGATGAAGCGCTGACGAGCTTGCTGAACCTTGTCGACCATTCGTCGCAGTCCTTTTTGGATATGGAACGAATCGCCATCGCCTCCAGGTCGCGCCACGAGGCGAGGAGTTTTTTAATTCGCTCCTCGTAATAATCCTTCGTGCGCGGCTTCAGCGTTTTCTTTCTTTTTTTGGATCGATCGCCTCCAACCCTGACCCGATATCCGCGCAGCCGATACTCCGCGACGGCGTCGGCGATAGTCATCTTGCCGTCACGGGTCTTTTCCACCGCGCAGCGCTCCTGCCGCATTAGGTCGTCGAGCTTGCGCTTCCCCACTGACACGTCGGATGTCTCGAGGCACTGGCGAACGAGCTTGCCGCGAACCCTGAACCGGGCGAACAATTGCCCCGATGACAAGTAACGAACGAGATTCGCGAATTGAGTCTTTTGGAAGTCTGACTTTGCCTGACGTGGCTTCTCTTTCATTCAGGCAGTATCAGAATTCAGTATCAGATTTACAACAGCGAAGTTTTTACACTCGTAAGTGACTCATTATCAAATGCGCCCGTAGCTCAGTTGGATAGAGCATCTGCCTTCTAAGCAGATGGTCGCGCGTTCGATTCGCGCCGGGCGCACCAGTTCCCCGATCACTCGATCGATCGATCGCACGGGAATTGCGAAGTGGCTGCTGCATCTGGCTGTGGACAAAAAGGGGAAATAATCCGGGGACAGTTATTTTGCTCTTTGCTGCTGCTGTCTGTTCCGCCAATGTGAATCAACTTCTTTACTCTACGCTTTATGAGTCTTTGCCGTAACGATCCATGTCATTGTGGCAGCGGGAAAAAATACAAGAAATGCCACATGGAATCGGACCGGCGCCAGGCGGCGGAGATTTCCAAGGCGGCGCAGAAATCGGCGACACCCGCGCCGGAAGCCGGCCAGAATCTGGAGCAATTGTTGGCCGAAGCCCAACCGATACTGGAATATATCAAACAGGAGAAAAAGATTGATGCCGCGATTGCATCATTGGATCCACATTGGCCGGAATTCGAGCGGCAGACGTCCGATGACGCCCGGTATCTGGAATTGGTCCGCGAGGTGTTCGATGAGGAACGTTTTGCCCCGTTACGCTTTTCGGTCTCCGATATCAAAGGCGCATTCGAGCACGTGGGTTACACCAGCTTCATGACGGTGGACACTCAGATGATGACGAAGTTGCGCGACGCGATGCTCCACGTGGCGAATGACACGCGACGCCAGGCGATGGCGCTGGGCCTGCTGTTGCACCTCCCGGATTTTGTCGCAGCCGGACGATACACTGAGGCTTGCCTGCTGGAATATTTGGCCCAGGAGACCGTTGAGGAAAAGCGGGAGCCCAACCCGTTCATTTACGAAATGTTTGGCTTCGGATACAACGCATGGATTGCTCAAAGGCGGACGGAGGATGAAGCGGCGCTCCGCAACATGGGACTCGATCCCGACAAACTGCGGGAAATGAACCCGGCAGAATTGGATTCCTTTGCCAAATCCCATGCCTCCGACACCGCGATTAGCGCCGCTTTGGAGGAGATGTTTAAGCCGAACTCAGAACGGCGCAAGGAATCGGAGGCGAATCTCGAGGCCATGGAGCGCAACTCGACTCAATTGCTGGATCGGGAAGATTTCAGACAACTCCTGCTGTCCGAGCAGGAAATGTTGCCTTGGATGGCTGTATTCCTCGAACGGACACAAGAACAGGGTTTCCTCGATGCCGTCCAAGCTGGTAGAGCGTCCAAACAAGAGACTGAAGGGTTCGTAGAACAAACGGCGATCCCGTTGGCCCGCGATATGGCGGAAGCCATTTTCACTGACGAACGCCAGCTTCAGCTCATCGCGGATCTGAAGCGTTATCAAGTCGAACGGCATGCTGCCAAAGATCAAAAAGCTCAGGTTCAGGCGATGGGCGCCATCATGAGCCTGGAGCGATCGGAGAGCCCGGCACAGAATCCGTTTCTGGTGTCGCTCTGCTGGATGTCGCTGGCGACCCTGATTAAGAACGCCGGAGGCGAAACCATCCCCGCCGGCTGAAGCGAGGCCAACGCGTCTGGCGCGTTTTTAGGCATCCCTTTCCCACCATGTTAACCTTGGACGACATCGCCGCACTGTCGGCAGCCCATCACGAATCTCTCGGAGCCCGGGTCGCCGAATTCGACATCGGCGGCAGGGCGTTCCCTTTCAACTCTCGCGGCGCCATCATGGGCGTCGTCAATCTGTCCGCGGATTCCTGGTATCGCGAAAGTGTCTGTCTCTCCACCGAAGCCGCCGTTCGCCGCGCGCAGATTCTCGCGGCCCAGGGCGCGGACATCATTGATCTTGGGGCGGAATCCACGCTGGCCCACGCCGCGCGAGCGGACGAGAAAGGTCAACGTTCCAAGCTGCTTCCCGTCATTGCCGAATTGCATCGCGCCGGGCTGCTCGTTTCCGTGGAGACCTACGAACCGGGAGTCGCGCGGGCCTGCCTCGAAGCGGGTGCCGCCGTGCTGAACCTGACCGGGACGAATCATGGCGAGGAAATGTTTCGCATGGCGGCAGCGCATCAGGCGGCCGTGATACTCTGTTATGTCCAGGGCGATCACGTGCGAGCCGTTGGAGATTTCGATTTTGCGAAGGATCCGATGGCCATGATGCGCGAGCAGTTCGCCCGGCAGATCGAGCTGGCGGCCCGCTGCGGGTTGACAAAACTCTTTCTCGATCCGGGCCTGGGTTTCTATTACCGCAACCTTCAGGACAGCGCGGTGCGGGTGCGGCACCAGATGGGGGTGTTTCTGAATTCGTTCAGGCTGCGCACGCTGGGCTTTCCGGTCTGCAATGCCCTGCCCCATGCGTTTGAATATTTCGGTGAGGAAGTGCGCTCGGCCGAACCGTTCTTTGCGGTGCTGGCGGCCTTGGGCAAAACGGACCTGTTCCGCACGCACGAAGTGCCGCGCATCCGGGCGGTGCTGGAGACGATGAAGGTGTTCTAAGCCGGGACGCATCCGCCCAGAAGCCCCGGAGCGCCGCTCTGTTTCGCCCTTGCCGGGCTAGGAAATTCCAAAAACAAAACCTGGGGCTGCGCGCTGCGCGCTCACCCCAGGCTATAACAGGACGGGCCTTCAGCCCTCTTTGCCAGAATCATCGCGCTTGCCCTGCGGGCCGGTTTAGGCTACTGATTACGCACTATGAAATCATTCCTCCTCTGCTCGATTGTGGCCGCGTTTGCCTGCGTTTCCGCCCAGGCTGGTGACGGCAAAGATTGCTGCGACAAAACCGCCGCTGCCAAAGCCAAGGCCGCCGCTTGCGAATCCGGTTCCGGCTGCTGCTCCAAGCAAATCGTGAAAAAAGCGGACTCGACCGCAAAAGGCGCCAGCCAACTGATCGCCAAACGGTAATTCCAGCCTCCTTTCCAGTCCCCGTCCGCTTGCGGACGGGGATTTTTTGTTGCCCCACCCCCAGTCCTTGCTGCTCACTTGCCGGGCGTGAAGAAATCTTCGTTCGATTCCATCGATTCGGTTGTGGCGGATCTGCGCCGTGGCCGGATGGTCATCGTGGTGGATGATGCCGACCGGGAGAATGAAGGGGATCTCATCATGGCCGCGGAACACGCCACCCCAGCGGCAATCAATTTCATGGCGCGTTTCGGCCGCGGGCTCATTTGTGTCCCCACCACCGAAGAGCGACTCAAACAGCTGGGCGTGGAACGCATGGTCACGCAAAATCGGGAGAGCTTCAAAACAGACTTCCAGGTAAGCGTGGACGCGGCCCGCGGCATCACGACCGGGATCAGCGCCGCGGATCGCGCGCGCACGATTCAAATCATGGCCGGCCCGACGTCGGTGGCGGAGGATTTGGTTCAGCCCGGCCATGTATTTCCGCTGCGGGCGAGAGCCGGTGGCGTGCTCCAGCGCGCAGGCCACACCGAGGCCGCGGTCGACCTCGCCCGTTTGGCGGGTTGCCGGCCCATTGGAATCCTTTGTGAAATCCTGAAGGACGACGGCTCGATGGCGCGGCTTCCGGACCTCGTTAAGTTCGCCCGCAAACACCGTCTGAAACTCGCCACCATCGAAGATCTGATCAAACACCGGCGCACGCGCGAGAAGCTGGTGCAACGGGTGGAGACCGTTGAGATGCCGACCGACTTCGGTGATTTCCACCTGCATCTTTACCGCACCAGCACCGACGGCCAGCATCATATCGCCCTCGTGAAAGGGGACGTGGCCGGCAAAGCCGGCGTGCTCGTGCGCGTGCACAGCGAATGCCTGACGGGAGATGTCTTCGGGTCACGCCGTTGTGACTGCGGGCCGCAGCTGCATCAAGCGATGAAACAGATCAGCCGTGAAGGACGCGGCGTGATTGTTTACATGCGCCAGGAAGGACGCGGCATCGGCCTGGCGCCCAAAATTCTTGCCTATAAACTCCAGGAACGCGGCCTGGATACGGTCGAAGCAAACCTCAAACTCGGATACAAAATGGACCTGCGCGAATACGGTCTGGGCGCCCAGATCCTGGCGGACCTCGGACTCAAGACCATTCGGTTGCTCACGAATAACCCGAAGAAAATCGTCGGGCTGGAGGGCTATGGCCTGGAGGTCATCGAACAAATTCCGATTCGGATTTCTCCCAATCCGCACAATGCGCGGTACTTGAAAACCAAACGGGAGAAACTGGGACACCTGGTATGAGGAACCGGGTGCAACGTCCAACGTTCAACGTCCAACGTTCAACGTTCGACCCCGCCCTCTCCCCAGGGGCTCATAATTATCCACATCTTCTGTCGGCTTGCTTGAATCCCCACGGGATTGAAGAAGCAACCCGCCGAGATCTAGGTAATCGAAAGCCCCCGGGAAGAGGGAGTCGAGCATATCCGCGCTCGACATTCTGTTGGCGACCGGGCGATCCAAATGTACCCGCGGCTGACCACAAACGTGCTTAAGAAAATAAAATCATCTCCGGCGAGCAACATCAGCGGTGGTCATTTTGCGATTGTTGCTTCCTCGTATAACCGGCGTTACGTGGATGGCATGATTCGGGCCGCTGAAAAATGTCTTCGCGCGGCGCGCGCAACGACGCTCAAGATCGTGCGTGTACCGGGGGCGTATGAGATCCCTGTTGTCGCCGCGCGATTGGCGGGAAGGCACTCGCCCCGGCTCGATGCGGTGATCTGTCTTGGGGTGATCCTGCGCGGCGCCACGACACACGCGCAACACATTGGCGAAGCGGTGACGAACGCACTCACACAGATCCAATTACAGCATGGAATCCCGGTCATCCACGAAGTGCTGCTGTTCGAGAATAAGGAACAGGCTGAGGTGCGCTGTCTCAGCCAGGATCACAATCGCGGCATGGAAGCCGCGCAAACCGCGCTCGAAATGGCGCATGTGATGCGCGAACTGGAGTGACCAAGACCCGCTGGCCCTGGCCGGCCCGTGCATCCCAAATGTGTTGGCGTGACGGTGAAGGTGGCGGAGCGCGGCTGTCCTCGGGCCCGTCCTCGGGCGCAGCAATACCCGCACTGGGACGCGTCCGGAATGATCGAACACCTCTCCACTCCTCATGTTGCTGCGCCCGGGGACGGGCGCGCTCCGCCGCTACCGGCCCACGACGAGGATATCCAGGGGACTCGCGGCGCCCGGCGCAGGCGCTTTTTCAGTGGTGATGACGATGATCTGATTATTCTTCGTGTCCAGGGTGCAGGTTTTGGCGCCCGATTTGGTTTGCACCGTCTGTTCCACCTCAAAGCGGGTCGGACTCTTCTCCTTGATGATCGTGAGCGTGCCGTCGCGCTGCGAACTGAATGCTTCCATCGTTGCGGGGTTGAACCCGCCACCGTCCGACCCGCTGCCAATCGGCAATGCGGTCAGGATCCTGCCATCGGCAGCATTGAGAACCACGCACGTCTGCGGCTTGCGGCACATGACGAACAGCACGTGGTTTTTCGAGTCCAAGGCTAGGCCGGCGGGTGTACCCCCCTTCCCTTC
>JADMIO010838892.1_pt1 | contig 62128 bp, 60 predicted proteins | sample 8958161 | NCBI WGS metagenome assembly JADMIO01 (sample SAMN16585339, study PRJNA669376) | soil metagenome | isolation source: Crop rotation soil | place: USA: Cullars Rotation, Alabama | collected 2011 | reverse complement strand
CTTTCCCGGGGAGGGAGGATTGGAAGTCAAAGCCCTCGATGCCATCCTGGATGACACGGACAAATGAACCAGAATCCAAGTGGTAAACGGAGAAAAGGGTAACCAGCGAAAGAATTGACGGATTGAGATTGCCGATGGAAGATGACTCACAGCCTGCATCGGGGAATCTATGCGCATTAAATTCTGGGGCGTGCGAGGGTCGGTCCCTGCCCCACAGCCGGAGAATGTCCGCTATGGGGGTAATACCTCATGCGTCGAAGTGCGCGTGGGGGACCGGATTTATATCTTTGATTGCGGCACGGGCCTGCGCCTGGCTGGCGAAAACCTGATTCGCGAGTATGCGCAGCGGCCGATTTTCGCCCACGTTTTTGTCTCCCACTTTCATTGGGACCACATTCAGGGATTTCCGTTTTGCGCACCTCTCTACAATCCGCAAAACTCATTCATATTTCACTGCTCGAGCCGGATGCGCAGTCTGCGCCAGGTGATGGAAGAGCAGATGTCTTCCCCTTATTTCCCAGTGCGGTTGAGCGAAGTCAAGGGGCAACTCAGATACCACGATATTGAGGAAGGGAAATTGCCGCTCGATGACATGCAGGTGCAGACCATGTGGCTGAACCATCCGCAGGGCTGCATGGGATTCCGCCTGGAAACCAAGGAGGGAATCTTCGTCTATGCCACTGACAACGAGCCCGGCGATCCGGTGTTCGACAAGAACGTCCGGCGGCTGGCGGCTGGCGCCGATGTGCTGATTTACGACGCACAGTATCTGCCCGACGAATACGCTGCGGGGCGGCGCGGCTGGGGACACAGCCACTGGCGCGAGGCGGTGAATATTGTGATGGAGTCAGGCGCGAAAGAACTGGTGCTGTTTCATCACGATCCGTCGCACGATGATGCCGTGCTGGATCGCGTGGTAAAAGAGGCGAGCAATTACTATCCGAAGGTGAGGGCGGCGGCTGAAGGATCGGTGATTGAAATCTAGCTTCTCGTGAAACGGTAGCTAGTTCCCTCGGGTGTACATTGGCCTTTCGCGGCTTGCTTCCCTCTGTAACGGCTGCTTATACTCCATTACGTCCGCGCCTGCGCCGCTGCGACCTTCCGACGCCGGCCTGAAGCCCAATCCGAAACACACTCTCCGGAGAGCATGATGACGACTGTTGCTGTGGAGCAGGAAATTAACGCCTGGGAGGAACAGGCTGCGCGCTTTGATCTGGCAGCCAAGAAGCTGAATTTAGACGAAGGGCTGTGGAAGGTCCTGCGCTATCCCAACCGAGAGATCATCTTGCACATTCCGGTCGCGCTCGACAACGGCAAGTTGGAGGTTTACACGGGATTTCGTGTGCAGCACTCGATTGCTCGCGGACCGGCGAAAGGTGGCTTGCGTTACTCTCCGGACGTTACGCTCGACGAAGTGCGCGCTCTGGCCAGCTGGATGACATGGAAGTGCGCGGTGGTAAATATTCCCTTTGGCGGAGCCAAGGGCGGAATTATTTGTGATCCGCGAAAGATGTCGATGGGCGAATTGGAGCGCATGACACGGCGTTATACCGCAGAGTTGGTGGAGTTTCTCGGACCGGAAAAAGACGTGCCTGCGCCGGACGTCAATACCAACGAACAGACTATGGCGTGGATGATGGACACGTACTCCATGCACATGCGGCAGACGGTCACTGCCTGCGTGACAGGAAAGCCGATCAATATTGGCGGATCGCGTGGACGCCGCGAAGCCACGGGCCGCGGCATCATGATCACCTGCAATGAGGCAGTGAAAAAGCTCGGCCTTGCCATCGATCAGACGCGGGTGATTGTGCAGGGATTCGGCAATGTCGGTTCGAATGCCGCGCGGCTGATGTCCGAGGCGGGCTACAAGATCATAGGCCTGATCGAAGTGGGCGGAGGACTTTACAACGCCAACGGTATCGATGTCGACGCGCTGCTTCAGCACCAGGCGAAAAACAAAACGGTGCATGGCTTTCCCGGCGCGGAGAAGGCGGATCCGGCGGAGCTTCTGGTCACCGACTGTGACATCCTGATTCCCGCCGCCACGGAAAACCAGATCACCAGCCACAACGCCCATAAGGTGAAGTGCAAGATCCTTGCCGAGGGCGCAAATGGCCCGACCACGTTTGCCGCCGATGAAATTCTGGCTGGGAACAATGTGTTCGTGATCCCCGATATTCTCTGCAACGCCGGCGGAGTAACGACTTCATACTTCGAATGGGTCCAGGACCGGCAGGGTTACTTCTGGAAGGAGTCCGTGGTCAACGACCAATTGGAAGAGATCATGAAGGCGGCGTTTGAAGACGTAGTGCGCTATGCGGAGACCCACCACGTAAACAACCGCATCGCAGCCTATATGCTGGCGATCGACCGGGTGGCGTATACCATCCGGCAGCGCGGCATTTACGCTTGAGGAAGTCATAAAGCGCTACCTCAGCAACAAGTGTTGCGCCAGCGGCTTTCCTGACAGGAATTCAGGCACGCTATGAACGCGTGCACAACCGGTGCCCTTGTGTCTTCTTGGCGCATTGCTTCCAGCCCTTACCTAGAGGATAATCAGCCGGGGGCCTTCCTGAACCCGGCTGAGCCTAGGTGAACTTACCGAATTCCATCACGCTGACCCGTATTCTCAGCATCCCGCTTCTGATCTGGATTCTGTCCACTAACCGCTTCCAGGCGCTGGATGGTGAAAAGGAACTGCTGGCGTCAGCGCTGTTTATTGCCGCCTCCATCACTGACGGCATCGACGGCTACCTCGCCCGCAAGCGAGGCCAGATCACCACCATGGGGATGTTGCTTGACCCGTTGGCCGACAAGATGCTCATTGCCGCGGCTTTCATCACCCTGGTGCAGTTCAATCCCAGCCTGGTTCCGGCGTGGATCGCGGTGGTGATTATCGGCAGGGAATTCCTGGTCAGCGGCTTGCGCTCGATTGCTGCTTCCGAGGGATTTACCATCGAGGCCAGCGAGCTGGGCAAGTTCAAGATGTTGGTACAGATTGTTTCGGTAGTGGCGGTGATTCTCGATCACCGCTGGAAAGAATGGCCGGTCGGACCGTATATCTTTCCCGTCCACTGGATCGCGGTGCTTTCCATCTGGTTCATGGTCTTCCTTTCGTTGATTTCCGCCTTCGATTACTTCAAAGCCTTCTGGGCCAAGATTGACCGCCAGTCCGTGCGGCGACGCCGCAGGTCGTTTGTGCTAAGCCGGCGGAGAAAAAACGATGTGCCCGCCACCTGAAGTTTCCTCGAATTTTACCCAAGAATTTTCTAAATCAGAGCGCGACCTGCTGCTGAAGCTGGCCCGTCGTGCGATTGAGTCCGCTCTGGACCACACGATCCTGGCGCTGGATGCGCCTTCGTCCCATCTCGCCGAACCGAGGGGCGCCTTTACAACCCTTTACCATGAGGGTGAATTGCGCGGCTGCGTCGGCCACGTAGTGGCTGAATCTTCACTCTACCGCACCGTAGCGGAAACGGCTCAGGCTGCGGCATTTCAGGATACGCGATTCTCTCCGCTCACCCGCGCGGAACTGCCGGGATTAAGCGTTTCCCTAAGCATTCTGTCGCCCATGGAAGAAATTCAAGCGGAGGAAGTGGAAGTAGGAAAGCACGGATTACTGGTGACCCTCGCCGGCCGGCGCGGACTTCTGTTGCCGCAGGTGCCAGTCGAGCATAAGTGGGACCGCATTCAGTTTCTGGAGCACACCTGCCGCAAAGCGGGGCTGCCCGCGGATGCCTGGAAACAAAGCGCGAAGCTGGAAGCTTTTACCGCCGAAGTTTTCGGAGATCTTGAGAGATTGCGTTCCTGATGTAGGTCGTGTACTCCTTCCCGGCTGGCGGTTGGCAAAACCATGACCATTTCAGTCAGCCGGTGGCGCGAATCGCGGGTATGCAGGTTGCCACTGCTTGGCGGGCAAGAGTGCCCGCCCTACATCGGCTACCAGTTTGTGATTGAGCCGTCGGGACGAAAGTAGGTTTGGGCGCGGGCCGTGACCGGTTCGGTAATCTCGGCGACTTTCGTAAGTTGTTTGAAGTCCAACTCCACGCCCAATCCCGGCCTGTCGTTGGCGTAGAGCTTGCCGTTTTTAAAGTCGAGGCATACAGGTAAATGGGGCAGCGTCCTGCCCTGATAGTTGTATTCCATCAGCACAGGACCAGAAAACGTGCCCAAGCAATTTACCAGTGCCGCCGTCGAAATTGGGCCGGTGAAGTGGGGGACGATACCGACAAAGTGAGTTTCGCACAGGGCGGCGATTTTCAGCATCTCTGTAATACCGCCTACGTTCGGCAAAGTGGCGCGCAGGAAATCGATGTTGTGGTCCTCGACCAGTTTGTTGAAGTCCCATCGATTGCCCCACTCTTCGCCCGCGGCAAGGGGTACGTTTACCTTTGTACGCAAGACAGGCAGGTCTTGTGCGAAGCCCTCCGTACGCACCGGATCTTCGACGAAAAGAGGCGCGAACTCCTCAATTTGATTGCAGCCGCGGATAGCTTCGGCTAAGTCGAATCGCTGATGGAAGTCGACGCACCAATCTCCATTCTTGCCCACGCCCTCGCGGGCCTCGGCGCATTCTTCACGAAGACGATTCAGGCGCTCGCTGGTGTTGAAAGTGGTATTCGCGGGTAAGTCGGCGGCCCCCATGCGGAAAGCGCGATAACCAGCTTCGACTGTCGCTCGCGCCCGCTCCCGAATGCCCATGTTCTCAGTAATTCCAGGAATGATGCCGGCGGTGTTGTAGCACTCACAATAATTTCGTACCATGCCACCGAGCAGCTTATGAACCGGCAAACCCAGCACCTTGCCTTTGATGTCCCATAGCGCGAGGTCAAGCGCGCCGATGGCATGCGTCTTTTCGCGGCCGCAGGATAAAAGAATGCACGATTCATGTCCTGCCAGAGCCGCTCGATGTATTGGGGATCCTGACCGATCAGTCGTCCTGCGGACTGCGACAACATATCGCGACTGCCGCCTTCGCCGATGCCGGTGATGCCAGAGTCGGTCTCAACCGTCACAACCATGTCGCTTTGATTGAAGAGTGGATTAGGATTTGGCGGAAGATAAGCGCGCACCCGCGTGATCTTCATCTTGGGCAGCAGGGCAGAAGCTTTTCGAGGAAGAACCGCGGCAGCGACCGCACCGGCGGCGATTGAGCCAAGGAATACCCGTCTCTTCATCATAATCACGCACCTTGCGGGGAAAAGGCGCAAAGCAAAGCCCCGTCCGGCAAAGAGTCTATTACACTCTTGCTCAAACGGGGCCGATGCCAGGACCTAAGAGATAGCTTCTAGGCGGTAACCGTCTCCGGAAGATTCAACGTCCTGCTGAGATATGCTTCAAACTCGGCCAGCTTGGGTGCGATCGGGGCTTCTACTTCGTACTCGCCGGTAAGCGCGTCGGTAGTCTTCAGGCCGTTGCCGGTGATGCAAAGCACAGTAGTTTCGTCGGGGCGGATGCGGCCGGCGGCATACAGCTTTTTGGCGCAGCCGACGGTTACACCGCCCGCCGTCTCGGTGAAAATCCCTTCGGTTGTGGCCAGTAGTTGAATGGCATCGACTACTTCACGGTCGGAAACATCCTCTGACCAGCCGCCGCTGCCGGTGATGGTCTTAATCGCGTAGTGACCGTCTGCAGGATTGCCGATGGCGAGCGACCGCGCAATCGTGTTTGGCTTCTGCGGCTCAATTTCCGAGGCGCCTGCTTTGACTGCGGTTGAGATGGGCGAGCATCCTGTTGCCTGCGCGCCAAAGAACTTGACCGGCTTTTCTTCCACCAGGCCCAACTGTACCAATTCGGCGAAGGCTTTCTTGATCTTGACGATCAGAGAGCCACCGGCCATGGGAACAACTACATTATCGGGCAAGCGCCACCCTAGCTGCTCCGCGATTTCGAACCCTACTGTCTTCGAGCCCTCCGAATAGTAGGGACGAAGATTGACGTTAACAAATCCCCAGTGATGCTCGTCGGCGATCTGCGAGCACAGACGGTTCACCTGGTCATAACTGCCGGAAATGCGGATTACTCTCGCACCGAAAACCTCGGTGCCAACGATCTTTGCGGCCTCCAAATCGGAGGGAATGAAGATCCAGGCCTTCAGGCCATTGCGCGCGGCGTGCGCCGCCACGGCGTTGGCCAGGTTTCCAGTGGAAGAGCATGAGACGATTTCGAAACCGAATTCCCGCGCCTGCGCCAGCGCCACAGCCACTACGCGATCTTTAAAGCTGAGAGTGGGCAGGCAGACTGCATCATTCTTCAGAAAGAGATTCCTGGTGCCCAGTGCGTCCGCAAGGTGCGGGGCATTCAGAAAGGGCGTAAAGCCGGTAGGCATGGCCGGCTGGAAGGTCTCGGGTACCGGCAAGAGGTCGCGATAACGCCACATGTTGGGCGCAGCCTGGGAAATGCGATCACGGGTGAAGGTAGAGCGGGCTGCGTCGTAGTCGTAGAAAACTTCCAGCGGGGAGAAACAGTCATCGCAGATGTTACGCGGCTGGTTTCCCCAGCTCTTGCCACACTCCCGACAGCGCAGTTCAAAACTTGCCATGGTGACTCTCTTTCGTTTCTCTGAAGAGCCGCCGCGGACGAGCCAATTTGTTCCTAAAAATCAAAACCTCTTTTCCCGAATAGGAAAAGAGGCACGAGGTGGAAAAACGCTCTCACCCCGAATCTCATGTTTCCCCGCATCCGGGAGAGAGTTGACACCGGGCGACCAGAAGTAAACTTCCGATCCGGTTGTCGTGGCTTCTTCGGGCTCGTCCCTCAGCCACTCTGCATGAAATCCAAGGTCTGCTCTGACGAGCAAACTTAACAAATGATAACGGGGTTAGAACCTTGGGTCAAGAGGTACAAAACTGAGACTTGACTCACCGCTTCAGGCCGATTTTACAGCGACGTGACCGGCCTCGCCGACAGAGACTTTACCGCCGGTTACAGCTGCGGCAATGTAACGAATGCCCATCACGATCTTGCTGCTATTGGCCTCCCAATAATCGCCTTCGGCTACGTCGACTCGTAATACCAGAATTTCCGGATCGTTTTCGCCGCCTGGGAACCATGCCTTGTACATGGGATTCCACAATTCGCTAATTTTCGCCTGGTCGCGGCTCAACATGCCTGTGCCGCGGAGAGTCACATACTTGGAGTGATCGGGATCAGCGTAGTCGAGTGTAATTTGGTGACTACGCTCCAGGCTGATGACCTTGGCTGACGTGCTGCGCGTCAGGAACCACAGCGTACCGTTAAAGGGGACGTCTTGTGTGGCCATGGGACGGCTGAAAATTTGACCGTTTTCATCGGCGGTGCACATCATGGCGATGCGTATGCCTTTTACCAGTTCGGCAATCTTCTCCATGCCCTGCTGGCCCCGAAGTTCGTGAAAGTTGTTCTCGTGGCGACGGTCGTCCCGTTCAGTCATAACAAAACTCTCCCAGTTTGCGGAAATTAGCGAGTGAACAATGCGATCAGAATCACGATCGGTAAAGGCACGCCTAATAGTAAAAGAATGATGGAACGCACATGGCCTCCTAAAAAGATTAGTCAGTCACGCGGTCACGCTGCCGACCGCCAATGGTCGCCGCGTAGCTCGCGGAAAATGCTCCGCTCAGCAGCGCAACGAAAATCCATAACGAAAGGTGCGCGATCGCTTTGCGGGTCTTGTCGGCGGACTGCTGCGCGTCGGAGAAGATCTGTTCCACCCGCTTGTCGGCGTCCGCTTTGCTCAGGCCTGTTCTTGCCGATACGATCTGGCTGAGATAAGTCTCATCTGTTGGCGATAGAGTCTCTTGGGTCAAGGAATGGGCAAGAATCGAAGCCACTTCTCCCCGTTGCAAAGAATCGTTTGCGGAGGGATTGTTGGAGTACAAAAAGCTGTTTACGAAATAGTCGTCTGTTGCTGAAGACTCGTGGCCGTTCCCACGTGGAGTGGCCGAAGCAGCCAAGGTAGTGGCTGCCGTGCCGAGAATCGAGGCGGTAATCACCATTCCCACGGCCCAGACCAGCAAGCCATGTGCCGTGTCACGAAAGTAGACCTCGTCGGTGTGAAGTTGCACCCACTTGGTACGCAGCCGGCCGGCAAGGTATCCGCCAAAGGCGGATGCCAGAATCTGGGTGACAATCAACCAGAAAATTGCCAAACCGCTGACCGTTCCCGCAGATGCGCCCGAATTCGCCCACGGGGACACCATGGAAAATCCGAACCCCGTGCCTAACGCGACAAGAATCAAGGCCAATGCTGCGGCTACAAAAGCGCCGCCCACAATAGCGGCCCATGACACCCCAGAGGAACTGGCTTCGTTCCTTCCAGGAAAGTCTGCAACGGATGCGGGAGCGACACGAGAGACGGAAGTAGGCTGCATGTAGTTTCCTCGCTGAAAAGCGAAATGCGGGCGGGCCGGTGAGACCCGCCCCACTATGGTTAGGCGATCTTACGTTTACTGGTGCGTCGTGCCGGAGTCTCTTCCTCATCTTCGTCTTCGGCGTCTGCGTCCTCCTCCGACTCTGCCTCCGCATCTTCTCCGGCGTTCGCTTCCGGATTGATTTGCTTGGCAAGCTCGCTGAGTTTTTCGTCCGTCTCCGATTCTTCGTTCAGAGTGGTTTCGAGAAGAGAAGCCTGTTCGGATTCGCCCAACTCTTCCGCAAAGGCGCGGACGGTCCCGTAAGCGGCGATCTCGTAGTGCTCGACCCGCTGGGCTGCGCCGATGATGGCCGCATCCAGCACTGCGCCTTCGTACTCCTCGGTCGCCTCGGAGCCTTCCTCAATCAGGCCTTCCATGCCTTTGCATTTCTTGCCCTTGGGACTCTCATCCAACATTTCGAAGATTTGTTCCAGGCGTTTTACATGTCCCTTGGTTTGCTCCAGGTGTTCCTCAATTCCCTGGCGCAGTTCGTCAGAAGTTGCTGCCTTCGCCATCTTGGGCAAAGCTTTTACCAACTGGGTTTCGGCGCTATAAAGATCTTTGAGTTCGTCTATGTAAAGTTCCTTAAGGTCTTCGGCTGCCATGATTACTCCTTGCAATAAGTTCGACCACGGCTGCTCTGATGCTTAATCGGTAGTGAAGGGAAGCCTTAGGGAATGTCTTATGCATCAGCCTTTTTATAAAATTAGTTTCCTGAGTTTGCTAGCAGCCTGAAGTGAAGTGTAAGGAGCCTTACCGAATTTCCCGAAAGAGATTTGTATGCAGGAACGTGTCATCCGCGTGACGAAGTCGCTGGGTATGACGCCGGCGGCAGCAGTGTGCAGTGCATGCGGGAAAGAGTTTAAGGTTCCAGTCCAGAGTCTCAATCGCCTTCAACAAGCCAAAGAGATTCTGCAATCTGAATTTGACCGTCACATTTGTTCGATGGGTGGCGAAAGCAAGCTACCGGAGGGTGACCAAGGGTGAGCGAGCAGTGGGATGGAACGGGCGATCGGCGATCTGGCCTTGAAATTTGGAACTCCATCGCCCCGGAATACGGGAATGGCACGCGGGACAGCTACCATCCGCGGCGAGGTTGTAGTCCTTGATGAGATACCCATATCTCCGCAGTAATACCTGATTGCAAACCGGGCAGTTAGTGTTTTCGAGCTCCCCCACTCTGCCGGGCAGGTTGCCGGCATAGACAAATCGCAAGCCGGCCTGCTTGCCGATGGCTGCCGCCCGCAACAGGTCACTCACGGTAGTGTTGGCGTTGTCAGACATCTTGTAGTCTGCATGGAATGCGGTGACGTGCCAGGGGATATCGGGTGAAACTCCTGCGATGAACTCGGTGAGCCGTCGAATCTCATCGTCAGAATCGTTGAATCCGGGAATCAGCAGGGTGACAATCTCCAGCCACAACCCCATGCAGTGCAGGCTTTGAATGGTTTCGAGAATGGGACCGATGCGCCCCCCAAGGTCGCGATAGTGGCGGTCATCGAAGCTCTTGAGATCCACCTTGTAAAGATCCACCCACGGGCGAATGTATTCGAGAACCTGCGGCGTACCGTTTCCGTTTGATACGAAACCTGTAACCAACCCGGCGTTTTTGGCTTCCTTGAAAATAGCGACTGCCCATTCGGCGGTGATCAGCGGTTCGTTATAGGTGCTAACCAGTACTTTCGCGCCTTGCCGAAGGGCGTCTTGTACCAGCAACTCCGGAAAAGCCTGTAGTGGGGAAGAAACGGCGTTCGGGTCGCGCAACGCCTGCGACGTAACCCAGTTCTGGCAGTAGCCACAGTGCAGGTCACAGCCCAACATGCCGAAGCTATAGGCTAGTGCCCCGGGATAGGCGTGGAAGAAGGGTTTCTTTTCGATAGGGTCGCATTGCACCCCGCCGACATAACCCCAGGGTACGTATAGTTTTCCACCTTGATTGAAACGAACTTTGCAAACGCCGAGTTGACCGTCTGAGATCGGGCAGCAATGGCCGCAGGCAAAACAGCGGATGCGATTGCGATCGATGGATTCGTAGAGATCGCCTGCTTTGACATGCTCGGCGAGAACATCGCGAAGAGTGGGCACTGCGGGCTCCCTGCCAACAAGTTTAGTGCAACTGACAGGGCGACGCGAACGGCAAGGTTCCTTTCCAACTATTGTCTTCCAGTGCTGGCGGAACTATTGTTATAGGGATAATTCTTTCCAGGTAATGTGAATTGAGCGAACAGAAGAAGTCATTTTGGAAGTGGCCTTTAGGCGTTATAGCAGCTGGGGTGGCAGGGGCTGGAGTGGTGCTGTTCCGGGGCTGTTGGCACAGCAAGATGAGCTGGCCAATTCGCGCCCAGGAGATTTCTTACCAGGTATGTGTGGGTTGTGGCATCAAACGCCTATTTGATGAGAAAACTTTCCGCGCTTACGGACCGTACAGCTACGATCTCGATCGTCTGGCGAAATGGGAACAGCAGCGAACCCGCAATGATGAGGAAGTTAGAAGGGCTTCGTAAGGCTTCTGTCTATTGCGCTGCGGCGCCCGGCTGGAAGTAACGGCGTTCTACCCAGAGCTGTAGTTGCCGCTTGATGTTATCCGTAACCTCGGTGAAACGGACGCCGGTGTTCCCGTGTTTGTCCGCCCAGGTGACCTTGCCCGGGACGTTCAAAGCAGACGCGGCATCAGGCAGGCGAAATTCGAGACTAACCGGGTCAGACGAAGATAAGGTTAGTTTTGACCTCAGCTTGGCCCCACCCTGGCTGAGATTCACGATCTCGCCCTTCACGCTTTCTCCCGAGGCAATGGTGATTTCCACTGGAAGGTCGAGGTCCTGGCGGTGGTAGCGCAAGCGTTCGTTCATGATCATGTTGCGGGCCGCGGAAAGAGTATGAACGGCGCGCTCCACGGAAATTGGTTTGGCTACGATGAAGGTGGCACCGCTCGAGTCCAGTTCATGCTGAACGTTCGAGCCACTGGCAATTACGACGGGAGCGGCGTTCGAGGCCTGAAGCTTCTCGATGAATGCTCGGGATCCCGCTTCGTCATAGTCGACGATGACGGCGTCCAATTTGGACTTCACAAACTTGTTCCAGGCGCGGTCCAGTTCTTCCTCAACTTCCACGCCGATATGCAGTCCATTGAGGACGCACTCCAGCACGCTGACTTCTTGCCAGTCCCGCGAAACAATCATGGAAGACAGCGTCATCATTTCACTCTAGTGTTTCCGCAATGCCATCCCAAGTCACCAAGGTAATCCCTACGCCGTCACCAGCTTTTCTTCAGTTTTGTACCAGGCAATCGTCCGGCGCAGGCCTTCTTCGAAGTCGACTTTGGGAACATAGCCGAGGTGCTTTTTGGCGAGCGAGATATCCGCGACCGAATGCTTTACATCGCCGGCACGTTCTTCGGCGAACTTCAAATCGCCTTTGAAGTTTGTCAACTTCTTGAGTACTTCGAAAGTTTCAATCAGGTCGACGCGCTTGCCGATGCCAATGTTGAACACCTTGCCGGCGACGTCGGATGCTGGCGCTTTGCAGGCCAGCAGGTTCGCGTGCACGACGTTGTCAACAAAAACAAAATCGCGGCTCTGTTTGCCGTCGCCGAAAACGGTAGGGCGCTCGCCTTTGATCATCTGAGTGGTGAATTTCGCCAGCACGCCGGAATATTGTGATTTGGGATCCTGGCGCGGTCCAAAGACGTTGAAGTAACGAAGGGCGACGGTTTCGAGGCCGTAGCAGCGATAGAAAGAGCTCAGGTAATACTCGGATGCCAGCTTGCCGACCGCATAGGGCGAAATCGGGCTGGGTAACATATCTTCACGCTTGGGAAGTCCCGGAGCGTCGCCGTAGGCGGCGGAGGACGCGGCAAAGGTCAGACGCTTGACTTTGGCGTCGCGCGCTGCGACGAGCACGTTTACCGTGCCATCCACGTTCGCGGCGTTATTTCCCAAGGGATCATCGACGGATTTCGGGACCGAGGGAATGGCCGCCTGGTGCATTACGTAATCGACGCCTTGACAGGCCTCATGCAGCGCTTCCAGATCCAGAACGTCAGCTTCGCGGAAGTCAATGCGACTGGCGATTTCTTCCAGATTCTCGCGCTTTCCCGAAGAAAAGTTGTCGAGGCCGATGACTTTATCGCCCTGAGATAAAACCGCCCGTGCCAGCGCAGAGCCGATGAATCCTGCGACGCCAGTAATTAGATATGTGGCCATAGCTCAATCATCATAGCGGAAGAAATCAGGAAGATACCCGAACCCGGGGCACCAAAGTAACTGTCTGGCACCAGACAATACTTACCGTAGCTTAGGGGTCACTGGTGATTAGCGGCAGCGCGAATCTCGCGCCACAATTCGTCGCGGCCGACCCCGGTTTTCGCCGAAAAGGGCAGGATTTGCGCGAAGGAAAACTCCTGCGCCAGGGCGTTAAGTGCATTGCGCGCCTGATTATTGGAGAGCTTGTCGCTTTTTGTGCCTACGATCAAAAAACGCCGCTCCTGTGCCTGTAGGAACTGGAGCAGTTCCTTGTCAGCAGCCTGGGCGGGTACATTCAAGTCCACCAAAGACACACACAACACCAAGGTAGGACGTTCCTGAATGTAAGGCTCGATGAAACCTGCCCACTGGCTTGAGACGTCACGGGGGACGCGAGCGTAGCCGTAGCCCGGAAGGTCAGCGAAGATCAGTTCCGGGTGGGGTTTTCCTGCCCAGCGTATTTCGAAAAAGTTTATCGACTGTGTGCGCCCTGGAGTGGAACTTGTCCGTGCGACTTTCGATCCGAGCAGGGAATTGATCACGCTTGACTTGCCGACATTGGAACGACCGAGGAATGCTACCTCCGGCAGGCTGGGAGGAGGGAAACGCGAGACATCCGTTGCCGCTGCCAAAAACCGGGAAAGAACGCGCATGAGTTAGTTTGACGGGAGAATATGGAAAGTTGCAAGCGGATCACGCGCTTTTTCCTGGCCGCCAGAGCGTTGAGTATTTCTTTTTGTACTTCGAATCCCTTTCGAGTTCAATGAGGCCAGTTGCGATGGCGGGTAAGGTTTTGTCTTTGGTGTCATCGTAAATACGGCGAATGCTGGCCAGGATGTCATAACGAATCAGGGTGCAGTTCTTTTCTTTAACGCATTCCTTGAAGCGCTTGGTGAGGCCATCGAGCAAAGCCTTTCGCTGGGTTTCTCCTGAGACTCCGACTTTCCAAAGAGATTGCATGCAGTGCCGGGCGGTGACGAAGCGTTCGTCTTTTGTGACGTCAAGAAGCGCCGCAAGGTCTTTTTTCATGCGATTTTCAGGATCGCTTTTCGCCAGCGAACAGAGGACCTGGGAAGCGATGGCGCGCTGCTTGTTATCGCCATTTTTTAGGAGGTCTAACAGGCCGTCCCAGATTTCATAGGCCCAGTCCACCGATTGCCGCGTGTTTTCCATAAAAAACTGAAAAGCACTGTTCTGACGATCGCTTGCAGACGACTGAAGATCGGCAAGATTATTTTTCAATTGATCCGCGTTCATTGTCAGGGTCTTTGTCCAGTTGCCGGTCGAGAATCGCCTGCAGGATACGCTACCGTCAAGACATTTGTGGAAGCTTAAAGAAATGGGGCTATAATCTCGCGCATGAAATCATTTCGGCTTTGTCTGCGGACCTTCCTATTGGCAGTATTGGCCATCGCTTGCCTCAAACCAACGTTGCGCGCGCAGGGATCTGACGACGCACAAGCGCTAGTGAAGCAGGGCCAGAAGCTCATGAGCGAGGGCGATCATGATGGCGCTCTCAAGCTCTACAAGCAGGCAATGGAAAAATCTCCCGACTTGTATGACGCGCACCTAGAGTCGGGAATCGCGCTCGACCTGAAAGGCGAGTACGCTGCCGCGCGGGAACATCTGAAGAAGGCAATTGAGGTCGCGGCAGCAAACCAGAAGAACCGGGCCATGCGGGTGATGGCGGTGTCCTACGCCTTTGAGGGAGACTCGGCAGGGGCGGAGAAATTTGAGAAGCCGGTATTCGATACGCTGCTGGCCAAGCCCGACTACGAAGCGGCTGCGGGTGTGGCCAATGAATTGGCGCGGATCAAACTGGAGTCCGGAGACATTGACGGGGCAGAGAAGTGGTACAAGACCGGATACAACACGGCGATGCGGAAGACCGACATGAAAGACACCGACAAGAATTTATGGGCATTCCGCTGGGCGCACGCGCAAGCGCGAATCGCCGTTCGCCGCCGCAATCGCGCTGAAACCGAGAAGCAGGTGGCCGCCGCCAAGGCGGCGCTTGAAAAGGCGAACAATCCGGACCAGGCGCCATTTCTGCCTTACTTGAACGGTTATGTTGCGTTCCATCGCGGGGCGTATAAGACAGCCATCGAGGAACTGGAAAAAGGCAACCAGGAAGATCCCTTCATCCTCGTTCTCCTGGCGCAATCCCATGAAAAGGCTGGACATGCCGATCAGGCCAAGGATTACTACCGTAAGGTGATGGCCAGTAACAGCCACAATCCGAACAACGCCTTCGCGCGTCCCATTGCTCGCAAGAAACTTGGGGCATAGGGATGTCTGCAGTTACCCGACGAACTTTCATCGAACTCGCGCTGGCGGTTGGGGCTTCAACGGCGTGGGGAAGCCCATTTCCCGCGGCTTCCCGCATCCAGTGGCGCGAACGGCGCGACCTCTTTCCGGAAGGCGTAGCCTCAGGAGATCCGGATAGCAACAGCGTGCTGTTGTGGGCCCGCTATCCAGCATCTGGTTCCAGCGCAAAGCTCACCGTGGAAGTAGCGGAAGACGAGGGATTTCACTCCGTCATTGCCACGGCCTCTGCGCCGGTTTCTACAGCTTCCGACTGGACTTGCCGCGTACTGGTCGGGGGATTGAAACCTTCGCGGGTTTATTGGTATCGCTTTGCGGATGATGAGGGCCGGGGAAGCCGGATCGGGCGAACGATTACTGCCCCGGCCGACGATGATCAGCGTCCCATAAGTTTTGCTTTCGTAAGTTGTCAGAATGTCAACTACGGAGCGCAGAACGCCTATCGTCGAATGATTTTTGAAGATAAGCGTGCGGCCGAGTCTGACCGCCTGGGCTTTGTGCTGCACCTCGGCGACTTTATCTACGAACTGGTGTGGTACCCGGACGAGCGGCAGACCATGTACGACCGCCGCATCCGGGACATTGTTCGTTATGAACACGGTGAAAAAGTCGAAGACTTTCACATCCCAACTACGGTTGACGACTATCGCGCGGTTTACCGAGCCTACCTGCACGATCCTGATTTGCAGGACGCCCGGGCCCGTTGGCCGTTTGTCTGCATGTGGGACAACCACGAATTCAGTTGGCTGGGCTGGCAGGGGCTGCAGGTGTTCGATGGAAAGACGCGTCCGGCACAGACCCGCAAAGTAGCAGCCAACCAGGCCTTCTTTGAGTATCAGCCGGGACGGATGGCAAGGCCGAAGTCCACATCCCTGGATCAATTCGATCCGCCCACGGTAGTCGATACGCCGGTCACGAAATTCGACGACAACGGCCTGGGAGAGGAACCCAACAATCTTGCGGCCATCCACAGCCTGAAGGGTTACCGAAGTCTGCGCTGGGGAAAGAATGTGGACCTCATCATTACCGACCAGCACAGTTATCGCTCGGAAGAGCCAACCAGCGTGCCCGAAGCCGGCGTGTTTTCAAGCAGCGACTTCCCGGATTTTATTCCCGAAGAAGTGATGGAGATTCTCGATGCGGGCCGCGCCTACAACAGTGGGCGGCCGCCGGCTACGATCCGTTATGGCGGAAGTGACGTTGCGAATTTCCGCATGAGCCAGCCGCCGCAAACCATTCTGGGAGCACAGCAGAAGGCGTGGTTTCTCGAGCGGCTCAGAAAATCTCAAGGCACGTGGAAGATATGGGGAAACTCACTAGGCACGCTCGAATTTCGCGCCGACCCGCAAAACTTACCGGCAGGCCGTACCAAACCGTGGCCCGGCGCTGGTTATGCGTCCCTAGGGGGTGGCGATCACAGCGCAGCTTTTGTGGAGCGAGGTGAGATTTATGACTTTGTTCGCGACCATAATATTACCGGGTTCGCTACGGTAGCCGGGGACAGGCACAGCTTCTGGGCTGGACTTGCTGCCAAGAGCCTGCCGCCTAGGAAATTTGAACCGGTCGGCATCGCATTTGTTACCGGATCGATATCCGCCCCAGGACTCGTCGAAGCTTTTGAGTACCGTTTCCCCAAAGAGCATCCTTTGCGGTCCCTTTTTTTAGGACAGAGCCCAGGCGATGCCAAACCCCAGCCAACCATCAACCTGCTTCTGCGGCGTGGGGTGCGTTCCTGTCTGGAATATGCGAAATCAGGAGACATTGGTAAAGCGCGATTGCTGACCAATGCTGATCAGTCACCCCATCTGTCATTTGTCGACATGGGAGGGCATGGTTATGCCATGGTACGCGCCACCAGCGAGCGATTCACTACGGAATTTGTGTGTATTCCGCGGCCAGTTGAACGCAGTGAGCAGGAAAATGGCGGACCGGTCGCTTATAGAGTTGTGCACCGGTCGCGCTTATGGGGAAAGAGAGAAGCGCCCCGGCTCGCTCAGGAAGTTGTCGAGGGCGATCCGAAATTTTCGCTTTGAAGTGTCTGTCCTGAACCTTCCCACCTTTGCGTTGGCAAAGGTGGGAAATCTCAGTCGTGAGTAGAGGGTGAACTACCAGGGAGTTTTGACTGCGGCGGACATCTGGTTCTTGATGGACGGCTTGCCGATGGCTTGAACAAAAACCTGGCCACTTCTCAGGTTGAACGGACCCAGGTCCATGGCGCGGGTACCCGCCGGCACGGTATTCAATTCTCTAAGCCCCTTACCGTCGGCGCTGAAATACACCACGTAATGATTCACAGTGTTTTCGTTGCCATTTACGTCCCATTGCAGCTGCGAGCCAGAAATCCTTGCGGAAACGGTCAGGCAGTTGTCGATACCCGACTCCAGTTCGGTTCCCTCTTCGTAATCATTCCAGGTAACCAGTTGCAATAAGGGAAGCTGATTGGTCGAGTTGTAATAGCTGTTCAGCTTGTCGAAGGATTGCAGCCAGGTCTGGCCGCAATTCTGGCCTACGACGCGCTGCAGACTCCAGGAAGCAAGCGTGTCATCGAAGCCTTTATAGCCGGCGCCCCATGCCATGTGGTGCTGGGTACGGGCCGCCTGATTGTAGAACTTGGTCAGATAGTCCATGCCAAATTGCTTGGAGGTGGCGTTCATCCAGGAGTAGCTACCGCTGGTGACGGGATGAGTAAAGCCTTCGGAGTGCTGGAATATCCAGGCGATGTTTGGGGAAGTCGCCGCCTGAATCGCGTGCCAGTCCAGCTTGTAAAACTCGTCAATATCGAATTGGGTGATGACGGGCTTGCCGTTCCAGGTCGCATAAGCCGGTGAGTTGGCGTAATGCTCGAGCACGTAGTTGGTCAGGTAGACCATGGTCTGCTGGGGGCCACAGCCTTTGCAGGGACTCAGGCGGATCGCACCTTTGTCGATCATGATCAGGAACTTGAAGCCGGGATGGTTCTCGGCGGCAGCCTTCCATGCCAAGGTTGTCGGCTCGGTGATATCCGCCGGACCGTACCAATCAATGATGACTCCGGTAATACCACGGCTCACCATGTCATTCAATTGCTTCTCTACCTGGGCGGCTTCCCAGGAAATGTAGCCCACCTGCATGTGGCGCCTGTCGCCAAACCACGGCTGGATTTCGGCGAAGATTTCGGTGGTTGAGCCGGGATAGAGCAGCGTACGAATGTCCACTTTGCTGACGTTCCCAGCGCCCAAATTGCCATTGGGCTGCTTGCCAAAGGCGTCGGCGGTGCTGGTGTTGTTCTGTACCTGTTTGGCCAGTGAGGTGGTCGGTGGGAGCGGGTCCACGGGTGGCGTCTGACGCGGAGCTTCGACGACTAACGGTACGTGCGTCTTCGCGGTGCCGCGGCAATTGTCCCACTGTTGCACGACGATGTCGTATTTTCCAGGAGCCAGCTTAAGAGTGGTGTTGAGCTTTGCGCCTCGCTGGGTGTATACGCGGCGAAAGGGCGCCGTGTAGATGCCCATGGCGGAAATGCCGCTTGGGCAGGTGGTACTTGCGGTGGCTGAAAATGTAACGATGGAAGCCGTTCGTCCTGCGACGGGGCTCATAACTTTCACTTTTCCGGCCCAGATTCGCGCCTGAGCGGGAACGAAAGCGAGACACAATAAGGCACACACGCACACTACACGGACAGACTTCATATTCACTGCTTTCAGTTTTTAGGGGTTAGAACGCTCGTCGGCCAGTACGAGCCAGCGACAGTATGGGTTAAGTAGTGCCGTTCCCCAACGTCACGAAGGTGAGTGCACCCTGGGTGGGGAAGCGCGAAAGCCCGCTAGTGGCGCGGGGTTTGGAGGTTACTCCAGGCCAAGGGGGTGCTTGTTTTCGGACTCGTCGACCTTGGCCGGACTCATGCGATGCCAGAGCTGCAGCCCGGCTGCGATGATTACCCCAATGCCGATGCTGATAAGAAAGAACAAACGGTAGGGAGGAAAGGCAATCAGCAGGATTACTACGATCGCGATCGCAATAATCAGCGAACTCTTGCCCTTGAAAGTGGAGAGATAGCCGAGCATCGAAGCTATTCTAGCGCCGATTACAGGCAGGCGATACCGTGGGCGAGTTGCCGGCTTCAGACTGTAGCTTGCAAACTTTCAGTACCTGTCTGACAATGGCCCGGGACCTGAACCATGGATTCGGCGGTTGGTACTCCACGAAAAGTCGCCGCCGTTGGTCCGTGGCTGACGCTCCTGGCGGTCTCTCTCCTCGTCAACTACGTCGACCGCGGCAATCTCTCACTTGCAGTTCCTTTGCTGAAAGTCGAGTTAGGGCTCACCGCTTGGCAGCTCGGAGTCCTGCTTTCCGCCTTTTTCTGGACCTATATGGCCCTCCAGTTTGTCATGGGGCCCTTGGTGGACTGGCTACAAGCCGACCTCGTGCTGGCGGTGGGATACGTTGTTTGGTCCCTGGCTACGGCGGCGACCGGCCTGGCAGGAGGATTCGCAACCCTGTTGCTGATGAGGTTGGTTTTGGGGGTCGGGGAGTCGGTGGTATTCCCCGCCGTTTCCAAAATCCTGGCTCGCCACATTCCTGAAGCCTCAAGAGGTTTTGCCAATGGAGTGATCATCGCCGGGATGAAAGCCGGACCAGCCGCCGGTACTTTCGGAGCGGGGCTGCTTATGGCGAAATATGGCTGGCGACCGGTTTTTATCGCGGTTGGCTTGGTCAGTCTTCTGTGGCTGCCAGCCTGGCAAAAGTGGAAGCCCAAGGATCCGGGGCTGGCACGTCATGAAATAACGGGTGGGCCCACGCTTTTGCGCATTTTGAGGTGCCGGTCCTTTTGGGGTGCCTCCGCGGGTCATTTCTCGGCCAACTACCTGCTCTACTTCATGGTGACATGGCTGCCGTTTTATCTGGTTCACGAACGCCATCTCTCCCTTGAGTCGATGTCAACGACTGCGGGCGCGTACTACCTGATCGATGCGGCGGCTGCGATTGCAACAGGTTGGGTTTCCGATTTCTTAATACGCCGCGGCCATTCGACCACTCTGGTCCGCAAATCGGCGATGGCAATAGGGCACGGCACAGCCGCGATTGCACTGGCGGGTTGCGCCATGGCGGGCCATCAAACCTATCTGGCCTGGCTCTTAGCGACAGGCGTGGGTTCGGGAATCACCGGGTCGGGATTGTATACCTTTAGCCAGACCCTTGCTGGTCCTAAGGCGGCGGGAAGGTGGACCGGCTTTCAAAATGGGTTTGCCAACTTTGCGGGAATTATCGCACCCGCACTTACCGGTTTCACCGTGAACCGCACGGGGAATTTTCTCACGGCACTCGGGGTCACTGCCATTGTGACGCTCGCGGGTGCGCTGGCATGGGTTTTTGTTATTGGGCCGCTGGAGCAGATCAGGTGGGAGCCGGCGCCTGAGGAGTCTCTTGTCGCAGTTGACTCAGTTTGAAGTCTTCGGCGGCCTTATTCTCTAAAAAGAAAAGCCCGCCGCAGCGGGCTCTAAGGACAATACGCAACTTTACTGATGGGCTGCCGGACCTTCCGCAGCTGGCGGGATCTGGGCGATGGGTTGGGCTGCCGCTTCTTCGAGGCTCGGCAGTTGGCCTTCCAAAGCAATGGAGAGCACCTGGTCCATAGTCTCAACGAAGTGCAGCTTCATAACGCTGCGCAGGTTTTCCGGGACTTCCGCCAGGTCCTTCTCGTTGTCCTGGGGAAGGACCGCTTCAAACAGTCCAGCGCGGTGCGCCGCCAGCAGCTTTTCTTTCAATCCCCCGATGGGAAGGACCTTGCCGCGCAGCGTGATTTCGCCGGTCATTGCCAGATCGCGGCGTACTGGAATTTTGCTCAAAGCGCTGGCAATCGCGGTAGCGATGGTGATGCCGGCAGATGGGCCGTCTTTCGGGATGGCCCCTTCCGGCACGTGCACGTGAATGTCAATGTTGCGATAAAAGTCGCGGTTCAGGCCAAGCCGCGCGGCACGCGACCGGATGTAGGACATCGCCGCCTGTCCGGATTCCTGCATGACGTCGCCGAGTTTGCCGGTGAGGATCAGCTTGCCCTTACCGTCAACGACAGTGGCTTCGGTGGAGAGAATTGAGCCGCCGACTTCGGTCCAGGCCAGGCCGGTGACTAGGCCGATTTCGGACTTTTCGTGCGCCAAGGTGTCGCGGAACTTGATGACACCGAGGAATTCCTTCACATTGTCGGCATCGATTGTGACGCTGTAGTTCTGGCCCTCTTTGACTACCTTGCGGGCGACCTTGCGGCAAACGTTGCCGATTTCACGCTCGAGGTTGCGAACACCAGCTTCGCGCGTGTAAGCGCTGATCAGGACTTTGATCGCCTCATCGGTGAACTTGATGTTCTTCTCGGTAAGACCGGCCTGCAGCAATTGCTTCTTTACCAGGAACTGCTTGGCAATCTCGATCTTCTCGGCTTCCGTATAGCCATGAAGCCGCAGCACTTCCATGCGGTCCTGCAGGGCAGGCGGAATGGTGTGCATCACGTTCGCTGTCGCGATGAAGAAGATCTGGGAGAGATCGTATTCGACGTCAAGGTAGTGGTCCGTGAACATGAAGTTCTGTTCAGGATCGAGCACTTCGAGCAGCGCGGCCGACGGGTCGCCGCGGAAATCCATCGACATCTTGTCGATTTCATCCAGCATGAACACCGGGTTCTTGGTGCCGGCCTTCTTCATCATCTGGATGACTTGGCCGGGCAAAGCTCCTATGTAAGTCCGGCGATGGCCGCGGATTTCGGCTTCATCCCGTACCCCGCCCAGCGACATGCGGACGAACTTGCGGCCGGTCGCCTTGGCGATCGACATGCCGAGAGAAGTCTTGCCGACTCCAGGAGGCCCGACGAAGCAAAGGATCGAGCCCTTGGGATTCTTTACCAGTTGCCGCACCGCCAGAAATTCGAGGATGCGCTCTTTGATTTTCTCCAGGCCGTAGTGGTCTTCGTTCATGACCTTCTCGGCGCGGGAGATGTTGCGGATTTCCTTGGAACGCTTCTTCCAGGGCACAGCCAGCAGCCAGTCAAGGTAGTTGCGCGAGACTGTCGACTCAGCCGACATGGGCGGCATGGCTTCCAGCTTCTTTAGTTCCTGGAGGGCTTTGTCGCGGACTTCCTTCGGCATGCCGGCGGCGTCGATCTTCTTTTTGAGCTCGTCAAACTCGCTCTTCTCGCCGCGGCCAAGTTCCTTCTGGATGGCCTTGATCTTCTCGTTGAGGTAATACTCTTTCTGCGCGCGCTCCATCTGCCGCTTCACCCGCGACTGGATGGTGCGATCCATGTTCAGCTTCTCGATTTCTATGTCGAGCACGTCACCAATGCGGTTCAACCGCTCGGCGGGATCGAAGATTTCGAGCAATTCCTGCTTTTCTTCGATAGAAAGCTGAAGGTTGGCCGCGATGGTATCGGTGAGTTTCGCCGGATCTTCCATGCGCACAGCCGCGATCATGGTTTCGTAGTTCAGCGACTGGCAGAGCTTTACATATTGCTCAAATAGGGAAGTGACCCGCTGCATGGCGGCTTCGATCTGCGGATTGGTTTCGGTGGCATAACGGGCAACACGCACCGACACCTGCATGTAGCCGTCGCTTTCGCTGATTTGCAGAATCTTGCCGCGCTCGATGCCTTCTACCAGCACCTTGATGTTGCCATCAGGCAGTTTCAGGCTCTGCACGATGTTGACGATGGTGCCGACCTGGTAGATTTCGTTCGGCTTGGGCTCGTCAACGCTGGCATCGTGCTGCGTTGCCAGGAAAATCTTCTTGTCGGCGGCCAGCGCCTCTTCCAGGGCATGCACGCTCGACTCACGGCCCACCACGAAGGGGGTCATCATGTAAGGAAAAATGACCACGTCCCGAATGGGCATCATGGGCAATTTTCTGGTTTCGAATTTCTCTTTCGCAGTGGTCACTATTACTCCAGGGAGGTGCTACCAACAAAACCTGTCAGTTACCGCCTCACATGCGGTTCCGCCGCCAATGCGACGACCTGATCTTGGATGCCCCAAGGGCTAGCCGGCTTTTTCCATCATGGCCAGCGAAACGTCACGCTTTTCGACCATGGCGCCGGTAACTTCAAATTCCTTCACCCGTTTCTGGCTCGGGAGATGGTACATCAAATCCAGCATCAGCTCCTCGAGAATCATACGCAACCCGCGTGCGCCAACCTTCCGGGCCATCGCCTGCTTTGCAATGGCACGCAACGCATCATCGCTAAACTTCAAGCGTACATTCTCGAACTCGAACAGACGCTGATATTGCTTAATGATAGCGTTTTTGGGCCGGGTCAGAATCTCGATAAGCGCAAACTCATCCAGATCCTCCAGCACGCCCACCACGGGCAGGCGGCCGACAAATTCTGGAATCAGCCCAAACTTGATCAGATCTTCCGGTTGAACGTCACTTAAGAGTTCAAAATTGCGTTTGCGGTTGGATGCGGGATCGTCCGGTTCGGTAGTTTCTCCCGCTTTGAAACCCAGGGACTTCTTTCCAATGCGCCGCGCAATGCCCTTTTCCAGGCCCACGAAGGCGCCACCGCAAATGAACAGGATGTTAGTAGTGTCGACAGGAGTGAACTCCTGGTGCGGATGTTTGCGTCCGCCTTGCGGGGGGACGTTGGCAACCGTTCCTTCGAGGATCTTCAACAGGGCCTGCTGTACGCCTTCGCCGGAGACATCTCTGGTGATCGATGGGTTTTCGTCCTTACGGCCGATCTTGTCGACCTCATCGATGTAGATGATCCCGGTCTGGGCGCGACCCACGTCACCATCCGCCGCTTGCAGCAGCTTGAGGATGATGTTCTCAACATCCTCGCCCACGTAGCCCGCTTCCGTCAGAGTAGTGGCGTCAACGATCGCGAAGGGAACGTCCAGCATGCGGGCCAGAGTCTGCGCCAGCAGGGTTTTTCCCGTACCGGTGGGGCCGATCAGCATGATGTTGGACTTGGTCAGCTCCACACCGTCGCCGCGTTGCCGGTTCATGAAAATCCGCTTGTAGTGGTTGTAAACCGCCACGGCGAGCTTTTTCTTGGTCTGCTCCTGCCCGATCACGTACTCATCCAGGAAGGTCTTCACTTCCTGCGGTTTTGGCAATTGATTCGGAGTTGTTGCCGCAGGCGTCGAGGCGCGGTCGTCCTCAAGAATCGAGTTGCAGACCGCAACGCACTCATCGCAGATGTACGCTCGGGGATAGTCGCTAGGTGAGGAAATCAGTTTGGCCACAGCGTCTTGCGACTTGTGGCAAAACGAACAACGCAACATGTCTTCAGTTCCGGACCTGTTTTTCACTCGGCCTTCACTCCTCTACCTACCCGCTGAGACGATGAATGCAGCCAGCAAAACCCGATCATACTCTTACCGGGTCTTGTAGATGATGTCATCGATGATTCCATACTCTTTGGCCTGCTGCGAATTCATGATGAAGTCGCGCTCGACATCTTTTTCCACTTTTTCCAGCTTTTGTCCTGAATGCTTCGCCATCAATTGATTGGTGATCTCACGCATACGCAGAATTTCGCGCGCGTGAATGTCGATGTCCGTCGCTTGCCCGGACAAACCTCCCATCGAAGGCTGGTGAATCAGAATTCGTGAGTTCGGCAGGGCGAGGCGCTTCTTGGGATGTCCCGCGCACAACAGTAGGGCCGCCATGCTGGCCGCCTGTCCAATGCAGATGGTGGTGACATCATTCTTCACATACTGCATGGTGTCATAAATGGCCATTCCCGCCGTGATAGACCCGCCCGGTGAGTTGATGTAAAGCTGAATGTCTTTTTCTGGATCTTCCTGGGCGAGAAACAGCATCTGCGCGATTACCAGGTTGGCAATGGTGTCATCGATGGGCGTTCCGATGAAGATGATGTTGTCCCGCAGCAGCCGGGAATAGATGTCGTATGCGCGCTCGCCCCGGCCGGTCTGCTCAATCACCATGGGCACTAACATCATTTGTGGGTCTTTCACGCTCACCTTCCACTCTCTTTTGACTTGCTCGCCTTAAGGGGAGGAACGAAGTGAACCGCCCGGTCAGGCGGATTGATGGTACAAAAAGTCGAGGGTCTTTTCGTTGCGGAGTCTTATTCGGATTCTATCGAGGGCACCATCCTGTGTCAAACGTGCGCGCACCGTCTCCGTTGGCTGTTTGGCCTGCAGAGCAAGCGCCTCGATTTCTTTCTGAATGTCCTCGTCGCTGACCTCGATCTTTTCTTCGTCCGCCACCTTTTCCAACAACAATTGTGCCTTTACATCGCTCAAAGCCTGTTCTCTTTGACCGACGCGCAGGCGGTTGAAATCCATTTTCTTGATGTCTTCTGCCGGCATTCCCTGCGAAGCCAATGCCCGCAGCCCGCGCTCCAGGCGAATGTCGATCTGGCGCTCCACCAAAGCTTCCGGAACTTCCAGTTCATTACGCTTCACCAACTCTTCCACCAGCTTGTCTTTCGATTCGTGCTCCGCCGCGTGCTTACGCTCCTGCTCCATGCCCTCCCGGATACGGGTCCGAACCTCATCCAGGGCGTTGAACTCCGTGCCGAGCGATTTGGCAAAGTCGTCGTTCAATTCCGGCAAACTCTTTTGCTTTATGCTTTGCACCTTTACGGTGTAGGCGAAGGTCTTTCCTGCAAGTCTTTGGTCGTTGGCGTCCGAGGGATAGACCACATCGAAGGTCTTTTCCTCGCCGGCGGAAACGCCCTTAAGGTTTTCAGTGAACTCCGCCACCGTGTTTTTGCCACCGATCTCAATGAGAATCTCATCCATGTGGACCGGCTTGCCTTCGCCATCCTTGGGACGGCCATCGAGCGAAGCCTGGGCGAAATCGCCTTCCTGAAGTGAGCGGCCTTCCACCGTTGTATAAGTGGCTTGCTGTTCCCGCAACCCGTCGAGCGTCTGCTGCACTTCTTCGTCGGTGACGCTGACTTCCTTCTTTTCCGCCCGCAACTCCTTGTAACCTTGAACTTTGACCTCAGGCATCACTTCAAAACTGGCCTTAAAGCGCAGCGGTTGGTTGTCATGGACATGCAAGTCGCTGACCTGAGGTTGGGAAACGGGCCTAAGTCCCAGGCGGTCTGCCTCGCGCCGGAAATAGCGCGGCACCAAGGCTTCGACGACATCGCTCTTCAGGTCTTCTTTGAATCGCTGACGAATGACGGAGGCCGGCACATGTCCCCGGCGGAAACCCGGTATGCGGGCCAGCTTTTGATACTTTTCAATGATGGTTATGGTTTCGCGAGCGACTTCTTCAGCAGGGATTTCGACCTGAATTTCTCGCTTGGTGCCGCTGGCTTCTGTGGGGCTCACAAGTTTGAGTGTAAAGATATATGGAGAGCACCGTCAAACGACGGAGACCCCCTGGGGGGTCACAAACGTAACGTCTCCCGGAACCAGGAACCTAATCGGGTGTCAGCCTGACCATGGGATCACTCGAGCGATGGAAAGCGGTCTCCAAGGAACTCCCGCCTCGGGAATCGTGATTAAGAAAATCTCCCGCCTTCGTGCACTCAACGCGCTTGCGCATCTTCCCGTCTAGAGGTTCCCCTACCTTTAAAATGACTCATGCCCCCATGGCTAGAGGCCCTGAATAAGGAAGTGGTTGCTTGCGAACGCTGTCCGCGCCTGGTGGTTTATCGCCAGCAGATCGCCCGTGAGAAGCGACGGGCTTACCGGGACTGGGAATATTGGGGGCGTCCCGTTCCGGGCTTTGGTGATGCCAACGCCCGTGTGCTGGTTCTGGGTCTCGCTCCTGGAGCCCACGGTTCCAACCGTACGGGACGGCCTTTCACTGGTGACGCCTCAGGAAGTTTCATGTACCCAGTGCTCTTCGAAGCTGGATTCTCGAACCAACCCGAGGCCCTGCATCGCAACGATGGACTTAAGTTGAAAGATCTCTACATCACCGCAGCCGCACGCTGCGCTCCACCCGACAATAAGCCCTTGCCGGAAGAACTTACCAATTGCGCTTCCTATCTCGAAAGGGAACTCGAAGGTCTCAAACGAGTTAAGGTGATTGTGGCGTTGGGAAAGATCGGATTCGATGCTTACCTCAACTTTTTGAAACGTCGCGGCCTGTTAAGCAGTCGGGCGGCTTTTCCTTTCGCTCACGGCGCCACCTATGCGATGCCGGATGGCAAGACGTTGCTGGCCTCCTACCATCCCTCCAATCAGAACACCCTAACCGGAAAATTGACCCGGCCGATGTTCCTGAAAATCTTTAAAGAAGCTGCACGACTCGCCGATGCTTAAACTGGCGGCTGCCGCTTGGGGCCGAATTGCGGACGCTTGTTCAGCTTTGGGCTCAACAAGGGCGTGGGTGCGAGACGGAAGTGGCGGCCGCAAGCCTGCCATCAAAGATGGCCTTGAGTTAACCTGGGATTATATGTTTTACTTAATTGCAGTTAATGCATGCGGGGCACGGTCTCAAAATTGGCGATTTTCCTGCTGTGGCTTGTGCCTTTGCTCAATGCGCAATCCGCCGACCCACCGCCTATCCAGGACAACAGCTTTCTAGTCGAGGAAGCCTATAACCAGACGTTTGGCGTAGTGCAGCACATCAATACGTTCACTCGCTCCTGGGACAGCAAAGACTGGATTTACACCTTCACCCAGGAGTGGCCGGTTCCTGGCGATCCCCGCCACCAGCTTAGTTACACCCTGCCTCTGCAGCATGCGGGGGCGCTTCCTGGATCCGGGGGCGGAATTGGCGATGTTCTGATCAACTACCGATACCAACTGGTAGGGAGCGGAGACACCAAGATCGCCTTTGCGCCGCGCGTGAGCCTGATTCTTCCAACCGGGGATACGCGCTTCGGCCGTGGCGTTGGCGGAACCGGGGTGCAAACCAATCTTCCTCTAAGCGTGGTCTTAAACAAGCGTCTTGTAAGTCATTGGAATGCCGGCGCAACATTCGTGCCGCATGCCGAGGACGATTCCAGCAATCGGTCATTCAGCGCCGGCTATAACCTTGGGCAAAGTTTCGTTTGGCTGGCGAAGCCACGATTCAATGTGTTGTTGGAAACGGTCTATACCACCTCGCAGCAAGTGACTGGCCCAGCCAAGACGGAATGGTCACGCGCAATGTTTATCAATCCTGGAATTCGCTGGGCCCACAACTTCAAGAATGGGCTGCAAATTGTGCCGGGTGTGGCGGTGCCGGTGGGAGTGGGACCCAGCAGTGGAGAACGCGGGGTTTTTCTTTACCTTAGTTTTGAGCACCCTTTTCGAAAAATTCCGTACGACTCCAAAAAGCCGTAGACCTTATGAATCCTTAGAATTTGTCATTCCGCAGCGCAGGTCCATCGCGCAAGGAATCTGCTTTACTCAGAGCAGTCACTTGCTCGTAGTCGCAAGCGCCCTCACTTGATCTTGGTCGCCGTGACCTCAAGCTGATATTGCCGCTTGGAATTTGGGTCGTCGGCTGCGCCGATGATCATTGATTTGTTGTAAATCAGCAGAGTGTTAGCGCTTATGAGCATCTGACGCACTATTGGCTGCGCGTTATGCGCGCTCTGATCGGAAGCAATACTGAGCACTTCCGCTTTGACGTCGAGGATCGGCATATCTTCTTTTCCATAAACCCTGGCATCGATATTGATTCCAATATCAAGGTAGACAAACTTACCCGGTTCGGCTTCTATAGGCACCTTGCTGCCTATTTTGATCTGTTTGGAGACTCCGCCGGTCAGGTTCGTCGCGTAGCGCCGCACATTGATTTTCTTGCCATCCTCGAGTTCATTAATGGAGAGCTCCAAATGGCAGGCCGCGTCTTGCTTCGATTCATCTGGTCGTTCGGGAGGTGGACTTTGGGCTTGACCCACCCCCACGACGCCGCCAAGCACTACTGAAACGATCAGTACTGACCAAAATACTTTTCGCATACGATCTCTCCTTAGAATTCAACATAGTACTGCGGAGTGGGAAGGCTCCTCACCATTTGAAGCGCTTGCACACTTGCCAGGAATTTATTGGTTTCCAGTTCCGCCTGGGCCCGCGCCACCTTGACGGCCTCCTGTCGCCGTTGCTGAAGATAGTGCACCAGCAATTCTTCCTGTTTGTTCAAGGGTCGGGGTGAAGGAAATTGGTCTATCCGGGGATATTCACCACCAACTTTCTGCTCCCCCGGTACGGCGCGCAGAAATGTAGGATGTCGAAGAACCGATTTAGCAGTGACTGCGGAGCCTGACCGACTCTGTGGTCGGACGGGCGACTTGTTGGGTAAGGCGGAAGGCTGACCCGTCGGGCGGCTGCTTTCCAGAACCGGCCTCCGAACGAGTAACAGTGTGGCACTCACCGCCACAACAACGGCCATCGCCAATCCCATCGTCCAAGCCCCAAGACTGCAATGCTGCGTCTCGGCTCGAAGTGTTGCCACCAGCCTGCTTTCCAGCCCCTGCCGAGGCTCGGCATTCGTGTAGTGCTTGAGCCCCGAATCCAGCCACTCGTCGATTTTTTGCTTACGGTCTTCCATGTTTACCTTCCAAAATCACCGCCAGCTTTTCCCGCAACATTTTTCTCGCGCGAAACAATCGCGAGCGAACCTTTGCTTCGTTTACCCCAAGCACTTGCGCGACATCCGCGGGCGACAGTTCTCCGATGGTCGAGAGCGTGATCACATCCCGCAGCTTTGGCGGCAACGACGGAATCAGATTTTCCAGTATGTTTGCCATCTCACGCCCTAAAACGGTTTCATCCGCGTTTTCACCGCCCGCCGGAATTAGATCAAGCGCGATTTCTTCGGAGACAGCCTGCCTGGCCCTCTTGCCCCGTTCAACCGCGACCCGCCACGCGATTCGCGCCACCCAGTTACGTACATCCTGGAGCTCGGCAAGTTTTCCGCGCGCCCGCATGACCTTGAGGAATGTCTCTTGCGTCGCGTCTTCGGCATCATGGTGGTTACGCAGAACGGAATACGCGATCCTGTAAACCAGCCGGGAGTGCTCGCGGACGGCCAGCTCGAGCAAATCTTCGCGCGCCTCTGCCAGTCCGATGGCGTCGTTCACTATCACCTGTCCGGCAACCACTCGCAGTCCCTCAAACATGAAGAGCGGCGTGGGATAGTTTTTGTTCGGAAATCTTTCGGCAGGGTTGCGGGTTGGGCGACGTAGGGACATCCAGCCTCTGCGAGAGGTGGCTAGAATCCTACAAAAACTGGCTCGGGATGCAAGGCAATCCCCCAGATATCTTTGACTCGCTCCTGAATGTGTTCTTTCAGTGCGACAATCTCAGCCGCGGTAGCGCCGCCTAGGTTCACAATGGCCAGGGCATGCTTGCGCGACAAGCCTACGCGCCCGCTGGTGAAGCCTTTCGAGAATCCGGAGCGTTCTACCAGCCATGCGGCGGAAACCTTCATCAAAGATCCTGCGGTGGGGTAACTCGGCACCTGTAACCCCTTAGCCTCCGCTAAACGCAAAAGTTCCTCGTATACGTCTCGTGGAACAATCGGGTTCTTAAAGAACGATCCTGCGCTGCGTGAGTCGGGATCATCGGCGCTGATCAGCATCCCCTTAGAGGCACGGATCTGCCGTACGGCATGGCGCGTGTCGGCCAGCGATGGGGTTGTACTCCAGCCAAAAAAGTGCTTCTTCAAATCTGCATAGTGGATTCGTGGCTCACCGTCTGGTGTCAGGGCGTAAGTGACGCGCACGATGATGAAGCGTCCGCGCTCGGTGGTGTTGAAGATGCTGGCGCGATAGCTGAAGCCGCAAGCCTCGTTGCAGAAGTCGCGCAATTGTCCATCTTTGAGATCGAGCGCCACAACGGAATCAATGGTTTCCGACACTTCCTGTCCATAGGCGCCGACATTCTGTACCGGAGTTCCACCCACGCTGCCGGGGATTCCGCTCAAGCATTCGATGCCCGCGCAATTTTTTCCCACGGCACATGCCACAAATTTGTCCCACTCTTCGCCGGCGCCTACCTCGAAAATTGTTTTGCCATTTTCTTTTCGCTGCTCGATGCCTGCAACCGCTATTTTCAACACCATGCCGTGCCAGCCCGCATCGGAGATCACCAGATTGCTTCCCCCGCCCAGCACAAACAGTGGCAGCGCACGCGCATTGGCGAAGTCGACGGCTTCTGAAACCTCGCGCACCGCTTTCGCCTCAGCGAAGTAGCGGGCCGGACCCCCCACCTTGAAGGTGGTCAGCGGGGCGAGCGGCAGGTTCTCCTGAATGTTCATGGCGTGCCATCACTATACGAGAGAAGCCAAGCTGCAAAGAAGTGCCCTTCGGACGATGGCCTGACGAAAATAATCCTCAGGAAGTGAAAATCATTTCCTTGCCGGTAATTCTTCTTCAACTGTAAGTCGCGGCCGCTTCACAAAAAATGAAATCCTCAGAAAACGACAACAATCCGCAAATCGAACTCTCCCCAGCACGTGAATCTTGTATTAGAATGGCTCACCGATTTACCGATCCCAGGAGTGAAAAGTAAAAATGTACCCAGAGATTATGGTAGTTCCTGTTCGGGAAGAGCTAACGAAATTAGGCGTGGAAGAGTTGCGCACGCCGGAAGAAGTTGACCGTGCGCTTGCCAACCGCCCCGGAACGGCAATGGTAGTGGTGAATTCTATCTGTGGATGTGCCGCCGGCCGCATGCGCCCTGCGGTTCGCAGCGCTTTACAGCACCCGTCCCGCCCCGAGAAAGTTTTCTCCGTTTTCGCGGGACAAGATGCCGCGGCCACTGATCGCGCCCGTGCTTACTTCGATGGATATCCACCGTCCTCGCCTTCGATTGCTCTGCTTCGCGATGGTAAGCTCGTCCACATGATGCAGCGCAGCGACATTGAACATCGTGAGTCGCTGGATATCGCCACCGAGTTGAAGCGCGTGTTCGACAATCACTGCACCGCAACAGCCGTTTAGATTCCTTCCGCCTGGCAGCAGCGATTCGTGCGCCCGCAATCGCTGCGCGGGCGGCTTTTCTTAGAGCTTTGTCTCCGCAAAGGTCATATCCTTGGCTTTGCTCCGGGTTGCCTTTTTCCAGGCGAAGAATAGTTCTGCATAACTCTTAGTAATGTAAGCTCTAGGGCCAATTCCTAAAGCCCGCGCCGTGTCATCAATCCAACGTGGCCTGCCTTCGATCTCACCCAAGCTTCCAATGGGAGTGTCATCGATCACGACGTGTCCGGTGCCGTCGCTCCATTCGGCGCGAAACTTTTCATAGCGAAACGTTGGAGCGAATCCCAACGACTGCAAAATGGCATCGAGCTTCGCTCCGTTGGCTATTTCGGTTTCTGTCTCCACCCGCGATTTGTGGCGGCCCGCTTTACCTTTCGCCTTGTGGGTGAGCACCCATTTACGTCCATACTTCCTCAGCCGCAGCAGCTCTCCACGCTTGCGCAATGGCAGCCCTCGCAAATCGTAAAGGGTATTCATCTCATGCGTTCGCGGGGTTATCTGCTTAAATCCAGCCCGCCGCAGCCGTCGCGTCAGCTCGCGGCGGTCCTGCACCAGAAATTTGATCTCAACTTCCTTTGATGAGCCCATAAAAGTCCAGGTCAGGAAAATGTTGGCAGCTTGACCAGATCATCCCCAGGAACCGACTCCGTGGGAAAGCCTGACTTGCGCCAGGCGGCCAGCCCGCCGACGATTACAAACGCGTTGAATCCGTTTTCCCGCAGCAAATGCGCCACCCGGGCGCTGGTCGCCTCGCGCGCTCAAGTACAGTAAAGATAAACGTCGCGATCTTTACCAAGGTTCTTAATCTCTTCCGCTAGATTATTGGGTTCAATTCGCACCGAGCCCTGAATGCGCAACGCGCCTGGGTCGTAGTAACCATGGCTACGGACATCGATGACGATTGGCGGTTGCTTCTGCTCCATGGACAGTCTTTGTGCCAGTTCCTGCACCTGCACTCGTGGAACGATGCGGTACATTGCATTCTTTCGGTAAAGCCAGACGCGATACGCTACATAAGCGATGATTGCTGATACGACAACTCCCTCGACCAGGTGGCTGGCGGCAATGAAGCTACGTGTGATGAGGGCGAGGAACTCGCGAAAGACAAAACCAATAACAATGTAAGTGGCCGCGTAAAGTGTGGCTCCGGCCGCGTCAAAGCGGAGAAACTGCCAGGGCGGCATCTTCATGCTGCCGGCCAGTGGCGGCGCCATGGTGTTTACGCCGGGAATGAACTTGGCCAACAGAAGCGTCATCTTGCCGCGTTTATAGAAGGATTCGGCCGACCGCAGAATGCAGCTCTCAGGGTTCACTGATAGCCGGCACAAAACCGCCAGCAAACCCCACCCGGTATATCGACCGAGAATGAACAGGAAGGTGTCCCCAATCAGCAGCGCCAGCAGCGCTGTCCCAAACACCGCCGGGAGACTAAGCGTCCCCGAGCCCGCAGCCGCGCCGCCCGCCACCAACGCTAAAGCTGCGGGCACGGGAAAACCGCAGGCCTCCGCCAGCACGATGGCGAACAGCAGCGAGTATCCATGCGCGGCCATCTGGGAGAAAAGTTCTGTCATGGGTGAAAACAGTATAGAGCCTGCGGACGCCCGACCTTTTGAGCGTCGACTTCGGAGGGATGGTGGAGCCGTTAACTGTAGGGTTGTTGGCAAGGCAACAAAAAGGGCGGCCCATTGCCGCCCTCGGATTCGCGTAAAGCCAAGCCTACATCTTATTGTCCTTCATCATCTTGACCTTCATCACATGGATCGCCATCTTGTCGGCATAGACGTGCGCGCTCAACTCCACATGATGACCTTCATGGCCCTTCACCGCTTCCGGATTCATTACGTCCCATGATTTCTGGTCGGAGTCAGCGACGAACATCACTTTATCGCCGTCCTGTTTTAGTGTCCCTTTAATGTTCTTCAACGGGGCCTTGTCGGCTGACATCTTCGTCTGGTCAGCACTGTTTTCCGTACCTTGTGCGAAGGCGGCAATGTTGCCGATCACCGCAAACGCCAACGTCAATACGAGCAGCTTCTTCATTTGTTTTTCACTCCTTGATTTGAAAGTCCGATCGGGCTCCTACCTGATTACGAGAAAGCCGTAAAAATGGATTTCCCTAAACCAAGAAAGTTACATTTAGAAGTCTGGAACTTGCGAGGCAGTGGGGCAATACAGTGATTTTCTTATTTTTCGCGGGCAACGACGAACTCGGGGGCCCAGAGCAGGGCACGCTTTATCTCCGTGTCGGGAAAGCTGCAGATGGCGTTTCGCGCCAGATCGGCATACTGCATGGCTTTGGCGTAAGCTGCGTCCAATGAACCATGCCGGTTCAGGATGGCAAGCACCTGAAAATGGGTATCGCTTTCAAAAATCCGGTCCTGTACCACTCTTTCGATCAATTTGCGCTCAGAAGGACTGCAGCGCTGTAGGGCGTGGATCACTGCCATTGTCACTTTCCCCTCGCGCAAGTCGCTGGCCACGGGCTTTCCCAGCACGTTTTCAGAGGCTGTCAGGTCTAGTACATCGTCCACGATCTGGAAGGCCATTCCCAGATTGCGACCGTACTGCGAAAGGTTTTCTTCCTGCTCGGCAGTGGCGTCGCCGAGGATCGCTCCCATGCGCATACAGACGGAAAACAGGCAAGCTGTCTTGCGGTAAATCAGATTGAAGTGCTCTTCCAGGGAGATCAGTTTCCCCAACTTTTCCATCTGGAGCAGTTCGCCCTCGACCATCTGCTGCGTCAGTTCGATCAAGGTATCCAGGATGCGGAAGTTGCGCTCCTGCACCGCAACTTTAAACGCCTGCATGTAAAGCCAGTCGCCGGCCAGCACGCACTTGGAGTTACCCCATTGCGTGTTCGCCGCCGGACGCCCGCGGCGTGTCTGCGCTTCATCGATGATGTCGTCATGAACCAGGGTGGCCGTGTGGATGATCTCGACCACTGCCCCTAACCGGATGGCGCCGCGCCCTTCATAGTCGAAGAGTTTGGAGGACAGTAAAAGTAATGCCGGGCGCAGGCGTTTTCCACCGCCCTGCCGCAGGTATTCGCCGATTTCGGTGATGGCTTCGACGTCAGAAACCGTGTCTCGTCCAAACTCGCGCTCAATGGCCGCGAGATCTTCGCGCAACATCTCGAAGATTTCTTTCCCGTTGATGGCGGCAGGTGTGCTCAATCGTCGTCGAGTCTTCCTAGTTTGAACGATAATTCGTGAACTGCATGTCGATGCCAAAGTCTTTCTGTTTCAGCATAGCAATCACCTCTTGCAACGAATCGCGGTCCTTGCCGCTCACGCGCACCAGGTCGCCCTGGATCGAAGCCTGTACCTTTTTCTTCGAATCCTTGATGAGTTTGACGATATCCTTCGCTTTCTCAATGGGAATCCCCTGCTGCATCGTGACCTTCTGACGCACGGTGGCGCCCAGGGCGGACTCGAGTTTCGCATAGGTAAGCCCCTTCAGCGACACGCCGCGCTTGACCAGCTTTTGCTGAAGGATGTCATTGATCGCCTTTAGCTTGTATTCGTCGACCGCACTGATTGTGATGGTCTCTTTGTTGTCGAACTCAATGTTGCCTTTGGCGTCTTTCAGGTCGAAGCGGGTGTGAATTTCCTTGAGCGCCTGTTGGATGGCGTTGGAAACCTCCGGCAACTCAATCTTGCTGACGATATCGAATGTGTTCTCAGGCATGGTTTTCGTCGTAGAGAGGCTACTGACAAGAATACCCTAAGCGGTGCTTTTTGAGCTCTCAAACCCCAGCACACGCTTATGCATTGATAATGTGTCAACCCAACCGAATCCGACTCGAGCGGAGCGGCGGGCGGCGAGTGGAGGGACCTTGTGATCCCAGACTACGTCGCAATCCCAAAAAATCGATAAAAGTTCTGGGCCGTAATCTCTCCCACTTCCTCCGTCGACATCCCGCGCAGTTCCCCGATCTGCCGCGCTACTTCCTTTACAAACGCCGGCTCATTGCGTTTTCCACGAAAGGGAACAGGCGCAAGAAAGGGACAATCTGTCTCAATAAAAATTCTTTCCGGCGGAACTTCCTTAGCCGCATCACGAATCTGCTGCGCCTTCGGAAATGTGATATTGCCAGAAAACGAAATCATGAACCCGAGATCAAGCGCTCTTTTCGCATGCGCCGGTGTTCCGGTGAAGCAATGCAGCACGCCGCCAATACCGGCGGACGACCAATGCTCTCTGACCAGCCGAAAGAAATCATCCCAGGCGTTCTCGCTGTCCTGCGAGGGCCGGTTGTGGATCACAATCGGCAGCTTCGCGGCACGCGCCAAGTCCATCTGGCGGACGAACACCTGCTGCTGCACTTTGCGCGGTGAGTGGTCGTAAAAGTAGTCGAGCCCTATCTCGCCCCAGGCAATCGCTTTCGGCCGTTTCGCCAGTTGCTCCATCTCGGCGAAATCACTGTCCTTTGCGAGCTGCGCTTCATGGGGATGAATGCCAATTGTCGCGTAGAGTTCCGGATATTTCTGAGCCAGATTTACCGCGCAGTCGAGCGAACCGGGGCCGGTCCCGCTGCCGATGGCGAGAATGTTGCGCAAGCCGGCGTCGCGTGCTCGCGCCAACACCGCATCGCGGTCCGCATCGAACTGTTCTCCATCGAGGTGTGCATGGGAGTCAACGAACATAGCTATATTTTCGAGATGTCATCCCGAGGCGAAGCGAATGCCTTTACGATGGATTGCATTTGCCGTTAACAGACTGCCGAACATCTTGATGGTGCTACTTCAATCTTGTTCCGAGCGGCACATCCTCCAAAAAGCCCGCCAGAACGGCCTTTCCGCCCTCCGGCGACGCTGCCACGATCATGCCGTTCGACTCCAACCCCCGCAGCTTTCTCGGAGCAAGGTTGGCCACGATCACCACTTTCCGTCCAATCAGCGACTCTGGAGCATAAGCCTCGGCGATGCCGGCCACGATCTGCCGGACTTCGGTACCAAGATCGACTTCCAGTCGCAACAATTTGTCGGCGCCCTTTACTTTCTCCGCGGTCTTCACCTGCGCGACCCGCAACTCGACTTTGGCGAAATCGTCAATCGTGATCTTGCCGTCCGTGGCCGCCTTGGCCACCGGGGGAGATGCCAGCGTAGGGCCCGCCGCCGGCGCGGGAGCCGCCGGAACTGCTTCCGTTGCCGGCGTACCGCGTCCTTGCTCTTCCATCTTCTGCATCCTTTCAACCGCCGATTTGTCCGCCCGCGGAAACACCGCCTTCACCTCGCCGAGTCGCGTGCCCAGCTTCAACTGTCCCCATGCCAGATCGGCTAGCGGCACTTGCTTAATGTCTCCCAAGCCTAGTTGCTCCCAAATTCTTGCCGTCGCCTCGGGAATCACCGGATGCGCCAGCGCGGTCACGATTCGCAACGCCTCGGCGGCGACATAAAGCACCGTGGCCAACCGTGACCGGCTTTCTTCATTCTGCTTCTCTCCCAGGGCCCAGGGCTCGTTCTCAACAATATATTTGTCGACCGCTCCCACCAGGCCCCACGCGGCTTCCAGAGCTTTCGAGAACTGGTATTGCTCAAACTGTGTGTTGAACTCAGTAATCGCGTTGCGCGCCGCCTCCGCAATCGCCTCATCGCCGGCCGTCCGCAGCGCGGTCGAAGGATACGGCACTTCTCCCTTGAAGTAGCGCGTGATCATAGTGAGCGTGCGGCTGGCCAGATTGCCTAGGCCGTTGGCGAGGTCCGCGTTGTAGCGCTGCACCAGTGCGTCGAAGGAGAACGAACCGTCCTGGCCGAAGACAATCTCCCGCAGAAGGAAATAGCGCAACGCGTCCTGGCCAAGTACGTCAAGAATCGTCTCCGCCCGCACAATATTGCCGCGCGATTTCGACATTTTGTTCTCTTCGAACAACAGCCAGCCATGCGCCACAATGCCGTTCGGCAAAGGCAGACCCGCCGCTATTAGAAACGCCGGCCAATAGACGCAGTGAAAGCGCACGATTTCCTTGCCGATCATCTGCACTTGTGCCGGCCAATACTTTTCGTACTTCGACGGATCTGCCGATCCATATCCAAGCGCGGTGATGTAATTCGCCAGCGCGTCGAGCCAGACGTAGATCACGTGCTTGGGATCGCCGGGCACGGGAATGCCCCAGGAAAACGTCGAGCGGCTCACGGAAAGATCGCGCAGCCCGGATTTCACGAAAGATATGACTTCGTTTTTCCGCGTTTCGGGACGAATGAAGTCCGGCTGCTCTGTGTAAAGCTTCAGTAACTTCTCCTGAAACGCTGACAGCTTGAAGAAATAATTTTCTTCCTTGACGGTTTCGGTCGGCCGCCCACACTCGGGGCAGGGAACGCCCGGAGGTGTATCCACATACATTTCGTCATGCACGCAGTACTGCCCGGTATATTCGCCTTTGTAGATGAAGCCCTTTTGCTGGAGGAGCTTCCACAGCGCGAACACGCCTTCTTTGTGGCGTTGGGATGTTGTCCGGATGTAGTCATCGTAGGTGAGTCCCATCCGGTCCCACAGCGCGCGAAACTCCGCCGAAACCTCATCCGTCAATTGTTGGGGCGTCTTTCCTGCTGCCTGCGCCGCCCGTTCAATCTTCTGCCCGTGTTCATCGGTACCGGTGAGAAAGTAGGTATCAAAGCGCATCATCCGCTGGCGGCGGGCAATTGCGTCGCAAGCGATGGTCGTATAAGCATGCCCAATATGCGGCCGCGCGTTGACGTAGTAGATGGGCGTGGTGATGTAGAAAGTTTTCGGCATTGGATTGTGTCGCGGCAAACGCCTCGTCCCCCAGGAAAACGTCCCAGACGAGCGCGTCTGAGGCTACCTGATCTTCCCTAAGGGGCCTTGCATTGAGATTATCAAACTGAGAGACGTCTTAGTTGGAACCCCCTGCTATTGGCTAAGGGCTTCCTTCACTCTGGAGAACAGGCCGTTGTTCAAACTCACGAATGCCAGGCATTCACCATCGGCAATATAAGATTCGGGCGAAATCCAAGGAAGTTGTTGCCAAAACAAATCAGTAAGCGCCTTCATGTCCGGCCGATGAAGATGGAAAGCCCCGAAATTGACAAAGTCGCGGACCTGTCCCTCACGAAGTGGTTCCTCAAAGATGTTCTTGTCGCGTCGAGCTAGCGTCCCGATACGTCTCGGCTCGCAGAAAACATACCACTCGTCATAGAGATCGTGGGGTAAATTTTGGACGTTCTTAATTCGCGGACTGTATGCGATTTCTTCCACACTCAGCCAGCCGGCCTGCTTTTCGTCTTCGTTAAGACCCAAAGGGCCGCTATCAAACGAAGTTATCGCAACATATTTGTCCAAGACGACCTCAGGACAAAGTCGCAGGAGCGAAGCAATGTCGTGGTCGTCGCTGGCCAACCATCCATATTCCCCGTGATCCCCGGTGTAAACGCTCAAGGGGCCCTCTTTTTTCCATAGGCTTCCATGGCTTCATTCATCACGATTTTGAGGGTAACTTTGTTTTCTCCCGCGATCCTCCTGCAGTCCTCATATTCCGGTGCATAGTGTGTGATCGCCCCATTCATGCTCGCGACCTTTATCCGCACATCTCCCCATTGCGTCGAAACCGTCACCCAGTGCCGTGCCAGAACCTCCCGTTGCTCGTCGCGCCGTCGCACCCCGAGCGTCGTGGTTTCCGCGAAAATAATCTTCGACAGCTTCTCTGCATCGCCCGGAGCGCAGAGCACAGTCAACAGCGTCCCTGGACGGTTCTTCTTCATCTGCACCGGGACCGCGAATACATCCAGAGCGCCTTCTTCGAGCAGGCGGTCCATGACGTAACCAAACACCTGGGGATTCAGGTCATCCAGATTTGATTCGAGCACTACCACAGAATCCGCAGCGGTTTTAGCGTCGCCCGATTCCCCAACTGTCAGCCGCAACACATTCGGGTGCCCGGAAAAATCCCGCGAGCCAGCGCCATAACCCGCCTTCGAATTCTTCATCGACGGAAACGAGCCAAACTTCTTCGCTATGGTCTTCACGATTGCCGCGCCAGTCGGCGTAACCAGTTCCGCCTGAACTCCTGACGAGTACACCGGAGCGCCCTGCAACAACTCAAGAGTCGCGGGGGCCGGCACGGGAAATTTACCGTGGGCGCACTCCACAGTGCCACCCCCCACGTTCAACGGCGAGCAGACAATTTCATCCACGCCAAGCGCTTCCACGCCCACCGTCGCGCAAACAATATCCACCATCGCATCCACCGCGCCCACTTCGTGAAAATGAATCTTCTCGATATCCGAATTGTGGATTTTGGCTTCCGCCTCGCCCAATGCCTGGAAGATGGCAATCGCGGTGCGCTTGGCAGAATCACTGATGCGGGATTGGCCAATAATCTGTTTGATCTTTTTTAACGACCGACCATGTGCATGATCATGATGGTGATGCTGCTCATGTGGGGCGGACACTCCTGTCCGCCCAGGCCTCTCGGTCTGATGTTCATGTTCGTGCCGATGCCCAGCATCTTTCGCGGACAAGAGTGTCCGCGCCACATCGATGACGTCAACCTTAGTTGCTGAAATCCCGCTGCGGTTTACACGAGAAATCTGGAGCTTTGCCCCAACATCGAGAGCGGCAACCGCGTCTTCCAGCACCTTTACCGGCACCCCCGCGTCAATCAACGCGCCGAGGAACATGTCGCCGCTGATTCCGGAGAAGCATTCGAGATAGGCAATCTTCATAAACCGTCGTTGGCCGTTGGTGTTTGTCGTTGGCTCTTTCGGGAAGCCGCCGGCAGGCATTCCCCCATAGCAAATTCCAATACTTGTGCCCAACCTCCCGAACGACCAACTGTCCATCCCATCATAACAACTCGCCTCGAAACCCGCCTGCTACAATTACTGTTTCTTCAATAGCTTAGAGGGACTCTTGTACCGTCATCTGGAACGCCGTCTGGCGCGCAAAATCAGCGAGTTTTTGAACCAAAGCTACAACGTCACCCTGCCCAAAATCGTTATTGAGCAGCCCCCCAAAGTTGACTTGGGTGAGTATGCCCTGCCGCTCGCCTTCGAATTGGCAAAACAACTCCGCAAAGCGCCACGCAAGATCGCGGAAGAAATCGTCAACGGCATCGGCGCGATCGAAGGCTTTGAAAAACTGGGGACTGCTGGGGCCGGATACATTAATGCCCGAGTGGCCCGTCTTGAATTTGCCCGAGCACTTGCGCAAAATGCCGAGACTGACAAAGCCCCTCTGCCCGGCAAGGTCCTGGTCGAGCACTCCAGCATCAATCCCAACAAAGCCGCTCACGTCGGTCATCTGCGCAATGCCATTCTTGGCGACACGTTCGTGCGACTTCTCAAAGAGTCAGGCCGAGAAGTCGATGTCCAGAACTACATCGACAATACTGGTGTGCAGGTGGCGGATGTCATCGTTGGTTTCCTGCATATTGAAAACAGATCGCGTGCGGAAATCGAAACCCTGATCTCGCAGCCTCGCTTTGACTACTATTGTTGGGACCTCTATGCGCGCGTCTCGCAGTGGTATGAAGCCGACAAGCAGAACCTGCAGGTCCGGTTGAAAACGCTGCACGAAATCGAGCAAGGCGGCAATGAAACCGCCGAGATTGCCGAGATCATCTCGACTGCTGTCCTGCGCCGCCACCTCGAAACCATGGATCGGTTGGACATCGAATACGACTTTCTCCCGCGCGAGAGCGAAATCCTCCACCTGCATTTCTGGGATGCAGCCTTCGCCAAACTGAAGGAAAGCGGCGCTCTCTTTTATGAAAATGTAGGCAAGAATAAAGGCTGTTGGGTGATGCTCCGTGCCGGTGTGGCGCGGGCGCCCTCGCCCGCGAAAACCGGCGAGGAAGGGACCGCTGATGGTGTCTCCGAAGACGACCAGAAAGTCATCGTGCGCTCCAACGGCACCGTCGGCTACGTCGGAAAAGACATCGCCTACCACATGTGGAAATTCGGACTGCTGGGAAAGGATTTCGGCTACCGAAAGTTCTATCGCTACCCCGACCAGCACGAATGCTGGATCTCTACCATGGAGGGCGAAAAAGAACATCCCCACTTCGGCGACGTGGCGGAGATTTACAACGTGATCGACGCGCGGCAGTCCGACCCGCAAAACACGGTGATTGAAGCGTTGCGAGCCATGGGCCACACCGACGCCGCTGACCACTACACGCATTTCTCTTACGAGATGGTGGCACTGACTCCGCGATGCGCCGCTGAACTTGGATACAAACTCAGCGACGAAGACAAGAGCCGCAGCTATATCGAGGTCTCAGGCCGTAAAGGCTTTGGTGTGAAAGCTGACGATCTGCTCGACACGCTGATCGCGTCCGCCAAAAAAGAAGTCGACCCACGGCATCCTGAGTTGAGCGAAGAAGAGCGCAACGAAATTGCCCGCAAAATCGCCATCGGCGCCCTGCGCTACTTCATGCTCAAGTACACCAAGAATTCCGTGATCGCCTTCGACTTTAAAGACGCTCTGAGCTTTGAAGGGGAAACCGGCCCTTACGCGCAGTACGCGGTTGTGCGTGCAACCAATATTTTTCGCAAGGGCGGAATCGATCCGGAGGCTGACTTCACTGCCCATGCCTCTCAGGAGTGGCTGAAAGACAACGATCTGTGGGAACTGTGGCTGACTGCGTCAAAAACGTCTTACATCATCGACCAATGCATCGCTACCACCGAGCCAGCCTATCTGGCGAAGCACGCCTTTCAATTGGCGCAGGAGTTCAACACTTTTTACCACCGCTCGCCGATTCTGAGCGAGAGCGATGAAGCCAAAAAGGATTTTCTGCTGGCGACAGTCTCAGTGGTGAGAAGGGAATTGATCCGCATCCTGGCGGTGATGGGAATCGAAGTTCCGCCGGTGATGTGATTCTCCTGAAGTCATCATGAGCGAAGCGAAGGACCTATGCATCTGGGGTTGGCATCGCTGGTTCTAGTCAGCGCATTGCCGCTGCAATGAAATTGCACAGGTCCTTCGTCGCGAAGAACCCTCCGCAGAACGAACAACGGTTAGTTTTTTGTTATTTCCCGCCTTTGCCCGCGATCATCATGCCGGCGCCGCCCAGAATCAGCACCACGCTGACGATGGGGGAAATCCGCTCGCTATGCTCGGTCTGCACGCCGATCTTAGCGTCTCCCACCTTAATTCCGTGATTTTCCTGCTTCGGAAACGGCACAAAGAACGATGCAATGCCCAGGATCAAAACCACCAGTCCTACCCCAAAAAGCATCTTCATAGACGCCTCCCGACCAGAGATAGCCGGCGCTGAACTACCGGCGGGCGTCTAGGATGCCTCAGAAAGGGGGCAGGCTGCTTGGGTTTCCTTTCAAACTGCCCTGTCATCCCGAGCGAAGCCGAGAGATCTTGCGTTTCTAACCTGCAAAATCTTTTACTAACTCGATCAAGCTCCTCACCGCGATTCCGGAAGGCCCCTTCGCGATCCACGGCTTGGCTTCTTCCATCCACGCCGTTCCGGCGATGTCGAGATGCAGCCACGGAGTATCTTCCGCGAATTCTCGCAGAAACGCCGCCGCGGTGCTGGCTCCGCCCCAACGTCCGCCCGTATTTACCAGATCGGCAATGCTCGAGCGCGTCATATCAAGGTATTCGTCATTCACCGGCAGCCGCCACATCTTCTCACCTGCCTTGCCCGTTGCTTTCGCGAAACGATCATAAAGTGCATCGTCATTGGCAAAGACCCCGGCATTGGCATAACCCAGGGCCACTACCACTGCGCCGGTCAGGGTCGCGGCATCGACCAGGTGGGTACAGCCCAGCTTGCGGGCGTAACACAGGCCATCCGCCAATACCAGCCGGCCCTCCGCGTCGGTGTTGATGATCTCAATCGTTTTGCCCGACATTGCCGTCTGAATATCACCCGGTTTCTGCGCCTTGCCCGACGGCATGTTCTCGGTGGCGCAAACAATTCCGATGACCTTCACCTTCGGCTTTAACAACGCAATGGCACGCATGGTTCCGATCATGGTTGCGCCTCCGGCCATGTCGTACTTCATTTTTTCCATACCTTCGGAGGGTTTGATGGAAATTCCGCCGGTATCGAAGGTGATGCCCTTGCCGACCAGACCAAGAACCGGTTTTGCCGGAGCACCCGCCGGTTCGTATTTCATGACGATCAGCGCCGGAGGCTCATCCGATCCCTGGGCCACGCCCCAGAACGCACCCATCTTCAGTTCTTTGATTTTGTCCGCACCGTAGATTTCGCATTGCAGCCCGACTTCCTGGCACATCTTTTTAGCCGCATCTGCGAGGATGGTCGGTGTCATCCGGTTTGACGGCTCGTTCACCAGTTGCCGCGTGAAGTTTTGTGATTCGCCTACGATGCGCGCTTCTTCAAGAGCTTTCTGCAGGGCTGCCTGATCGCCCTTTGCGACAATCGTGATGGAATCGATCTTCTGTTCTTTGCGGTCGCTCTTGTAAGTGTCAGAGTCAAACGCGCCCACAAACGCGCCTTCCACGATGGCCTTCACGGCCTCGTCAGGCTTGACGCCGGTTTCCGGCGCGACCAGCGCAAAGTTCTTTATCCCGCGCGACTTCAGGGCACGCACTGCGGCACCGGCCAGCTTGCGCAGCTCAAGGGCGCCAAAAGTCTTCGCCTTGCCGCCACCCAGCAGCAGCAACCGCTTGGCCTTCAGCTTGGTGGGCTTGTGCAGGAGCGTAATCTCCAGCGGCTTGCCTAGCGTCTCGCCGCTGGCAAACACCTCGGCGGAGGCTTCTTTGACTGCGGCGTCGGCGCTGTCGACGCCAGCCTGTGGTTTTTCTTTTTCACCTTTATCGAGGACGACTGCGACCAGCGCGTCAGTCTCCAGTTCAGCAGGAGCAGAAGTAGAAAGTGTGATTTTCATGGCAGAAATATCAGTATCCCATGCCGGGCAGGGCAGTAGGCAAGCGGGGAACCAAGAGGGTAGGCAGGTTCTTCAGCAGGACAGGAGGCTGAATCTGGACTAGTGTTTCCACTCAACGTGATCTTCCACGGGAATGATGCAACCATGGGCCACCTCGCAGACCGCATTCTCAAACTGGATGGTGGTATGAACGATGCGAAATTGCTCATGGAGGCAGGTCTTCACCTGGCGGAGAATGCTTTGACTCACTGATGGAGGGATATCGTCGATAGCAATGTGCGCCGAGAGAGCGTGGGTCTCCGATCCGATACTCCAGACATGAAGATCGTGAACGTCGTTTACCCCGCCAATCTGCCGCAGTGCCGCTTCAACCTTCTCCAGCTTAAGCCCTCGCGGCGTTCCCTCCAGCAGGATATTTAAGGTCTCTTTGCCAATGCCAAAGGCCGACCAGAGAATCAGCGCGCCGATAGCGAAGGAAAGAGCCGAGTCGATCCAGTACTGCCCGGTGAGTAGGATGATCCAGCCCCCGGCAATCACCGCTGCGGTTGATAGGGTGTCGCCAATTTCGTGCAACAGCACACTCCGGAGATTCACGTCACGCCCGGACCGATACAGAAGCAGGGTGATGGCCCCATTGATCATTACTCCCACCCCGGCGACAACCATCATGATCCCCGCATGCACCGGAACGGGGCGGATGAGGCGCACGACGGCGTCGTAAAAAATGAACCCCGAAACGGCCACCAGCGACAGTGCATTCAATAAGGCGGCGATAACCCCGGCGCGGTGCCATCCGTAGGTTTTGGTGGCGCTTGGAGGCCGCTGATGCAACAACACCGCACCGAGCGAAAGCAATAGGGCGAAAAAGTCGGAAAGGTTATGGCCCGCCTCTGAAAGCAGAGCCAGCGAGTGGGCGCGGATGCCAGCTACTACGAGCAGAACGATATAGACTGCGGTCACGCCCAGCGAGATACGCAGGACTTTCTGGGCCCCGTCGCCGCCGTGAGAATGCAGATGCATTGCCTTTAAGTGTAGAGTCCCTTGAACCCGGCCTTCAAGTACGCATCGTAACCATAAGTATGGAAATGCCGAAGGCTGGCGATAGCCAGCCTTCTGGCTTATGGTTGGCGTGCTGCTGCAGCCGGAGGGGCAGGCTCGGCGTGCGGAATTGCCTTTAAATACTCGTAGATCGCTCGTAAATCGTGATCGCTCATCTTGCCGTACACCGGCCATGGCATCACTTGGAGAAGATTCGAAATTTCCGGATGCTCCTGATCGAGGTCAATTCCGGTTCGCATTTCCTGCTTAAACTCCTTGAAAGTTAGCCCTGCCGGTTTGCCGGTGTCAGTGTCTGGCGTGAGATTGCGCGCAACAAACGGCCCGAACAGAGCGCCTCCCGCCAGGTAGTTCTTCGTGTTGATCTGCTCTGGTTGACCCAGATGGGGGTCTCCGCCTTCCGCATAAGAGGGGGTGGTATGACAGTCGTTGCAGCCTCCCTGCGCGTTTACGATGTAACTTCCCAACCCCACCAGTTGCCAATTCTTGTGGTTGAAGCGGAGCGGTACTGGCGAAATCTTGAATCCTTGCAGGATTCGCTGAAAATCACTTTCACGGTTATGGGAGCGGTGATCTTCGCCGACCAGAAGGCCGGAACAGAGGGGTAAGAGAACTACGGCGCTACACAGATGGAGAACAAGGCGAACCATGATGGAAATCTCCCAGCAGATCGAATTAGAGGAAGCAGCGCAGCGGAGTGACGGGTGAATTCTAGCGAGGCATGAGCCGAAGTCAATCGGTGAAAGGCCTGAGTGTCGTTTCTTGGCATGCCTTTGCCGTGAGCCTTTTCTTACAACGGGGGGTTACTATTGGCACCTCTCTGGGGTGTGGGATTTCGATAGATTAGAAACAACCTGCCGTTCCAGAACCAGCCATCAGGGGGACTTGCATGCAAGGCACGACCGCATTGTCCGCACGCAGATTGGTGATTGGAGGCTCCGCAGCCGCCACGATAGCTGCTTTGTCGTCGCTCGTTCTTCTGCCGGCCACCGTTAAAAGCACACTATCGGCGCAATTTCTTCCACACGTCTACTGCTATCTCTATGACAAGCAGCTCATTGCCCTGCATGTCGGTGCTGACGCCGTTATCTGGCTTTCCTACGTAGCTATCGCCCTCTGTCTTGCCTATATGGTTCGGCGCGCCCGCCGCGAAATTCCATTCAGCTGGCTATTTCTGGCGTTTGGGACCTTCATCATCGCGTGTGGCTTTACACATTTCATGGAAATTGTCGTCCTTTGGAAGCCGCTTTATTGGCTGGCAGGTGATGTAAAACTGGTAACGGCCCTTGCGTCCATCGTCACGGCTATTGCTCTGCCTTCAGTCATCCCTCAAATCCTCTCCATGGTTCGTTCTGCCCATGTTTCCGAGGAGCGGCGCATCCAGATCGCCAAGGCAAATCATGAGTTACAGCATCTTTCTGCCAATCTGCTCAATGCACAGGACGGCGAAAGGCGGCGCATTGCGCGTGAGCTGCACGATGGAATCGGACAATACCTTGCAGCCATGAAGATGTCCTTGGATGTTGCCTTGGCAGAAAACCCCCAGCTGGCTGCTCAGCGTGGACCGCTGGAAGATTGCCGCGAGCTTCTGAATCGCTCTACTAGAGAAATTCGTACCCTGTCTCACCTTCTGCATCCCCCACTCTTGGAAGAGATGGGCCTTGCCTCCGCCGTTCCGTGGTACGTCGAAGGGTTTATGGAGCGAAGTGGCGTAAGAGTGGAACTGGAGATGCCCGAACTCCTGCACAGGCTTCCTCAGTCGGTGGAGATGGTATTATTTCGCGTCGTCCAGGAAGGCCTCACCAACGTACATCGTCATTCTGGCAGCGCTGTTGCAAGTATCCGGTTGCTGCTGGGCGAGGAAGAAATCGTCCTGATGATCCAGGACCAGGGCAAAGGCTTGGGCAAGCTCGTAGCCGAGCCTGGAAAAATTGGTGTTGGAATAGCGGGTATGAGAGAACGGGTAAGAGAACTGGGCGGCAAATTTGAAATTGAATCGGCAAACCGCGGTACCACCGTCATGGTGACGCTGCCGCTTCAAAAGAGGATGATGGAATGCCACTCCGAATCTTAGTCGTTGATGACCATGATGTCGTACGACAAGGCGTACGTCTGATCTTGCGGCGCAATCCCGAGTGGGAAATTTGTGATGAAGCTGAAAATGGCGCCGAAGCGCTCGAGAAAGCGAAACAACTGAAACCCGACCTAATCATCCTGGACGTCAGCATGCCCGGGAAAGATGGCTTAGAGGTCGCTACTGAACTCCAGGCCCAAGGTTCCACCGCCAAAGTGCTCGTGCTCACCATGCACGAATCGAGAGACTTGGCCGGGGCTGTGCAACGCGCCGGCGCAAAAGGCTACGTTATTAAGTCGCATGCTGCTCGTGATCTGACGAAAGCGATTGAAACCATCGCCAGTGGCGGCAACTTCTTCACCCTTGATCCGGCGCCTCCACCTCGCACGAAACAGGACAAGAAATCGCCTTTGTTTCGAATGAGCCTGGCCCCTTGTGCCGGTTTGGCCTAGAGAGGTTGGGCCTTCAAACCCTTGGAAATTAACGTCACGGTCGGCTGCAAATTTTGAGCTGGCCGTGACGCGCGGGCTTCGGCCTGCATCCAAACCCCGTTAATCAGATTCCAAGGAGTCCGAACGTGGCCGACCAGAAGACCCGAAAGTGTGCCCATCTGCCCTGTGTTTGCGTCCCGCCCCCGGAAGAAAAGTACTGTAGCCAAATCTGCAAGGATGCGGCTTCGGGCGAAGCGGAAATCTCCTGCGGTTGCGGTCATCCCGCCTGCAGCAAGTAGTTGGCAATCGGCGGGAGGACGATCTGATCCATATCGCATGATTCCAAACAGTCGTCAAAGGACTTAGAATGATTGCTTCTGGTTCGATTCATGCCCGAAGCTACCCGCCACTTCATCATCTCGCCGGCGAATCTTTCCGGCGTTAGAGGGCAGTTCCTGACTCGGCCGAACGCCGTTTCCGAACTTGCAATCCGCCTGCGCACTGACGGAGTCCCCCTCAGCCAACTTTTCACCTTCATCAGCAGCCTATATTTTCGTGGGAAGATGGCCTACACCTCGGCGTTTGCCCGCGGTCCGGCATTTATCATCACCGGTTGTGGCGGGCTTGTTCCAGCGGAGACGTTAGTAAATCTCAGCAAAGTGCGCGAGCTTTATGCGGTTGACTTCCACCCATCCGATTCTCGTTACCGCATTCCCCTGGTCCGCGACGCACGAAAGCTGCTCGATTCTGCAGGCGGTACGGACGTCGTACTTCTCGGCAGCATCGGTACGGCGAAGTATATCGATCCATTGATGGAAGTATTCGGAGATAGGCTCCTGTTTCCCGCTGAATTTGTCGGTCGGGGTGATATGAGCCGTGGCGGGCTGATGCTCCGGGCGGCAGAATCTGGTGTGGAACTGGAATACACCGCCGTGCTCAATTCTGTTCGCCACGGCAAGCGCCCAGCCAGACTTGTCCCAAAAGCGGTAGATCGACAAAACAATCGCGTGAAACAGGCGCTAGCGAGCTGTCAGGAATAAATGGGGTGACCTGGGAAACCAATCAAACTGCCAACACGTCAAGCACAACCGAGCGATTCTCTTTTAGTCTCGTCCGTTGCTGTAGCTCGGTAGACGAAGTGGAGCGGCAACCGGATAACAATTCATTACACAATTCAGCTAGTTCCTCCCAGGGTAGATGAACGACTTGGTTTGGTAGTTACGCGGCACGTGCCAAACTGCCGCCCGGTCTTTCGCAGCGCTTTTTTCAAGCATTAACTTCAGAACGAGATTACGACCCAACGCAGCAACTTCCCCGTGATGGCGGACGATAGTCATGTTGATGTCGGACATAGGAACTCCTTTCGCAAAATAAGATCAAGCAGGGGAAATTGCCTGGGGGAGTCTGGATTGTTACAACCGACGCCTTAGTGCACAATCGGGTGGTTACCCTATTACTTTTGGCATGTCGGTTGCTTGGTTCTGAAAAGGCGGCGGGACCGAGGTTATATCGAGAAACGCTGCATCTTCACACGGGTTAAGTTTCACCAACCGCTTTACGCGGTGAGCAGCGGAATAATGTTTTCAAAGTTAGAGTGGGAAGCTTGCCCGCAGGAACATGGGCAACTTGAGTGTGCGCAATTCTGATGATGGCCAAAAAGGCATTGGGGACAAACCAGCGATCCCTTACGAGCGATCTTGAGGCTGGAACGGCGATGAGCAACTTTTGCTGGGGTGAACATGACGGTATGATGCCCGACGCGCGATGCAGTTCCAATCGGCTTGATGCTGTACGTTTTTGGAAAACCATACAGCAACCTTCTATTACTATTGTTCACGCGACCAAATACTGAGAATCGAAGATGGTGAATCTCCGCAGGCACTTCAGAGGCTGCTGCCAATAGCGGGAGCCGTTAACCGTGGAGCGAAAGTGATATATAACACTTTTTCCGAATGGAACGGCCCTTGGGGGTGCAAGCTTTAGAAAGAGGACTTGCTGAACGCGCGGACTCCGGCTGGAATGCTCGTTAAATTGGCCACTCCCTGCCCGATGCTCGCTTTTGAGACTTTACACATTGCCTCGGTCAGCCATGGATTCCATGTGTGGCCTTGACTTTTCCGAAAGAGATATATATCACTCCTTGGATGCGAGACCTTCGAACTTCCGCGGGTTTTGGCATCTGTTCGATGGCCAATCCGCTCTGTTGGCGGATGCTGGGAATGGTTCTCACGTGCCTGCTGTTTGCCTCCTGCACCACAGAACGAGAGCCCGGACTGGTGGGTCATTGGAAGTTGCGCGGCGATAGTCGTGACTACTCCGGCAAGGGCAACGACGGAATCAACCATGGCGTGAACCTAAAGGATGGCTCGTTCAGCGGACGCGGGGCTTATGTTGAAGTGCCGTCGAGTCCGTCGCTCAGGTTCGGGACCAAAAATTTTTCGCTTAGCGCTTGGATCTATACAGAAAAGCAACTCGACGACATCGTGGGAGATGTATTTGATCTTTACGATCCTGCTTCGAGACGGGGTTTCAGTCTCTCCATCAATGCGAGCGCAGGTGGCTATCAAAGTCAAAGCAACGAGCGGCATGTTCATTTTGGCATCGACAATGCCCGGAGTACCGACTGGGAAGACCTTGGCAGACCCAGTGCGACCAGCAACTATGTGAGTAATTCACTGACCGTCTACAAAGGCAAACTCTATGCGGCCACCGCCGGAGCGAAAGAGTCCAAAGACTGGGCCCACGTATTTCGCTTCGAAGGCAAGGACAACTGGGTAGACCTCGGACGCGTCGGTGACCGGAAAAATAGTGGCGTCATCCCGCTGATCGTTCACGACGGCGAGCTCTACGCAGCCACTACCACCATCGACTGGACTCGAGTCCTGCAACCCGACTATGAGCCCGGACGAGTCTTTCGCTACAAGGGCGGTTCCGAGTGGGAGGACATCGGTCAACCCAGCGACGACCGCACCTTGAATACCATGGCCAGTTACAAAGGAAAGCTGTTTATTGGCGGTGGGCCGGAAACCTGGGCCGTCTACACCTATGCGGGCGGGAAGGAATGGAAGCCTTCCCAAGTCTTTCCCAAAGAAGGTCCCAGAAAGCTTTTTCCCCACTCCATGCGTGTGTTCAAGGGAAAGTTGTATGTTGGCTTCCCCAGCGTGTATTCATTTGACGGCAACAACTGGAACTACGCCGGAGTACCCTCACAGCCGGAGAGCACGCTACAAACTCACGCCCTGAATGTCTATCAGGGTAGCCTCATCGCAGGCACCTGGCCGGAGGCTAAAGTCTCCCGGTACCTTGGCGGTGAGAACTGGGAAGTCTTCGGTCGCGTCGGCGTGGATGGAACGGAAGTAAACTCGCTGATGCTCTACAACGGAAAGCTCTATGGCGGCTCGATCCCCCGAGGCGAAGTCGCCAGGTATGATGGGAAGCCCGAATGGACAACTCTGAAGCGCTTCTATTCGCCGCCCGGTTGGACACCCGCACCGCCAGTCGAGAACGGCGGTAATCCCACGCGCGATCAGGTGAATGCGTGGACGCGCGTTACCAGCATGACCGTTTATGATGGCAAACTCTATGCAGGCATCGGAAGCTGCACCAGTTCGCCGCTGGACGCGCCGGCCGATGTTCGCGGTCGCATCTTTCGTATGGAGGCGGGGAAGCTAGTTTCGTACGACGAAGATCTCGGAGCGGGCTGGAAGCACCTGACTGCGGTCCGGGATGGCGGCCGATTGCGGCTTTACATTGACGGAAAGCTGGTCAAGGAGTCCGAGCCATTCGAGGCGTCAGATTTCGACCTTTCGACGGATCAGCCTTTGCGCATTGGTTTTGGCCAGTCCGATTACTTTTCCGGCAAAATGGCGGAGGTAAGAGTATACAGCCGGGCGCTTAGCGAGGATGAGATTAAGAAGCTCGCTTCTCAGCGAGTGAATTGAAATTTTCAGATAACTGGTGACGCATGATGAGCCTTACAAAAGAAATGTCAGCGCGTTTTATTTCGAGTTTTTTCGTCGTCATTTGCCTGCTTTCACTGGCGTGTTTTGCGGAACAGGTTTCCATCATCCCCAAACCCAATCAGTTGGAGCTTGCCCAGGGCTCGTTTGAACTGACTGGCAAGACCGTAATCGTGGTCTCGGACCCTCAACTCAAGCCCATAGGCGAGTATCTCAAAGATTTCTTGAAGCCCGGGACCGGTTTTTCTTTGAAGACGAAATCGTCCACCGGCTCGCAATCCAGTGCCATTGTTCTGCAACTCGACGCCTCGAAAACCAATTTGGGCGACGAAGGATACACCCTCCAGTCGAGCGCCCAAAATGTCACGATCGTCGGCGCAGCACCAGCAGGCGTTTTTTATGGAGTACAAACACTCCGCCAACTGTTGCCGGAAAAAATTGAGAGCAAAGAAAAAATCGAAGGGACGGCATGGACCGTTCCCGGAGTACGCATCCAGGACAGCCCACGCTTTAAGTGGCGTGGGTACTTGATTGATCCGGCACGCCACTTTCGCAGCAAGGCCGAAATCAAGCGTTTCATCGACCTGATGGCCCTTCACAAACTCAATACTCTTCACATGCATTTAACTGACGACCAGGGCTGGCGCATCGAAATCAAAAAATATCCGCAGTTGACCAAGACTGGCTCGCGCATTCCGGACTACAGCAAGAAAACAGGGAATGACTGGTATTTCTCTCAGAAAGACATGCGAGATCTGCTGAAGTACGCGGCAGCCCGTTACGTTACCATTCTTCCCGAAATCGAGATGCCTGGGCACAGCGGTGCGGCCACCGCTTCCTATCCGCAACTTTCCTGCGACGGCAAGACCGTTTCGGAGGTCTGTGTTTCGCTCGACAGCACATTTGAATTTGAACGCAACGTGCTTCATGAAGTCATGGGGCTGTTTCCTTCACCGTTCATCCACATCGGCGGCGATGAAGTCCAGCCGGACAGTTGGAGAGCCTGTGCCGCCTGCAATCAACAACTGGAAAAACTCAATAAAGAAGGCCTTCCTCCCGATGTGACGCCGGTCCGTGTGCACCTGACCGAGGAAGCTGGACGTCCGTACTACGAAGACACCAGCATCCTGCAAGGCGATTTCATCCGCCGTATCGACGCGTATATCAGTTCGCAGGGCAAGCGAATGATCGGCTGGGATGAATTGCTGGAAGGAGGCTTGAAGAAGAACAGTACCGCCCGCATCATGATATGGCGCAGCGGCCTGGCCATCGCGGCGGCCACCGCACAGCAAAGAGAAGTTGTGGTTTCGACTTACCCCGACTATTACCTCGACAACAAAAGAATTCCGCTGCAGCGCACTTATGAGTACGAGCCTGTGCCGGCAGGTCTCCCCGCGGACCAGGAGAAGTACATCACGGGAGTTCAGGGAAATATGTGGGGCGAAGTCTCTACATCGCTCGAACGCGTCGACTGGTACACATTTCCGCGGCTCACTGCGGTTGCCGAAACCGGATGGACAAACCGCGATGGCCGTAATTTCGCTGACTTCTCAAGCCGGCTGCCATCTCTGTTGAATCGCCTGAGTTTGATGGGGGTTCAATATGACAAAGACCAGGCGGCAGGCGTTCCGCCGCCGGCGCAATAGCCTTAAGCTGCCGAAGTAGATTGCCGGAACCGTCCGCCCGGTTTGAATACGGAAAGCACGGTCGCAAGGGAAAGGGCGATGACGTCATAAGCTGATGCCAGAATCAGCGGATGCGTGGCATCGCCTTTTCCGGCCAGAAGTGCGGCTTCTGCCGGGCCGATAAACATCCCTCCCACGAACATCACTGACACAATCAAACCTAGTTTTGTCGTTACCCAGGGATAGCGAAACACTCCCCACTTGCTCCCCAAACCGAGAGTGATGCCGGTGAAAATTGCCGCAAAGCTCAGGGGAATTCCGAACCACATGCTGAGCATATTTAGGACGTGCCCCAGTTCCAAGACGGCATGGTGATCCGGGAGTTTCGACGCCCGCAGAGAAATAGCCAAAAACCCAGCAGCATCCCCCAGCAGACCTACCGAAACCATGATGTGGGCCGTCAGGACCGCCTCCCGTGCGCGGCGTGGAAGCGGCCATCGAACGATTTTGGTGTCGTCATCCATCCTAAGATTGTCGAGAAAACCCTGTGCGGACGAAGCTACGCAAAAAGCCAACGATTCGGAACGGCGAGTAACGGTGACGGAAACGTCCCGCACCTTCGATTGCATGCCGAGTTCTAAGTTCGAGGGTACACCCGAATCTGTACCCAGTGTGCGTCTTCCACCTTACGTAATAGCTTTCCTTTTTTGGGGGAAGGTGAGGGCACTGAATTAGCTTTGAGATAGAATTCCGCATGTGGAAGGCATCCCTTTGCGAACCGAATCACCATCCCCGTCTATAGACATGGAGTTCGAAGGTGATGAACTCTTTCGCCTCTTGGTGGAAAGCGTCCAGGACTATGCGATCTTCCTCTTGGATACGGAAGGCCGCGTCAAAACTTGGAACGCCGGTGCGCACAAGATCAAGGGGTATGTGGCTCCAGAGATCATTGGGCAACATTTTTCCAAGTTTTACCTGCAGGAGGCAAGGGACAGCGGATGGCCTGAGCGCGAACTGGAATTAGCGAAACAGTTGGGCCGATTTTCCGATGAGGGTTGGCGCGTAAGAAAGGACGGGACGACGTTTTGGGCGTCGGTGGTGATTACGGCCCTTCGGGACACGAACGACAAACTTCGGGGTTTTTCCAAAGTTACCCGTGATCTTTCCGAGCGCAAGGCCCTCGAAGAACGGATGCAGGAATTGAATCGTGATGCACGAAGCCGAATGGCGCAACTCGCCGAATCGAGGAGCCAATTAGAAGCCCGCACACTGGAACTGCAAAGGATTTCCGGGCAACTTCTCAAGGTCCAGGACGACGAGCGTCGCCGCATCGCCCGCGAACTTCATGATGACCTAGGACAAACCCTGGTGGCACTCAAGATGGCGGTGGAGGTACCTTCGCTGGACGAAAAGGCATCGCTTCACGCTGTCGAACTCACTAACTCCGCCCTGGCAAAGGTTAGAAACCTTTCGTACTTGCTGCATCCCCCGTTGTTGGACGAATCCGGGCTTTTGCCGGCGATCCATTGGTTTATTGAGGGCTTCAAACGCAGGAGTGAACTGAATATCGCTTTTGAATGTAAGCCTGATAATTTCGCCCGTCTCCCCAGCGATATAGAAACGACGATCTTTCGTATTATTCAGGAAGCCATCACCAACGTTTACCGGCACTCAGGAAGCCAGGACGCTCGTGTTGAACTTCGTCAACAACCGGATCGCGTCATCGTCAGGGTCCGTGACTTTGGCGAAGGCATTCAGACCGGCGGTCTGATCGCAGGGTTACCGGTCACCCCGGGCGTCGGCATCAGTGGAATGCGAGAGCGGGTAAAGCAATTTGGGGGTGATTTGAGGGTTGTGCGTGCAGAACCCGGAACCCTTGTCGAGGCCGAGATACTTTTGTTCTAGAGGCCATGAATGAACCTGGTGAAGATATTTATTGCCGACGACCACGCGATCGTGAGGGAAGGAATACGTAACCTCATCAACAGAGCGAGGCCGGAATGGAACATTTGCGGCGAAGCCGACGATGGTGAACAGGCGATCTCCGGAATTCAGGGGTCGCGGCCGGATGTTGTAATCCTTGATATCACCATGCCCAAGAGCAACGGTCTTGATATCAGTCGTAAACTCTTAGAGGTCATGCCATTAACGCGAATTCTTGTTTTCACCATGCATGAGTCCAATGCGGTGGTGGAAGAAGTTCGACAGGCGGGCGCGCATGGCATTGTTCTGAAGTCGCAGGCGACGCGCGACTTGATTGGCGCTATCGATCGTCTCCTCGCCGGAGGGACGTTCTACCCAACCGCAGAGCTATCTCCAGCGCCAAAAGAAAACCCGGCCAAGCCTCGAAAGCGTTGGGACCCGTGGAAACATTTTAGGTGGGTTGTGTTCGCGCGGTAGTAGCAGAAGGGAAGTGTTTCATGGTGAGCGCGGATGGACTCGAACCATCGACCCATGCCTTAAAAGTGCTTCTCAGGACAGCCCGCTCCAGTGTTTTCAATGGTTTAGGTAACGTGCAACGGGCTATTTCAAGCACATTCGGCGCTGGTTGCCCCCGAGATGCCCCCGAGCTTTGACGACTCATGCGTTGACCTCAATAGGGGTGAGGTTTACCCTTAGTTCTTCCCTCTGAATAGCAACGAAGATGGGCCGCAGGCTTGACCGGAAATTGCGCCGAGATGCGCCCTATGGAGTCGAAAGCCAAATGAGATTGAAAGCGTTCCAAGTGAAGAACTACAAGACCGTGGTCGATAGTGGCCGCGTGGAAATTGACACCAACGTCGCCTGCCTGATGGGAAAGAACGAAGCAGGGAAATCAGCAGTTATGCAGGCACTTTGGAAATTCAAGAATGTGTCCGACGCGAGTTACGACAAACTGCTTGACCTTCCCGCTGAGTTTTATTCGCGCCTGCGCACCACCGACCCAGAAGTTGTGGAGCTTGAGTTCACACTAGAGGACATCGATAAGCAGGAATTTCTCGAAGAATTCCCCGGTATCCCTACTGCGCCCACGGGTGTTAGCGTGACTTCCACGTATAGCGGGCAACGTGTTTTTGATTTTCAGGTGTCCTACCCACAGTCCAGTTATGACGCCGTCGCACCCAGAGTGAAAGGCACTATCAGTGCGCTCAGCACGTTGGGAAGCGCGGCAACGGAACCAGAGTCTCCCGACCTTGTGCCGGTATCCGCAGCGCTGGAAGCACTGCGAGAACTGGACAGCGCAGGCGACCCAAACAAGCCAGCAACTGAAATTCCCGCTGCCACAATCAAAGCGGCAATCACTGCACTAAAAGCGGTTCCCACGGCGAAATTAGGTGAAGTGGGAAAGGGCACCATAGAGGCACTTTCAAAATTTGCCAAGGATGGACAGGCTGATTTGGAGTCAAAAACAGTTGAATGGCTGAACGCCAGACTACCCATCTTCATCTATTTTGAAGACTACGGTCGATTGAAAACCCGCATCCATCTTCCCGACTTCATTCGCAAACAGCAAAATCCGCCGAAAGACCCTGAAGAAAGGATGCTCCATCGCACGCAGGTGGCTCTGTTCGAGTGGGCCAATCTGGATGCGCAAGAGCTTAAGGATTTGGGGGTGGAAAAACAGCCGGATGAAACTCAGGAAGCAGTTGAGCGCCGAAAGGCTGAGAGATTTCGCATCACGGAGTCCGCTTCTTACCAGCTTACGGGCGACTGGGTCGATTGGTGGGACCAGCGCATCCACAACTTGGCCGTTACCGCAGACGGCGATGACCTTGAACTTAGAGTCTCCGACAGCGTTAATCCGTGGAAAATTCAATTCGGAGAGCGCAGTCGTGGGTTCCAGTGGTTCTTTTCATTCTATTTGACCTTCCTTGTTGAGTCTGGGAAGGCGCACCGAGGTGCGATTATCCTGCTCGATGAACCCGGCCTGCATCTGCATCCGACCGCTCAAGAAAAGCTTCTGGCATTTTTTCAGCGCATCTCAGCCAATAACCAAATTATTTACTCAACTCACTCCATGTTCATGGTGGACCCTGAGCACGTCGACAATGTCAGGACAGTTTACCTTCGGCCAAAGGATGACAATCCGAAGTCGCAAGCTTACACGCACGTTTCAGCGGGGACCGAACCGGAAGGAGACCGCGACACGTTACTGCCGATGCAGGCCGCAGGCGCGTACCGATTGGCGCAAACTGTTTTCCTTGGGAAGCGAACGCTGATTGTTGAAGGAATTTCAGACTACTGGATGTTCAAAGTGCTGTCCGGCTACCTTTCCGACCATGGAGAGGAAGGACTGCACGAAGACACGCTTGTTTTGTGGGCTGGTGGCACGTCGCACATGCTACCGCTGGCGAGTGTAATGGCTGCTCGTGAACAAATGGGTCCGAATCGCATGGCAGTCTTGCTCGATAGCGACCGCGCCGGGTTGGACAAGGCCAGAAAACTGGTGGAGATGATGGCGCACGGTCAGGATTCGGTCATGTTGCTAGGTGAAGCCATCGGGGTTACACGTGGACAAGCTGAAGATTTGCCGGAGTTCGATGAACTGTTGGCTGGTTTAAAGCAGACGGGTCGGGTTCCAACTTCCGTTCCTATAAGACGCGCTGCGGAAACTAACGTCGAACTGCTGCAACGAACTTTCACTGAAAATGGCTGGGGAGAACTCACCCACTCAATCAAAGCACGCATTGTGCTAAATCTGACAGATTCGTGGTGGAAGGGGACGGTACCTGCCCCCGCAACGATAGCCCGCGCCAAGGCGTTGATAGGCTACGTGAACGCACGGTTCCGGAAACTGGGTAGTGTCGAAGCAGCCCCGGCCAAAGCTGGCTCCTAAGCGGAAACAATTGTGAACAAGAAGCACCGAGTCGTTCAAACTCTTTGAAAGAAAGTCTTGGAACCCACGACCCTTCGATAGAGCGTGCTATCTTGAAACACGTTTTCCATCTGAATCGGCATGATGTATTGGTCTGTGTGGTCGTTTGCAGATACAGTGATTCCAATCTTTGCGGGGCCAGAATGGTCATGGTTATTCCGGTCGGCGCGTGGAGTGTTCCAGACTTTCAAGAGCAAACTGTCATTGATTGGAATATCCACCGTCTCGCCTTGCAGCGACACATCCTGCCCAGCAAGACTCACTTCAGTGCTCAACATGTAATCGATACGCGACACCGTGACGGGCTGGTTTGCGACTAGCTTTAGGATTTGTGCTGGCGGATGCCCTTCCGCACTGATGGTCATTCTCAGCTTTTGTGGCGCTATCGTGGCGGCAACGGGTTTTGCGTTCAATGCGCCCTCAACAGCGTCTGCTAGAGCTTTCACAGCCTTGACGTGGCGGATGTATGACGCTGCAGGTTGAAGCGGCAGGCGCAGCTGGGCTGCGATGTCTTGTATCAGTTGGTGAATCTGGGCTTCATTATTCGCGGACAATGCATTCAATAAACTCAGTGGGCCACTGAGCTCGTTCGTTTCGACACCAGCGAGCAACGGAGCCAAGAATAGATTCGCACCCCAACGCGCACCAAGTTCAAACATCACATAATACGAAGACAAGCTGCTAGGGGTGATAAGCCCGATGACGATCTTGGATGCATTGACCTCTTCTCTCAGTTTCCCTTCTGTGTTGACCCCAACAGGCAATCGATAGCCGTCAACGCTGCTGCACCGAATCTTGTCAGCGGTAAGAGCCAGCCCAGCGGTCAACAGATCAATGAGAGCAAGCCCCAGTACCTTGTCTTTGCTGCTGTGCGAAATGAAAATCAACAGCCCGGAATGCGTTGGTGGACTTGGTTCGGTCGATAACCGCGTAATCGGTGCTGACATATTGACAAAATCGCGAAGGTACTTGTCATTTCCGGTACGGATTGGCGTCTGGAAGCGAATCGACCCTTCCGCTTCTAGAGCATCAAGCGCAAGTCTCCACTCATCATCGTAGGGCTTCCCAATCATGCCCATTAGCTCTTGGAGGTGTCCGAAGTTGGCGATGGCTTCGGGAAATCTATCCCTTGCGGTCTTGAGAATCTTGTCCGCGAGTTGCCTGTTGAAAACCATCCAAAGAGTATAACGTCGCAGGGAACAAACTAGATCGACACGATGAACCACCTGCAGCCCGATGCCGTTAGGTAGATTTGAAGCCGCGCTTATTGCGCACAATGTTGAAACTATTGAACGCGAGCCGCCCCTTTGTGAGTTCGACCTGATCGAACCCCGCTCCAAGCACTTCTCGCAGGTCGCTTTTAGTGACGCCGCTAAGCGGCCCGACGATCACTTCCTTTAGAACGCAATCGTCGCTAAACGGGGAAAAGTAAAGTCCTGTCGCGGCGTCTGTTTCTTCCAGACTCGTGAAGACTCGTACTTCCTGCTCATACTTCCAATCTAAATATTTTGTATAGAGCAGGTGATCCACAAATAGCTCGTTCACTTCTTTGAGAATGGGCCGCTCGGCAACATAGCGCACCGTCTTCAGCTTGTCGGGGTTGATATCAAAGCCCAATGCAATACCTCTGTGTCGGTCAGCGTAATGGCTCCACAGAAGCGGGTTCTGCCACGAAAGGCTAAAAGACACCATCCCGAACATACGCGCCAATGTAGGCTTACGTTCTCTGAGTTCTCTGCGCACCCGCGCATCAGGCTGAGAGACGCTCCAAAGATCAAAGGGGTCATTTAGATCGTCGAGCCGTGCAATCTTGAGGCGTCTGTTTCGGAGGTCATCGAGAGCGTAATGCGAAGGCAGAAAGTGATACGCACGCTGGGGCATCACGGCTCATTGTAAACTGGTGTCGATGAAGTTCTCGATGTCAGTTCCTTGCCGAGAATGTGGTGCTACGACGACTGCGGAGACCACGGGTGATACTCCGTTTCCTGATGTGCGGTGCAGTGGATGCAAGGCACTGATATGGGTACTCGACCACGCTCGTATGAGCCACAAGATATTTGGCAAAGCAACTCTCCAACTCGGGCAAGGAGATTGGTCGCTCGCCATCATTCTCGCCGCCATGTCCGTGGAATGCGAACTTGCGTATTTGTATCTGAAATGGAAAGCGATAGACGACGACCTTCTACCTTCTCAAACAACGGCTTCGCATACGGATGCGTGGGCAAAAGAGCTTAAGAAGTTGCAAAAGATAGTGCGGAAGCTGGATGCTGTTAGCGAGTTAATGACGACTCGTAAGTTTGATGAGTTCCTCTCGCAGAAAGTTGAACTTATGTCGCGCCTTCAAGCAGCGCATCCAGCGATAGGGAAGTCACCAGCGAAGTTTTTCGAACAGAGATTGTTTTGGAAGAGAAATAGGATTTTGCACTACGGATTTGTCAACCATCAAGAACCAGATGCGAAAGATGCTGTCGACTTGGGATTGGCACAGCTTCAGATACTCGATCTAATGGACAAGTTCAAATACATGGTGAAGTTTCAAAACAAGAATAATCCCTGATTACCGCTGTATGGCCCATTCCCTGCATGGCAGCTTTTCCAGCCGAACCCCATAAGAATCTCTAATGTTTACGCGGTTGCCCACGCGGGTTTAGCGGATTGCCTAGCCCGTGTCATCACCGCTTTGACCACGTTGCGGCACTCGCGGCTGCAACTGTCGCCAGCCTTGGCAACGCGGGCACGGGTCTGCCCTTCGCCACGACCACAACCTTTGTTGACGCAAGGCTTTGCAGCGGGCTGCCCAGACTCGGTGCGTTTAAACACTTTCTTCACGCGCCATGCTTCCGCGAACTGCGCGTCCGTCATCGTCTCTTCGTCGCGGGTCAGGGCGCTCAAGAACAGAACGTCGCCGGGGGTGGCGATTTCCGTTCCCAGCCTGTTGCCCTTTGTGCCGATGAACCATGCGAGCTTCAGCGCACGCCGTTGAAGGTGCGATTGATCTGACGAACAGCGCCCGACTAGCCTTGCAAGGTTGTCAGGTGTAACGATGACGGACGCGAGCGCCGATGCGAAACGGAGTTCTCCGCAACGCTCGATTCGGTCTTCTTCGCGTATCACACGCAGTCGAGCGGCATTCTTTTCAGACATAGCGCCACGCGCAGCGGTCTGCTCGGACTCTTCGCGAGCGAGTGCCCGATGTTCATCTGTAATCTGCATGGCAATCCTTTTCAAAAAAGAAGTGCGTAACAACTAGTTCATTTCTTTACAGGTTATGCACGCCACTTCGGTGCTCTTCACGTGCCGTGGGTCGTTGAGTAAGCTGGTAATCGTTGGCAAGACCAACCAAAGGAGATGAAGCGATGAATGCACCAGAGCTAGTGATTGTGGGCGGGCACCACAGCCATGATAGGAAGTCGCATCAGGCTATTCGCAATGTCGTGTGGTTTGAGACGCGGGGCGAGCGCGAAAG
>JADMIO011301951.1_pt1 | contig 62137 bp, 55 predicted proteins | sample 8958161 | NCBI WGS metagenome assembly JADMIO01 (sample SAMN16585339, study PRJNA669376) | soil metagenome | isolation source: Crop rotation soil | place: USA: Cullars Rotation, Alabama | collected 2011 | reverse complement strand
TTGCCGTTATCGCCGCCGATAATCCGGACGAGATCGTTGCCGCACGCAAAGGCTCCCCGCTTGTGCTTGGCATTGGCAATGACAATGAGAACTATATCGCCAGTGACGCCGCAGCGATCATTGCTCACACCCGTCAGGTCATCTATCTCTCCGATAACGAGATGGCGACCGTCTCGCGCAGCGGAATTAAAACTCGTACGATCTCGAACATCGAGATCACGAAGCAGATCGAGCATATCGATCTGGAGATCGAAGCGATCGAAAAAGGCGGCTACGATCACTTCATGCTCAAGGAGATCCACGAGCAGCCACGCACGATCACGGACGCCATGCGCGGTCGCGTGGTAGAAGAAGATGGTGATATTGTTTTAGGTGGTCTGCAAAATCATCTTCGAGAATTGCGACGTGCGAAACGCCTGATCATTACCGCGTGCGGTACAAGCTTCCACGCTGGCGTCATCGGCAAGTATATGATCGAGCAATACGCTCGGATACCGGTCGAAGTGGAATATGCCAGTGAATTCCGGTATCGCAATCCGATCGTGGGTGATGATGATGTGATGATTGCGATCAGTCAATCTGGTGAAACGGCGGACACACTTGCCGCCATGCGCGAAGCCAAGCGTAAAGGCGCACTGGGACTGGGTATTGTAAATGTCGTAGGTTCTACCATTGCTCGTGAATCTGATGCCGGCGTGTACATTCACGCTGGTCCGGAAATCGGCGTGGCCTCAACGAAGGCGTTTACTTCGCAACTGACTGTATTCGCATTGCTAACGATCATGCTCGGACGCATGCGGCATCTTTCCGTATTGGATGGACGCTCGCTTATTCGTGAATTGTTAGCAATTCCTGACAAGGTTCAGCAGACCATCGAATCGACGGAGAATCAGGTCCGGCAGATCGCGGAGATATTTAAAGATTCGACAAACTTCCTATACCTCGGTCGGGGCTATAATTATCCAGTCGCGCTGGAAGGTGCGTTGAAGCTAAAGGAGATTTCCTACATTCACGCAGAGGGATATCCTGCCGCTGAAATGAAGCACGGCCCGATCGCGCTCATTGATGAGAACATGCCCGTCGTCGTCGTTGCACCCAAGGATGATGTGTACGAGAAGGTGCTTTCGAACATTCAGGAAGTCCGCGCACGCAAGGGCCATGTCATTGCCATTGCCAGCGAGGGCGACGAACATATTAAAGAACTGGCCGAGCAGGTGATCTATATTCCGGAGACGCTTGCGATGCTGACTCCGATCATTTCGGTTATTCCTCTTCAATTGCTTTCGTACCACATGGCGGCGGTTCGTGGATGTAATGTCGATCAACCGAGGAATTTAGCGAAGTCAGTTACGGTCGAGTGAGTGCGCTTCTTATTCGCCAGTATCAACCTGCGGACTCCATTCCCGAGATAACGGAGCTGATCCATGTTGCCTATAAACAGTTAGCCGATATGGGCCTCAAGTTTTGGGGCACATGGCAAGATGAGAGTGTAACGCTGGAGCGTATTCATGATTCTTATCTGACATTGGTTGGAGTGCAGGACGACAAGATCGTCGCAACGATTTCTTTGTACTCATCGAAAGAGAATCATAAGTGTGAGCACTACCGCACTGCCTGGTACTTCGGACAATTTGCAGTTCGGCCCGACATTCAAAAAACTGGAATAGGGTCTGCCATGCTTGAGCACATTGAAGAGAAGGCAAAATCAGCCGGAGCTAAATTGATCGCTTTGGACACAGCAGAACCCGCAATCCATCTCATCCGCTACTATGAGAAACGTGGTTACGCTTTTGTGCAGCACCAGCAGTGGGAAAAGACAAACTATAAAAGCGTGATCTTGTCGAAAGCTCTGCATTAATTCTTGGATTCTAAACCTTAACGGCTTCGGACTGGAACGGCATTGGATTAGTGATCGGTCAAACCCAAGGAGACCGAATATGACCACTTATAGACCGAATAGAATAACAGTCGTTCTTTGCAGCGGAGCACTATTGCTTCTGATTATTGTAGCGCTTTCTTCGTGCAGTTCTACACCATACAAAACTACATCGACTGGAAGTACTTATTCCTCTTATTTTACCGCACCAGGTTGGGCGCCAGCTATTTCCGGTATTAATAGTGTCCGCTACTATTATATGCCGGACTGTGATGCATACTACGATGCATCGACACAGCAATTTACGTATATGTCAAATGGAACATGGGTATCCAGCAGCAGCACGCCAGCCAATTGCGCGACAAGCGATCTCAATTCATCGTACGTTGTGCTGCTCGACCGCAAAGCAACGACACCTTGGCTCAATGCTTCGTATTACCGTTCGAATTACCCGATCCATTCGTACGATCAATATGGCAACATCGTGCTGAATAATCATCTGATCAGCGATTTGCCATCAAATTACACAATAATGACTCGTGCCTTCGATGAGAACACGAATTCTATCGTGTTCTTAGGCCAGCCGCAATATAGTGGCAACTACGGAGCGGTCGTGCGCGAAGTGCCGATGAGTACGATCGCGGTATACATGCCCCCGGAAACACGTTCGTATAATTATGGCAGCGGCTCGCGGAGCCGATAAAAAAGTTTAAGCGGTGTCGCGGCGCATGATTGCCGCAAGCATTCGACCCGAGCGTTTGCCGTCTCGACGAAAGGAATGCAGCCGCTCATCAGAGATCGTGCAAAGAGGCGAGACCTCGATCTGCTCTCCTGGAATTCCAGGGTACAGGAGCTGATCGAGGTTCGCGCTTTTTACATCGAGGAGATACTTCCCATCGTCGCGTTCTGTACTATACTTGCTTTCAAACAATGTTGCGACTTCGACGCCCACCTCGTACTTTTCTTTCGAAGCACTTGCTCCGATAAAAGCGAAAATGTTTTGAGGGTTGGCTCCAAGTTCAATCATTTTACGAACGGTTGCAAGCGCGATCATCTGCTCCGTACCGCGCCAGCCGGCATGAACGGCAGCTATGAGCTTAGTAACTGGGTCATAGAGTAATATCGGCGTGCAGTCGGCGACCGTCACACCGAGTAAGACGTTCGGTTCATTGGTGATCAATGCATCGTTTTCTTTGACTATGCCTTCATCACCATGAACGACTGCTACGTTAGGCGAATGCACCTGGTTTTGGTACACCTTCTTAGCTTCCTCAGGAATTCCAAGAGCTTCAAAAAAGAGACGACGATTCTCGTCGACGTTCGCTTGTTCGTCGCCGACATGGCTGCTGAGATTCATGCCAAATAGCTCGGACGAAACACCGCCGAGCCTCGTCGATTGCGCAGCAATGATCTCCGGAAATTGGTCAAATATTGTCGGACGAATGATCATTCGATGGTAATAAGCTCTTTGCGTCTCAGATGCGCCTGCTCGCGGCGATATTTCGGGCGTTCTTTGAGATACGTTGTGAGTATCTTTTGTACCTGATGGAAATCTTCGAAGGGATGATGTGGAATGCCAAGTTCACCACATTGTCGAAGCAAGGTGCTTCGAGCGAAAACAACATCCGCCATTCGCACCGGACAGTGATCGGAATAGCCGTCACCACAATAGACGATGGTGTCGTCGTCCGCGCTTGTGGTCAAAAGTCGGGCACATTTGCACGAAGAGCAGCGGCGGCATCCTTCCCGCTCGTTCGTTAACTGAACCTGTAAACTTCCATCGGCTGCAAGACGAACATCATTGGTCCAAACAGGCAGTGAAAGATTGTACTTAGCAAGAATACGTTCGATGTACAAACTTAGACCGTCGCTAACGATATAGATCTCGATGGAATTCTTCGTACAAAATTCCACAAAGGATAAAAAGCCACCCCGTAGCTCCTGTTCCTCAATAAGCGCCTCAAACGCCTCTTCCGTAACATTCCGAACAGTTCCACATGCGATCCTGTAGCACTCCGCAGCGGTCTTTGTACCGGCGTCAAGCTCTTTCCAAATTTCTGTGGCGAGTGGCGTTCCGAAACGCGTAAGCAATTGCAAACCCACATCGCTTTTGGTAATGGTCTCATCGAAATCACAATAGACTTTATACACTAAGCTGCAGCCTGCTCCCTCCTGAGTGCCTCTCGCTCGATCTCCAATTGCCGAATGCGCCGCTCGATCTGATCGAGTTCTGCCGGCAATGAGTCGATCTCGATACGCAACTTGCTGGCGGCTTCGTCGATCAGATCGATAGCCTTATCCGGTAAAAACCGATCGGCGATGTAGCGGTCCGAGAGCTGCGCTGCGGCAATGAGGGCGGCATCGCGAATGCGAACGCCATGATGCAACTCATATTTCTCCTGAAGCCCTCGTAAGATCGAAATGGTATCTTCCAACGTCGGTTCGCCGACAAAAACAGGTTGAAACCGCCGCTCCAGTGCTGCATCTTTTTCGATATGTTTGCGGTATTCGTCCAGTGTTGTTGCTCCGATAGTATGCAACTCGCCCCGCGCCAACGCTGGCTTCAAGATATTTGCGGCATCCATCGCACCTTGAGTTGCTCCGGCACCAATAAGGGTATGAAGTTCGTCGATAAAAAGAATGATCTCCCCTGCCGACTCGATCACTTCCTTTGTGATTGCTTTTAGCCGTTCCTCGAACTGCCCTCGGAAGCTCGTACCGGCGACCAATGTACCCATGTCGAGCGCCACAATGCGTTTGGACTTCAGCCCTTCCGGCACGTCGCCGGATGCAATGCGATTGGCGATGCCTTCGACAATGGCAGTCTTCCCTACTCCCGGATCGCCGATGAGGACCGGATTATTCTTCGTCCTGCGAGAAAGCACCTGCATCACACGCCGAATTTCTTCTTCACGGCCGATCACGGGATCGAGCTTTCCTTTTCGTGCAAGCTCCGTTAGATCGCGTCCGTATTTTTCGAGCGATTGATAACGCTCTTCGGCGTTGGGATCGGTCACGCGTTGCGTACCCCGGACAGATTGGAGCGCCGTCAGTACGCCGTTTTTCGTGACGCCATGCTCTTTAAGCAATTTCGAAATGGGCGTAGAGCCTTCAATGGCCGCGAGCAACAAATGCTCGGTCGAGACGTACTCATCTTTCAGGCTTTCAGCCTCACGACGGGCTTCGTCAAACAGCTTGTTTAAGTTATTCGAAGCGAACTGCTGCCCACCGGCAGCGCCACTGACTTTCGGGAGTTTTTCGAGCAAGCCGGTCGCACGAATACGCAATTGATCGACATTCACGCCGACTTTGCGCAGAACGCTCAGGACAGCGCCTTCGGTATCCTGAATGAGTGCGGCAAGCAAATGCTCCGGCTCTACCTGCTGGTTGCCGTAATTCCCGGCGATCTCGATCGCTGCCTGAAGCGCCTCTTGCGCCTTGACGGTTAGTTTGTTCGGATTGATTGCCATAGCTAAGACGTTGGCTCCTCGCTAATTTTTTCTTTTGGATATACGGTGAAAATCGCGGCGCGTTCCATACTAATCGTACTTCTGCTGCTCGCCCAGGTTGCGGGTGCGCAGAATCGCGAGCGCGTTAAAACGACAGGCGATACCCTGATCGGTGCCGGACAGGATATCGAACAAGTCGTAGGCCATGTGGAATTCGTGCAGGGACCACTCTATGGCTCGGCCAATAAAGCTGTTTACAATCGCCATAGTGGCGTTTTAGAATTGATCGGCAATGTCGAGGTGCATCAGGACACGCTTTCCCTCTATGCCCCGCACGTCCTATACAACGATTCGACCGGTATAGGTCACGCGGAAGGTAACGTTCGTCTGTTCGATCGAACGATCGAGCTAACGGCCGCCGAGGGCGACTACGACATGAACAGCCAAATGGCCCGTTTTCGGCATCATGTCACCATCACCGAAAAGAAGAGCACAAGCGTCAGCGATTCCCTGATCTATTATCGCTCGACACAAACGACGATCCTTCTCGGTCACGCTCTGGCAAAGAGCGATTCCGGATCGCTGGCGGCCGATACGATCATTTACGTCAAAGCACTGGACGAAACGACAGCAAAAGGCAATGCGATACTGACCAACGATTCATTGCGAATGAGTGCCGATTGGCTCTTCGACTCGCGTCCGCTTGGTAGATTGCTTGCAAGCGGACATGTGGCCGTAGAAAACATTCCAAACAAGACGACGATCTTTGGAGACACTCTCGCACGGTTTGCACTGGAGAATTACATGCTTGTTCCGCGCAACCCGTTGCTGGAATATTTGGACAGCACGCAAGTTCGCGACAGCACCGGCAAAATGGTGACAACCTGGGACACGACGTTCGTGCGTTCGGACACGATGAAGATCTATTCCGGCGACAGCGCGCGGTTTGTCGCAATCGATAGCGTTCGAATGCTTCGTCTTGGATTTAGCCTTATTGGTGGAATGCTTGTATTCGATCAGAACCGAGATCTAATAACTGTTTCGAAAGCAAAGCGTCAGCGCCTCTGGAATGACTCGACCGAGATCGACGCCGACAGCGTTGCGATGACCATGCGCGACCGCCACATTCAGCGTATTTATGCCATCGGTCATGCGTTTGCAACCAGCCCGGTAGACGAATTTCCAAACTCCGGCCGCATCCATCAATTGGAGGGCGACAGCATGGTGCTGGTAGTTGTTCGCGACACCGCACGAAATCTTTACGATCTTTCGAGCGCGCTCTCGATCTATTTCCTTGTCAATAATGGCAGACCAGATGGCGTCAATCGCGCCAGTGGCGATACGATCCGCATGGATTTCAAAGGCAAGTCGGTTCAACGCATTGCTGTGATCTCCGGTACAGAGGGCGAATATTTTCCCGAACGGTTTGTGGGAAAGCGTGCGGTAGCGTTTCGTTTGACGGATTACGAACGGCATACGGGACTTCGTCCATTACGCGATCAGTTCGTTGTGCCGTGGCTACTTCGGGAAGCGGAGACCCTTCGCACCGAGGACAGTGACGAAACGGAGGCAGAACAACCAGCACCCGTGCAAAAGAAAACCTCTCGCAAACGTAACCCAAGAAACCCTGCCAAGTAGTCTCTGTTCTATACATTAATGCAAGAACTTCGCTCGGAGCATCTAAAAAAGATTTATGGCAAACGCACGGTCGTTAAGGATTCGAGCGTCCATGTTATTCCCGGTGAGATCGTCGGCTTGCTCGGTCCAAATGGCGCAGGCAAGACAACAACGTTCTACATGATCACTGGTCTTGTCAAGCCCGATTTCGGTAACGTCAAGTTAAACGGCGATGACATTACCGCTCTCCCGATGTACGCCCGCGCCAGAAAAGGTATAGGCTATTTGCCGCAGGAGGCGTCGGTCTTTCGAAAGATGTCGGTTGAGGAAAATCTCATGGCCGTGCTGGAGTTATTGCCACTTAATGGCAAAGAGCGCAAAGAACGTTGCGAACGGCTTCTGGAAGAACTCAATATCGCACACATCCGTAAGTCCATGGGCTACGCATTATCGGGTGGCGAGCGGCGCCGCTGCGAGATAGCTCGCACGCTTGCTACAAACCCTGCCTATATCCTATTGGACGAACCATTTGCCGGTATTGACCCGATCACGGTTGAAGAGATCATGCAGATCGTGATTCGACTGGCAAAGCGTGGTATTGGAGTGCTCATTACCGATCATAATGTGCATGAAACGCTCTCGATCACAGACCGGGCCTATATTTTGATCGACGGTATCATCTACCGGGCCGGAAGCGCCGAAGAGCTTGCGAACGACGCAGAGATCCGCAAGCTCTATCTTGGCGAAACATTCAAACTCGAACGCTACAAAGAGCGAACGGTTGAAGCAGAATAGTTATCGTGCGATCGTTACCGGTCGCGCTTCACTACCGATCCGAACGATGTAATTGCCAACTGGAAGTTGCGAACAATCGAGTGTTGCATTGTTACCAGTTGCTCTTGCCTGAAGTACATTGCGTCCGAGCATATCGAGGACCGATACCGTCTCGCCACGAACACCCGAGACATGCAACTTGCGCGCAACGGGATTCGGATACATCTGTACGTTATGTTGTGGGGTGACAGCAGTAACGCCTGAGCCCGCTGGCTTCGCTGTTACATTCAGACTAACGATCTTGGAAAATATCGGTTGGTCCACCGGTGTAATACGAATATCGATAATGGCGGTTGTATCGGGCAACTTCCAATCGAAGGACGTACCGCTAACCGGTTGTGTGATCGATTGCCAGAGTGGAACGCCTGTAGGCTGGTGATACGAGTATTCCAGATTGACCATCGTTACATTCGTACCCTCCCACTCGAACTGATAGGACGTGCCGCCTTGCGCTGTTTCCGTCTCGCTGGGATCTGGGTGTACCCAGTTGATCAATGGTTGACCTGGGTTTGCAATTCGGCTGGGCTTGTAGCCTCCTGCCGTCGCATTGGATTGGAATTTAACTCCAAGCGTTGCATCGGTCGCGATCACGAATTCATCGTAATAGAAATGCGTCATCTGCCCCGTCTGCGGGTGCTGTTCTGAATCAGGCGTGCTGGGCTCAAAGTGCATGGAAGCCAGCACTTGCTCCCCAGGGCCCAGTTTAAAGGGAAGCGTACGATTAAGAATCGCGCCTGTGAACGTCACATTTCCCCAGCACTGTGCAGTGGTTATTTCTAAAGAATCTTTTTCAGCATTCTCAATAATGAAATACTGTGTCATGGAATCGAGATTGAAAATATCGACTGGCGTGAAGCCTGCCGTATCATCCGACAGTTGGATAGGAAGACTGAGTGTCTTTGCATGCACCAGCTTCACAATTTCAGGACCACTTGTATCGTAGGAAAGTGGATTGGCCTTTAGCAATGCGGCGTCTTTTTCATAAAATTTTGTATAATCATAGTCCGTATAGTAGAAATCGTAGGGGCTTGTTATTTGACCGCCCGATGGGTATTTAAATTGATACCAGTACGGATTGATCGAAATGAAATAGTAGATTTTGCTCGTGGTGTTCGGATCGATCGAGCCATCGACATCCGGATCTTCGTCGTCGAACAGGGTCCTCATATCGAAGCCATTGTAATCCTTCGGTTGGGCATCTAAATATGCAACCTCACCATTGGTGCTCCGGATGTCCATCGTTGAATAAAGATAGAGACCCTGCGGTATAATACCGAAGTCAAGAGTATCTTCCGTAAAAAAATGTCTCGCCAAAGGCAAGAATTTACTTGTCTTCAGCATTGGATGGGTGTGGCGTGGCGCGGGAAGGACGTGCCTCCCGAATTGAATCTGAGCCGATGCAATACTTGCAAACGACACAAAAAAAAGAACGAAGCAGAAACAGAAGCGACGAATCATGACTTTCCCTATAAAAATAGACTACGTAGGATATAAACACCAGAGCGACGAATACTTAACAGACAAAATTTGGAACAAAGGGTCGTATATTTGTAGTGCCAACATGCCCGATATTTTCATTTCCTACTCGCGCAAGGATTCTGACGTTGCAATGCAACTTGTCGAATTGCTGCATTCGGCAGGACTTTCCTGCTGGATCGATACACGCGGCATTGAACTGGCGACGCAATGGTCCAAAGAGATCGTCCAGGCGATCGATGCCTGCGATGCCTTTGTACTGTTGCTTTCTGCGGCATCCAACAGCTCGTCCAATGTTCATAAAGAGGTCCATCTTGCTTCGGAAAAGCGCAAGAAGATATTGGTCCTTGAACTCGACCCGGTCCGTCTAAGTGCCGATCTGCAATATCCGCTTGCGGGGTTGCAGCGTGCGCCCATTTCGAACATCGATGCAATTATTCGCGCCCTTGGCCGCCTGGGCCTCGAAGCCACGGGCGCACCGAAAGCACCGAGCATCGTTCGGCAGAGCGACACACGCAAACCGCTCATGATCCTGCCGTTCGAAGACCTTTCCCCGACCGGCGACAATGCCTGGTTTTCCGATGGTATTGTAAGCGAACTCATTACCACGCTTTCTAACGTCAAGTCGCTAAAAGTGGTCGACGCCCATACGACCAAGGAGTTCAAGTCCTACAAAGGCCCACTCACTGCGTACGCACGCGAGATGTCCGTGCGTTATTTCGTGCAAGGGGATGTCCGCAAGTTTGGCGATAACATCAAGATCAGTGCTCGGTTGCTGGATGTTGAGACTGGCGATCACCTTTGGCAGGATGCGCTCAAAGGCACGATGGATGACATTTTCGAGATTCAGGAAGAGGTTGCCAAGAAAGTCGTTGAAGGGCTGAATGTCCTGCTCACACAAGAAGAAGCCAAGATGCTTAGTGAGCGTGCAACATCCAACGCCGAAGCCTACGAGTTGTGGATGAAGGCCGTTGATTTCACCACCCGAAACACCAAAGAAGATATTGAACGAGGAATGGTGCTTCTCGAAGAAGCTTTAATGCTCGACCCGGATTATGGTGCCGCCCATTCCGAATTAGCCGTTGCGGCTCTGGCAATGTATTTAAACTATTCACGGGACTCACAGTTGCTGGATCGCGCTAACGCGGCTCTCGAACGGCTTCGTGCAATTGAAGGGGAAACGCCACGTTACTATTGGCTTCGCAGTCGCCTGACGTTACAGGAAGGCAATGCCGAACATGCACGTGGTTTTGCAGAAAAAGCAATCGATGAGGATCCTCTGTTCGCACCTTCGTATGATGCGCTCGGCTTTGCTCTGCAAGCATTGGAAGACCGAGTTGGCGCCGCGAAGGCCTGGATGAAATATGTGGAAATTTGGGAGACAAGCCGAACGGGCTATTTCAATCTTCTTATCGAACTACATACACTTGGGAGCGATTTTGCTGCCGATCTCTACAATGCCGTCGAGCGCGCAGTTCCACTTTATCGGCGTCAAATCCGCTTGCATCCAGAGGACTATGGTCGCCGTGTCGAACTCGCGACGATATTCGTGATCGCTGGTCAAATGGAAGAAGCAGTAAAAGAAGCCGACGAACTTTCGAAGGTCGAGTCACTCGATGGCGTCCCCTGCTACAACCTTGCCTGTATCTATCTGCACGCCCATGATAATGTGCGCGCGCTGACGATGCTGCGTCGTGCTGTGCAGCGTGGCTACAGGAATCGCGAGAATCTTATGCGCGACCCCGATCTCGCTCCGTTGCGTGATACGCCCGAATTCGAAGAAATTATGCGCGAGCTATGATGTGCTCCGCTATTTCTTAAACATTCGAGCGACGGCCATGATGACGACCAGGATCACGACCACAACAATGATCCCGACCCAAACGCCGGCCTTAAAAATATCGGCAATGGCCTGACAGCCGGGTACCAGCAATACGATGCAGGCAAGCATCGCGAGATAAAATTTCTGAGCGTCCAACTTTTGCATCATACTCAATTTGGTGAAAGTTTGTACGGCTTCGGCACGAAATGTGACTGCCTCACCGGAATACTAATCCATTCTTGTGCCGCTCTATGACCGTCTTAAAATCTGTATTCCGTTGCACTTTCCTTTTGATTGTTATTCCTGCTCAGCTTCATGCTCAACATGTTCGACCGTATAACTCGATGATCGGTTTTGAAGCTGGCACCGGTCTAACGATCTGGCAAAACGCAACTCCGACCTATTTTGCGACCTCCTATCCATTCACCGCTGTGCCGGACACGATCCACGTACCGTTTCGCTCGGGAGCCACTCCACTCTTTGGATTTTTTGCCGCGCTAAGCGGAGACTTTGTTGTCGCTCCTTCCTGGTCGATCCTTGCAAAATTCGGTTATGCCGAACGCCGCGGCAACTGGAAGTCAACGGAGCCTATCGACTACGATGCCGATGGCACCACGGGCCAGGTGCCGGTTACGAGTGAAGTGATGTTTACACTGCGTACGATCTTTTTGGAAGGCTTCGCGACGTATCACTTCAACCCCGATCTTGGACCCTACATCGGAGGCGGCGTATCGGTCACAGCGATCGCCAACAACCACTACGATCTGACTCAGTCTATCGAAGGCGACCCCGCCAATCTGGGATTTCGGAATCTCTCATCGGGGCAGTCCACAGGGCAACGTAGTTATGGTATTGGTGGCGAGCAGCAGGCCACCAGTGCAATACTTGACGTAAAAGCACTCGCCGGTTATTCCTTCAAGCTTATTGGCCGATGGGTTATCGCGCCGGAAGTAGAACTCGGTTACCCGCTTATGAGCATCTGGACCGAGGAGCGCCGCAACGGATACGAAGATTCCGGATTTGGCGGTGGTCCAGTGCCGATCACTCTTACGGCATCCCTCTCCTTCCGCTATCGCTATCACTAATGGAAAGGGGGGCAACGGAAAGGGCGGCCATTGGCCGCCCTTCGTGAAAGAATTTTTATTGAAGATTACCAGCCGCGATGCCGTACCCAGATTTGATACTGCGCTGGTGTTAAGATCGCTTTGATGTCGACATCAAGCGTTGTGCGGCAGACAGCAAGTTCGGCCACAAAACTGGTCCGAAGTAGTTGTGTCTGTGCTTCGTATTTCACAATTGCGGAATCCAGCAGCAAACGTGCGCTGTCGCGGGTGATCTTTCCGCTGTCTAAGTCCGCGAGTATCGAGAGGCGCTTTGCACGAAATTCCGCGCGAAATGGCTTGAGTTGCGTGCGGAAGGAATCCACCGACTCCTTCGAGCATGCACGGAAATGCATCATGGCCGTATCGATCTGAAGCTTCTCGGTTGCCGTTAGCGCCAGCGAGTCTGTCCAGTCCGGTGCACGATGTCCGATGTAGACGCCATGATAGTGATGAGGCCCTTTAACAAACTCATGGATGTGATTGTGATCGCCATAGCCATGGCCGCGTTTTACATAGTCGTGAATGAAAATGTAATAGTTCTTATTCCCTTTCCCATCGTAATCGCGAGCATTCAAATAGTCCTGCTCATCAATAAAGTAGGAGTATTCCACGTCGTCCTCGCCATCGACGAGAATATAATAATCATCCGCTTCACCCGATGGCGTCGGGGTGAAGAATTCGTCGAGCGTGACCGTGTTCGTCGTCGCAGTCGGCGTTGGCTCGGTGGAAAATTTCGACGCACAGCCGGAGATAGCACTGGCAACGAAAAAGACCGCCACAGCGTAGGCAAACGTATGACGCGAGGCTCGGCGCGATAGGTGTTGTATCATCTTTGGCATATATTCTGAAGTTTACTTCTGTTTTACTTCGTGTTCAAGGTCCCGCGCGGCAAACTATACATTTTAGCGCGTACACCCCAGCTTGCCACAAGTCCCATACCTAATCAGAAAAGATTTTCCAGGAGATTTGCTTAGTTCTTAGTCATTTTGCCCTTTTTTTAAATCCGCAATCGTATTCACAATTTTCATATGGCTGGGAGGTGGTACTTCTCTTAGGTGCCCATGGAACCACCCATAGTAGTTTTCTGCGTTATTCCTGTGGAGAGGGATACCTACGCCCAAAAAGATTGAAAATTCCCCCCATTCTGTTTTAGTGCTTTTCCGTGAGCGGGAGAATTATGAATATTAACCGTGTACGCACGAAAGGAAAACTATCACCCATGTCTTCCAATGAAAAGGTACATGGATATGGCGAAAAGACGGGCTGAACCGGAACTTTCAAGCTGTTCCGCCGCTTATAGCGCGGCCTAAAATTGGGCGAAAATGCCTGAAAATAGGCGAAAAATATCAGAATTTAGCGAAAAACGACGTGGCAACGAAGATTAACAACAGTGAGAACGGCCGTATTACCCGTTCGGCAAAGCAGAACGAGGTCGTCCAGAAGTGGCATTTGGTCGATGCCGATGGGCAGACGGTGGGCCGTTTAGCGACCCGTGTCGCCACGATTCTCCGCGGCAAGCATAAGCCAACCTTCACCCCGCACGTCGATACCGGCGATTTTGTGGTCGTGATCAATGCCGAGAAGGTCAAAATGACCGGCAAGCGCATGGAGCAGAAGACGTATTACCATAATACCTTCTACCCAGGCGGCGCACGCCACGAGAAGTTCAGCGAGTTGATGGCCAAGCACCCCGAGCGTATCATTCAGGAGGCCGTCAAGGGCATGCTCCCGAAGAATTCGCTGGGCCGCAAGACATTCAAGAAGTTGAAGGTCTATGCCGGAACAGCGCACGAGCACGAAGCACAGCAACCACAGGCCCTCAGTCTCTAAGATAGATAATAAGTTTACATGGCAAAGCAAGCACAAATTTTTATTGGACGCCGCAAGAATGCGGTCGCTCGTGTATTCCTCACTCCGGCCACTGGTGGTCAGGAGCCGCAGATCGCGATCAACGGTCGTACGTTCGAGAATTTCTTCCCGAACCCACTGCACCGCGATGATGTGGTCCGTCCGCTGAAGGTCACGAATACCTTCGGCAACTACAATATCACCGCGAACGTCAATGGCGGCGGCACGACCGGTCAGTCGGGCGCAGTCCGTCTTGCGATCGCTCGCGCACTGGTCGAGATCAGCGAAGAGAACCGTCCGCTGCTCCGCAAAGAGGAGCTTCTGACCCGCGACCCACGTATGGTCGAGCGCAAAAAGTCCGGTCAGCCGGGTGCTCGGAAGAAATTCCAGTTCTCGAAGAGATAAAATTTCCTCACCCCTTCTCCCACCGGGAGAAGGGGCAGGGATGCGGGAGATTCTTTTATTAGTTCGCCCTCACCCCTACCCTCTCCCTCCGGGAGAGGGAGTATTATTAAACCATATACGGATCAAGCCGAACTGCTCGGTGTCCACAAGCCGACAGGCAGAATGGATAGCAGCGATGGCTCCGTAGAGAATAAACCAAACCGCGCACCATGGTGCGCTTATTGACATGCGAATTAGCTTAGAAGACCTCCTTGCCGCAGGTGCGCACTTTGGCCACTTGACCCGCCGTTGGAATCCGAAGATGAAGCCTTATATCTTCATGGAACGCAACGGAATCCACATTATCGATCTTAAGAAAACGCAGGCCTTAGCCGAAGAAGCTTTGGAAGCTGCCGAGAAGCTTGCAGCAGAAGGCAAGAAATTTCTCTTCGTCTCGACCAAAAAGCAGCTTCGCATGATGGTCCGCGAGGAAGCACAGCAATCGGGACAGTTCTACGCAACCGACCGCTGGCCGGGCGGGATGCTCACCAATTTTGCCACGATCCGCAAGTCGCTCAAGCGTTTGCAGCAGATCGAAAAGATGGAAGAAGAAGGCTCCATCGATAACTTCACCAAACGCGAGCGTCTCGACTTCTCGCGTGAGAAGGAAAAGCTCACGAACATTCTCGGCGGTATCGTCGAAATGCGTGGGCTGCCAAGCGCAATGCTCATTATCGACATCAAGAAGGAGCACATTGCGGTCGAAGAAGCTCGCAAGCTCGGTATCCCGATCTTTGCACTCGTCGATACGAACGTCGATCCGGACTTAGTCGATTATCCGATCCCGGCCAATGACGATGCGCTGCGTTCCGTGCAGCTCTTCGTGCATGCCTTTGCAGAAGCCATCAACAATGGCCGTATGGCAGCAAAGCAGCGCAAGACGGACGAAGGAACAAGCTCCGGCGAAGGCCGCGAAGAGCGCGTTCCGATCGAGCGTCGCGGACGCCGCGTCGAGATCTCGGCTGCGGACTTCGAGACGATCTCCCCTATCCAGCCGGTACCAGCAACCGCTGCGTAAGCAGGGTTTAGCGTTCAGGGTTTAGGGTTCACTATACCCTAAACCCTACACCCTATCCCCTTTTAGTAAAGCATAACGATTTTTAGAAGCACAACAATGGCAGTATCACCATTACTCGTAAAACAACTGCGCGATAAGACCGGCGCAGGTATGGCGGATTGTAAGAACGCGCTCGAAGAAGCGAATGGCAACGAAGATCGCGCGATCGAGATTCTTCGCAAAAAAGGCGCGGCATCCGCTTCCAAGCGTGCCGATCGCGTTGCGAAGGAAGGCGTGATCGTTACGGCTGTTTCCGACGACAAGACGAAAGCCCTCATCGCCGAAGTCAACTCCGAAACAGATTTCGTTGCTCGTAACGAGACGTTCACGCAGTTCGCCCAGGAAATCGCGGACGCTGCGCTTGCAGTTAATCCGAACAGCCACGAGCAATTCCTGATGGCCAAACTTTCGAACGGTGCGACGATCTCGGAAGAAGTCGGCGCGCAGACCGGCCGCCTTGGCGAGAAGCTCGAAGCACGCCGTTTCGAGATGCTCAGCGAGCCGAATGGCTTTGTGACGAGCTACATTCATCCCGGTGCAAAGCTGGGTGTACTTGTCGCCGTGAGCGGCACAAAGGACGCTTCTGCAGCTTCGATTGGTCGCGACATCGCAATGCAGATCGCGGCGATGAATCCGATGGCGCTCAAGCGCGATCAGATCTCGACCGATCAGATGGACAAAGAGCTGGACATCTATCGCACGCAGGCCCGCAACGAAGGCAAGAAAGAAGAGATCATCGACCGTATTGCCAAGAATAAGCTCGAGAAGTTCTATCAGGACAACTGCTTGTTGGAGCAAAGCTTTATCAAGGACGCTTCGAAGACCGTCACCGATCTTTTGAAGGAAGCCGGCGCGAATGTGACCGTTACCGGTTACGTCCGCATGCAACTCGGCGAAGGCCAGAACGCCCCGTCCGTCGAAGCAGAAGCCGCTACGGCGTAACTTTCTGCGGTTTTCGAATTTTAGGAAGTGCCGATCATTGTTCGGCACTTTTTTTTTCTTCAGCTTCTAACTGAAGCTTGCAAGCTCTCGAATCTTCTCTTCATTTTGTCGATGTCCAGCGACAAGAACATGGTCTCCGGCCATGAGTTCAAGATCGGCAATTGCAATCAGTTCTTCACTTCCTCGGCGAACGCTGATAAAAACGGTGTTCGGTGGTAACGACAGATTTCGGATCAATGAACCATCCATTGGAGAGTGCGACCCGACTGTGATTAGAAAAATATGTGCTTCCGGGTGCGCTTCATCAGAATGTGAAGAATCGTTCTGAAGGTCCAGGTCTAAGAGCGCATCATAGATGGGAGTAGAACGAGCATGCTCTGCCACCAAATACGCAATAAGGCAGGCTAAAATTAGCGCAAAGAGTTGTTCTTGATTCCCGGTCATTTCAAGGATCAATACAATCCCCGTAAGCGGTGCCCGAACGATCGAGGTAAACATTGCCGCCATTCCAATAACAGCGTATGCAGCTGGGGTCGCGCTTGTGTTGGGAAATAGCAGTACACTGATCTGGCCGAATAGTGTACCAATAATAGCGCCCATAACAAGTAGTGGTGCAAATATCCCACCCGGAACACCGGACGCATACCCGATCATCGTCAATAAGAATTTGCCACACAGCAGCGCTAATAAGAACCAAAGAACATTCGGTGTTGCGAATTCCCCGCGAAGTATGCTTTCCGCGATCCTGTGCCCGCCCCCAAGCGCTTCCGGAAGCCACCATGCAGCAAGCCCGGTTACCGCGCCGGCAATCGCAGCTTTTTTCCAGGTCGATAGCGTGAGTGCTCTCGAAAATTTGACCGATCGTACAAGAGCATAATTAAAGAAGACTCCGGCATATCCGGCAACAAGTCCCATGATTGCAAAAAGTGGCAGGGCTTGAATCGGAGGAAGCGGGTAATTGCGAATATGGAAGGAAGGTAACTGGCCAGTAAATATTCTGCCGAAAGCCACAGCGGTCACGGATGCGATGAGGGCACTGACGAAGGTCAGAGGCGAAAGCTCTCGTTGAAGTTCTTCAATGACAAAAATGAATCCTGCCAACGGAGCATTGAATGCTGCCGCGAGTCCTGCTCCAGCGGCGGATGCGATAAGATTTCTACCCGATCTGCGATCGAGCTTTAATTTTTCTGATAACGAAGCACCAATAGCTGCACCCATTTGGACGGTTGGCCCTTCCCGCCCCAGCGAAAGGCCGGCACCCAGGGCCATGATGCCACCAAAAAATTTCACGGGCAATAATTTTCGCCAATCTAACGTGCGTTTCCGAGCAAGCACTGCGCGGATATGTGGGATCCCGCTGCCACTTGCAGCCGGTGCATATCGTTCGGTCAAATATCCTGCAATACCAGCCAGGGCTGCAGCGATGACAGGCCAAAACAACCATCCGATGAGATACTCATGAAAATTGGAAAGTAGACCTATGCGCGCACGATCGGCAAGGTCCAGAGAAACCTGAAACATCACGGCAACAGAGCCGGCTAAAACGCCTACGACCGCTGCACGAAAAAAATGTACCTTTTTATCGACCTGCAACAGGTAATTACCAACCTGCGGCGCGGTCTCCAAAGCCGGTTCAACAGTCGCATGTGGACTGTCCATCAAATCATCCTTTGTGAGAGTATCCAAATTGTAGGTAAACTTTTATACGATAAGATGAGAAAAGAAATCCGATTCCGCTAAAGAGGTTTTAATACAATGCCATAGTGGCTCGATAGCGAAAATAAAACTTTACTGCACGTAATCGAACATCATTTCCACTAATAATGGTTGAAAGTTGTAACTCAACCGTGTTCTTGATTGATAGAAATGTTAAAAAAAAACAGGCACTTCTTTTTTTAACGAAACATTTACAGGGCGCAACATTTTGCCTCACCAGCAAAAAGACGCCAGGTGCGTCACTTTTCTCTCTGCATGCTTTATACAGAGAACCGTCAATATATACAGTGAACGATCTAAAGCTTTTCGGCGGTCGTGTACGACTGCCTCAACCTCGTGGCGTTACGGATAAACGCTTACTTATCATTGTAGGTCTTGCAACTGTCATCGGCATGTCTGCCGGAGTTATTGCAGAGATAGTGACATCCATGATTGGATTTGTTACAAATCTCTCCTTCTTCGGTATCGTCTCGACGGCCTTTTCATCACCTGCAGAAAACAAGCTTGGCTTTTGGATATTGATTGTGCCTGTGATTGGTGGAATTATCGTAGGTATCATGGCTCGTTATGGCTCGAAAGCCATTCGCGGTCACGGAATCCCGGAAACGATGGAGCAGGTGCTACTCAATCAAAGCCGGATTCCACCGCGCATTGCGATCCTAAAACCTGTCTCCGCAGCCATCTCGATCGGTACCGGTGGACCGTTCGGGGCTGAAGGTCCCATCATTGCCACAGGGGGAGCCTTGGGTTCGTTATTGGGTCAACTCCTTACGACTACCGCCGACGAGCGCAAAACACTTCTCGCTGCGGGTGCAGCGGCCGGAATGTCTGCTATCTTTGGAGCGCCGGTTTCTTCTGTTCTGCTTGCTATCGAACTTTTGCTTTTCGAATTTCGCAGCCGTTCCTTTATCCCGGTGGCCATTGCAAGCGTCGCTGCGACGGCCGTGCATGTTTTCTTCGAAGGGCTAACGCCAGCATTCACAATGCCTCACCTACAAACTCCCACGGAAGGCGCAATAGTCACCTATGTTCTTATTGGGGCCTTTATGGGACTCATCTCGGTCGGCGTAACGCGACTGGTCTATTGGATCGAAGATGCCTTTGAGCGTCTTCCCTTTCATTGGATGTGGTGGCCAGCCATCGGTGGCGTCGCAGTTGGCCTCATTGGGTTCTTTGTACCCCACACATTAGGTGTCGGCTATGACAATATTTCCGGCTTCCTGAATAACTCCTTCACGCTGGAGACATTGCTCCTGTTGTGTGTATTCAAATTTCTAAGTTGGTCTATCGCACTTGGTAGCGGAACATCCGGTGGCACTCTTGCACCACTGTTTACGATAGGTGGAACACTCGGAGCAGGTATCGCCATGATTCTGCACCAATTGTTTCCAGAGCTTGGCATCGATCCACGAATGGCCGGCCTGATCGGAATGGCGGCGATGTTTGCGGGCGCTTCGCGGGCTCTGCTTGCTTCCGTTGTATTTGCGTTTGAAACAACGCTGCAATCATCAGGACTTCTGCCACTACTGGGTGGCTGCGCGGCTTCCTATCTGATTTCCAGCTTCCTCATGAAGCATACGATAATGACAGAGAAAATCGCGCGCCGTGGATTGCATGTGCCTTCCGATTACTCCGCCGATTATCTTGCGCGAACACTGGTGCGAGATGTTGTGACGCATCAACCGATCACGTTGAATGTCGGTCAACGGATTGGCGAACTTCGCGACTGGATGCGAACGCGTGAGGAAGGTTCAACGCACTCTGGTTTTCCGGTCCTGGATGAACATGGCGAATTGCTCGGACTCGTGACCAGAAAGGAAATATTTCACCCTGAGTTACCAGAAGACAAACCGATTGAAGAAATTCTCTTACCATCGGTTGCTGTCGTCTTTGAAGACAATACACTTCGCGAAGCGGCAGATATGATGGTACTGGAAAAAGTCGGGCGATTGCCAGTTGTTATGCGAGACAATCCCCTGCAACTGACTGGTATTATCTCACAAAGCGATCTATTGCTCGCTCATGAAACCCGCTTAGAAGAGGAGCATACTGCCTATCAGACGTTGCCGGTCACACAGTTCTCGTTGATTCGAAAGTAACTACTCCCACTCGATCGTTGCCGGCGGTTTCGAGCTGATATCGTACACCACACGGCTCAATCCCCGCACTTCATTGGCAATACGGTTCGAGACATGAGCAAGGAACTCATGAGGTAAACGAGCCCAGTCGGCTGTCATACCGTCCACAGAAGTGACGGCACGAAGTGAAACGACATTCTCGTACGTGCGCTCATCACCCATAACTCCAACGGTTTGAATTGGTAGCACTACGGTGAAGGCCTGCCACGTCGCCCCATACAAATTGTTCGCACGCAGTTCTTCGATAAAGATCGCGTCCGAGGCGCGAAGTAATTCGAGTTTTTCACGAGTGATCGCACCGATCACACGAATCGCAAGCCCGGGACCTGGGAAGGGATGGCGATCGATAAAATGCTCCGGAATGCCAAGCGCCCGACCAACATTGCGGACTTCGTCCTTGAAAAGCTCTCGTAGGGGCTCGATCAACTTAAGGTTCATGTCCGCCGGTAGCCCACCAACATTATGATGCGATTTGATCGTCGCAGACGGACCTTTGGACGAGAGCGATTCGATGACATCGGGATAGATCGTCCCCTGTACAAGGAATGTCGCTCCGCGAAATTTCTCCGCCTCTTCGGCGAGCACGTCGATAAAGGCTTTGCCAATGATCTTGCGCTTTTGCTCAGGATCGGTGATTCCCTCCAATCGTGAAAGGAACAAGTCGGAAGCATCGTGGAAGTCGAGATCGATACCGAAATGGTCGCGAAACGTGTGCACGACCTCGGCGCTTTCGCCGCGTCGCATGAGGCCGTTATCGATGTGGATGCATTTGAGTTGTTTGCCGATAGCACGATGCACTAATACTGCCGCAACTGCTGAATCGACACCGCCCGACAGCGCGCAGATCACGCTCTTATCTCCAACCCGCTGCTTAATATCGGCAATCGTCGCTTCAATAAAATCCTGTGGATTCCAGTCGGCTTTGAGATGCGCAATATCGAACAGGAAGTTCGAGAGCATCTGCCGTCCAAATTCCGTGTGCATCACTTCCGGATGGAATTGAAGGCCCACAACCGATTCATCTTCATTCGTAAGCGCAGCGAGTGGTGCATTCGTACTGCTCGCAATGATACGAAATCCTTTAGGCGCTTTGCGCAACGAATCACCATGCGACATCCAGACCGTCGAACGTGCAGGTACGTCTTTAAAGATTTTCGAAGTCCCTTCCGTCGTTATTTCGGCGCGGCCATATTCCCGGTGGTCGCTCTTCTCTACTTCCCCACCCAGTTCATGCGCCATGAGTTGAAGGCCGTAACAGAGACCCAGTGTGGGAAGCCCCATCGTGAAAACTTCCGGCGCACATCGCGGAGCATCCTTGGCATAAACGCTTGCAGGCCCGCCGGAAAGAATTAGCGCTTTGGGCTGGTGGGCTTGGATTTCCGCCGCAGTGACATTGCACGGGAGGATTTCCGCATAGACGCCGAGCTCGCGCACGCGGCGGGCGATCAGTTGTGTGTACTGCGAACCAAAATCGAGGATGAGAACAATATCGCCGGTATGTGCCATTCAAAAAAAAAACCTGAATCTTCCGATTCAAGAGATTTTCGCGAACGCCGGCTTAATCTGCCACTGCGCTCTTTTGGAAGGTTCGGTTAACACCCACAAAGCCCGAGAGAATCCTCAAAAAAATAATCAGCCCTCTACTCTACTTTTGCCATCATTTTCTCCTTCTTTGCCTGCATTTTTTCGCCGAGGGCTTCCAACTCTTCGGACGACATCAGTTTTTTCGCAGCCGGGAACATCTCCTTCTCTTCTTCTTTCACGTGATGTTCGACCAACTCCTTAAGCACCTTTGCATGAGCGGCGAAATCGTCTGTTGATGGATCGGTCTTTTGCAGACGCGGAAGTTCGAATTCCAGAATGTTATGCTCTTCCTGGGCTTCGAAGTACATAACGCGCTGTTCGGCCTTCTCCGCAGCCGATTTGAACGCGGGATAGAATACCTTCTCTTCGATCTCCATGTGGAGCGTTAACTCATCCGCAATCTCTTTAAGTAGTGTCGTTCGCTGCGTTGTTGCACGATTCGAGGTTTCATCAAGCTCCGAAAGAAGCTCTTTTACCCGATCGTGATCGTCCTTGAGAATATCGATTGCATCTTGCATAGTGTGTCAGATTTTGACTCAGGAGTTGGTCAAAGGTCGTGCCACACAGGCAATTAGTTACTCACCGATCTTCTGAAATGCTACACGTTGAGCATCCATTGTCTGTTCAATATCTTCATCAGAATGCGCTGTGGATACAAACATTGCTTCGAATTGAGAAGGAGCGAGATATATCCCCTGCTCCAGCATTGAGCGAAAGTAGCGGCCAAACATCGCCGTGTCAGACTTCACAGCTGAATCGTAATTATTCACAGACTTACCAGTAAAGAACAGACAGAGCATCGAACCGACACGTGTTTGTGTCGCTGCAATACCCGCCGCCTCAAGATTTTTCCCAGTCTGTTCAGCAATGTAAGCTGATCTGCGTTCAAGCTCGGGGTAGGGATTCTCCTTTTTCAGAATTTTCAGTGTTGTTAGACCTGCAACCATCGCAAGTGGATTCCCGCTAAGTGTGCCAGCCTGATAGACAGGGCCACTCGGCGAAAGCATCGACATAATATCGCGACGACCACCAAATGCACCAACCGGCAGCCCCCCACCAGCGATTTTGCCCAGTGTTGTCATATCGGGTTTGATGCCATATAGCTCTTGCGCACCACCTAACGCAACACGAAATCCCGACATCACCTCGTCGAATATCAAAACGATCTTTTCGCGTGTGCAAAGGGTACGAAGCCCCTTCAGGAAATGCTCCGTACCAGGGACAACGCCCATATTACCCGCAATCGGCTCAACGATGATGGCTGCTATCGCACCGGGATTAAGCGCCACAAGCATTTCGACGCTCGCGAGATCATTATAGCGCGCGTTCAGTGTGTCCTGTGCTGTCCCCTTCGTAACACCGGGCGAATCTGGCGCACCGAGTGTAAGCGCGCCCGAACCCGCTTTGATCAAAAACGAATCGGAATGACCGTGATAGCAACCTTCGAACTTGACGATCTTTTCGCGACCGGTAAATCCTCGTGCAAGACGAATCGCCGACATCGTCGCCTCCGTGCCACTTGAAACCATACGTACCATCTCGATGGATGGCACAAGCTCGCAGATCAATTCTGCCAGTTCGATCTCGTGTTCGGTGGGGGCGCCAAAACTCGTAGCAATAGCCGCCTGTTTTTGGATCGCTTCGACTACTTTGGGGTGCGAGTGACCAAGAATAAGAGGACCCCACGAGCCAACATAATCAATATACTTATTGCCATCGGCATCCCACACATACGAGCCTTCACCACGCGTCAGGAACGGTGGATCGCCGCCCACGGAGCGGAATGCACGTACGGGCGAATTGACACCCCCAGGAATGACGCGTTGGGCGCGTGCGAAAAGATCGTGATTATGCGGCAATGGCTTTTGCGGCTTCGAGCCCGAAATAAGTTAGGATAATCTGTGCTCCCGCGCGCTTGATCGCGACGAGTGATTCCATCATCACACGCTCTTCATCGATCCAGCCGTTCGCACCTGCAGCTTTGATCATCGAATATTCACCACTCACCTGATATGCAGCGGTCGGCATTCCGAATTGCTCACGAATGCGACGTATGATATCCAGCGAACTCATTGCGGGCTTCACCATGATAATGTCTGCGCCTTCTTCAATATCGCGCTGAACGACACGAAGTGCCTCGTCAGAATTAGCAACGTCCATTTGATGCGAACGCCGGTCGCCAAAGCTCGGTGTGCTACCGGCAGCATCACGGAATGGTCCATAGAGCCCAGAAGCGTACTTAGCCGAGTAACTCATGATAGGCAACGACGCAAATCCACTTGCATCGAGTGCTTCGCGGATGGCTCCGACTCGCCCATCCATCATATCGCTTGGGGCAATGAGATCTGAACCGGCCTCCGCATGACTCACAGCTTCACGCACGAGCAGTTCGACTGTTTTATCATTAACGATCTCTACACGGCCATCATGATTGTGTTCGACTACTCCACAGTGCCCATGTTCTGTATATTCGCAAAGGCACACATCGGTCGCAACCAGCAATTCCGGGAAGCGCTTTTTGATCTCTCGCACTGCTTCCTGAATAACTCCTCGGTCGTTATACGCTTCACTTCCGAATTCGTCTTTATGCTCGGGAATACCAAACAAAATGACTCCACCCAGTTCTGCGATCAGGGCGTTCTCGCAAAGTCGTAAAATGCCGTCGATCCCCAGTTGATCGACTCCAGGCATGGAAGCGATCGGCTTGCGAAAGTTAGCGGCCCCTTCAACGACGAACATCGGAAGGATCAAATTACGCGCTTCGAGTGTGGTTTCCCGGACAAGCCGACGGTGCATTTCCGTCATGCGTGTGCGGCGTGTGCGGGAGCGAGCCGATACCAGTAGATCTTCGTCCGAATGTTCGTGGGAGTGCATAGCGAGCTTCAAACAAGCCTCAAAGCGAGTTCCGTTGCAGTCTTGATACAGGCGCCCATCGAAATGCCGCCTCGGTAATTGCCGATGAAATGTAGTCCTGGTAATTCCTTTTCCGCCGATTCTATTGCGGTTAGTACACTGTCATATCCCACGTTATATTGCGGGATCGCATGCTTCCAGAGGCGACCATGACGAAAGACAGCTTCACCCTTCACATCATAAAGTGCTCTGATTTCCCGTTCTGCATTCTTCACAATTTCCTCTTCGCTCCAGTTAGCCACTTCCAGATGCTTTGCACCGCCGGCAATGACTGTGAGCAAGAGGTGACCATTTGGAGCTCTACCGGCGAAATTTGACGAGGAATAGATCACTCCGAGAATATTCTTACCCTCTTTTGAAGGTATAAGTCCTCCAAAGCCTTCTATTCTTTGTGCGAATTGATCCTCGCGAAATCCCAGGTAGGCAACTGCAACCGGTGGATATTCAATGTTTGAAAGTGTGCTGGAAAGCTCCGGTGATAATTCGCTGACAAGATTTGTGGCTTTGTACGATGGTAATGCCAAGATGACATTCTTTGCCGAATAACTATTACCACCGGATACTAATGTATAGTCATTGGCATCGCGTGTCAAACTCAAAGCAGACGAATGAAGGATGATCTCATCTTTCAATTGCACTCGAAGACCTTCAATCAGCTCCCCAAGCCCTTTCGGAAACGAGACAATTCTTTTTTTAATACTTTTCGCATTGTTTGGCTTCTTCCGTCGCAACATGCCTACAATGAGGGAGCCAAACTCCTGATCGAGTTGCCAGAATATTTTGAAGGAGTGCCGGACACTTAATTTCGATGGGTCGCCGGCATAGATTCCTGTTACAAAAGAATCAGCGGCGTAATCATATACTTCCTTGCCAAAATGTCGAGTAAAAAAACTCTTGACAGATTCGTCCGCTGACGCAGCAGGTCTTGTAAACAGCTCACCAAGCAGTCGCATTTTCCCAGGCAGAGAAAACAATCGCGTTGTAACAGCCTGAACAGGACTGATGGGCACTTGCACCCATTTCCTATTTCTAAGAATAAAGCGTTTCTTCGCATTTGGACTGGCTTCGATAAGCCGGTCATTTAGTCCGAGTGATTCAATCAGATCGGCTGTCTCACGGTTTTCGATCCGGAGCGAATTGGGACCGGATTCCAACAAATAGCCATCAACTCGCTCTGTCAAAATCTTTCCGCCGGCATTTCCCTCCTCTTCCAGAAGAAGTACTGACGCGCCTTTTCTTTTTAGGTGATAGGCACATGTGAGACCCGAAATGCCTGCGCCGACAACAATAAAGTCAGTCATGGATCAGCATTTTCAAAACGTCATCCGCAACGCCTGGAGCGCAGCTTGCAAGATTACCTCCATCGATTCTAACCGCACCGGAAAAATCGAAGTATTTGCCGCCAGCTTCGGAGACGATCACGCCAAGCGGCGCCGAATCCCAGAGTGCCATACGTGCGTCCAGCATTGCTTCGGCACGGCCCGTCGCAACAAGGATATGACCGTAGCAATCGCCCCACCCACGATAAATACTAAACGCTCGCGTGATACGATCATACTTCTTCCGACCAATAAGCTCTTCCAATCGGATTGGACTCGTTGTACACACAAGTCCGTCCGCGAGTGCTTTCTGAGAAACGTGTGCTCGCCGTCCATTCCAAAAACATCCCTCTCCGATCCCTGCCGACACCGTTTCATTCAAAGCAGGAAAATGAGCAATGCCATGGGTGATCTTGTCGTCTTGTTCGTAGGCGATCAGGACTCCATAGAGCGGAACGCCATGAACAAAGCTTTTTGTACCGTCCAAGGGGTCAAGAATCCATCGCCGCGAATGGTCATTGCCCTCCTCGCCATATTCTTCCCCAAGTATCCTATCGTTTGGAAAGTGCTCGCGAATGCGTTTGCGAAGATATTCTTCGGACTCGCGATCGGCACGGGTAACAGGACTCTCATCGTTCTTTGTGAGAACTTCTAATTCCGGATTGCGAAAATACTTGAGCGTGATGTCACCAGCGCCTTTCGCAATATCCTCCATAAATAGCCGGATGTCCATCATTCGTGTTTTAAAGCATCAATTTCCTTGATCGCAATATCGGCCAGGCACTCAATAAACAACGGGTGATCATTCAGCCCCGTCATGATACGATAATTGGTTATGCCGGCAGATTCCGCCGTATGGCGTTCTTCGATCTCGAGTTCGTGGAGCGTTTCAATATGATCGCTCACAAATGCAATTGGAACGACCAGCATATTCTTAATACCCTTCGCACCAAGTTCTATCAATGTGTCATGCGTGGAGGGTTTCAGCCATCGCTTTGGCCCAACTTTGCTTTGGAACGAGAGCATATACTCGTGGTCGCGATTACGTTGCGACATGACCAACTCCACTGTCTCACGAATCTGCTCCGAATAGGGATCACCTCGCTTTACCATATCGAGCGGTGTACCATGCGCAGAAAACAGTAGAAAGACTTCGTTGGGGTTTGAGAACTGTCGAAGTCCCTCCTCGATACGGGCCTGAATGGCTTCCAAATATTTTGGATGATCGTAATATTGCCGAATGCGGCGTTCATTGAATACCACCTGCTGCCGATTGCGCTCTCTATCCCACTCATTGAAGCTTGACCCTGCGTTTGCCATTGCATATTGTGGGTATAGTGGCAAAAGCACAACATCATGAATATGATCGCGGACAAGCTCGGAGATCGTATCAGCTGTAAACGGCTTCCAATAGCGGCCTGCGAGTCGAACGGTCACATTCAAATCCGAATGCCGCTCATCAAATAAACGCTGCAGGGCCTGAAGTTGCTGCTCTGTGCGTTCGACAATGGGCGAGCGCCCTCCAATTTCAGCATACTTCTCTTTGACAGATGGCGTGCGCCGGCTGGAAATCTGGCGGGCAAGGAATCGCTGGAATCGCGGGCCGAACGGAAGCTCGAAAATATCCGGATCGTTAAAAAGATTGTAAAGAAACGGTTCGACAGCATCGAGGGAATCCGGTCCTCCGAATTGCAAAAGAACGATAGCTATCTTTGATTCATTGGTCATAGCTACGCCCAATCACGGGGATGTTTCAGCACCTCTTCAAGCGTGGCTTCCGGCGTGCCGGGTGCGGGATGCACATTGTACTCCCATCGGACCAGTGTTGGAAGACTCATAAGGATGCTTTCAATTCTTCCCTGCGTCTCAAGACCGAATCGAGTGCCGCGGTCATACACAAGATTGAATTCCACATAACGCCCGCGTCGAAGCAGTTGCCAGTGGCGCTCTTCTTCGCTGTAATTATCCTTCTTATGTTTTTCAACTATCGGCACGTACGCCGGTAAGAACGAACGTCCTGCGTCTTCGACAAAAGAGAATAGCTTCTCGCGCTCTTCCGTAGTTTGTCCCGAAAGGTGATCGAAGAATATCCCCCCTATGCCTCGGCCTTCATTGCGGTGCTTGATATAAAAATACTCGTCACACCATTTCTTGAAACGAGCATAGTACGATGCGTCATGCTTGTCGCAAACGGTCTTTAAAGTATGGTGAAAGTGGATGGCATCCTCTTCGTCGAGATAATACGGCGTTAGGTCCGTGCCACCACCGAACCAGGATTCCCCGTTGGACTGCTCGAAGTAACGGAAGTTCGCATGAACCGTCGGAATCTTTGGCGAGCGTGGATGCAGAACAAGCGAAACACCAGTTGCAAAGAATTTCAGCGATTGGGCGTTCGGACTGATCGAGTCCGGCGCCTCTCCATGCACGGCGGAAAAATTCACTCCAGCCTTTTCGAACACATCCCCTTCCGTCAGGATGCGCGTGCGACCACCGCCTCCACCGGGCCGCTCCCACGTCTCTTCAAAGAACTTGTGTCCGCCGCCATCGAGTACTTCGAGCGCTGAGGTGATCTCGTTCTGAAGTTTACGGAAAAGCTGCTCGGCCCGAGTGCGGAGCGTGTATTGAACCTCGCCTGTCATTGACTCTGTTTTGCGTATGCGTTTTTTGCAGCACGAACGAATGCGCGAGCATTATCCGGATCGACATCGGGCGTAATGCCATGCCCAAGATTGAATATGTGCCCCTGTGGCGTTTGCATTCTTTTTGCGATATCACGTACACGCTCCTCGATCACTTCCTCTGTGGCATAGAGTACGGTCGGATCGAGATTTCCCTGAAGCGTAATGCCACCATCGAGCAATGCTTTGGCTTCAGCAATATCTATCGTCCAGTCGAGCGAAACCACATCGCATCCGATCGAAGCGATATCGGACAAGGCATGATTGGCACCCTTGCAAAAGACGATGATCGGTGTATCCTTCGAATGATTTTTAACCAATCGCACGATCTCGGCGATATATTCTAAAGAGAATTCTCTGAAATCATCCGGCGTCAGTGAACCAGCCCATGTGTCAAATATCTGCACGATATCCGCACCTGCGTCGATCTGAGCTATCAAATACTGTGCAACAGCGTCCGAGAGCTTCCGAAGCAGCAGATGCGAATCTTCATTGCGCGTAAAGAGCATTTGTTTCGCATGATGGAAATCTTTGGAGCCGGAGCCTTCGACCATATAGGCAAAGAGGGTCCACGGCGCGCCGGAAAAGCCGATCAGTGGCACACGGCCTCCAAGTTTCTCTTTTGTCAGACGAATTGCATCCGTCACGTAGCTTAGTGACTGTGTGATATTCTTATCCGTCAGTTGCTTGATCTGCGTATAGAGTCGGATCGGATCGGGAAAACGCGGACCACCGGCACCCTCTTCGACGACCAGCTTCATTCCCATCGCTTCCGGGACGACAAGAATATCCGAAAAAATGATCGCAGCGTCAACGCCGACGAGATCGACGGGTTGAATCGTTACTTCTGCCACCAATTCGGGTGAGCGTACCATTTCGAGGAAAGAATGCTTAGCACGAATGGCTCGATATTCCGGCAAATAGCGTCCGGCCTGGCGCATAAACCAGACCGGTGCACGCTCGACTGACTCACGCCGAGCGGCCCGCAGGAGAAGGTCGTTTTGAAGTTGCATCGACCATGAAACAACAGTCAATCCTTCATTCTTCCCTTAAAGATAGACTTATTTATCCAGCCACACGTATTTGAGATCTATACGATTCATCGGGTCCATGGGGTTGTCCCGAACATAGGGCTGGAGCAGACGGTAATGCTCTTCATAAAACAAGGGTATCGCCGGTGCTTCAAATGCAGCAATGTCTTCGGCTTGCGCATAGAGCTTCATTCGGGCGTCCTCGTCAGTCGTAGCAAGCGCCTGATAAAAGAGATCGTTAAAGCGATCGCTGTTCCAGCGTGCACTGTTTGGGTAGCTCTTTAATTTTTCATTTTTGGGGACGAGACGGCCATTCAGAAGATTCAGGAAATTCTCCGGCTCGGGGTAATCGGCATACCAACGGGTTAGCCACAGTCCAAGCTTTCCATCTTCCGAGCCATCAAGCAACTGCGCCGACTGCATGATCTGCAGGTTCACGTTCAACCCGACCTTCTTCCACATTTCCTGCACTGCTTCTGCTATCTGCATTGGCCTCGGCTCGTTATATACTGCGAGTGTTATGGCCGGGGCGCCATGCCCATTCGGGAAGCCTGCTTTTTCAAGCCAATATTTTGCGCTGTCCAGATTATAGGCAATACCGCGCACATCATCAACCGGATAGCGCGAAAATGCCGGTGGTACAATGCCATGTTCCGCAACGCCATGCGGCGCATTCTTTAGGACGAACTTCACGATACTTTCACGATCAACCGCAAACGACATGGCTCGTCGAAGTGCAAGATTATTAAACGGTGGTTTGGAGCAGAGAAACTCCATAAAGTAAGAGTTCATGGCAGAGACGTGCTGCAACTGATATTTCTCGTATTGCGAGGTCAGCGTCTTACCAGGCGTCACGATCTGCTGAAAGCTCTCAGTGGGGATGGTAAAATCTTCGTCCTCCGTGCCCTGCAGAAATGATTGAAGTAGCGTCTTATCGTCTTTGATCAGCGTAAATTTGACTTCGTTTAATAGCGGCAATTGGTTGCCGGCAGAGTCGTGATCCCAATAATGTGGATTGCGAGTCAGCAAAATCTCCTGGTCTGGTTTCCATGAGCTGAAGAGAAACGCTCCCGTACCTACCGGATGCTGAAAGAAGTCCTTACCATAATGTTCGATGGCTTCGCGAGGGACAATATACCCGAAACTGGTTGTCAGGTGCTCGAGAAACGGAGCAAATGGCTTTGTTAGTCGAACCAGAAACGTAGAATCATCTTGTGCTATGAATCCAGTGACCGAGCTTTGGTCCCTGTGAAGGCTATCGTTGAAGTATTCATTCGCACCCTCAACGATATCTTGAAAAATCCAGAATCCGCTGGTAAGTGTCTTAGGGTTGCAAACACGCTCGAACGAGTACTTTACATCGGCCGCAACAAATTTCCTTCCCTTTCCACCCGTGAAGGATGGATCGTCGTGAAAAAGTACATCGCTTCTAAGATGAAATGTATAAAGCATACCATTTGCCGACACTTCCCACGACTTCGCAAGTTCCGGCACCAGTTGAAGCGTACTACTATTCTCGACAAGCTTATCGAAAATGTTACCGCCAATGTCGTCCTCAACCTTACTGTTCATGCGCACCGGGTCGAGGCTCGATGGGTTGCCTCGGATCTCGTTGAGCGTGTAACGGCCACCGTATTTTTTTGCACCTTGCGCGGAATGCATTACTTCGGTCGAGCGATGGCCGCAGGAGCTAAGAATGAAAGCCAGAATAAATGCCGGGATGGAATATCTCATATCCCGCAAATTTACGACAGTACTGATCAGTTTGTGCTTACTGGATGATTTCAGGTGGCAGAAATGCTCGCAAAACCCCTCGCATACGCGGCACTTCAAAGCGCGTCAGTTCGATGATGGCGACCGTGCTTTTCTCCATTTCAATCACGGGCGAATCTGTGCCGGCCACGATTGCGCTGACCAGCTTCGATAAAACCGGATCGTGTCAAACGATCATCAGTCGCTCGACCTCATCCTTCTTTGAGGCGATAACCGACATTGCCTGTTCCAGCGACGTCCCGGAACGAAGTCCGTTCGCAACCTCAAACCGCGCTACAGTCGCGAACCCTTTCCGAAGTATCTGTGCTGTTTGCTGCGCACGCGGTAAAGGGCTTGTAAGGATTAGCTCGGGGACTTCGAACGTGGATCGTGCAAGCATCCCACCCATTGCTGTCGTAACCTCAATACCTTTTTGTGATAAGACACGCTCATCGTCACTCCGCGCTTCCGTTTCGGCATCGCCGTGGCGAACAATGTATAGTAACATCGATGCTTCGAATTAGTCTTGTTCTACTGATCGTGACCGGATGCGCTAAGGCGCCTGCGCCACCACATCCTACTGATTCCACCAGCACAGCAAATGCCGTGCGAAGCATGCAAGGCAAGACCCCGCGGACCTTCAAAGGCCCAGCGGAAATTCTGGGTGACACCGCTAAGAATAGACGTACGACCTCCCTAAAACCGTAATCGCGCCCGAAGACGCGATTACGAAATTCATATTAGTGCCCCATTGCAGGCTCTGTGCGCTCTGCACGATTTAAGCTTAGGATGGGGGCCCCCGCAGGCCGTTTAACACCTGAACCTCGAACGATCCAGCTCGGCGGATTCACCGGAGGGCGGGACGGGAAGAATTCGAAATTATCGAAGCGATCCAACCATGCAATACGATCGGGTGACGAATACATAAAGGTCACAGGTTGATCGTCCACCATAATGTGCTGCAAGCGATGGCTCATCTCAAAACGCTTTGCACGATCTGGTTCGACCTTGATCGCTTCCATGAGTTGGTCGGCTTCTGCATTCTTGAATGAGACATAATTAGAACCACCCTGCTTTGCAGAAGTAGACGCCCATAACTGGCTAAGTTCGTCCTCTAAACCTTCTGTGCCGGTAACATTTCCAACCCAGGCACCCAAATACGCTTCGAATTTGTGGGCACGCAAGTTTTGCAAAAACACAGCTCGTTCCATCTGAGAAACGTCCACACCAATACCTGCTGCTTTCAAATCGTTAGCAATAACAAGCGAAATTTGTTTTGCAACATCGTTGCCGGACGGCAATGAGATCGTAAACTTGAAATCAACTTTTTTTCCACCGATATTCTTGTCGAGCAGCCCATCGCCGTCACGGTCAGTCCATCCTGCGTCCGCTAACAACTTCTTTGCTGCATTGACATCAAAGGCTGGCTGTTTTACTGTTGGATCGTAATTCGGTTGTGTGGGGGCAACCGGACCTTCTATTTTTTTCGTTAAATCATGTAGGATGGAATGAATAATCTTATCTCGGTTGATCAGCATCGTAAGGGCTTTACGAACATTCTTATCAGAGAACATTGCATTCACATTGTTCCAACCAATGTACGAATACAAGTTTTCATACACAGTATCTTTTTTCATCCATGTAAGCTGTGTAGAATCGAAGCCCTTTAAGTATTGCGGAGCCGTTAAGGTCAGAATGAAATCAATGTCCTTCGCTTTAAGGGCAGTCAAAGCTGCGTTCTGATCTTTGATCGTTTTAAATACGATCTGTTCAATGTAATTCTCGCCTAACCACAGTCGGTTTTTGCCCCAATAATTCGTGTCGCGACGCATCGTAACACGATCGTTCGTCACCCATGATTCAAATTTATACGGCCCGCTTCCGATCATAAACTTCGGATCGCGATTCGAAGCAGGGTCCTGAAATTTATCCGCGACTTCCTTGATCGCCGGGTTCGTTGGGTTCTCGGTTTTAAGCTCGGCCCAACTGAATTTATCAGTCAGATTGGTCGGATCCCAAATGTGCTTCGGAACAATACGAGAGTAATTGATCACTTTCAGCAGATCGTATCGGTACTTCGTAAAATGAAAAACAACCTGATCTTTGTGGTCGGCAGGGATCCAACAACTGTCCATTGCTCCGTAGTAGCTTCGGAGCGGCGCAGCGTTGACAACATAGGGATTTTGAATGATCTTATAGGAAAATATTATGTCCTCTGCTGTTAGCGGCTGTCCATCGGACCAATGGGCGCCAGGCACCATCGTGAAGGTAAAGGTTAAGTGATCTGAGCTCTCGACAGGAACTTCTGCAAGATCCGGTATCCAAGCCTGTGAGCGTGGATTCTGGCTCGTTAACGCCTCAAACATCAAATTTTCAACGTAGGTCGCGTCTTCGTCAGAAGTGACGACTGGGTTAACACCTTCGACATCGCCCTGAATATACCACACAACGGTATTCTTTGACGACAGTCCCCCTGCCGGCCCGCCGCCGCCTTTGCAGGCTGCAAAAGAGAGTGCGAAGATCGCGATAAGTGCTATTGAGAACAGGTTTCTGGATTGATTCATGAGTTGAATGATTGGTGTCCCTGCAAAAATACGAAGATTCGGGTGCGGGGTATCGGGTTTTGGAAATGAAAACTTAGCCTTCAGCGGGCAATGTATCGGTGATCCTGCGCGAAGCGTCTTTAAGCGCTACCCACTTTTCCGAAAGATACGGTATGTACTCGGTTGCCGTTACAAAGCTCCAGACGTATGCAACGATGGAATAGAGGGCGCCGATCGTAAAACGGTCCAGATCGATCGATATGTAGAGCGTCGTTAAAAACATCACGAGCAAGAAAAAACGAATAACAGAATAGCTTGCCGTCGATCGTGTGGAATACTTGATCTCCAGATCGGAAATATCGCGATAGTATTGCCGTATCTTCGCCGGCTCCCGTGTTGAGAAAATATTGAACTCCTGTTCATACCAGTCATGGAGCTTCACCTGGATCAGAAGCATTGCTCTCATATAGTAACGGCTGCCCAGCAGTACAAGTACGATCACGATCCCCCCAACAAGCGAAAGCCGCCAATCGAATATTCCAAGTGCTATTACCGCGCCGGTAACGCCGACCAGTTGTTCCAAAAACTCTGGCACATTATATTGGAAGAACTCGATATTATGCCACGCCATGGAACTTCGGGCCGCGACCTTGGAAAGCTCCTCGCCTTGCGCAAGCTGACGCGCAACCACATCGCTCGAAAGATTTGCGAACATGCGCGTATAGATTCGCGTATCGTAAATTCGGCGAAACGCGCCCAATCCGGAGTTTACCAGGAACAGAATGATCCACGGTATTAAGGGTGGTATAAAAGGGCCAACTTCACGCGTCACATAAAATGTAAGCGGTCGTGCTTTCGATGGCGGCTCCGTACCTGCAGGTTTACCCGGTTCCGGCGCTTTTTCTGCCTTGAGTTCTTTTCGAATCGAGTCCCGTGCTACTTCTCGCGGGAGCTTCAACAAGGATTTTCCTCGTCGGCTTCGGATGGAATCTCGTTTAAGCAGTGCCCTCTTAACGCTATCGAGTGCGACCCGTTGGCGGGTTCCAACGGCAGGTAGTGAATTGTTATCGAGCATATCACTACTCTCCCGTTTTTTTCGAATCAGGGACGCATAGTGAATGATCGACGCATCCGATTCCACAGGCGACAGATTCAGAGACTCCTCTTCGAGTTCGACTTTCTTTATTGAGTCCAGGATTCTCAATGAGTCCAAGACGTGCTGCCGGACGGAATCGGCGACCTGCCGCATCTGCATGGTCGTCATACTCGAATCGACTTCTTCCTCAACCCGGTGTGCCTCGCGAAGTCCGTCAATCGCCACGCCAAAGACATACGGCTCGGCAATATACGCGATATTCTCGAAGATGACGAGCATAAACGCAAAGCCGATCTGGAGCCGGTATTCCCTGTAAAGACGACGGATCATTGGTTGTTGGTAAAACGGATAGGAATACGGTAAAGTGACAAATCCCATCATTCCGAAGGCCAACAGTAGCTCATAATCAGCAAAATTAGCTCAAATCAGTGAAATTCGTGTCCGATTAAGATGAAAAAATGTTAAATTCTTAGTCATTAAGCACCAATTCCCTTGCTTTTGCGATCGCCTCGTCTACGGTCGCGAAAATGTTCTGATCTCCGATACGTGCGACAAGTCCTGCCCGATCCGAGGCAACCAGCGGCTGCGCATGGAGTTCGGTTAGGAGCAATTGGGCATCGTGTTTAACGGCTCGGTGATGCAGATCTTTTAGCACCTTTAATCCGCTTGCATCGATCGCAAGCACGTCTGCCATTCGCAATATCAATACCCGTGGGAAAACGTGTAACGCATTGATTGTCTCGGCAAATTGCTCGGCGGCGCCAAAGAACAACGCGCCGGAAACATCGAAGATCATAACGCCGGCGGGCACGGCATATCTTTTTGAATGCTCGGTTTCATCTTCCAACTCGCTCGTAAACGGCTTCACGTTCGTGACCTGTGCCATGCGGTGCATGAAGAGGAACGCTGCGAGCACCATTCCGACTTCGACGGCAACGGTCAGATCGACAAAGATCGTCAGTAAAAACGTCGCGAGCAAAACGGCAACATCGCTTTTCGGCGCTCGAAAGACTTCCGCAAAGGCTCGCCACTCGCTCATGTTATAGGCCACCACGATTAATATTGCAGCCAGCGCCGCCAGTGGAATCAGCGAAGCAAGATTGCCGAGTAGCAGCATGATCGTAAGCAACGTCAGTGCATGTATCATACCCGCTACCGGTGTTCGCCCACCCGATCGGACATTCGTCGCCGTGCGAGCAATGGCTCCAGTCGCGGGAATCCCGCCAAACGCCGCCGATGACATATTCGCAATGCCTTGCGCAACAAGCTCCATGTTCGAGCGGTGTTTCGAGCCGATCATTCCATCGGCCACGACGGCAGAGAGCAGCGACTCGACCGCTGCCAAAATTGCGACAGTAAAGATCGACGGTGTCAATTCCTTGATCGCCGCAAACGTAACATGCGGTACGTGCGGATGCGGCAGCATACTCGGGATCGCACCGAAGCGGCTGCCGATCGTCTCGACAGGAATGTGAAGGTAGTACACCCCTGCCGTTGCAACGACAAGTGCGACGAACGGCGAGGGAATAGTCTTATTCAGACGTGGCCAGAAGATAATGATCGCCATCGTGACTGCTGCCACCCCGACGGCATTCCAGTTTGCTCCGGGCATGCTCGTAAGGTATAGGGACCACTTCGCGACAAAGGTCGATGGCGCGTGCAGAATCGTCATCCCAAAGAAATCTGGGATCTCTGAGGAAAAGATAATAACGGCAATACCACTCGTAAAGCCGATAATGACCGGGGCCGGGATAAATTTGATCGCCGTGCCGAGCTTTGTAAATCCCATCACGACCAGCACGATACCTGCGAGGAACGTCGTGATGATCAGACCATCGATCCCATACTTTTGGACGATGCCATAGACAATGATGACGAACGCGCCAGTGGGACCACCTATTTGCACCTTACTGCCACCGAGCGCGGAAATGATGAAACCAGCTACCACAGCGGTGATCAGGCCTTTATCTGGCGTGACCCCGCTGGCTATAGCAAACGCGATGGCCAGCGGCAGCGCAACGACGCCGACAATAACGCCGGCACCGAGATCGCGAGTGAACGCCTGGCGGTCGTAGCCGCTCAGGGTCGTAAATAATTTTGGAATGAACAATGGCGTGAGATTGACCAGCAAACTTCGAGACGCCTAAACTTTAGAATCGGCACGGCAATTCCATTGCTGTTTTCATTGTTCCGCATGCATTCAGGAAATCATTCTCGCACTTCTTTGGATGTTGAAGATTGTTCGACTACTGATTCTAACAAGACGACTGTACATGATCCGATATTTAGCAGGGATTCTCTCGCTCACGGCAACGCTTGCGCTCGTGGGCTGTACCGAAACAACGGTCGAAACTCGTGTCGATACGTTGCGCGTCCATGACACGCTGAAGATCGCACTCGCTCGATTCATTTCGATGATGCCCGATAACAGCGCTATCAATTTGAAATTAGTAAATAGCGTTGACTCTCCTATTTATGCAACAACACTTCAGAGCACGCAAGCTGCTTATTTGCCGATGCTCCCGGATAGCGCACAAAATTTTTATCTCTATAACGGAACAACTTTTTTAGACAGCATCTTTATTGCAAAAGATCAACTCCGAAAAGGGAGTGTAAATACCTTCGGTCTATTCTGGAATGTTCTAAACGGCATAGGACATATCCGTTGTATTGGAGGCGATAATAATGATTCTACAAAGCTGCAGCCAATTCCGCCGGGTTATGCAAGAGTGCGCTTCCTCTATGGCAATGAGTATTTATATTCGCGTCCCCTCGATTTAATGAGCGATCAGAATCGTATTGCGACTGCGAACTTTGCAGAAATATCTGGATATAGCTTAGTCCCTTCTGGAAAACGTACATTATCGTTGATGGATGGTGGGCAACCGACCAATATTTCAACCGTAGGAATTTTCCAGTCTGGAATGTTTTACACCGTACGCTATATCGGGGACTCCAGTGCCAGCCATCCGGCAAGGCTTATTGTCGAAGCCGAGTGAGCTATTCCCGTTTCATTGCCAAGCGCTATTTAATGGCGCGGCGAGCCTCCGATAATTCATCGGAAGATCGATCTGAACGGCGCTTTGTCTCGACGATCGTTATTATTGCTGCGGGCGGTGTCGCACTTGGCGTTGCATCGCTGGTCGTTACGCTCTCAATCTTATCTGGCTTTGAGAAGACGCTCACGAATAACCTATTAGGCTTCACTTCCGACGTGGAAGTATCCTCCTATGGCAATCATCCCCTGCCCGATTTCCCTGGCACGACAAAGTATCTTCGTAAGCGTGTGCCGGAGATTCAGTCCATGGTGCCATTCGTCGAACGCGAAGCGCTTCTCCGTTCACCTCATGGCATTGCCGGTATAATACTGCGTGGCTGTCCGCTCGCGGACACCACCACGCTCGCGCGTAAGCGCATCGTTCGTGGCAAAGATTTCAGCGCTGCCACTTCGGATACGATTCCACCAGTCCTTATCAGTACCGGTCTTGCACAAGAACTGCACGTAGATACCGGTAAAACGGTATTCGCCATTCGCATGAACGAGCGGCTTCGTTCGCGTGAAGATATTCTTGCAAACCTTCGGAAATTCCGTGTTTGCGGAATCTATTCTACTGGAATGACGCAGTACGACAATGCGATTGTCTTTACCCCGCTCTCGGCGGCACAGGCATTCAATGGCTTCAGTACCACACAGGTTACTGGCTATAATATCAAGACAGCTTCGATCGTACAGGCGAATCCCGTTGCACGAAAAATCAATGCGGTGCTTCGCTATCCTTATTTTGCTCGGAGCGTATACGATATTTATCCAACGATCTTCGCCTGGATCAATCTACAGAAAAAACCGATCCCGATCATTCTTGGACTCATCATATTAGTCGCGACATTCAACGTTATATCGACACTGCTGCTGATCGTGATCGAAAAAACGCATTCGATCGGCGTGCTAAAAACACTGGGCGCAACGATGGCCGGCGTTGCACGCATATTCGTCACTGAAGGGATGACCATCGCGGTCGTAGGGACGGTTGTTGGTGACATTCTTGCTTTTGTTCTCTGCAATCTCGAAGCGCACTATCACTTCTTTAAGCTGCGCGCGGAGATCTATTTTATGTCATCGGTGCCTGTCTCGATCGAATGGCAGCATTATGCGATCGTTTCCGCTATCGCACTCGTGTTGGCTTTTGCCGCGAGCTTTATTCCGGCGCGCATCGCTTCACGGATGCAACCGCTGGATGCCTTACGCTTTGCATGAGCCCGATAAAAGTCGCCGTTGCACTGCTGCTAAAGGACGGCTGTGTGCTTATGGGAGAACGCCGACCGGAAAAAGTCTACCCTCTGCACTGGGAATTTCCCGGCGGTAAGCTGGAAGCAGGTGAAACAGCAGTACAGGCACTGAAACGTGAATTGCAGGAAGAACTCGCCATCGACGTTCAGGACGCCGAAGAATTCATGAGCGAGGTCGCCACCTATTCCAACGGCATGACCTATGACATCCGATATTATCTGGTGCGTTCGTGGCTCGGCGAACTAAAAAATCAGGAATTTCATCGCGTTCAGTGGGTGTCCAACGAGACGCTCCCTACGTTACTCCATCTCAGTGGCAACAAAAACATCCTTGACCGCTTCTCGCACGAGGGCATTCCGGCGTAGCATTGTCCCGCGGCTGTTGCGATGGCACGAGGAGAATCCTCGTAGTTTCATTTGGCGCGGTTTAAAGCGATCGCCATACGTCGTCCTGGTCAGTGAATTCATGCTACAACAAACCGGCGCCAAGCAGGTAGAAAAAAAGCTTCCGGAATTCTTACGAACATTCCCAACGGCCAAAGCCCTTGCGGCGGCTTCGCCTGCAGAAGTCATTCGCGCCTGGCAGGGACTGGGATATAACAGACGCGCCCTAAACTTACACAAAACTGCCAAAGCCTTAGCAGCCTCCCCTCGCTTTCCCCGAACGCTGGAGGCTCTGCTCGCACTGCCGGGCATTGGACGCTATACTGCGAGCGCGATCCTATCGTTTGCCTTCAACGCCGATGTTCCAGTCGTCGATGTGAATATTGAGCGTGTGCTATCGCGGCTGTGGCTACAGATGAGCGATCAGCACGCAGCTTTGCCCATACAGGATGTTTATGAAATTGATGCGATCGTTCTTCCGAGCGGCCGCTCCTCCGCATGGCACGAAGCCTTGATGGATTTAGGCTCGACGATCTGTGTGAAGAACCGGCCTAAATGTCCGGAATGTCCGGTACGCCGCTCGTGCCCATCGAATGCTTTGGGTAGTATGCCTACGGTCAAGAAAAAGAAGGCGAGCGAATCTCGATATTTCGGAGCTGAGCGACGTATTTGGCGTGGACGAGTATTGCAGATAATCACACAACAAGGACCAATCCACGTTCGGGAAATCGCCAAACAGCTTAAGATAAAGCACGATATATCGGATGCAGGCTTCCCTAAATTCGTGAAAGAGCTAACACGGATGCTCACAAACGAACATTTTATCACCTCGTCAGGCAATGGCCAACTCCAACTCGCCGATTGAACTCCCGGAGCCATGGCGCTCGACGTACGCAGAGCGGCAGGACGCGATCAGGCGCCGATTGCAGGACTTTGCAGAAATACCGGCAGACGAATACTTCTACGAACTGGCGTTTTGCATTCTCACGCCTCAATCCAGCGCCGCAAATGCTGATGCGACGATCGCTGAACTTATTCGCGATGATTTTTTCGGTCGTGGTTTCGACCCCATGCCGTACTTGCGCGATCCAAAACATTACATTCGCTTCCATAATGTCAAAGCTAAGCGGCTACTGGTAATTCGCGAGTCGTTTCAGGAGCTTTTGCCAACGCTTACGGACCATTCACTCGCACCAGAGGCTAAACGCGAAGCCGTCCTCGCTATGGTCAAAGGACTTGGTATGAAAGAAACCTCGCACTTTCTGAGAAACATTGGTGTGCGCGGCCTAGCGATCCTCGACAGGCATATCTTTAAGCACCTCGCACGTCTGAAAGTTATTCGGGCGATTCCAGTGAATGCCCCGACAAAAAAGAAATATCTGGAAATCGAGAAGAAGTGGAAACGCTACGCGGAACGGGTTGGTATTTCGATGGACGAACTGGACCTTCTTTTTTGGAGTATGGAGACAGGAGAAATTCGGAAATAACGATGCCGTTTTTGATCAGGGAAATCAATAAATCCGATTCGGAAGAGCTCGCAATTGTCACTCGCGGCTGTATGTCTGCGGTCTTAGAGTCTATTCCGGAATTTGATAATAGCGAGGAGCTGGCCCGTCAGATCCTACCAAATTTCACTTTTGAGCAAATGTCTGAAATGATTCGCAATGACTTCAAAAGCTCGAATCATCGTGTTAGCATTGCAATAGTCGATGATGTTCTCGCTGGTCAGTCACTGTATTCTATTAAAGAAGACGAACTTGGAAACCGGTACGGATTCTGTTTCTCACGTTATGTCGATCCGAAGTATCGAAGACGGGGAATCGCTTTCGCTCTACTGCAGGAGCAAATGGACTGGTTTTTAGATCACGACATTTCCCACATTATTGCCCATACACATGTATCCAACTCCCCGCTTCAGAATTTATTTTTGAAATTCGGTTTTCGCAAAGAGGGTCCTATCGAAGGCCCTTGGAAATATTATCTCTTGCTAAAGGACATCAGCGAGTGAAGGGAGCTATGCGGTCTGTGAAATTTGGACGATAATAGTCCTGACTTTCAAATTCCTGCGCCCAGCCATGTTCGAATCCGAATTGGTCTAACATGTCCAGCACTTTGTCATACTCGCGCTCGCGAATACGACGGTTCAGTAGCATCAGCGATTCGAATTTCTCAGCATTGTCGTCTGTGATTTTATTCGTGGGATAATACTGCGACATCACCGAGAGCGTGACGGTGTTCGAGAGCTCGTTTGAAATATATGAGAGTGTCTCTTCGCTTCCGGCAAGATCGTTTGGAAGGACGAGATGCCTAATGATGAGTCCGCGCTTTACTAAGCCATCGTCACCGGTTACAAGCTCGCTTCCCATTTGCCGGTACATCTCCTGAAGCGCCGCGCGAGAGTGCTTCACGTACTCCTTGACGCCTGAATAACGATAGCCTATTTCGTCTTCTGCATATTTCAGATCGGGAAGGTAGATATCGACTATTCCATCGAGCAACCGAAGTACTTCGACAGAGTCGTAGCAATTTGTATTGTATATGATCGGTACATGCAAGCCTTGCTTACAGGCTTCCAGAATCCCTTCGACCATTTGCGGTGCAAAGTGCGTCGGCGACACAAAACCTATGGCATGACACTTATGAATATCCTGTAGCTCGATCATCATTTCCGCAAGCCGCGCGACGGTCACATCATTTTTACGTTCTTCTTTCCAGCGCTGGCTGATCTCGTAGTTTTGGCAATAGGAGCATTTGAGATTGCAATTGCCAAAGAAGATATTGCCAACGCCATGCGTGCCGACCAACGCTGGCTCTTCACCAAAGTGCGGACAATACGAAGAGACGATCGGTAACCGGCCCGAATAACAGCGTGATATTTCTCCAGCCAGACGATCTACCTGACAATCGAGCGGGCAAATATCGCAGGAGCGCAGCATTGCGACGAGCGTTTCGGCGCGCCGGGCAAGCTCGCCGGATTCATACAGTTTTCGGTATGGAGGAATATACATGCGACAACCGTATAATCGCGTGGAAACACTAATGTTCCTTTCACTCGTTAGTCGGTACTCACTACTCCTTACTCCTGACCGATACTGCAATGGCATACTGGCTCCTGAAATCCGACGTAGAATCCTATTCCTTCGACGATCTGAAACGCGATAAGTCCACCGCCTGGACCGGCGTACGGAATTATACGGCCCGGAATTTCATGCGGGATCAGATGAAGCCTGGGGACATGGCGTTTTTCTATCACTCGAATATGGGTGGCAGCAGCACGGGTGGACGTCCGGGGATTGTCGGTATCTGCGAAATTGCCAGTACGTCCTTTCCGGACGAGACCGCGTTCGATCCCAAAGACAGCCACTTCGATCCCAAGGCGACGGACGAGAACCCGATCTGGTGCGCAGTGGAAGTCAAGTATGTCAAGCACTTAAAAGCGCCGATCTCGATCGACGAATTACGCACGATGAAGGGACTGGAGAAAATGGTGATCCTTCAAAAAGGATCGCGGCTTTCCATCACACCGGTGACGGAAAAAGAATGGAATGTTATAACCGGCGCTTAAGAAATCTCGACCGCCATTTTACTCATCTCCAATAATACATCGGTCATATCCTCTGGAAGCGGGACGGACCATTCAATCAGTTCACCGGTCGTCGGATGATGAAGCCGCAAAAGCCGGGCATGGAGTGCCTGACGCGGCATTTTTGAAAGCAGATTATCCGCCCATTGCTTAAAGTGTGGAACATCGTGTCGTACAACATTCAACGCACGTCCCCCATAGGTCACGTCCCCAAAAACTGGATGACCAATGTGTTGCAAATGCACACGGATCTGATGCGTGCGCCCCGTTTGCAAACGAAGTTCAACCAGTGAGAACCCTGGAAATTCTTCGATGACCGAATAATCGGTTATGGCGATCTTCCCGCCACCACCGTCTTTCTCTTTCAAATACAACGGAGGTTCATTGATCACGCCAAACTTCTTGCGGTCTCGTGGATGTCGGCCGATCAAATTCTCGATGCGTCCTGTCCGCTCTTTGAACGTCCCCCATACGATCGCATTATATATCCTGCGCGCCGTGTGATGAAAAAATTGCTTTGCGAGATTGCGGTGCGCTTCCTCGGTCTTTGCGACGACGAGAAGCCCGGATGTATCTTTATCTAAACGATGGACGATCCCCGGTCGCTCTGGCGCGCTGCCCGGATGGGCCGAACGAAATTCGCGGATGTGATGAAGCAGTGCATTGACGAGCGTACCCGTCGAATGTCCATGCGCCGGATGTACGATCATCCCTGCTGGCTTATTAATGACCAGCAGCACGTCATCCTCAAAAACAATATCGAGCGCAATATCTTCGGCTTCGGCGCGCATCGGCGCTGGCCGAGGAATAGTAATATGAAATAGATCGCCGGGATGAATTTTATAGGAAGGCTTATCCAGCACTCGCCCATTGACGATCACAGCTCCGGCTGCAATAGCGTCCTGCACTTTCGAGCGTGAACTTCGCGCTATTTGTCGCGCCAGATATTGATCGACCCGCTCCGGACGTTCGCCTAATGGGACTGTAAACTCGATGATGCGAACATTCGAGGATTCTTCGTCAGTCGATTGTTCGTCCGTTTCTTCGTCCGCAGAATATTGCTCAGGACTCATTGCCCCTGGTCTCGCTGGAGACCTCCGAGATGTGAGTATGGGAAGCTTCGATATGATGTGTTTCGACTTGATGCGTTTCTGCAGGCTGCGGCTTGTGGCGCATCAGGAGCAAGATCAAAAGCGACACCCCGATCGTGACCGACGAATCAGCCACATTGAAGACTGGAAACATATTGCGATGCCAGCCAAAGTCGATGAAATCAACGACGCGCCCATAAAACAGCGGTTGTTCGTGATAGATGACACCATAAAATACGCGGTCGATCAAATTGCCAACAGCGCCGCCGAGGATCAGGGCCAGCGCGATGCGCTCGCCGAAGCGGAGACGCTCAAGGTTCGCTTTCAAATACCACAGTATCGCGATCGAAGCAACAATGGAAAAAACGGCGAAGACCACTTTAAAGCCGGGAATATTAATGCCGAACGCAATTCCGGCATTTTCGATGTAGGTAATCCGAACGATGTCATCGATAAACTGGAAGGAGCTTCCATAGTGCATTCCTGAAAATGGAAAAAGACTCCACGGCGAACCCTTGACCAGTATCTTCGTGATCTGATCAAAAACGACGACAAGTACGGTAATCCAAAGAACGGCCATTTGGGCAGGGTTCGGGGTTTAGGGTATAGGATTTAGCGTTTGGATAATCTATACCCTAAACCCTATACCCAGATCACTATTCTGGATTGGGAACAGGCTCTTCGAACTCACGTTGCCCGGATTGGGCCGGGTGCCGGGTGTTCGTTTTATTTTTGCAATCGACGTGCTTCTGGGTGATCGGCACTGCATACAAACGTCCTTTTTCAATAAGACCGCCGCAGATCACACAAATGCCATACGTGCCACGGTCGATGCGTTCGAGCGCTTCGTCCAGCTTTTTGATATAATCACTGGTGCGCTGAGCGTGGAGAAACGTCTTCTCACGTTCGATGGCGTCGGTCCCCTGCTCTGCGGTGTGCAGAGAATAGGTCTGGTTATCGGCCTCGAACTCCCCGGAGGTATCCAAAATATTCTGGCTAAGAATATCGAATTCTTCACGCGCTTCGCGCTGCTGCTCCTGAATCAGCTTGCGGAATTGCTCGAGGTCTTTCGTGCCATAACGCTCTTTCGCCGTTGCGAGGATCTCGGCATCGTCAGCACGGAGCCGCATGGCAGGCGCGGACTTCGTGGCTGGCAGAACGATCCCGCCGCCAGGCGCAACTTCCTTAGTAGTAACTTTCGACTGAGGCATTCCTAAATTTTTTCCTTGACTCTTACCTTGATTTGTATTGCCGGACTTGACGGCACGAACGGCCGCTGCTCCAGCACCGGCAACGGCGCTGGCCGCAGCCGCGACTACACCAATGGCAATTTTCGAACCTGAACTGCGCTTCGGAGCGGAGTTTGAAGAATTTTTCGCAATAACCTTCTTTGCAGCCGCCTGCACAGCTTTCTTCGCAGCATTCGGCACCAATTTCTTCACAGGTGCTTTCCGCGCCGGAGCCTTTTTCTCTGGCTTTACCGCTCTTTTAACGGCCTGCACAGCTTTTTTTACTGGCTTCGCAGCGTTTTTCGCGATGGATTTCGCCTTCGCGAGCGGCTTCGCTGCCTTTTTAGCAGGCTTGGAGGGTTTGACGCGTTTTGCTGTCTTCGATTTCGCCATAGTATGTGGTGGAATACGGCTGAGATGCTGTGTTTACACTGTTTTAAACGCTATTTAAAAACAGATGAGTCAAAACACCAGCACCCCGGAAAGAATCCGAAAATTTGGCTCTATTACGGCCACTGATGCGCATTTACTGCATTCTTGTTAAGCGAATCGAAACCGTACGTTCCAAAATATCAACCGTAACAGAATCCCCGCTGACCTCCCCATCGGAAGCGATTGTTTCCGCAAGCGTTTCCTGCTGAATGAAGGATGAATGCCTTTGTACGGCCTGTAAAATTTCTGGTGACTGCGACGAGACCGTAATACCGATGCGATCGGTAACATCGAAGCCGGAGTCCTTGCGAAGGTTTTGCACGCGATTGACGAATTCCCGGGCGATGCCCTCGCTCTCGAGTTCGGGCGAGATGGCGGTGTCCAAAGCAACGGTCATGCCGCGTTCGCTGGAAACGAGCCAGCCTTCAACATCTTCCGCGATGACATCAATATCACCGCGTTCGAGTGTAACGCTCTCCCCTTCAACTTCGAGCGGCAAATTGCCAGCCGCTTGAAAGGAGCGAATTTCATCCTGCGAAAGTGTTTGGATACGCGCAGCGACGGCTTTCATCTTCTTGCCAAGCTTTGCACCAAGCGATTTGAAATTTGCTTTTGCTTTTAGCTTGATGACGTCACTGTCTCCGGCTTCTACATACTCGACATGCTTGACGTTGACCTCCTCGCGGATCACGTCCTCCACCTTCCGCAGCTCCTCGATCTCCTGCCGGCTTGCGGCGGGGATCAGAATGCGTGCCAGCGGTTGCCGCACACGGATCTTTGCACGCTCGCGCATTTGACGCACAAGCGATGAGGCGATCTGAGCAGCTTCCATACGACGTTCGAGCGCCTGATCGATCATCGATTCATCGACTGCGGGATAGCTATCCAGGTGGATCGAATCCAATGGTCCACCCAGCGCGCTGTAAAGCCAGTCCGAAAAGAATGGCGCGATCGGCGACATGAGCTTCGAGACCGTCAGTAAGCATTCGTACAATGTGTCATAGGCGGCTTGCTTGTCCGCACCCTGCTCGCCTTTCCAAAAGCGGCGGCGGTTGCGACGGATGTACCAGTTCGATAGCTGCTCCGAGATGAATTCCTGAATGGCGCGGGCAGGCCGCGTCACTTCATATCCGTCGAAGTCAGCACGGCATTCCTTGACGAGAGAGTTCAGCTTCGAAAGTATCCACCGGTCTATTTCCGGGCGGTCTGAGTGCCGAGTGGCTTCCTTACCACCAGCTCCGCGCTGATACTTATCAATATTCGCATAGAGCGCAAAGAAACCATACGTGTTCGTGAGTGTCCCGAACAGCTTACGCTCTAACTCCCCGAGATCATCCTCGTTAAATGAACGCGGCTTCCACGGCACCGATGCAGACAGCAAATACCAACGCGTAGCGTCCGCTCCATGATGCGACATGACAGCGAATGGATCGACGATATTGCCCTTTGACTTCGACATCTTCTGCGCGTGCTTATCGAGCAGCATGTCATTGACGATCACATTCTTATAGGGTGCTTCACCGAATAGGAATGTGTTGATCGCATGCAAAGTGTAAAACCAGCCTCGAGTCTGGTCAATACCCTCCGAGATGTAATCCGCCGGATAATTCGGCGGGCGCTCGCCGTCCTTGCCCATAAAGTGATGCTGCGCGAATGGCATAGAACCGGAATCGAACCACACGTCGATGACTTCTGGCGTGCGGTGCATAGTACCGTCACAATCATCGCATTTGAAGGTCACTTCATCAACATACGGCTTATGAAGATCGAATTCTTTTTCGCGACCTAACTCTTTTGCGGAGCCTACACACTTTTGCTTATTACAGGAGGCACAGACCCAGATCGGCAATGGAGTACCCCAGAATCGCTCACGGGAAATTCCCCAATCTTTTAGATCGACAAGCCAATTGCCAAACCTGCCATCACGAATTTCCGGCGGCTGCCAGTTGATCTTCTGGTTTTCGGAGACAAGCTTCGATTTATAGTCTGTTACCCGGATGTACCAGGAGTCCCGCGCGTAATAAAGCAGAGGCGTATTGCAACGCCAGCAAAATGGATAGGTATGCTCGATCGTCTCCTTCCTGTACAGGAGTCCGCGGCGTTTGAGATTTTCTGTGATCGCCGGATCGGCACTCTTTACAAATTGTCCTGCAAAATCGGTTACTGTTGCAACGAACGAGCCCGTCTTATCGACCGGATTGATAATCGGCAAGCCGTATTTCTGACTGATCTGAAAATCGTCCTCGCCAAATGCCGGCGCGGTGTGTACGATACCGGTGCCGTCTTCCGTCGTGACATACTCACCGAGAACAACATAGAACGCTTTGCCTTCTACCGGCATATAGGAAAACAATGGCTCGTACTCCTGATGCTCAAAGTCTTTTCCGATGTGTTCAGCAAGAATTTCAACGTCGCCATCGAGTTTACCCACCAGCGCCTTAGCAAGCACAAGCCGCTCCTGCTCCCGGTCTTTGCGGGTATTCAGAACGGTGACATACTCAACATCCGGATGCACTGCAAGAGCAACGTTGGAGATTAGCGTCCACGGTGTCGTCGTCCACGCAAGAAAGTACTCCTCTTCAGAAACATTCTTCCGTTTGAACTTCACGAAAACGCTCGGGTCCTTGGCGGTATTATACCCCAATGCAACTTCGTGCGATGATAGAGCCGTTTCGCAGCGCGGGCAATAGGGTTGGATCTTAAAACCCTTATAGATCAGTCCCGCATCGTGAAATTTCTTGATCGCCCACCAGACCGATTCGACATAGTCATTTGTGCAGGTGATATAGGGATCATCCATGTTGACCCAATATCCCATGCGCTCGGTCATTCCACGCCATCCGGCATCGCGCTCAATGTTGCTGTAGACCAGTTCGCGGCATTTATGATTGAACTCCGCTACGCCATATTTTTCGATGTCCTGTTTGTGCCGAAACCCTAACTCTTTTTCGATGGCGATCTCGACCGGCAGACCATGGGTATCCCAACCGGCTTTGCGCTCGACGCGGTAGCCGCACATCGTTTTGTAACGACAGATAACGTCCTTCAGCGCGCGGGAAAAAACATGGTGGATGCCGGGCGTTCCGTTGACCGTGGGAGGTCCTTCGTAAAAGGAAAATACGCGCTTGCCAAGCCGCTCGTCAACAGAGCGGCGAAAGATATTCTTTTCCTTCCATGAACGGAGCACGAGATGCTCGCGCTCGTCCGGAGATACACTTGTTCTAAGTTCTGGATACAAGATAATTATGAGTTAAGAATTAAGAGTTAAGAGTTGATTGAGAGTAAATTCTTAACTCTTAATTTTTAACTCTTAACTAATTAGCCGCTCGGCTTCGACCAATGCAATAAACGCCCGAACGGTCTCAGGCCGTACCTTCATTCGTTTTCGGCGTTCGGAGAAGAACGCGGGGATGCCGCTCAAAAATCCGGCGAGACAGGCTTTCAGCGTATTTGTACGAAGGGCACGTCTTAGCATCCACAGGCTCAGGCGTATGACATATTTCCACCACCCGCGTGGAAAGGGCAAAATCAAACCCGCAAACTGACCCACACTTTTGGCGTCCAACCCGACACGATGAGCCGTAGGGACATCGATCGTAGACGACCCATAGTGGCGAATAGCGACCGCCGGTGAGTACCAGCACTCCCACCCCGTCTCGAGCAATCGCCAGGCGATCGGGAATTCGTCCCAGCTATAAAAGAACGAATTGACGAAATACTCGCCGGGAGCGAACTGCGCATCCTGCATTGCTCTTCGACGAAAACAGACCGCACAACTTGCAAACTGCGCCGAGCGGAATTCCTTCCATCGAGCGGTTTCGGGCTTGGCCTGATACATCCAGAGATTCAGCGTTTCGGGGTCGCGAGCGTTAACGACTGTGTACCCTATTGCTCCCGCCTTTGGGTGCGATTCAAATGAACGGGCAACTTTGGTAAGATCGTCTTTGAACTGAAATGTGGCATCGTCATCAATGATAAACCACAGATCGCCGGTGGCTCGCTGAAGCAGTAGATTGCGTCCTTCGCACGAGCCGAGGTTATGATCGTTAAAAAGCACGGTAACCCTATGGTCTTTGGTCGCAAGCTGTTTTAAATATTCTATTGTTCCATCGGTCGAACCGTTGTCACCGATCAGCAACTCGAAATCGGGATAGTCCTGCATCAGTACGGAATCCACGCACTCCCGCAGGTATTGGACGCGGTTGCGGGTTATGACGACAACACTGATCTTCGGAGGCATCGAGCGTTTAGACGCTTACCAAAGTATTCTCGACTGGCATTCCGCCGGTTGACGCGATTGACGATTCTTTATCTCGTTCTAACGAAGAGACAAACACCGAAAAACTGGAGAGCAGCGACCGCATACGTGCGAGCGTGACGTCATACTCGGTTCGGAGCGAGAGTAAATCGCGCTCAAGGCGTTCATGCTCGGTTTTGGCGTCGTTCAGCTTGCGTGTTCGCTCAATGTCAGCCTCACGCAGTATTAGCTCCGCTTCCCGTTTGGCTTGCTCTTGCACGGTTACAGCCGTCTGTTGGGCTGCGCCCAGTGTCTTTTCGATCGTTTGCTCGATCGACGTGTAGTGCTCCAAACGTTCTTTGGTTTTTAAGAGAGTGTCTTCAAGCTCTTTCTTCTCGAGCGTCAGGGTTTCGACTTCCATCGAGACCTGATCTAAGAATGCCTGCACCGCTTCGGGATCGGCGCCACGCATCTTTTGCTCGAATTCTTTCTTCTTGATCTCCAGGGCTGTTAATCGGTCCATACAAGGTCAACACACATGCTATTATTCGAATTCGGTAAATTTTGGGCTCTCCAAGTAAAAAGCGAACAGATGAATTTGAACAAATTGATTGTGTGTTCTAATGGACGATAGAAAAATTTACGATACACGATTCATGACCGATCCAAGACTTGCTGATTTGATCCAGTCCTCCACGCAAAATGCCGATGTTGTCATTATGGGCATACCGACCGATGAGGGTATTGCCCGCAATGGCGGGCGTACCGGAGCAGCGTTGGCCCCGGCTGCGATCCGGCACTGGCTCGGGAAGTTCACACCTTATGCCGGACCGCAGTTCCAGAAGCATTTGAATGAGATTCAGATCGCTGATGCGGGCGATGTGGCCGGCGGCAATCTCGAAGCGATGCATGAAGAAGCAACCCAGCGCATTGCGGAGTTTATTCGCGCTGGCAAAACCGTCATCGCGCTCGGTGGCGGACACGACATTACCTACGCAACGGCAAAAGGCTTTTGGAACGGTATCGACAATGCGGAATTTGGACTTGTCAATATCGACGCTCATCTCGACGTGCGCGAAAAAAAGAACGGGCAGCATCATTCGGGCAGCAGCTTCCGGTTGCTATTGGAAGAAGGCATCGTCGGAAGCCGCCGATTTGCAGAGATAGGGATGCAGTCGTTCGTTGCCGCCCACGAACATTTCGATTGGCTGCTGGAACAGGGGTGCAGGGTGCTCACCTTCGAAGATGCAACAAACGCTCATTTACCGAATGCCTACGAGGAGTGCGAGTTCGCGATCACCCATGGCGATCCGGACGTACCGGTATATTTATCATTTGACATGGACTGCGTCCGCGCCAGCGACGCTCCCGGTGTCAGCGCTCCAGCTCCCATCGGATTCCTGGCTGAAGAGGCATACGAATTAGCTGTCGCGGCGGGACTATCCAAACAAGTTCGGATGCTCGACATCGTGGAAGTTAGCCCACCACATGACATCGATGGCCGAACGTCACGACTTGCAGCACGTATGATCGCGGGGTTTCTTATAGGATTAGCAAACCGTCACACTCACCACTAAACCTGACACAGTATTTCCGTGTTACGAGCCCGCCATGAAAAAAGAAGAGATCTCAACGAACGGACATTCGAAGAACGGCACTAATGGGGCTGCGCCAAAGACGGGCACAACGCTCGTTAAGCGCGCCTTTCCACAAATGCTCAAAGGCGGCGTCATTATGGACGTCATCAACGCCGAGCAGGCGAAGATCGCTGAAGACGCCGGTGCAGTCGCTGTCATGGCGCTCGAACGTGTTCCAGCGGACATCCGCGCACATGGCGGCGTAGCCCGCATGTCCGATCCCGAGCTGATTTTACAGATCATCGATGCAGTCTCTATCCCCGTGATGGCGAAGGCGCGTATCGGTCATTTCGTTGAGGCGCAAATTCTTCAGGCGCTTGGCGTCGATTGTATCGACGAGAGCGAAGTGCTCACGATGGCCGACGATGAAAATCACATCGATAAGCACAAATTCGATATTCCATTTGTCTGTGGTGCGCGGAATCTTGGCGAGGCACTCCGCCGCATTGCCGAAGGCGCGGCCATGATCCGCACAAAAGGTGAAGCCGGGACAGGCGATGTTGTGGAAGCAGTGCGGCACGCACGTTCGATCTTAGGGGAAATTCGTAAGCTCACAGCACTCTCAAAGGATGAGCGTTACAGCTACGCAAAAAATCTTGGTGCACCACTCGATCTGGTCAATGAAGTTGCCGACAGCGGCAAATTGCCAGTCGTGAATTTCGCCGCTGGTGGTCTTGCGACGCCGGCCGATGCAGCATTACTTATGCAACTTGGTGTCGATGGCGTGTTTGTCGGCTCCGGCATCTTCAAGTCCGGCGACCCAGCCAAACGCGCGTCGGCGATCGTCAAGGCAACGACGTATTACAACGATCCGTCAGTGCTTGCAGAGGTAAGTCGCGGACTCGGCGAACCGATGGTCGGACGCACGGTAATGTCGCTTGCAGAAACAGAGCTACTTGCCGGTCGTGGCATTTGAATTCAAGGATGAAGGCGGAGGGATGAAGGATGAAGGTATAAGTCATACTTCTTCTCCTCCCTCAAATACCCTTCATCCTTCATCCTTAATCCCTCATCCTTCCCGCGTCGTCGGTGTTCTCGGTCTCCAAGGTGATTTCCGAGAGCACATTCAAAAATTAGAATCGCTTGGCGCGGAAGCGCGGGATGTTCGTCGCGTAAGCGATTTGGAAGGTCTCGATGCTCTTATTCTTCCAGGCGGTGAATCGACCGCCGTCGCAACAATTGAGCACTCGAATGCTGCGCATGGCATTTTCGATAAGATTCGAACACTCGGCGAACAGGGTCTTCCTATCTGGGGCACGTGCATGGGCTCTATTTTACTTGCCAAGGATATCGAAGGCTCCCGGCAGGGCAGAATTGGCTTAATGGATATATCCGTCAAACGCAACGCGTTCGGCCCTCAACGCTTTAGCTCAGAAGTGCCTCTGAATATTTCCGCCTTAGGTGAAGCGTCTTTTCCTGGTGTCTTTATTCGCGCGCCTCTTATTGTTCGCACCGGCGAGAACGTCCAGCAACTTGGTGTTATCGAATCCGGCTGTGTCATGGCGCGCGAAAAGAATTTTCTTGCAACCGTCTTCCATCCTGAAGTTGTGGATGATGACCGAGTCCATCAGTACTTTCTTTCAATGATCGATTAAGCAGTTCTGGTGCCTTCGGGAATTGTGCGGAGCAACAGAGTAGCTATTAACGCCACCGCGCCGCCAAACAAGAAGGGTGCGGCCGGTCCAAGCGATTGCCACAAGAGACCTGCCATAAGACTCGCCGGAAGCGCCATGATGCCAACCGCCGCGTTATAAATGCCAAAGGCCGCACCGCGTTCTTCGGGCAGCACCAGATCGGCGACGAAAGCCTTCTCGACGCCCTCTGTAAGCCCGTAATAGACACCATAGACAATAAACAGCACCCAAATCTGCCAGGCTTCCGTCGCAAACGCAAATGCGAAATAGATCACGGCGTATGCGATCCACCCCGCACGGATCAATGTACGCCGGGAAAGTCTGTCCGACAATATTCCGGCGGGATAAGCGGAGAGCGCTGTCACAACATTGAAGAGCGCGAGGATCAAAAAAATACCTGCCATTGAAATTCCGACCGATTGCGCGCGCAATAGCAAAAAAGCATCGCTCGAAAGCCCCAGAGAAAAAAGAAGCACAACGATCAGCAAGCGGCGAAATCGGGGGTCGCGGCCAACGTGGAGCAATTTACTGATCGGAGGGGGCACTCGTTGCTCGCGGCGAGCTTCGCGAATGACAATGAATACAATTCCGGCGGCAAGCATGCCCGGTATTGTCGCAACAATCACGAGTGTCTTCCAATGCTCGACGGAAATTACCGACATTGTAATTCCGCTCCAGGAGTATAAGAGCCACGCGCCAATCAGCGCGCCGATAACCGCTCCGGCAGGATCGAGTGCACGATTGTACCCAAAGGCACGCCCACGGATTTCGACAGGGACGGAATCCGCAATGAGCGCATCGCGTGGTGACGTTCGAATTCCCTTGCCAACTCGGTCTAAAACCTTGACGGCAAACGGAAGCACCCACGTCGACGCAAAGAGCAGCAACGGACGAGAGATCGCGCTGATGCCATACCCTGCTCCGGTAATCGCTTTGCGGCTCCCCCACCGATCGCTGAACCATCCGGAAAAGACCTGCAGCAGCGAAGCCACCGTTGCGGCGATCCCTTCGATAAGACCGATCAGGCCTTTGGAGACACCCAGCGTCCCGGCAAGGAACAGCGGCAAGCCGCGCGTAATGATCTCGCTGGAGACATCATTGAGCATGCTCGTGATGCCGAGCCAGATGACGTTTGGTGGGAGCTTCTCGCGGGGGATTTTGCCTGGTGTAATTGCCATGAAGTAGTTCCTAACGAAAAAAGCCGGGGCGCAATGCCCCGGCTCTTATGCTGAACTTTAAGGATATCTCTGTTAATGTTGTTTATTCGTGCGAATGACCAGGATCTTGTTCGGTCCTAAATCCGGACGAACGCCAACGGACACGATTTCATAGATACCACCTGGTTCTGCAATAAAATGCACGGAAGTGCCTGGTAGAGGTGGCTTAACGCCAATAACATCGGAAATCGTGATGTTGTTGTCCGCAGCAGAAAGATAGAATGTATTTTGAGTAGCTCCCGATGACTGCCCCGTTACATAAGGACCAGCATCAAAGGAGGTACTACCGGCATCAACGTGGAATGTAGTTTTTGTAGTAGGTCCACCAACCGGATACGCAATGGCTCCAACGAAGACAAAAGCAATGGAGTCGCTGGGCACAGAAGCGGGAAGACCAACGATATTCGGTGTGGACGGATTGCGTTGTAAGGTGGAATCGCTGTTGGTAATAATAATGGAAATCGACGTATCGGCACGCATCTGTGTCTGATCAATTCCCTGTTTGTTAATAGCGCTAAGATCGAACAGAGGGTGTTTCTTACCGTCAACAAATGTTGCTCCGCTGACACCAATGGGGTTATTAGGAATAAGCGTGCTCTTATATTGCACATCCCAGACCACGCCGTCCGGCTCCAGCTGAGCGGAGGCCCCGGCGGGACTCAGAGCTTCAACCGGCCATAATGTAAATCCATTGAGATATGGAATCGCCTCTCCGTTTACCGTAATTCCAATCTGTGATTGGTCCCCGGCGTATTTCCCATTTGGCAGCGGGTAAAGACCATTGATCACAATGTAGCGGAATGCGGAATCGATCGGGTTGGTCTGGTCTGCTCCAACGTTATCATCTGGAAATACTCGCAGACGAATGTTGTCCAGTTTCGCTTTTGCGGAATCATCCGTAGTACGCTTGGCCAACTCTTCGGGAATTCGAGAAGTATCCCCGCCATATACAATCGTAAAATAATTGCCGGCAGTAAACGTTTGATAAGTCAGGCGCTGAAGAATTTCATTCGAGGAAACCGGGGTCAGGTAAAACGTAAAGCTCACGTCCTGGCCTGTGGGCAGCGACTCGTAATTTGAAACTTGATTAAAGTCTATTCCTTGCTGGTTCGACCCAATTACTGGCGTGCCCCAAATCGGATCGTTTACCCTGAGCACGACCTTGCCGGAATTTGGCTGCATGTTGATGAGACGAACGAATGTCTTGTCATTCGAGGTCGGACCACCATCATCGAGCACCTGGGAGGTAAACTCCAGACTTCCCGGGGTTTTGTTTGTAATCAACAACGTATTGCTCTTGCCAGGAAATAAGGTAATATCACCTCTTAAATCAAAACTCTCCGGCTGATTTGGAACCGTGAGTTTATAATGATACTTCGTTCCGCCAGCGGCCGCCTCAATACCATTGGTATAGACTGCACCTCCACCATAACTCAGGTTGTGAATATTCGCATATTTCGGATCGAGCGGCCCTTTGTCTCCATTTTCGGTAAACTCGCCATCTTTCCACCAGTAGACATCAAAGTTGCCAGCCGGGCGCTGCGCGAAATTCATCACGCGAATGCTGCCAAAAAGCTGGGGTTGGGGAGTAACGATTGGGGCCTGGCAACCGCCAAGGATCATTAGCGTGAACGCGGAAAAAGCCGCAAGCCAGTGAGATAGGAAACGGGAAGAATTACGGTGCATTTCGGTCGTCATGAAAGCTATAAAATTGGGCACTGCGATGTACGTTTCGCGCAATGCAAGGACACCTGAACCCAGAAAAAGTCGCGTGGGTTGCTCAGATGGCCGATTAGGGTTACAAATATACGTTTTCTACGCGCTGATTTACGAGAAATTGCAAAGTTTGGCTGCTCCAAGCGCCGCCTCATCTTCTGATGGCGCAAGATGAACGGGCTGTCCACATTTTTGCTCTGCGATCATTCTCAGCGCTGGATTTTTGCGCATCCCGCTCCCAGCCCCAATAATGCGTTTTGGATTTTCGGACTCTCGCTGCCTGTACGGCCCCCAAATTTCAGCAACCATCCCCTGCAAAATCGCGCGAATCATTTCGGAGGCATGGAAATTCTCCCTCGTTAACCCGAGGAGGCTCCCACCGACATGCACCGTTCGGACCTTGCTGCCGCCAAAGGCTGGATCGAATGTAAGACTGCTCTTTCCTGTGTCATCGTCTTCTAATGCAACCGCATTCATTCGTTCAAAGATAGCATCCAGCGATAGCTCCTGCCCTCCAAGCGTCCGAAGCACATCTCGGTAGAACTCGGCGAGAATTCGATATGCTTCCCCGCCGGCTTCGGTCGGTGATGTCGCAAGATAGCGCCCTTGCGTTAAATAGCGAACATCTACTCCGCTACTTTTAACAGGTTGACTCGTTTCCCACATGCTCTGCGAGCCAGTGCCAAAATTTAGCAACACGTCACCGGTTTTACAACCGCTTCCAATGTATGTGGCCTGTGTATCTCCGCAACCGGCACACACCACTGCATTGCTTGAGATACCGAGCGACTTCGCAATCGTTGGATCTATGGGACCAATGGATGCTCCCGGTTGATACACGATTGGAAGCATTTCATTGGAAATTCCTGCCTGTTGCAAAATGGCCTCTCGCCAGTGCTTGTCGATAGGATCATACATCCCCCATGCAGCGGCGCTACCGATGTCTGTGACGGGTTGACCAGCAACGATTGAAGCAAACCAGTCATAGATGCCAAGCGCATATCCGTGCAATGGCAGCAGTTTATTCGCTTTCCACCATGCCACAGTCGCGACAAGGTAGCCGGGATGAATACCTGCGCCCGTGGGGTCATTCCCAAGCACCGCACGTAATGATTCTAATGCAGCATTTTCCCGACGATCCTGCCAGGTAGCGAAATTCGTTACTGGATTTAGCTCACGGTCGGTAACGAGACCACCATGCATTTGTCCGGTGAATGCAATTCCCGTAATGTCGTGACCACTGGCAAGCTGCCGAATGAGTTCGAATGTTGCATCTCGGACAGCGATTGGATCATGCTCGTAGTACGAAGGGTCCGTAGCAATTCGCCCAGGCATTGCAACGCGGCGGGCATCAAGGACTTCGTTTCCGTCCCAAACGACCGCTTTGATCGCAGTCGAGCCAACGTCAACGCCAATGACCAGACTCATATTGGTCGTTCAAGAAAATCTACTTCCGAGACGTCATTACTTTGCACGAGGAACGTCTTGATCTCGAAAGGAGTAAAAGAACCATTCCACTTCATGTTTAAACAAGGGATACGAAGTGATGCACTGCTCATTTCCCCTGCTTGCTCGACCGCACGAATAATAATCCCATTGCTGTCTTCTGCACGCTTGATCGCACCGATGTGGACAGATCGACTTTCCAATTCGATTCCGGAGAATGTCGCGGAAAGATCGCCTGAATGTTGCGACTCATGTTGTGCTACAAGCGGCATGTCGAATCGCGCAAGCGCAGTGCGATCCCATGATCCATCGTGCGGAATTAGCATCATGCGAAATTCTTGCTCGCCTTGGTCTTGATAGCGTAGGCGTTCGCCAGGATGCACTTCATGCGGCGGAACGTGATGCGCATACAGCGGACTGCGAGCAGCGATAACGTAGATATACTCCTCATCGACTGAATAACTATACTTTGAATCGGTCACAATAGCAAATCCACGCGAGCCATCCTTCTCGGTCACGTTAATCCAGGATTGTCCCGGCCATTCTTGATCGCCGATGAGTCGCTTGATCGATGCGTATGGAATTTCATACGTTGCGACTGGAGATTTGCAACCGTGTCGAAATCTCATCTTGAGAATACGGTGCTGTTCGCGCCAATCGAGGAAGACTCGCAATTCGACGACCTTGCTATTTGGCTCGACAAAATACTCTTCTTCCAATCTCGATTCAGAATCACTCGACTTCACCCGCCATGCTTTGCGAAGCGGACCAGTTTCGATCAATTCCACGGCATCGACACTAAACGGCTTCTCGTAATCTGTGAACGATATCGCTCCATGTCCCCACGTATCCGAATCGTCGCGAACGATGACAGCTAGAGTGTGACCGGTGGTAAATGCTTCGTTGCCATCCGTTGCGAGATTAGACCCGGCGGATCGTTCAATTCCAAATGTTGACCAGCCAAAGGAAGGAACACGAACTTTTGCGACGAAGCGAGCGCGATCATTACCAATTTTTCCAGAGGGCCAGATTCGCTGTGTCTCAATTCGCTCTCCATCCGGACCAACAAGCACAACCGCTGACTCCTGATACTCTTTACCAAGTTCAAATGGCTGCCAGACTTCAAACTCGATCAGCTCTTCGCGTTCCTGCGTACAGAGATTGAATACGATTAAATTATCAACATGATGCGACGTGTCAATTCGCGCCGTAATCCTTTGCAGTGCTGTTCGAGTGATGCGCTCACCGATGGCGATTGCCTCGCGGAACATTGTGATCGCATCATCACAGGCTTCCGGAATTGCGACACCACCGAGAATATCGTGAAATTGATTGAAGCAGACATTCTTCCAAGCACGTGTAAGATCTTCGTTGCGTTCGAGTTTTATGTCGCTTAGCATTGCAAGAACTTCAGCGCGTTCCGCCTGTAATAACGTGCGTTCTGCCCGTCGGTGAAGTTGTTTGATCTCGCTGTGCGCGCTGTAGCAGCCGACCGCATGCGGCTGCATCTCGCCACGAATCACGGGAATCGACGTTCGATCGACAGTGGCAAAGAATCGCTCCGGCTCACTTAAATCAAGATTGCCTCCCTCCTTTTTCAACAGCGAGATATCTTTCAGTTCAGCAATCGTCGGCCCACCGCCATGATCGCCGACGCCGAAGAAGATCATCCAATCCTGCTTTGGAGAATAGAGCGGATAGTCAGGAAGCTGTCCGATCTTTTCGCGGGTGGGTAGCATGTGATTGGAATAGTGCATCGGCAACCGATAGGCCGTTACGCGGTCACCACTCGGTGCTTCCCATTCGAAGAGCGCCGCTTCTAACTCTTTCTCCTCTTGTCCCGGCCGCATGAAGATATAAGACGTCAGTCCTGCTTTGCGTAAAAGTTGTGGAAGATTTGCATTGTGGCCGAAGCTATCTATATTATACCCGACCGAGGCAATATTTCCAAAGCGACTCAGAAAATAGCGTTGACCGAGCAGTGCCTGCCGAATAAAGCTTTCGCCGCTTGGTAGATTGCAGTCCGGTTCGACCCACCAGCCACCAACGATCGACCAACGTCCCTTTCGAACGGCATCCTGAATTTGCTGGAACAGAGTTGGATCGGTCTGTTCGACAAACTCATAATGCGCTGCGCTCGAACAGGTGAAAATAAAGTCTGGGAATTCGCGGATACGATCCAGTGCAGACCGGCAGGTCGCTCGGAATGCGGCAAAGCCTTCGTCCATCCGCCACATCCACGCAGGATCGAGATGGGCATTGCCGATCAAGTGAATTTGTGGACTCTTCACTGTCAATGACGACGCGCGCTCATCGCCAGGGCAGGACCTTTGAACGTGCCCCACTTGACCAGAGGCCGGTAATGGCGTTCAACTCGCTCGACAGAAATACCGGTGCCACGTCCGCCACGCACTTCGATACTGCATGCTGCCGTCGCATTGCCCATTGCTGTACATTCATAAGGTGGATGATTGCGCAGCAGCGCAGCGATATATCCGGCATTGAATGCATCCCCTGCGCCGGTCGGGTCGATCACAGTCACTACGCGTGGCACGGGCACGTCGAAGATCGCGGTTGATTTGCCTGCGTCCCGAAGACCAACGACGGTATGATCGGCACCACGCCGAAAGACAACCTCCCGATACCCAAGATTCACATAATGATCTACAGCCGCTGCTGGCTCGCGCGAACCGAATAGATGCTCGTCATCATGATTGGTCACAAAGAGAACATTGATGTAGGAAGCTATTTCTGGTAACAAGTCACGAAGCGTATCCAGATTTTCCCAGAGCCGCGTACGAATGTTCAGATCGAAACAGACTTTAACGCCACTCGAATGCGCTTCGCGTATGAGCGAGATCATGCGTTCGCGCTCCTTCATCACCGCCAAAGGGATAGAGGAAAAAAGCAACGCTTTGGCGCTACGAACATAGTCCACCAACTCGTGGAGTGGCTGTGCAACGAACGCGAATGTGGCAGCCGAATCCGCACGCAAAAAATGGAATTGATGGTCCTCGATGTCGTCCGGATGAATAAAATACATCCCGTTCGCTTTGTGCCCCACGACCGGACAATGCGAAATATCGATCTGCTCTGAATTTAGAACGTCAGTGAGTCCTTCGGTGAACGGATCGTCGCCCAGCGCGGAAAGTAAGCCGGTAGTGAGGCCAAGTCTTCCGGCTGCCGAGAGCGAGTTCAAAATATCGCCGGAATAGCCCAATTGGTACAGTCCGTCACCGACTGCACTCATTTCCACAAGGCATTCGCCAATGCCAATGATGTCCATTGTCGTAGTCATAATTCAAAATTACGGAAGAATCGGACGTGTCGTGCGAATTCTAATTCGTCCATCCTGTTGTAACATTACCAAGTGAGGCCAAGTTACTTGGCTGGCGCTAATTGTTTCTTGATCCGATCATGTGCCAATTCTTTTATCGTTTCTTTTTTGTTGCTGCATTTGCGGTCGCCAGCAGTCTTTCAGTACACGCACAGTCCGTTTCGATCGATGGATCCGTCCTCGAAGATGGCTCGAAAATTCCGATCCCGGGCGCATCGCTGGCACTCATTGGAACGGGCCGTGGTGCAAAGGCAAACCGCGACGGCAATTTCCATCTTGTCCTTGTACGAGGACAACATTACCGTGTTCGCGTTACCGCCATAGGTTACCAGCCGGACACAATGAACGTTGCATTGGATCGCGATTCGTCTTGTATAATTGCGCTCCGCATCGCAGCAATCCAGGGGCAGATTATTACGGTCTCGGCAGATGCAAGTCGGAAAGAAGCCGAGCGCATTATGCATAAGGTCATCGATTCGAAGGATGCATGGCAAAAGGAAATTCGGAATTACAAATTTCAAGTCTATTCGCGGTACAACGTTCGCCTGACGAAAGACACTGCCCGTAGCAAGGTTGTCGCAATTATGGAATCCACGGCAGATGGATTCTGGCGACATGATAGCACTCAATCGAATGGCTATGCCTATGCCGAACTCATTACGGCTCGAA
>JADMIO011406755.1_pt1 | contig 62150 bp, 44 predicted proteins | sample 8958161 | NCBI WGS metagenome assembly JADMIO01 (sample SAMN16585339, study PRJNA669376) | soil metagenome | isolation source: Crop rotation soil | place: USA: Cullars Rotation, Alabama | collected 2011 | reverse complement strand
GCCGCGACTTCAAGTCACGTGAATTCCAAGCTTCGGATCCCACTGTGCTGGAAAGAGCTCGAGCGACCCCACAATCGACCACAAGGCCGCACAAGATAGGGGGTAAATGTCGCCAGAGAAACGCGATACTCGGCGCCGTTTCGAGCAGTGGGCGCGGAATCCGGCCTGCGAGGCCAACACGCTCTCCGCCGTCCACGGAATTCCAATGGCCGAGGTGGCCAAGCGCGAAGGCCTAACGCCCACGATGGGGCAGTCCCCCTTCGCCATCGCGCGCGGCCAGACTTTCGAGCGCGGACTTTTCCGCGAACAGGGTAAGAATCTTCGAGAGGCGCTCGAAAAAGCCGGGGTAATCCCTGAGGGCTCGACCGGCTTCGTCGACCTCCGCATGCGCAACATTGGCGGCCGAATGCGCGACCTCGATGCCGCTCGGTCCACGACGACTGACCTACTGAAGAAGATCGCTCTCGGCGCACCGTCCGATCAGCCATCGATCATCGCGTCGCCGACGCTGCTGATTCCCGCCGGCGTCATGCTGCCGGAGGCACTCCTGGTCATCGACGTGGCCGCTGTCACCTACAGCCCAGCCGGCGCACTGATCACCGTCGGTGAGATCAAGACCTACCCCGACCGCGGTGGCCATACCGACCCAGCCGAGCTCGCGACCGCACGCGCACAGGCAGGCGTCTACGTCCACGCACTCCGTATGGTGCTCGCGCAGCTCGGGCTGCAGGATCGGATCAAGGTCTCTGATAAAGGGTTCCTAGTCCTTAGCCGCCCCGGCTTCAATCAGCCATCGGTTCGCGCAGGTGAAGACCTCAAGTACCAGGCGTGGCGGGCCGAGCGTGGGTTTCAGCAACTCGAAGCGGCCGCGCACAAGCTTGCCCCGCTCGTCGGCGAAGACCGCGTGGACCCAGGGCGCCTCGAGGCGGTGCGCCGCTCCAGCACGGCCTACACCGAGACGTGCGTGTCCTTCTGCGACCTCGCCCCGCTCTGCTTTGACAACGCACTCGCGCACAGCGACCCTATCGTGTTAGGCGAGGACGTCGCACGCTTCCTCGGGACTACCGACCTGGGGCGCGCCATGGATCTCATGGACGGAGCGCGGCCGGCATCTCCGGCCGAGGAGGACCTGAAGCGAAGGTTGGTCGCTACGCACTGAGCGTTAGGGAGTCGTTATGCAGGTCGATGAGGCACTACGCCGGCTGCGCGCCTGGCACGCAGGAAAACCGCTACCTCTCTACGAGACGCTGCATTTCCCGGTCGTCGCGCCCGATGATGCGCTCATCCTCGCATTCGTTAGGATGGGTGGCGAGTCGGCTCCATGGGGTGCTGTTGTCGGTCATCCCGGTGAGAAGCCCACAGTCTTCTGCGTGCCGGAAGCGCGCAATCGCGATCTCGTCGCTAGCATGGTCGCCGAGCTCGCCCCGATTCTGCTGCAGCACTTCCGCCATCCGGAGTTCAGCAAGGATCAGGTGGCCGGACCTGACGACGGGCGCCCGCTGCGACAACTGTGGCTCCCGAATCCGAGCCACACCGACATGCTGCACGCGATCGCCTACTCGTACACGTTCACGAAGTGGGGCTCGCCAGAGCGCGCCCATCGACTGAATGCAATCGGCCGGCTCGCTGGGTGGCTGTTCCGCGAGGCACAGCGGTCGGGACAGGTGACGGTGATGGCGGCGACAGAGGCGTTGCAGTCCGCGTACACGTTCCCCGCCGACCCGGTTCGTCAGTCCCACCTCGGCTACCTGCTCGCGTGGCTCGAGACACGTGGTGGCCGCGACCGTCGCCTTCGAGCGGCGCAGGAGGCAGAACGTCACTCTATCTCGACGAGCCTCGATCCGCTACTCGAGCGCGATGGGCTCGACGACCTCGTCGAGCGATGGGGTGAGGCGTCGAAGGCGGGCGATGAGAAGAAGGCGAAGCGCGAAGCTGGCGCGATCGAGCGAACGCTTCGCGACGAGCTGCTCCGCCGCTTTCAGCTCGTGGAGGCAGCGCTCGACGTCATCACGAGCGACAAGCGCCGAGTGAATCGTGGCGTCGACAAATTGACGCAGGAGTCGCTACGCGAGCACTGGTATCAATATCTCCGCCTCGAGCTTCGGCTCGAGGACGAGCATGACGGACCCGTGTTCGTTCCGTCTCCGGAAACGGACCGCTCACCCGCAGGCGCAGCGGCACGCTATTACGTGTACTCTGCGTCCGATGAGTTCCGCCTCTCCGCGCTCATCCACGACGATAGCGAATTGCAGGAAGAAGTCATCGCAGCAGGCGATGGCCTGCGTGGCAAGATCGTAGGGGTGCGGGACGAGGGCGAAGGCAAGAAGACACGGCCGGTCTGGACGATCGAAGCTGCTGAGGAGGCGCCGCTTCGCATCCGTGAAGGCACCGACCTATGCGTTGCGGGGCTTCCCTCACGGCAAGTGTGCGTTCGCACCATCGATCGCAAGTCAGCCGGCGTGCTCCGCGTCGAAGTTGATGTGACCGCGCTGCTCACCACGCCGCGAAACAACGACGGCTCGGTCATCCCGGCCGCCGACCCGCGCCATCGCGGACGTGAAGTCGTGCTGCTCCCCACGAGCAAAGACCGTATCTCCCGCCTCAAGATCAAGCACGTCTGGGACGCCACTCGGCCGGGATCGTGGCTCACCCACGCGAGCCCGAGCGGGGCTCGTGCCGTGCTGCCCCAAGATGTTCGGGACGATCGCGAGCCACTCACCCGCGCTGAGTAACCGCCTTGCCTAACGCTAACGGCGACCGGCGAGCCGCGATCGACGCAGAAGCATCTCGCGTCGAGAAACAACTGCAGGAGTACATTGACGACCAGGGTCGTCTTGCGGTCGTTCAGGCGCCACCGGGTTCGGGAAAGACGTGGCTGCTCCTCAAGCTCGTGAACGCGGCGCACGCTCGGCGTTTACGCATCGCGATCGCGACGCAAACGAACACTCAGGCTGACGACATCTGTAAGCGACTCGCCGAAGGCTATCGGCACATTCCCGCAATTCGGTTCGCGGGAGCCAAGGCCAGCGAGGTCTTTCTTGGCGACACGATCACCTGGGAGACAGACTCCGGGGATCTTCCAGTAGGTCCATGCGTTGTCATCGGCACGGCAGCGAAATGGGGGCTGGTGAAGATCGACCGCCCGTTCGATGTCCTCTTCATTGAAGAGGCCTGGCAGCTCTCGTGGGCGGACTTCATGCTGCTCGGGAAAGTGGCCGAGCGGTTCGTGCTGATCGGTGATCCTGGACAGATCCCGCCGGTGGTGCCGATCGATGTATCGCGGTGGGAGACATCGCCCCGACCACCTCACCGCGCAGCGCCACAAGTTATTCTCGAGGACGCACGGCTTCATCCAGAGCGGTGGTCGCTGCCGGCGAGTCGCCGTTTGCCGAGGGACACCGTCGATCTGGTGCGCGCGTTCTATGACTTCGAGTTCGATGCGTACGCAGCCCCGGGAGAACGCAGCGTGCTCGCAGAAGGTGGCGGACGCTCACCGAGCGACCGTACGATCGATCTGCTCTCACAAGGATCGGCCGCAATCCTAACGGTGCCCACACCCGATGGCGGGCCACCGCTCGAGCAGGACAGGGAGGTCGCGCAGGCGGTCGCCGACGTCGTGATGCGCCTGCTGCATCGCGGCGCGAAGGCGAGGATCGACGGCAAGGTTCGCCCGCTACGACCGGAGGACATCGGGCTCGCTGCGACGCATCGCGTGATGAACACTGAGATCGAGCTCTCGCTCCCGCGCGACCTGCGGGGGCACGTCATCGTTGACACTCCCGAGCGGTGGCAGGGGCTCGAGCGGCCCGTCATGATCGTCGCGCATCCACTGTCTGGCGTGCTGCGGCCATCCGCGTTCGACCTCGAGACTGGTCGATTGTGTGTCATGGCGTCGCGCCACATGGCTGGACTCGTCGTGGTTGGGCGCGACCATATCGGCGAGACGCTCGAGAACCACATTCCGTCAGCGGAGCAGGCGGTCGGCCGACCCGATGTCACCGGACGTGGGTTGTTCGACAACGTGAAGTTCTGGTCGACTCTCCGAGATCAAGGACGAATCGTGCCGGGGTAGGCTCCGAACACAATCGTCGCTGTAGTCCTTACCGACGCTCACTCATCACAGCCAGAACTAATGCCGCTTCTGGACAGTGGATCGGCGCTCTTTGCGGGCAGCGCGAGCGAGTTCGCGCGAATGGCGCCGGCCAGCAGCCTAACGAGCCACGTAACCAGCCGGTTCACTCGGCTCTACGGTCGGCCGCCGGAATCCGAGATCAAGGCGTGGAAGAATAGCCTCACGGCGTTGGCCCGTGTTCTCGACGACTCTGGCGTCGACGCGTCTGGTGTGGGCGTCGAGCTCCGTCTGCCGTCGAGCAACCGTCGGATTGACGTGTCGCTTGTCGCTCGAGACGAATCGGGCCAACCCACCGTGCAGCTCATCGAGCTCAAGCAGTGGGAGTCGGCGAAGCCGAGTATGTCGCCCGACAACGTCGTGCTCGGGGATCAGGAGAAGTTGCACCCATCGGTTCAGGTCGCGGCGTATGCCGAATACCTGCGCATGTCGCACTCCGCGTTCACCGAGCACGGCTTCCAGCTCAGCGCCTGTGCGTACCTGCACAACATGTCGGAGCTCGTATCGCGGCCGCTCAAGTCCAAGGCGTACCGCGAGGCAGTCTCTTTGGCTCCGCTTTTCGCGAAAGGAGACGAGGAGAAGCTCGCGGACCTTCTGTCCCGGAACCTCGGCAACGGCGACGGGATGGAGCTGCTGCCGAAACTCGTGTCGGGTCGCCACAGCCCTTCAAAGAAGCTGATCGAGGGAATCGCGAAGGCGATCAAGGGCTCACCGATCTGGACGCTCATCGATGAGCAGAGGGTCGCCTACAACCTCGTACGTGGACATGTGCAGCGTGCGGCCGAGAGCGGCGAAAAGGCGGCGGTCTTGGTAATTGGTGGTCCGGGCACGGGGAAGAGTGTCATCGCGCTGCACTTGTTGCTCGATCTCTCGAAGCAGTTCCGCGTTGCGCACACGACAGCGTCGAAGGCGTTCACCACGAACCTCCGGGCGATCGCGGGACGAGGTTCCGAGGGGGTGTTCTGCTGGAACAAGGATTTCGCTCACCGGCGCACCGACGAGAACTCTCTCGATCTCCTGATCATTGACGAGGCACATCGCGTCAGGAAGACGTCGAACATGCGGTTCACCCCTCGTGCGGTTCGGTCGGAGATGGCTCAGGCGAACGAGTTGATTCGCGCGTCACGCGTCTCCGTCTTCCTCCTCGACGAGCGCCAGAACGTGCGCCCAGACGAGATCGGAACCGTATCGGCGATCGAGGATGCGGCGCTCGAGGAAGGGGTCGAGGTGGTGAAGGTGCCCCTCGATGCGCAATTCAGGTGCAACGGAAGCAGCAAATACATCGAGTGGGTCGACGCGCTGTTCTCTGACAACCCGCGGCAGGTAGAAGGATGGGCGGGCCCGGGTGGTGAGTACGAGATCAGCGTGTGCGATTCGCCGCAACAGATGGAAGACGAGGTTCGGCGGCAGGTTGCTGCGGGCGCGAATGGACGGCTCGTCGCGGGCTACTGTTGGCCGTGGTCGGACCCGAACCCGGACAAGTCGCTCGAACCCGATATCGTGATCGGTTCGTGGAAGCGACCGTGGAACGAGAAGTCGCCGGAGCAGAAGCGGAAGCCGGGTGCGGCGCCGCGGCCGGAAAAGCATCCGTACACGCAGTGGGCGACGCAGCCGAAGGGACTCACGGAAATTGGCTGCATCTACTCTGCGCAGGGGTTCGAGTTCGACTACTGCGGAGTCATTCTCGGTCCTGACCTCGTGTGGCGGGCGGCGTCAGGTTGGGTCGCGGATCGCGGTGCGTCCTGCGACAATGCGGTGCGTCGCGGTTTTCGGGACCCTGAGCATTTCAGCGCGCTGCTTCAACACACGTACAGGGTACTCATGACGCGCGGGATGTTGGGCACTTATGTCTACTCGGTGGACTCCGAGACGCAGGAACTGCTGCGAAGGCTGACGAAGCCTCCAATCGCAATCTCGACCCCGTAGACTGAAACCAAGTGGGTTGGCGTTCGCGCCGCGACCGGTCCCGGGCGGCGCGATGAGACGAGCGCGCAAATGGAAATCGAGATTTCTTGGTCGGAGCTTGCAATTACAGACCGACGTTGGAACCGAAAGCGGTGCCTCTACGCGTATGTCGACCCGCGATCGTCGATGATCGTCTACATCGGCAAGGCGTATGAGAAGACGATCGCTCAACGGATGTCCGGGAGCCACAAAGAACGAGTATTCGCCGACCTCCGAGTGAAATGTGGTCTCGGTGACGACGAGGAGTTCAGGGTCTTGCACGGACAGGTCTCAGCGCAGCCAGGGCGGCGAGTTACGAAGCCAGTGCTTCGCGATGTCGAGAGCCTTCTGATTCGACGAATCCGTCCAAAGGGCAACCTCACGTGCATCAACGGGCGGATCGAGCGCGCCGGAATGTGGGTCACCTGCTTCGGAGATTGGCCGCATGGAAGAACACGGTTCAGGGACGAATTCGAACGCTAGGTTGGGCGTACGGACCACACCACGGGATCCGAGGAATGGCCGACGCCGCGTGTTCTTGTTCATCCCTTTCTTGGCATGCCTAGGCCGAGTACCCAGCGAGCGTTCGCTGGCGAACCCCTTTCGGAGTAGCCCTATGCGATTGGTTGTTTGGAACTGCGCTATGGCGCTTCACGACAAGGCCGACGCACTCCTCAGCCTCGAGCCCGACATTGCCATCATACCCGAGTGCGCGCAACCCGACGTCATTAGGAAGAAAGCGCCAGCCTTCTCGTTCGCCGATTGCGAGTGGACCGGAGTTGTCGACAACAAGGGGCTCGGAGTGTTTTCCTTCAACGGCCTAACGCTGCGCCGCCACCAGTCGTGGGAGCGCTCGCTTCATATCTTCATTCCCGTCGAAGTTCGAGGTCTGGAAAACGCGAACTTGCTCGCGGTGTGGGCGTTCAACCATCGAGCGAAGTCAGTCGAGCCGAATCCACGCACTACGGCGGATGCAATCCGGTACTACCGGCCATTCTTGACCGCCGCGCCCTCAGTGGTCGCCGGTGATTTCAACGCCAATGTCAAGTGGGATGCTACCGGCAAGTACGCGAAGTTCGCCGAGGTCGACTCAGAGCTGAACGAGCTCGGCCTAACGAGTGCGTACCACAGTACGAGGCAATGCAAACTCGGCGAAGAGCGCGATCCAACCTTATACTTTCGGAAGAACCCCGCCCACGGCTACCATATCGACTACATCTATCTACCGATGTCCTGGTCGGAGCGAATAGCTACGTTAGAAGTCGGATCGCCAGCCAATTGGCTTCGCTATAGCGACCACGTGCCCGTCGTTGCTGATATCCGAGAGGTTACGACCAACTGAACAGTGCGGAGCCTATCTGTAGCGACCGGTGAACCTGTCGACTGCTTCGCGGAACTCATCTGGCAGTCTTGCGAGTACCTCCTTGGCGAGCGAGTCCGGAACGCCGCCGTAAAACGCCTCAGCGATGCCGCCGGCGATGGCGCCTTGTGTGTCGGCATCTCCACCTAACGAGATCGCCAGCCGGATCGCGGACTCCACGCTGTCGCTCTCGAGAAACGCGATGATCGCCTCCGGCACGGAACCCTGACACGTCACATCGAACGTGTACGTCGGACGAATCTCGTCGAGTGTCCTCGAGAGATCGTATCCGAGCCGAGTTTCCACTTCCCGGCGAATGACCTCCTTCGAGCTGCCGGTCCTCGCGAGAAATGTCGCCATGGCCACAGCCTGCGCACCACGGATGCCCTCAGTATGGTCGTGCGTTGCCGACGCGCTGCGCGCAGCCTCCGCCAGCACCTCGTCGACCGTGGTCATCGCCCAACCAACGGGCCCCACCCGCATCGCCGATCCGTTGCCGAAGCTGCCATAAGGCCTGCGGTGATCCTCTTTGAGCCAACGGCGGAACGCACCACCGTATCCGGCATGCGGGTAGCGCCGGCCGAACTCGTGGTAGACGTCGGCGTACGGTTGGTCGTTCAGCAACGCCGTCGCGGTGGCAACGGTCAGTACCGTGTCATCGGTGAAGCGACTCCACGGTGAGAAGAGCGGAAAATCCGTCTGCTTGGTCCCGGCTCGCTCGTGCACCGAGCCGATGATGTCACCTGCGATTGTCCCTAACATCTCACATCCGCGCACATCGAGCAATCCAGTTACGAAACGGTCGCAGGGTTTGATGTACTACCGTACTGCCTCACCGGATCTCGTTAGGTATCGTCTTGTCCTGAAGCGCTGAACTCGAAGAGTTCGACACATCAACCGAGCACTATGTGTCGCCGACGAGCCGGCGTGTCACCTCAGGCAAAATGTCGCGGTCACGGAGCACGGCCACTCCATCCGCACCGACGCGCTCGAACACGAGCGACGGGATAACAGGATCGAGGTTGGCGAAGACCAGGACGTCGTCTACCAGCGCGAGAAAGCGAATCAGATTGTCGTGAGCTGCACGCCATCGCTTTCGAATTCGATCGGCGGGAACGGCCGAGGTCCAGGCCGCGCTTCTTGGCTTCAGCCTCGGCCTCTCGGCTCATCGTATCCGGATTTATCGCCGTTTGGTGCAGCAGTAGCTCGGTTCCCGCAGCCTTTGCGGCGAACGTCGACTTCCCCGATCCGTTCACGCCACCCACGATGACAAGCGCGGGTGGGTCACCCAGGCGCCTATCGCTTGCGGGCGGGACCACGGCCCTTGACCGTCACCGTCTTGCCGGCAGCGCCGCTCGTGATGACGTAGCGGCCGTTCACCAACCGCGGGACACCTCGGACGACCTTGCCATTGACCACAACGACCGTAGCGACACGCTTCTTCGCAAGATCCGCCATCTGCGCACGCACGCCTTTCTCGAACACGCGCTGCGTTTCCCGGGCTAGAGGGCTGACGGGTGCGGCGGGGTCGAACACGACGGCGCCGCTACGAGGCCGCAGTCCGGCCGTCGACCGTTTTGCAACGCTCTTCTTGGAGGCCGGTCTTGTTCGCTTGGACGCGTTGTGCCTTGCTCGCTTGTGATTCTGCGCCATTGGGTGGTTCCGTGGGCTGTGATCCAAAATACCCCGCCGTCCGGCAATCCACAAAGCAACAGGGCCGCGCTCTCATCACCCGCGATCGCTCTTGCTCTCGCGGTGCTCGAGCAACCCGGTCACGAGTCGATGCAATGTGGGCCCCAGCGCGAGGCGCTCCCGCCACGCCGGTGGTATCATCGCTTCGCCGTAGCAAGCTCCCGCGATCTGCCCGTAGATCGCAGCGGTGGTGTCGGCATCGTCTCCGAGATTCACCGCAGCGAGACACCCATCGCGATAGTTGTCGGTCCTCGCGAACGCCCACAACGCTGCCTCGAGCGACCTAACGACATACCCAGTGCCGGCAATCTCCGGTGGCGACCGCCTCGCAAATGACCCACCCGCCACCTCCGCGATCTTCGCGCGAGCGGCTCACGCTCCCAGAGTCCGGGCACTGGCGAATACATCGGCGTGAGCAGCTCCGCCTTCGACACGCCATTCATTGCCCCGATGAGAAGCCCGCCAAAGTACCGGCAGGCGTCAACCGCCTCACGAGCACCATGCGTCGTATTGAGCTCTCACCGCACATCGCGATTCCCTTCTCCGCATCGCCTACATAGAACATGGCCACCGGCGCGAGACGCATCAGCGACCCATTCCCCGCCGCGTTAGGGCTCGTGGATCCGCTGAACGGCTCGCCCGTGCGCTCGAACCTGGCGAGCGCATCGCGCGTCGTGTTGCCGATGTCGAAGAGCCGGCCGGTGCTCGACAGGTGACCGTGACGCCACCACCTGACGTACCGCTGCATCTGATCGCGCGCATCGAAGCCTCGACACTCGATCAGGCTCTCCGCCAGACACAGCGCCATCGACGTGTCGTCGGTCCACTCGCCAGGACGGAGATGAAAGGGCCCGCCACCGACCATGTCGGTGACCGGCGGGAAGGTACCGGGCGCCTTGAACTCGACAGTCGTCCCGACCGCGTCACCTACGGCGAGTCCAATGAGGGCGGCACGGATGCGCTCGCGCTTCGCGTCGACGTTTGGCAAGGTCGCACTGCTTCTCGTCACGTTAGGTGGGCGCTCCGTCCACGAGCGCACGTAGGCATCCTGTTCACCCGTCTCGGGTGACCGACGACCACTCGAGGATTTCTCCGTGTGCTTGAACAGCTCCGCGACACGCTCGAGCGCCTGGTCACCCGTCATGCCTCCTCGCACGAGGTGACATCCAACCACGGTGCCCGTACGGCCGACACCACCCCAGCAATGCACGTAGACCGTTCCACCGTTGGCGAGCGCGGTGTCGATCTCGTCGAGAATCTCTCGCATCACATCCGACGACTTCGGGACGGACACGTCGCGGATCGGATGCCGCACGTATCTCGCGTCTACATTGCGCTGCTTGGCCAACTGGCCGAGCAACGGTGCATACGGCTTGAGCTCGTGAGGCTCGGTGAGGTCGATGAACGTCGTGACGCCGGCGTCGAGCAGGACGCCGAGCTTCTCGCGCGCGGGAGTGTCGTCCTTCGCACCAGGGTACTCGCCGGCAACGAGCCGGCCGTCCAGGAGGGTGTACGAGTTCGGTATCGGGCCGCGCATGGTCTCAGTTCGTACAGTTCGAAGTTAGGTACGTTAGGTACGGCCTCTGACAACGGCGCGGGTGCCCGCCGACGCTTTCGCGCGCACCTTCGCGAGCTCCACGATCTCACCAACCGACCCGACGCCGAGTATCCGATCCCGCCACTCGGTCGCCCGTCGTCGATCGATCCGCTCACCACCATGCGCCGCCGAGTTCCTCACGTCCGCGAACGCGTCCAGCATCACCGGAAATGCCCCGGTGAACCACACGCCGTTCTCGACCACGTTCCGCAGCGCGGTTCCGAGCTCCCTCTCTCCGCCGAGCACCGTCGCGAGCTCGCCGAGCGACAGCGGACGAAACTCCACGAGGTCGACGGTGCGCCCGCCGACGTTCGCGCGCCTCGCACTCGGCGGTACGCCCGCTCGGAGTGCGGCGGCGAGCGCCGCGTTGGTCTGACGCTCGAGCGCCGTCCCGAGTCCGACGATGACCGGACCGAAGTCGAACGCCGGATCTTCCCGATGCTCCCGAAACGTCTTCTCGGCCTGCGCGATGAACACCCTCACCTCGGGCTCGAGCCGCGACCACGTCGCATCGCCTAACAAGTTGAGCCTGAGGTCGCGCTCCAGGGTGGCCACCGCCGACGCGTGCTCCGCATCGAACTCCGCCCACAGTGCGCCGTCAGTCAACGTATCACGCTCCGCTTCATCGAAGAAGCGACGCCCATCGGGACGCGTCACGATGAGCGGCAGATCCACCATCCCGCCGAAGAGCGACACCGGGCGGTCGTTGTAGTGCACGTTCCGGAGCTCCTTGAGCGCCGCGATCACCTCGGGCATGTCCCGCGACACGAGTCTTCGAATGTCGCGCAGCCGGAACCAGAAGTCGAACGAGAGACGCTCCTGCCGGTAGTACGGCGGAATGTGCGCCGACTCCGCGTCGCCGGGATCCTGCTCCTGGATCAGGTCCACGTCGCCCACGTACAGCGACTGATAGTCCGTGAGATAGAGTTGGACCTCGTCCCGCTCCCCGGCCTCGAGCTCTCTCGCGATCCGGCGAATGTCCTCCGCATTCGCCTGAGGACCCTGCCGATTCGGCGAGCGCACCTTGCCCCACCACACGTACAACGCGTCTTCCCCGATCGCCCCCTTCTCGAACTCGCCCGCGAGACGCAGCAGAAGGCTCAGGTGCTGCTCCATCGCGTCGACGGCGTAGGAGGGATTCCAGACGGTGACGAGGTGGTGCTCCTGACCATGGTTAGGCATGACCAGTCATGGTGCCGGCAGTCCTGACGTGTCAAGGCTCGGGCGATCCACTGAGGATGCCGAGTAACGCAGCACCTCGCGGCAGCCGAGCGTGACGCGGCGTTTCGGCACGAGCCACTACGGTTCGATGATGTCGCCCCGGCAAACGTGGCCAATAGTTCCGGCAACGCCGCGGCCACCACCGCAGGCCGCCCATGTGACTTTCCCCGACCCCGGAGTATATACTATGTATATACGGCACGAGATCACCCGCTCCGAGGAGTCGGCCATGCGAGCAACGATATGCAAGTGGGGCAATAGCCTGGGCCTGAGAATTCCGCGCGGCCTCGCCGAGGATGCGGGGCTGGCCGAGGGCTCTGTCGTCGAGTTGCGCCTCGAGGATGGTCGTCTCGTCGCCGAGCCGGTGACGGTCGAGAAGCTCGAGGCGCTGCTGGCGAGGGTCACCTCGAAGAACCGCCACCGCGAGCTGTTCGTCGATTCGCCGCGAGGCAGCGAGAGCTGGTGAGTCCACGCGCGAGCCGGAGGGTGCCGGATCGCGGCGACGTCGTCTGGCTCGACTTCACGCCGCAGGCCGGCCACGAACAAGCGGGCCGCCGTCCCGGCGTCGTACTTTCAGCCGCGGCGTACAATCGCAAGGTCGGACTCGCCCTGGTCTGTCCCATCACGACCCAGGCGAAAGGCTACCCGTTCGAAGTGGCGATTCCCGATGACCGAGCCGTTGCCGGTGTCATCCTCGCGGATCAGATGAAGAGCATTGACTGGCGGGCTCGCCGAGCCAGGATCATCGATCGGCTCGACGCGCCTACCATCGAGCGGACCCTCGGCCTGCTGCGCGTGCTGCTTTGACGCGGCGGTCATGTGCGCGAGGCGCCGCGCGCGCCGGCTGGCTTGTACAGATCGGCCAGCGTCCACAGGTACACCTGGTCGCGACTGGCCCGCGCCGCACTCACGAAGTCCCTCGTGAATCCTCCGGCGGCCACATACAGGAGCGGCGAGTCCGGCCGCCTGGCGGCATGCGCCCACTTCACGCCCGCGTGCGAAAGTCGGTCCAGCATGTCGAGGTGGTGAAGATGCCACCGCCGATCGAGTGCTCGCTTGTTCCACTTCACGCCGCCCGAGAGCACGCGACCGTCGGTCAGCGGTGCGACGATGTCGATCTCCAGCGACTTGCCCTCTCGGTCCGCTCCCTCCCACCTCCCCCACTCCCGCGGGATCGGCAGTCGAAGTCGCTGCTCACGACGCGCATAAGCCTCCGCAGCGATCCGCTCGAATGCATGTCCCATGTACTCATCGAGGCGCGGGGCGACGACCTGGCGCCAGAACCGCGCGGGATCGCTCCGCTCGAGAGCGGCCTCGTGCGGGGCAACGAACTCATAGTAGAAGGCGAATGCGGGATCGGCGATCCGGTAGCGGAACGGCACCGTCGATCCCGCCCCGATGTTTCGCTCCTGAGCGACGTAGCCGAGCCCAACGAGTCGCTCGATCTTGTCCCGCAGTGTCGTGTCGCCGGGCAGTCCCGCACGCTGGCCGATCTCGTTCAGCGCCGTGCTCCCGGCGCCGATCGCACGAAGGATGGCCTGATACTTCTGTACGTCGCGGAGGCCCTGCTCCTGCAGGATCGCGGTCTCCACCAGCCCGCGAACTTCTCCCCGCGGAGCGAGCATGAGGGTCGTTGCGTTCGCCGCGAGCGCACGCGCGGGCCGTATCGACGTTAGGTATCGCGGCGTGCCGCCGAATACGCCGTACGTGCGCGCACGGTCGCGCAGCGACCGAAAGCTCGCCATCTGGGCGGCATGCCAGTAATCGAACGGTCGAAGCTCCGCCTTCCACGCGAACCGCCCGTGCAGTGGTGCCCCTCCGCCGTCCAGGGCCTCGAGGGTGCTCACCGCCGAACCGGAGATGACGAAGATGAGTGGGCGAGCGGGTCTCCGCTGCTCCCATGCCGCGTTCAGCTCGGAGGCAACGCCGGCCAGGTTCTTCGGGTCGTCGCCCAGGTACTGGAACTCGTCAAGGACTATCACGAGCGGCTGTGGAACGCGAAGATCCAACAGCAACCGGAACACGGTTCGCCACGTGGGATAGTCCTCCACACGGATGGACTGGCCCGACCACTGCGCGGCGTCGCGGATCAGTTGCTCGCGATTCTGGCCGGGCGTCGTTGCCGATGCCGTCCAGTAGAACGTTCGTTCGGCGGGCCATGTGTGCGTGAGAAGGAATGTCTTTCCAACGCGGCGCCGGCCGTACAGCAGCGCGAGGCGCGGCTCGCCGTCCTCGAGAAGGGCTCGGAGCTCCTGCTGCTCCTGCTGCCGGTCGATGATCGCCGTCATGCCTGTTCACGGAGGGAATGAGCTCATGCTACTTTAGCATCACGGTACTATAGCATCACGATGCTATAGTTGGCAGACTTCGGCTCGCCACGCATCATTCATCTCTCGGTGCCACGTATGCCGTTTCCCCGCGGGCTCTACGACCTGTTCCTCACGGATGCCGTCGCACGCTTACTCGACGGAGTCGCCCCCAATGTTCCCGACGTTCGCGACCTCGACAACGAGGAAGTCGCAGAGCGGCTGACCGAAGCCCTGGGCCGCCAACTCCGAGCACTCCTCGATCACCTCGGCACAGCCCACGACGAGCGAGTCCGCGCAACTCGAACTGGTCAACGGCCTGCTCACGCAGCTCCGGGCCACTGCCGCCAAGGCTGTTCGCCGAGTTCAGCGTGCTGCGAGGGCAGGCCTGATGTAATTTCGAGCGGAGGCGCGCAGCGCCGCGGCTGTCATTCCGAGCGGAGCCGCCAGGCGGCGTAGTCGAGGAATCGCGGTCGTCCTGACCGAGGGGCTTGCCCCTCTACCGGGATGATCGCGATTCCTCATCTGCCCACTTCGTGGGCACCCGGCTGACGCTCGCTCGGAATGACCACCTGCGCGCTGCCGCGGGCACGCGGGCCATGTTCGCTTGTTCTCTCGGCGCCGAGGGGTCTATCGTATGGCCATGCCCGCCCAGCACACCGAGTGGACCGTTGACATGGTCCGGGCGCTCACCGACGACGGCAATCGGTACGAGGTCATCGACGGCGAGTTGTTCGTAACGCCGGCGCCGAGCGTCACGCATCAGCGCGCGGTGCTCGAGCTCGCGCTGCTCCTCGCGCCTTACGTGCGGGCTCACCGCATTGGCGAGGCAATCATCTCGCCCGCCGACGTGATCGTCTACGGCCCGCGCAAGTTCGTGCAGCCCGACCTCTTCGTCCTGCCATTGGTGAACGGGTTGCCGGTGCGCGCATGGACCGAGGTCGGTCGCCTGCTGCTCGCGGTCGAGGTGCTCTCACCCTCCACCGAGCACGCCGACCGCGGGCGCAAGCAGGCGCTATACAAGGAGAAGGCCGTGCCCGAGTACTGGATCATCGACACCGCCGAGCGGAAGGTCGAGCGTCGCCGGCCGAACGAATCGCCGGTCCAGATACTCAGTGGGTCGCTCGAGTGGCAGCCGGATCCGGACGCTCCAGCATTGGTCATTGATCTTCCGACCTACTTCGATCGCGTGCACGGCCTAACGATGGGACGTTGCGCCCCACACCCGCCGTGGCCGCGCTTCGCCAGTTGCATTGCTCGCTCCACGTAGCAATCGTTCGTCATGCGGCGCACCACCACTCCCAGCCCCTCGTCCGGCGCTCGCCTCTGGGCGATCGAAGGCTCACGGGCCACCATGCTCGACGCCATCGTGTCGGGGCTGGCGTCGCTGCGCTCGGCACTTCCACGATCTGCCGAGCTCCCGGCGGATTTGGACATCGTCGCGAGCGCGATGCCCGACGGCGCGACGATCGCCGAGACCGTTCGGCTTCTCGTCACGGCACTCATGAGCGAGATGATGGCCGACCAGGGCCAGCTGTCGCTCTTCACCGCCGGAACATCGGCCGAGCTGGAGGGCCTGACGCGTGCCGCCGCATCACTCCCCGTCAGCGCCGCGCAGCGCCGCGACGCGCTCGGCTACGCCGCGGCCATGATCAGAGAAGTCGGGCTCGAGCGCTACGACCTCGATTGCCAGCTCGCCTCGGAGAAAGACGGAACGGCCGTGATCGTCTCCGCGCCGGTGCCCGTGGCCACCGCCCACGTCTGGCTGCTCGACCGGTTGTTCCAGCGCGCCGAAGCGTTCGTCATCGACGACGAGGTGCTGACCTGCGAGCGCATGGCGTCGGCGTGGTACTTCTCGCAGTGGAGCGTCGGCGGGCGCGGGCTGGATCCCGAAGGCATGGCGTTCACGCGCCGGGTCCGCGAGCAGGAATGGAGCCTCGTCGAGCGCGAGACCGTCACGCTCGGCCTCACGGTGATGGACGGGCTCGCGCGCCACGAGCGGTTCGCCGAGGTGCCCGCCCGGCAGCAGCGCCTCGCGCGCGCGTTAGGGTCGTCCATCCTCGACATCTTCGCTGTCGAGGCGGTCGACGGCAATCGGCTCACGCTGCGGTCGGTGCGCGGTGGGCGCGCCCATCGGGTACACGAGCATAACGAGTCGGCGCGGCTCGAGCCGGGCTATTTCGTGATCGGCCGGTTGATCCCGTTCGACAGTGGTCTGTGGCTGCGGTCTCCCGGCACGGTGTCGTTCGCGCCGCGGCGCGCGGACGAGGCGGCCGTGCTCGCGGGTGCGCTCGAGCAAGCGGCGCGCGCCCTGCCACTGCCGATCGCCATCGAGGCGCTGATCTCGACCGTCGTGCTCGGCGGCAAGCCGCCGATCGCGCCAAAGCCTGCGCCGTCCGCGGCCGAGGCGCGCAGACTCGTGCAGTTCATGACCGACGCGCTGGACCGGCTCGGGCTGAGGGAAGCAGTACCGGCGGAGGCGATGCCTAACGACGTCCTGGCACGGCTCAGGCGGGCGGGCTCGGAGCTCGCGTATTTCCGGATATCGGCGGACGAGGCGCTCGTCGAGTGGATGGGCGCGCTCTCGGAGCAGGCGGAGCGAGGCGAAACGGGGCCGGCGCGGTCCTCGCACGGCACGAAGGGACGTGGAGGAAAGAAGGGGAAGAAGAACCGCCGGCGCTGAGCGGCGCTGAGCTTGCCTCCGCCCTGTCGCTACCGTAGGCTGACATCATGCTCGAGCGACTCACCACCCTCCCCGCCGGCATCGACGGCGTGAAGGCCGTCGGCAAGGTCTCGCAGCAGGACTATCAGCAGGTCTTCGAACCGCTGATCGACGAGGCGCGCCGGGCGAACCGCCGCGTCCGACTGCTGTATCAATTCGGACCGGAGTTCCAGGGCTTCACCGCCGGCGGCGCGTGGGAAGACGCGTCGCTCGGCATGCGATCGCTTCGGCTCATCGAAGGATTCGCGATCGTCACGGACGTGAGCTGGATCCGCGACTCCAGCAAGATGCTCGCGTTCTTCATGCCCGGCCCCGTTAGGCAGTTCGGCAACGCGCAGTTCGCCGAGGCCGTCGCCTGGCTCGAGGCGCTGCCGCAGGCGGCCGGTGTCTCCCAACGTCTCATCCCCGACACGGGCGTGATAGTCGTGGAGGTGACACAGGCGCTTCGCGCTCGCGACTTCGATGAGATGGCCGCCGCGGCCGACACGTGGATCGACGCGCACGGACACCTGCAGGGGCTCGTGATCCACGCCCGACGGTTTCCTGGCTGGGAGAACCTGGGAGGGCTCATCCGCCACGTGCGGTTCGTCCGCGACCATCACCGGAAGATCAAGCGGATTGCCCTGGCGGCCGACGGCGAGCTCGCGACGCTGGGGCCGCGCATCGGCGAGCATTTCGTTCAGGCGGAGGTGAAGCACTTCCCCTACGACGCGCTCGACGCGGCGATCACGTGGGCGTCGAGCGCGGCAGCCTAACGCTACATCATCCGGACCGGGCTCGCGATCGTTCCGGCATTGTCATCCCGAGCGCAGCGCCGAAGGCGCGGAGTCGAGGAATCGCGATCCTCCCGGTAGAGAGGATTGTCATCCCGAGCGCAGCCGCGAAGCGGCGGAGTCGAGGGATCGCGATCGTCCCGAAAGAGGGCCCTCTACCGGTCCGCTCGCGATTCCTCGACTCGCTGACGCTCGCTCGGAATGACAGGCTCGGGTGGTTGGGGTCAGCTAACTCTGCGCCCGATTCCCGCCCGCCGTCCACTGGTCCAGAAGGTCCAGGCAGTGCGCCGCCAGCGAATCGGTCGTGTACATCGTACCGTCCACCGCCCGCCACGCCATCCGGCCGCCCTGACTCTCGACCGGCCGCAGCACCAGCTCCTCGATCAGCTTCGCGCCCGCCGATCGTTCCGACGAACCCGGGCGCGACACCTTTCCCTGCCACGCCACCACCTGCAGCTCGCCGAGCTCACTGCCCTGAGCGGAGTCGGCGAACCATGACACACTCACGGCGCCGTCGGGCGCCTGCAGGATGCAGCCACGCGGCGTGCGATGCCGCTCCACGTCGCCGTCGTGTGCGCCGCGTCGATTCGGCGTGCGCTCGGCAGCCAGCGCATCGAGAAGGCGACTGACCTCCTGCTGCGCCGCATTCCTCATCTTCACGGTCGGCGGGGTGGCACGCTCGTCCGCTTCGTCGTTGACGATCGCCGGATCCAGTTCGTCGTGCTCGTCGTCCACGGTTCCTCGGGGGCTTGGTTTTTCGGTGTCTGGAAATCTAGTCCGCACGCGGGCAATGCGCCTGATCGGGTCGGTCGGACGCGCCCCTTGTACCGGTGGCCGGGCGGGATAGCTTAGCGCGAACGTTGGGAACAATCGGAACATCGCCTCGATCCTGGAACCAAGTCCGCGCACGCCTCACCGGAGGTTTCGCATGGGCCGTGTCCTTCGAGCTCCTTTGTTCGCCGCCGGCCTCCTGGCCGCGCCCCTCCTCGCGATACCGGCTCAGCATCGCGACTCCGGCGACCCACCTGGATCGAGGCACGAGCGAGATGCCCGCGCCGCCCCCGCCCCCGCCCGCGCGCCGGCGCTGTTAGGCAGCATTGCCGGCACGGTCACCGGTGCGAACACCAACGAGCCGCTGTTCGGCGTGACCGTGCAGATCGAAGGCACGCAGCTCGGGGCGACGACTTCTGCGAGCGGCGCGTACCGGATTCCGAACGTTCCTGCCGGGACGCACACCGTGACCGCGCGCCGTCTCGGGTACGCGCGCGCGACGCAGCAGGTGACCGTCGGCGACAGCGGAACCGTGACCGTCAACTTCTCGCTCGAGAAGACCGTCACGTCACTCGACCAGATCGTCGTCACCGGCACACCCGAGGCGCAGACCAAGCGCGAGCTCGGCAACGCCATCGGGCTGGTGAACGCGGCCGAGGTGGCGCAGCTGGCGCCGCCGCCTAACGTGCAGCAGTTGCTGAACAACGTGTCCGGCGTGCGCGTGGCATCCGCCGGCGGCGACGTGGGCTCGGGCGGCAACACGCGCATCCGCGGCGCCAACAGCATGACGCTCGCCTCGGAGCCGCTGCTCTACATCGATGGCGTGCGCGTGAACAACGCCGCGGCCGATAACGGGAGCTTCCCCGGGGTCGGCGTGGACTCGCGCTACCCGCCGTCGCGCATCAACGACCTCGATCCGGACGAGATCGAGAGCATCGAGATCATCAAGGGGCCGGCAGCGGCGACCCTCTACGGCACCGAGGCGTCCAACGGCGTCATCAACGTGCTGACGAAGCGCGGAGCACGGGGGCGCGCCACGGTGTCGTACCAGGTGAAGCAGGGCGCCAACTGGCTTCCGAACCCCGAGAAACTCTTCCAGCACTCGTACTACAAGACGGCGGCGGGCGAGATCGTCGATGCCAATGTGCTCGCCCACGACCGGACCGTCGGGTTCCCGGTGAGTTATTACGGCTACTGCCCGAAGCCGTACGAGCAGTCGGGAAACGCCTGCAAGGGCTCGCCGTTCTCGACCGGGCAGGCACAGTCGTACGACGCGACGATCTCGGGCGGGGCCGACGTCCTGAACTACATGTTCTTCGGCGGCTGGGACCGGGACGAGGGTGCCGTCGACTACAACTGGAAGAACCGGTTGAGCGGCCGCAGCAACCTGACGTTCCTGCCTAACGACAAGGTCACGCTCGACTTCGGGCTCGGCTACGAGCGGAGCCGGCTCCGGTCGGCCGGAGCGCAGCAGCCGATCACGACCGCCATTCTCTGGTCGTGCCCGTCGCCCGGGTGCGAGCCGGGAAAGGGACTGGCGAATGGGCTCGATGGCCCGCTGCGTGGCTACCTGCTGTACGTGCCCGAGGTCTACGAAGACAACATCCAGGGCTACGAGGACCTGAATCGGAGCACGCTCACGCTGACCCTCCGGCAGCGCCCGTTCGGATGGTTCTCGCACCGGCTCACCGTGGGCGGCGACTTCACGGAGCAGCAGCTGAGCAGTTTGTGGAAGAAGATCGCCACCGTCGGCAGTCTCAACCCGCTCGGTCGGCGCGACGTCGAGAACTCATCGGCGTCGTACGTCAGCGCGGATTACGCGGCGACGGGCACGGTGAAGCCGAGTCCATCGCTTCGACTCGAAACCGCGTTCGGACTGCAGTACTACCGGAAGCAGACCGAAGCGATTCTCGCCCATGGCGAGACGTTCCCCGTCAATGACCTCGAGACGATCAGCTCCGGCGCGCTGAAGACGGCGCAGGAGAGCTTCATCGAGAACAAGACCGTGGGCCTCTACATCCAGGAGCAGCTCGCGTGGCACGACCGGCTGTATCTCACCGCGGCGATCCGCGGCGACGACAACAGCGCGTTCGGCAAGAGCTACAAGGCGACGCGGTACCCGAAGGTGAGCGCATCGTGGATCGTGAGCGACGAATCGTTCGCGTCGCACCTGCCCGCCGTGTCGTCCCTCAAGCTTCGGACGGCGTGGGGGAAAGCTGGCCAGCAACCCGACGCGTTCGCCGCGCTGCGCACGTACGCGCCGGAGACCGGTTCCGGCGGAACGCCCACGCTCACGCCCCAGAACCTCGGCAACGTCGACCTCAAGCCGGAAGTCGGTTCCGAGATCGAGGCCGGCGCCGACGCCTCGTTCTTCCACGATCGCCTCGGGATCGAGTTCACGTGGTACAGCAAGAAGACCATGGACGCGCTCGTCCAGGTCCCGGCGCTTCCGTCGTTAGGCTTCCCCGGCGTGCAGTTCCAGAACATCGGCCAGGTGAACAACCGGGGCGTCGAGCTCGACGTCACGGGCGATGCGTTCCGGTCACGCACCGCCGACCTGCGCCTCGGACTCAAGTTCTCGCACAACCACAACGAGGTCGTCTCGCTGGGCGGGGCGCCGTCGCTCGTGATGAACGCGACGTTCGGGCAGTACCACGTGCCGGGATACCCGTTAGGCAGCATCTTTCAGCGCCGTGTCGTGTCGGCCGACATCTCGACGGCGAGCGGGGCGCCGAAAGCCGTGAACATGATGTGCGAGAGCGGACCGCTGCTGCCGGGGACGACGTTCTCCGAAGGTGGCGGCCCGCCCGTGCCATGCCTGCAGGCCCCGTCCGTCTACTGGGGAAATCCCCTGCCCTCGTGGGAGGGTTCGGGTAACGCGACGCTCACGCTGTTCCGCAACCTCCAGCTGTTCGCGCTCGTCGACTTCCTCGGCGGCAACACGATTCTGAGCGGCGACATTCGCGCGTCGCTCATGTCGTTCCGCAATCAGCCGGCGATTCTCGAAGCGAAGGACCCGATCCTTCTCGCGTACGACATACTCGACACGCGCCGCCAGCCCGGCATCGTCAAGGGCGGGTTCGCGAAGCTCCGGCAGGTCAGCGCGACGTACAACTTCCCGCAGGCGTGGCTTCGCGGCCGCGGCCTGTCGCGCGCATCGGCCACGGTCTCGGCCCAGAACTTCTGGACGATCTGGGTCGCGCAACGGTCGGACTTCGGCGTCAAGCTCACCGATCCGGAGGTGCGGAACAGCGCCGGCTCGGGGTCCGATCCCGGCGGATTGTTAGGCTACAATCAGGAAGGGTGGCCGCAGCTCCGTCGCGTGCTCCTCTCGCTGCGGGTGACGCCATGACCAGAGCTCTTCGGGTATTCGCGGTCGCGCTGTCCGTCGCCGCGCTGGCCTGCAACAACATCCTCGACGTCCACGTGCCCGGACGCGTACAGGAGGGCGCGCTCGACGATCCGTCGCTCGCCTCGACGCTGGCGGCCAGCGTCGTCTCCGACTTCGAGTGCGCATGGAACAACTACGTCGCGGCGGCCGCGCTCATTGGGGATGAGTTCATTCAGGCGTCGGGAAACCTGAACCAGCGCAACTGGGCGTCGCGCCGCATCACGGCCGACGAGCCGACCATGGCGCAGGGAAGCTGCCGCGTGCAGTACGGCATCTACACGACGCTCCAGACGGCTCGGTTCCAGGCCGAGGATATTTTCAAGCGGCTCGACAAGTTCACGGACGCGCAGGTGCCGAACCGGGCGCTGCTCAAGGCCACGGTCAAGGCCTACGGCGCGTGGGCCCTTCTCGCCCTCGGCGAAGGATTCTGCGAGATGGCGCTCGACGGCGGGCCACTCATGACGCCCAAGCAGGTGCTGCAGCTCGCGGAGACGCGCTTCACCGAGGCCATCGCCCTCGCAACGGCGGCGAACAGCCAGGACATCCTGAACATGGCGCTCGAGGGGCGAGCGCGCGTTAGGCTCGACCTCGGGAACTTCGCCGGGGCGCTCGCCGACGCGAAGCTCATCCCGCCCACGTACGTCAAGAACGCCACGCGCGACGACAGCGACGTACGCCGCTACGATGCCCTCTGCGAGTACATCACCTGCGCGACGAACCGCCATGCCACCGTCGCGCCGAACTACCGGAACGTCAGCTGGGCTGGCGTTCCCGATCCGCGCGTCGCGGTCACGACCCGCAACCAGCTGGCGTTCGACAACGCGCAGATCCACTACTTCCCGACCAACAAGCACACGTCGCGATCGTACCCGGTCGTCATCGCGTCGTTCAGGGAAGCGCGGCTGATCGTCGCCGAAGCAGCGGCGCGGTCGAACGACCTGGCCACCGCGCGCCAGCTCATCAACGACATGCACACGGCCGCGGGAATTCCGGGATACGATCTCGCCGGGACCGCAACACAGACCCAGGTGGTCGCGCAGGTCATCGAGGAGCGCCGGCGCGAGATGTTCGCCGAGGCCGGTGACCGCCTGAACGACCAGCTCCGGTTCGCTGGCACGCCGTGGGCAATCCCGTTCAAGGGCGAGCCCGGATCGATCCACCCGACCGGCGTGGACGCCACGGGTCTCCCGTACGGCGATACGAAGTGTTTTCCGCTGCCGACCGTTGAGCGAATCGGGAACCCGAACATCCCGAAGAGCTGAGGGAGCGGAGGGGGGTCAGAGTCGAGCTGCGCTGATTCGATAAAATGGGGTCAGAACAATTGTTCTGACCCCATTTTATCGTTTTATCGCAACTCGACTCTGCCCCCCTTCCCGCGCCGGCCAGCAAACGGTTCGGTTCGAGCGGAGCTCACCCGGTGCGACAGCGACCGGATTCACCATCGGCGCAGGGCGGGCGACCGGGTTCAGGTTTCGCCGGCGGTGACGTGGAGGGGCGGCACGGTCGGCGGCCAAAGGCTATAATTCAGGGTCGGCTTTGATCGTCAGCGTCTCACGTCGGGCGCGAGATCGTCCTCACACCAGGAACGACCATGTCCCGTACCCTGCCCGCCGCCCGAGAGGCGTTTGTCGCTACGATGAAGCGCGAGACCAAGGGCGCCGAGCTGTCCCGCCTCGTCGGGGTGCTCGATGCCCTGATCAAATGGAGCGTCGCTCGTCCGCAGATCCTGAGCTTCCAGGATGACTCCGCCGCCGGGGTGCTGGCGTTCGAGTGCGTCGAATCGAAGGAAGTCTGCTGGTCCGCCCGCGTCACCCGCGGCGACGCGCCGAAGCTCGAGATCTACCCCCCGACCGGTCGATCCTTGAGCCCCGAGACGCGCGCGAAGGTCATCGAGACGCTCAACGCCTACGCGCGGCAGGATTTGACCGCCGACGACCGGCTGCGGATCGGCTTTGGAGCGCTCAAGAACGTCAGCGCCCTCACGGCGGTGACGACGCTACTCGGCGAGTTGCTGGCGACAAACGGGACGGCGACCAAGGCGAAAGCGACTGTCTCCTGACGTCGCGTCTACCGACCCGAGTCGGCTGTCCGCACTGCCCTGAAGCCGTAGCCGACGCCCCTCGGCCCTCCGCCCCACGAGCCGTAGTTCCGCCACTCGACGGGACTGTACGGGTTGAGGTCTCGCACGTTCGCGTCGCGCGTCCGCTCGCGGGCGCGCTCGTAGTACCCGCCGCCGCGGTAGCCATAACCGCCCGCCTCGTTGTCGCCTAACGGCCAGTCGTCGTTCGTCGCCACTCCGTAGTCGCGGAGGGTGCCGTCGCCGTGCGTGCCGCGGAACGCTCGCCCGCGCGGATGGCCGATCGTCACCGCGCGCTCCCACACGGAACCGGCGAGGTCCATCACCCACCAATACGACGCGCCTAACGCCTCGCGCGTGGCGTCGGAGAGGCGTGACTCGTCCGCGGCGCCGGACGTCACGAGGTCGTCGTCCGCACCGACGCGACGGAGGAGGCCGGCTGTGGAGCTGGTCCCCCACGGATAGTCGGACGCCACCGGGTCCGCCGGCCCGCGCGCCGCCTTGGTGAACTCGAGCTCCGTCATGGGACGCAATCCGGCCCAGTCGGCGAACGCGGTGCCATCGTCCCAGCTCATGAAGTTCGCCGGCCGGTGCGGCTTCGCCGACACGTACGCCTCGCCCTCGATCCGGATCGACCCGCGCTCTTCGGCGTATCCGATCGTGCCTAACGGCGCGCGAAATGACGCCGCGTAGTGGCCGATCGTGTTGAGGAAGTCCGCGTACTGTCCCTGCAGGATCTCGTACTTCATGATGTAGAACGCGCGGGTCCCCTTCGGGAACGCGGCGGGGATTGGCCCGAGCCCGTCACCCTGATACTGCGGCAGCGACGCGTGGTAGTAGAGCGCGCCGGCCTCCGGCGCGACGCGGATGGCCGCTTCGGACGTGATGCGATACGGACCACCGTACGCGCCGCCGGCGGCTGAGCGGTAGAGCGCCGCGTGCGCGACGGATGCGGTGTCGCGGTCGCCGACGGTGAATGGTCCGTCGGGAACGTAGACCATCTCGATTCCGAACACGCGCGCCTCGAGCGTCGGTGACGTCGCGACGTTGCTCGGCAGCGACGCCGGGTCGACCTCGAGCACCACGTCGCCCGCCAGATCCCCGCGGTACGACTCGGCCGCCGCCCGGCAGAACGCACCGACGCCGTCCGCCGATGGCGCGCAGGCCAGCGGAGTCGCGGCGACGCGCGGCGACGCGGCAAGCCGGACGTGCCGCCAGGGGGCGTTAGGCGCCGGACGCACTTTCACGAAGAGCCACACGGCGTCGTAATTTCGCGCATTTCGCCAGGCATTCTTCCAGCCCACTCTTGCGTTCACGCGGAGACCGCCCGGCGCGCGGGTCCGGTCGATCACGATGCCGTCGATGTGGAGATCGTTCGCTCGGGCAGTCGAGAGCGCCGGCATCAACAAGACGATGGCGAACAACGCTGACCATCCGGTTGGATGGAGGCACCGTCGACTATTCCAGGACGATGTCAGCAGAGACCGGGATCCCATATCAGACGCTGATCAACCTCTACCTGCGCGACTGTGCGGCGACGGGCCGGCGCCTGTCGATGGAGTGGAAAGCTTCCCGCAAGGACGCGGTGTCGGATCGCCTGTACTCGATCACAGCCGACCGCATAACGAGTCGAACGCCGCCGACGTCCCGCGCCCCAGCGTGAGCGCCGTGTTGCGGAGGCCCGTGTCCGGGTCGTCGCTCTTCGTGATCGCCGACTTCCCGCGCATCAGGTAGAGCGACGCCTCGAGCGCCAGCGAGTCGGTGCCGTCCCAGCGACCATAGAGGTGACTCGGCGCGAGCCCCTCCGGAGGCATGCTGTCGGTGGGGCTCGTCGCGAGGTGGAAGCGCGACGCCCGATCGTCGTTAGGCTCGCCGGACGCCTCGAGATGCCGCACGCGCCCGGGGCCGTCGCACACGGCCACGCGACCCTCGAGCCAACTGTGACGGTTCGTGCGAATGATCGGCGTCCCTCGGCGGCCGCGGCCGAGCGGCACGAGCTGCATATCGATCATCATCGCGAGGTGCTTGCCGCTCCGGGTCGTGACCGGGCCCACCCACGTGCCGACGAGCGGGTGGGCGGCATCGGCGTAACCCCAGGGGAAGCGCCACTTGTCGATGGCGATGGCGAGGTAGTGCTCCCCGACCACGAACGCGCCGAGGAGCGCGACGCCGAGGAGGCCGGGACCGCAGCCGGATTTTCGCTTCACGTTGCGCTCCTGTCTCGAAGTGCCGAGCTACGCTGGTGGGCCGCGAATCCCGTCGCCCTGTTCATACCACGTGGGGGCGGTGGTCGACAAGAGTCCGCCAACGGTCCACACGCGCTCGACGGCCACCCCTCGGCGCTCATTCGCTGGCATCACACCGCCCACTCGGCGCATCGACCGCGGCGAGAAGCTCGACGCATACCGGTCGATCTCCACGCACCAGGCGTACGTGATCGTCGGCCATCGCCGGCGGCGTATGGGAGCGGTATCAGTGTTGCGCTCGACACGCGCATGTCACGCACCACGCCTGTCTCGCGATCGACGGTCGCTTGCACTACGGTTCTGGCTGCTTTCGCGACCGTAATCGGCGGGTGTGGCGCCGGCGGCGATAGCACACCGCCGGGAACGACGCCGCCGACATCCGTGAGCTTCGCATCCGTACCGACTGCGGCACTCGAGGGGGTCGCGCTCGCGACGGCCATACGCGTCGAAGCCCGCGATGCCTCCGGCAGTACGGCGACAGCACCGATCGTCGTCACCCTCGAGGTTCGATCACCGGCGGGTACCGTTCCAATCTCGGGCACGCGGACCCTAACGACTCGCAACGGCGTTGCGTCGTTCACCGACATCGTCATCGGCACGGCGGGCCGGTCGTTCACGCTCGTCGCCAGCGCGCCGGGTCTCGCGTCGACCACGTCGCCGCCGTTCGACACCTACCTTCACTTCAAGCAGATCTCGAGCGGCGCGACGGGCGCGTGCGGGCTCACGTACGACAACGCCACGTGGTGCTGGGGCGGGAGCTCGCCCTCGCAGCCGAGTGCCGGGGACGATCAGGCGCGTTATGCACCCGCACGCGTGCCCATCGACCTCCGCTTCGACACGATCTCGGTGGGCGGCGCCCAGCAGTGCGGTCGCCTGCCATCCAACGACGTGTTCTGTTGGGCCGGCCAGGACACGAAACCCGTGGCGGTCGCCGGACGCAAATTCACGTGGATCTCGTCGGGCCAGGCGTCGTGCGGCATCGCGACCGGCGGAGCACTGCTGTGCTGGAACGGACCGGCCGGCGCATCCGTGATCACGCCGACCCTCGTCGACGACGGCCCATTTCGCGTGGGCGCCACGGGCTACTACACCTGTGCCATCGACATGAACCAGCGAGGGTTCTGTCAGGGCGGGAATGCGTGGGGCGAGCTGGGGTTCGCGGGGCCGGGGGCCACGCGGTTCACCCAGCCGGTGACCGGTGTACGCCTAACGAGTATCGCGCCGTCGAACTTCCACGCCTGCGGGATCGATGTGGATGGCATCGGTTGGTGTTGGGGGATCAACACCTTCGGGCAGGTAGGATCGGCGGCGGTCGGCGATTCGACGCCGCTCCCCGTGCGTGTCGATGGCAACCATCGCTTTCGCTCGGTCACCGTCGGTCTCGACCACAGCTGCGGCCTCGCGACCGACGGCTCGGCCTGGTGTTGGGGAGACGGCACGCACGGGCAGCTCGGGAGCGGCTCGACGGCGCCGACGAAAACGCCGGTGCGCGTGGTCTCGCCTGTTCCATTCGTGGACCTCGACGCCGGCATGTACTTCACCTGCGCGATCGGCACCGACGGCTTCGCGTACTGCTGGGGGAACAACAGCAACGGCGAGCTGGCGGACGGCACGATGCTGCGGAAGTCGACGCCGCAGCGCGTCGTCGCACCACTGCCCTGACGCGGCGGCGAGCGGTATCAGGAGAAGTCACTTGCCGGCCGAGTGCGTTGTCATTCCGAGCAGAGCGAGGACTCGCGATCATCGGGGTAGAGGGATCAGCCCCTCTTCTACGCGCGCGCTCCGCTCGACGGTCGAACGGTACCGGCTGGATGACTCGCTCGAGATAGCGACCGAATCACTCGAGTGGCAGCCGGACCAGATGCGCCTCCGCTCGTGATCGACCTACCGGCGTACTTCGATCGCGTGCACGGCCTCTCACGAAACGACGTGCCCCGAGACAGTTCGGCTCGTGGGAGCAGGAGAAGCGCGCTCTTGATGGCGCCAGGACCGGCACTTGCACTCGAACGGCTCTGTTCGACTCGTAAGGGGAACGTTTGCTCGACCTCGACTCATCAGACTCGCGCACCCGACGCAGAGTGGCATGCGCCACACTGGCCCTGCTCGCCGCCTGCGGCGACAGTACCTCACCTGCAGCCAGGTCCGGGCTGTACCGCCTGGCGACGGTAAACGCCGGCCCACTCCCCTACTTCTGTCCGCCGAGTCTCTCGGGCAGCTACTGCGCCATCCGTCGGGGCGAGATGCTCCTCCGCCCTGACGCGACATTCAGCCTCGCGATCGACGGCGCCCTGTTTCTGTTCGAAGGCACGTACGTGCACGGCCGGGATTCGACCACGTTCACGGTGCCTAACGGCGATCCGCGGCAGCCACCGCTGGTCTTCACCGCGCCGGCGGCCGGGGACTCGATCCGTCTCGACATCTCGCCGCCCGAGGTCAGCCTGGTGTTTCGAGCGAGCGCGATGCCGGCCGCGTCGATCGGGACAGCGACGTACGTCCTCGCCGGGCCGGACGGCCGCACCGACAGGCCCGTCACGTTGAGCGACACGGTCGTCCTCGGAACGCGGTACGTGTATCAGGTGGCGTTCGATTCGCTCTGGCTGCGCGACGGCGTGCTGTTCAAGGAGCACCGCCGGGAAATGTCGACGGCGTACCCGCCGAGCGGTGGTCCGCTGCGCGGTGAGTCCGAGGGCATTTCGTACGGCTCCTTCACGAGCGAGCGTGGCTGGGCGGTGCTGCAGCGGTATTTCATACCGCTCTCGAGTCAGACCCCGGTGGACTCGCTCGCGATCGGGAGCGGGACACTGACGCGGACGACGCGGCTCATTGCCGGGAGCCTCGTGGAGCGCTATTCGCGAGTTCAATAGCGCGCTACGAAGCGACCCGCTTCGGATCGGTGTAGTGAGACGCGACACTTGCCGAGCCGCGCACCGCATCCCATCGTCGGCCCATGCGCACCGCGGCGTTCATTCTTTCCGTCTCTCTTACACTCACGATCGGCGCCACCGCCCGATCGGTCGCCCACGCGCAGCCGGCGCGGGCGTCGGCGCGCGCAGCTCGTCCCTCACCCTACACCGACACCCTCGCCTCCCTCTCCGCCGGCGGAAGCACCACCTGCCTCACCGCCACCAGCGGCAACGCGTTCTGCTGGGGCGCGCTCGGCCGACGTGACGGCACGCCCGAGCGGATTCTCGACGCCAGCGGCCGGCCCGCACGCCTGCGCGCCATTGCCACGTCGGACTTCACGCGCTGCGGCCTAACGACTGCCGGAGACGTGGTGTGCGACCCCGCGCTGAACGGTGGCTTCGTCGACTCCGCCGGCACACCGGCAACCGTGCCCAGGGCGTGCGAGTACTACCGCTGCCTCATGCCGCTACCGCTCCGTGGATCGCTCCCGCTCCCGGTCTCCGCCGGCCTGCGCGACGTTGCCGCGGGCATGTTCCACGCCTGTGCGCTCGCGCCTAACGGGACGCTGCACTGCTGGGGCGTGAACCGCATGGGCGAGCTCGGGAACGGCACGCTGGCAGCCGATTCGACCGGCTCCCTCGGCCCGATCTCTCGCGCGCCCACTCCGGTGATGGATGGCCATCGGTTCAGCCAGGTGAGTGCGGGCGAAGAGCTGACGTGTGCCGTCTCCACGCCCCAGCAGGCCGTGTACTGCTGGGGCTACGGCCAGAGCGGCGAGACGGGCGATTCGTCGATCATGACGTACTGCGACGGTCCGAAACCCTACTACACGAAGAGCTGTAGCACGCCGGTGCCAACCCGTGTCGTGCCCGAACGCCTGCCCGGCGATTACACGTCGCCTAACGACGTGAAGTTCGCCCGCGTCGCGGCGGGCATGCGCCTGGCGTGCGCGATCAGCGTCGGCGGCGAGGCGTACTGCTGGGGAAGCAACTACCGGTGCGAGCTCGGGCGCTGCCGGAGCGCCGAGTCGGCGCGAGCCCACCGCATCGCGGTGCCGGGGCGGGTCGTCGAGATCGCCGCGGGCTACAGGCACGCCTGCGCGCGAACGGCGGAGCGGCGCATCTTCTGCTGGGGCGATAACACCGCCGGCCAGCTCGGATCGCTGGCAACCGCCAACGCCGGTCCGGACGGCGGGCCGCCAGACTACCGTGACACTGCGAGCGGCCAAACGACGATGGGTTCGCGGTACCTGGACCCGTGCTTCAATGGTGGACGATGTTCCCCGACTCCGGTCGAGGTCTCCCCGGGCCGCCGCTGGGGCGCCATCGCGCTCGGTGATCAGCACGCGTGCGCGCTGGCCGACGACGATGGCGGCATCTACTGCTGGGGCGGCGGCGAGCGTACATCGTTAGGCAGGAACAGGCGACTCGTGACGTGCGAGAACCGGAGCCCCGCGTGGAAGGACGAGCAGTGCCAGCCGGCCCCGGTGCGCATCCCGGGATTGCCCGCGCTCGCCCCGCCGCCCGCTCGTCCCACGGCCGAGGAGCTCGGTGCTCGCCGAGGGCGACGCGGCGGTATCAGGCGAGCATCCACTCGATCATCCGCGGCATCGCCGGCGGTCCGTCGGGATCGGGCGCGACGTGGATCGGCGTTGGCGATTCGGTGCCGATCGGCGCGTCGGAGCTTCGGTGCACACACGACGTGTGCAGCGGCTCGTCCGGCGTGCGGACACACGGTGGTGAGCGTTAGGCTGCCTGAATCGGCCGCCGACACCATGCCGTTCCAGCAGCCTCCCGCGCGCACGCTCGAGCGGGTGGTCATCGTCACGAACCCGGCGGCGCGCATGGAGATCTCGCCGCGGCCCGACACGGTCGCGCTCGGGGCGCCGTACGAGGACAGGGCGGTGGGCGAACTTCGGCACCTAGGCCGCGGCGTGGCTCGGCGTCGAAGCTCCATCTCTATACGTCCACGACCCAGACCGTCGACGCGACGAGCATCGCCGGCGGCTTGGGAACACGATGCACGAGCGAGACGAACTCGCGCGTCAGCGCCTCGGCGCCCTCGGCCTGTCGTGACGCCGGCAGGTGCAGCTCGAGCGCGAGGCGATCGACACGCTCGAGCACTCCCGTCTTGGCCGCGATGCCCCATTCCGCCATCTCGCAGTCGAGCTTGAGCCACGAGCAGCGCTCGATGCCATTCGCCGCGAACACGTCGTCCAGCGTTAGGCACTCGACCGTCTCCGTGGACCACCCCAGCGCCTCGCGTCGAGTGCGCGCCGCGTCCGGCAGGCCGACCATCGACCCGGCCGTCGCCTGCGGAGACCAGGTGAGCGTCAGGCTGCCGCGGTCACCCATCACGGCCTTCTGCACCGGCGTGACGTTGGTGATGCGGTTCGCCTCGAGGTTCGCCTGGAGCAGGGCGAAATTGCTCGACGCGGGCTCGATCGCGACGATGCGGATGCCCGGGTGAAGCGTTGCGAGCACGATCGACACGCCGCCGATGTGTGCGCCGACGTCGACGGCGACATCGCCGGGCGAGAACGTGAGGTCCGTGAGCGAGTACATCCCTCGGCCAAACTCATCGAGCATGTCGGCGGCCCACGTCGAGCCGGGTACGTCGCGAATGCGGAGCGTCTTGCCCGCGACCTGGAACTCGACGTGGCTCAGAGTCGGATCGCCCTGAACGGCGCGCTTGAACTGCACCGCGGCCTGGCCGTAGGCGCCGAGGAGTCCGAGGAATCGACCGGCGGTCCAGAGGACCTGTGGTGAGTCGGGGTGTGCGTTCAGCAGTGACGCCATCGCGTCGCGCGCGCGAGGGAAATCTCGGCGCTCGAGTGCTCGGTTGACCGTCGCAAGATCGTCTGTGGGCGCCATGGATTTCCCGGAAGTACTCATAGTCCCTTCAGACGACCAGGTGCCGAACATATCTCGAATAGAGTCTCGACCAACTTGAACAACGGGCAGCGGGCGGAGTACCTGGTCAAGTAGACCATCCAGGCGGCATCGGGGTCACGACCTACAACGTTCATGGCGCGAAGATGCGACTCTCCGAGCTCGGCGACCGCGCCGCGTCTGGCGAGGAGATCGTGATCGCGAAGAACGGTCCGGGCCCATCGACACCAAGACGTTCCGGGCGTATTCCCACATCATTCACGGCGCCGGCGGGATTCACCTAACGCGAGAGCTGTCCTCGGTGTCCTCGGTGTCCTCGGTGTCCTCGGTGTCCTCGGTGTCCTCGGTGGTTCAATCGCTCTGCGGTTCGATCGTTCTCAGGGTCTACTTCGCGATCAGCGTGATCTGATTCGCCGCCATCTGCCAGCCCGCCGGCGTCTTCACCCAGAAGGCCGTGTTCCGATACGCACCACTGCCTTCCTTGCCGCTGTATTGCCCTTTCAGTGTCACGCGACTCGTCAGCACGGCGGCGTCGCGACCGTACACTCGCACCTGGACGTCGGTCTCGTCCGCGGACTGCACGTTGGTCGCTCCGGTTCTCAAGTTCGCGAGGCGCTGCGCTTTCGTCACGAGCTGGCCGGCGCCGTTCGTGAACGTGTAGTCGTCGGCCCAGATCTTCCCGAGCGCCGCGGTGTCGCTCTGCTGAATCGCGTCGGCGTACCGCTTCTGCATCTGTCGCACCTCTTCCGCGGGGTCACCCTGGGTGGGTTTCGAGGCGGGGGCCTGCGACCGTACGGTGGGCGTAAGGGCGACGAACGTGAACAGCGACAGGGCGATGGTCCGTCTCATTGGGCCTCCGGGTGATCCAACCGCAGAACGTTGGTGTTCGGCCGGAGAAGAAACAATGTCCGGTGCGGTCATCCCGAGCGGAGCGAGGGATCGCAGGGTGCCCGGTAGAGGGCGTTGTCATTCCGAACGCAGTGAGGAATCGCAGCCGTCCCGGTAGAGGGCGTTGTCATTCCGAACGCAGTGAGGAATCGCAGCCGTCCCGGTAGAGGGCGTTTGTCATTCCGAACGCAGTGAGGAATCGCAGTCGTCCCGGTAGAGAGAGCTGCAGATCGGTTGGCAGATTGGTGACTGGTTACTGAGTACGGACCGCCACCGCGGAGCCTCTGCCGTCTCCCCTCTGCCGACTGCCATCTGCCATCTGCAGTTCTCTGCCGTCTGCCCTCTCACCAGGCCCCTCTGCCGAGAGGACTGCGATTCCTCGACCTGCGGCTCGGAATGACAGGCGACCTTCGCACGTTAGGCTGGGACGAACCGATGGTCGGTCGCCTTGGCCTCACCGACCTGTCCATTTGTCCGTGGCCAACCGCCCGCGCCGGTGCTATCGTAGACGGCCGCGGGCCCAAGCCGGGGTCACTGGCCGTCCCCGCGGTCACTCACATCCGTCCGCCTCATGCCTGGCCGCCACCTTCCAGTGTCCCGGCGCCTAACGATGCGCCTCCGCCCCGCACTCGTCTCCGCCGTCGCAGGCCTCGCTGCCCTCGCGGCCTGCTCGGCCCCCGACGCGCCGACCGCGCCGTCGATATCGCCGCTCATCGCGATCAGGCCCTCGGCCACCATCTCCGACGCCACGCAGGGCGGCGGAGACCCGCACTTCTACTGGCTGCCGCCGATCGCCCCGTCGCGCACGTACGCCGGTACGTTCGACCCGGGCCTCCAACCGCAAATCCGGATCTGCCGCGTGCCGGCGCTCCCGTGCGTGGCTCCGCTCGTCACGTTCACGACGGGAGCGGGCGGCATCGCCGTCAGCACGTCCGGCCAGTCCTATTCGGTGGACTGGTCCACGAAGCCCGCGAACATCACGCCTGACGACTACAGGGCCGAGGTGTGGATCAGCGGCCGCAGGATGGGGTTTGCCGACATCCGCGTCGTGCTCAACGCGAAGGACCTGAAGACCGTGCCCGCGGGGTTCGCCGGCGTCCTCAAGAGCAAGAGCCTAACGCTGGCCTTCCGCCTCGAGCTCGAGATCGTCGCCTCGGTCGCCGTCGCCCCGCGCAACCCCGCCATCGACTCGGGCATGACGGTTCAGCTCTCGGCCACCGTCACCGACTTCCACAACAAGGCCATACCTAACGCGACGGTCACGTGGGCGAGCGCGCCGGCGTCGGTCGCGACGGTGAGCGCGGCGGGGCTCGTCACGGGTGTGGCACCCGGTGTCGCGGTGATCACGGCGTCGAGCGGTGGCGCGTTCGCCGCGGACACGATCACCGTCAGGCGCCCACCGGCCGACTGGAGCGCGGCCGTCGAGTGGACGACCTACCAGGGGAACGCGAGTCACACCGGTTACAACCCGGTGTTGATGGACGTTCGCGTCTTCCAGGAGCTCTGGACGAAGACCGTTTCCTCGGCCGCACTGAATCCGGTGACCGCGGGCGACGGCAAAGTGTTCGTCACGACGAACGCGTACTTCGGCGTCCAGCAGGCGAAATCGCTCGACGCACGTACGGGCGCGGAGCTCTGGTCGCGCGACTTCGGCGCGATCCACTCGGTGGATCCTCCGGCATACGCGAACGGCACGGTCTACCTTCAGACCGGCGGGCAGGGAGACTCGTTCCTCTACGCGCTCGACGGAGCGAGCGGCGCGGTACGGTTCAAGACCGCGTACGGCAACCAGTGGTCCCGCTACTTCGCCCCGGTGGTCGTGGGCGCGTGGGTGTACGTGGCGGGTGGGTACTACGGCGGCATGTACGGCTTCAGTGCCACCGAGGGCGTTCAGCGCTGGTTCGACGCGCTCAATCAGTACGACCAGTTCACGCCGGCGGTGAAGGACACGCTGGTGTACGCCTACACGGGCAGCTACCAGCCGAAGCTCACTGTCGCGAGCGCGAACACCGGAGTGATCGCGTACGAGATCGCCGACCCGGGCTTCGTGTGGGATGGCTGGTCGATGAACACGGCACCGACGTTAGGCGGTGCGTCGAACGTGTTGTCGACGAATGGCGGGCGGCTCATCTCGTTCGACTTGACGGCACGCGGCATCGGTTACGCGCTCAAGGGCAGCTTCCGCGGCCAGCCGACGGTCGCCAATGGTGTGGTGTATGTCGTGAATAACGCGCAGGTGGAGGCGCGGAGGGAGAGCGACGGGTCGCTCCTGTGGTCGTGGGTGCCGCCAGAGGGTCAGCCGACGGGACCGATGATCGCGACGAAGAATCTGTTGCTGGTGAGCACGACGGCGAACACGTACGCCGTGGATCTCGCGTCGCACTCGCAAGTGTGGACGTATCCCGCGGGCGGGCAATTGGCGCTCAGCGCACAGGGGATCCTGTTCATCGCGCAGAGCTCGGGGAAGCTCTCGGCGGTGTCAGTGCGGTGATGATTCTGCGCCTTCGGCTCCGAATGACAACCGGCGCAGCGAGCATCGGGCCGGTGGAGACGATGCGTTTGCCGACGCGGTCCACCTTCAGGTTCAGGCCCTCGAGTGAGCGTGCGTCGAGGAAGTGGGGACTCGATCTCGACATCGGTGCGGAGAGCCCCATTTCGTCGGACGTAGTACGTCCGTGTGTCTCGCGGACCACTACCAGACTGTTGCATGCCGAGTCAAGGAATTGCGCCGGGGGCACTGGCGTGGGGTGTTATTGTCCATCGCTGTCGTTCCGAGCGCGGGCGCCCGCGTCAGCGGGCAGGGCAGGAATCGCAGGCTGACCGGTAGCTGTCATTCCGAGCCGCAGGCGAGGAATCGCAGGGCTCCCGGTAGAGGGGCCTGAGGAGACGGCAGAGGGGAGCGCACTGAAGCCGGCAGCGGGCAGTGGGCAGTGGGGAGACGGCAGAGGCTCCCTGATGCCCGTCCACTACGCAGTAACCGGTGGCAATAACCAGCAACCAGTTCGAGTAACCAATCGCCAGTCCTGCCCCTCTACCGGTCAGATCGCGATTCCTCGCTCCGCTCGGAATGACAAGCCCTCTCCCGGTCGGATCGCGATTCCTCACTGTGCTCGGAATGACAACGCCCTCTCCCGGGAAGATCGCGATTCCTCACTGTGTTCGGAATGACAACGCCCTCTCCCGGGACGATCGCGATTCCTCGCTCCGCTCGGAATGACAAGCCCTCTCCCGGGACGACTGCGCTTCCTGCCCTGCTCGCTGACGCGGGCAGCCGCGCTCGGAAATGACACATACCACACGCCGCATGTCGTTGCCGCAAATCGCCACCACCGTCGCCCGCGAGCTGTCGCTGACCGAGCAGCAGGTCGCCAACACGCTCACCCTGTTCGGCGAGGGGAACACCCTCCCGTTCATCGCCCGGTACCGGAAGGAAGTCACCGGCGGACTCGACGAAGTTCAGCTCCGCGACGTGCGCGACCGCGCGCAGTACCTCACGGAGCTCGACGACCGACGCACCGCGATTCTCAGGAGCATCGACGAACAGGGCAAGCTCGACGACGCGCTTCGTGACACCATCGACAAAGCGGAAACCAAGCAGGCGCTCGAAGACCTTTACCTGCCCTACAAGCCGAAGCGCCGCACCCGCGCGACCATCGCGCGGGAACGCGGGCTTGGAGACCTGGCCGAGCTGCTCTGGGCACGCACGACAACGGACGCCGCGATCGAGGCAGCGGCCGACAACTATATCGATGCGGAGAAGGGCGTTCCCGACGCGGCGGCGGCGCTCGCCGGCGCGCGTGACATCCTCGCGGAGCGGATCGCCGAGGACCCCGGGCTGCGCGGGCGCGTGCGCGACCTGACGCGGGCCGACGGCGTGCTTCGCTCGCGCGCCGTCACCGGGAAAGAGAAGGACGTGTCGAAGTTCCAGGACTACTACGACTTCTCGCAAAAGCTCGCCGAGGTCCCGTCGCATCGCGTGCTCGCCATCAGGCGCGGCGAGGCCGAAGGGTTTCTCCTGTCGTCGATCGATGCGCCTAACGAGCGGATCGCTTCCCTGCTCGCCCGGGAGCTCGTCGATCGCCACGCGGCGCCCGGGCAGATGCAGCTCGTGGTCGACGACGCGTACGGCCGGCTGCTCAGGCCCGCCGTCGAGCTCGACGTGCGCGTCGAGCTCAAGACGCGCGCCGACGAGGAAGCAATCGTCATCTTCGGCCAGAACCTCGAGCAGCTTCTGCTCGCGTCGCCCGCGGGCGAGCGCATGGTGTTGGGGCTCGACCCGGGGTTTCGCACGGGCGTCAAGGTCGCCGTCGTTTCGCGCACGGGCGCGGTGGTCGCGACGGACACGATCTTTCTTCACCAGTCGGACCGGTTCACGTCTGCGCTGCTGACGCTCGTCACCCGGTTCACGCCGGAGCTCATCGCGATCGGTAACGGCACAGCCTCGCGAGAGACGGAGACGCTCGTCCGAGAGACGCTGCGCGAGCGAGGCCTAACGACTCCGCAGGTGGTCGTCGTGAGCGAGGCCGGCGCGTCCGTGTACTCGGCCAGTGACGTCGCGCGCGAGGAACTCCCTGACCTCGACGTGTCGCTCCGCGGCGCGGTGTCGATCGCGCGACGCCTCCAGGACCCGCTGGCCGAGCTGGTGAAGATCGACCCCAAGGCGATCGGCGTCGGGCAGTACCAGCACGACGTCAACCAGCATCGGCTCAAGCAGCGGCTCGACGAGATCGTCGAGAGCTGCGTGAACCGCGTCGGCGTCGAGGTCAACACGGCGTCTGTGTCGCTGCTGTCGTACGTCGCCGGCATCGGGCCGACGCTCGCCGCGAACATCGTGAAGACGCGCGATACACGCGGCGGCTTCCACTCCCGCCGTGACCTGACGGACGTCCCGCGACTCGGCGCCAGGGCCTTCGAGCAGGCGGCGGGGTTCCTCCGCGTGCGCGGCGGTGCGCATCCGCTGGACGCGACGGCGGTCCACCCCGAGCGTTATGCGCTCGTCGAGCGGATCGCCGGCGACCTCGGTGTGCCGTTAGGCGGCCTGCTGAACAACGAGTCGGCGGTCGCGCGCATCGACGTCGCCAGGTACGTTGCCGACGGGGTCGGGCTGCCGACGCTTCAGGACATCCTCGCCGAGCTGCGAAGGCCGGGGCGAGATCCGCGCGAGCAGTTCGAGCCGCCGGCGTTCCGCGACGACGTGACGGAGCCAAAGCATCTGACCGAAGGGATGGTGCTCGAGGGCGTGGTCACGAACATCGTCGCGTTCGGTGCGTTCGTGGACATCGGGGTTCATCAGGACGGCCTCGTGCACGTGTCGCAGCTCGCCGACCGGTTCGTGAAGGACCCGAACGATGTCGTGAAGGTGGGGCAGAGGGTGAAGGTCACGGTAATGTCGGTCGATCTCGAGCGGAACCGGATCGCGCTCTCGATGCGGAGCGGCGCGGCGAGTGCGCCGAAGCGCGACGCACGCGAGGCGAAACGAGTCACTCCGAAGCCCGCACAGCCGCCGGCGGTTCCCAAGCCCGGGACGGTTGCGCCGAACGGCATGCGGTTTCGGTAGACCGGTTGCGAAGGTCACGCTCGCCCGCATGCAGGGTCGGCCGTGTGTCTTCACACGCCTATTCTCGGCCGCGGATGACGGACCGCGCCGAGTCTCCATGGGCGACATGCGGAAGGTCTAGAACTCGGGCACTCCGCCGTCACTCCTCCCCCACACCGCCGGGTCTTGCCGATAGAACCGGCGCAGCTCCTCGTACAATCCCGGATGCTGCTGCGCGAGATCGGCACCACGCTCGAAGAACGTCTCCGTCGCGACCGCGAAGAACTCTGCCGGATCCTGCGCCCCGTACGGGTCGAGCAGCGTCGGCTCACCGGCGTCCGCCGCGCGCCGCAGCGCCTCGAGCTCCGCTCCGAATACCTGCGCCCACGACCTCGCCTGCGCGCTCGAGTCGAGCAACGGCGTGCCGTCGGTGCTGCCGTCCTCGAAGTCGAGCTGGTGCGCGAACTCGTGCAGCACGAGGTTGTGACCGTCGGCAGGGTCGGCCGCGCCGGCGCGCACGTCATCCCACGAGAGCACGAGCGCCCGCAGGTCCCGCTGCGTGTGGCCGAGCAGCGCCTCGTCATCCTCCGACCAGATGCCGCCCTCGGCGCGTTTCACGTCGGCGGCGATGTAGCCGGTCGGGTACACGATGATCGACGTTAGGCGCGGGAAGTAGTCGGTCTCCCGGTGTAGCAGGAGCAGTGCCGCCTGCGCCGCGATCGTCACGCGGACCTCGTCGCGCATGAGCAGTCCGCCGACGGCCTCGAAATGCTTCTCCTCCAGCAGCACGCGTGCGTGGCCGAGGAGCTCGTGCTGGTCTTCGGGCGTGAGCTGCGAGAAGACCGGCACGCGCTTCTCGACGATCCGCCGCCAGTTCTCCGGAAACGGCTCGGCGCGCTGGCGCTCGCGACGACGGGATTTGCCGAACAGGGCCATGCTCCGAAAGCTACGCGATCCCGCGCCAATATGACCGCGAGCGCCTTGTCATCCCGACGGTGACCTGTGAAATCTCGTGAAAAAGGCGGTCGATCGGCGCCGCCATTGGACGGCGCCTAACGAGGCCATCGCAGCTTCGGGACGAGCGACCTGGCGACGGTGAGCAGGCGTGGCTTCACGGCCGTTGCCCTAACGCCGCTACCGCATCTTCGGCAGTGCCAGCCTGGCGATCTGCATGAGCATCGCCTTCGTCGATTCGATCGAGTCGGCCGAGGCCAGGTCGCCGATCGCCATCTGCTTGCCTCCCGCGCGGAACACGACCCCCACCGATCGATTCGGCCCCGGCCTGGGGTCCCACATGTAGTACGCCTCGTCCCCGAACCCGGAGATCGACTGGACCTTCCACCGGTCCCGCGCATTCTCCGTCATCTGCCGATTCCTGGCGAACCACTCCGGCGTCATGTCCGTCGTCAGCGTCATGCTCACGCTCAGGAAATCGCATTCGGTCGTGCCGGCCCGCAGGTCGCCCGGCTTGCTCGCCTGTAGACCGCGACCGAGAATGTCCTTCCGTCCCGTGATCCGCAACAAGTCGCTCGCCTGGAAGTACGAGCACGCATGGGGACCGGCCGCCTGGCCGGATGCGGACGGCACGGCCATGGAAACCTGGACCAGCGCGGCGACGCCTAACGTGTAGAGAACGCCCGAACGCATGAGTGGCCTCCAGAACGTGGATATCCGTGTGTGACCCTGTCTCGGGATCGTTGGTGTCATGCCGAAATTACGGTTGGGCCGCGAGACGCGCGATAGCGATCCGCGCGAGTTTGATCGCGCCCGGTTCGCGGGTGGACGACGTCGCGAACTTTCACCTCGAGCAGTCGGGCGCCCTCGAGCACAGCGAGGTTGCCGAACCGCCGGCGTTAGGCTCTGGGCCATAGCTGAACGGAAGGTCCGGGACGTGGTCGCGCACGAGGGCGGCGAGCGCCGCCTTCTGCTCCGCCGACACGGCCTGCTCGGTCGGCACGCTCTCGTCCTGCGTTCCTAACGCGCCAGAGAATACTGAGCCTAGCATGTTGCCGGCCATCCGGCCGGCCCGCTCGCTCGTGACGCTGCCGCGGAGATCGACCTGGACGATCACGGGGACCCGGAGCTGCAGCCTGTCGTTGTCGAAGTGCGCGCGCGACTCACGGGCTGACGGCTCGGCCCCGAGCGCACTCGTCAGCCCGCGGGTCGCGGCGGTCGCGATGTCCGCCGGGACCTCGGGCTCGCCCGCGAACACCGACCCGTGCAGTCCGCGTGTCAGAGCCCACCGGTGCAGCCACGTAATGCCAGCGGGCCCAACGTACGTGTCCGCGCTTCGGTACACCGAGTCGGCGAGGGCGTCATCGAGGGTGACGAACGCGTACCCGCGTCGCTCGATCATCCGCGCCAACGCGTCGAAGTAATCGGCATTGAGGACGCTCGCGTGCACGAGCAACACCTGCGGGATCGCTCGGCCCTCGAGCGTCGTGGACTGCGCCTCGTAGAACGCGAACACCCGCTCCATGTACGCGACGTACTCGGCGGCAATTCGGCGAGCGTCCACCGAATCTCGCCGGCCTAACGCGGCATCGTAGGCGGCGGCGAAGACGTAGTCGCTGTTGTCGATCGTCACCGGAGCCACGCGGTAGCCTCGGCTCGTCAGGACGGAGTCGACGCTCGCGCGCGCGGCGAGCGTGCGCCCGGTGTGCAGGAATGGATGGCGGAAGTATCTGGGGCGGCGACCCACCTCCGAGAGCACGCGGCTCGTGACCGAGTCGCCGCGCGTGATGTCGTCGAGGTAGGTGTGCAGCGGGACGGTGTGCAGGTCGAGATGCGAGTACGTGTGATTCCCGAGCTCGAGACCGGCGTGCGTCCACTGCCTGAGCAAACCGACGGCTCGGTCGTCGAGCGCGCCGTCGCGGTAGAGCTTCTGCTCATTGACGAAGCCGATCGCCGGGACGTGGTGCCGGGTGATGGCCGAGAGGAGTCGCGTCGTTATGCGTTCGTGGTCGGCGATCGTCGTGAAGGCGCGCGACACGACCGGGAGGTCGTCGAACGTGATGGCGACACGTTTGGCGGGGACCTGATGTGCCGATTCGGTGGTCGGCGCGCCGGCCAGGCCGACCTGGGCGACGGACATCGCTATGGCGGCGCACCGGGCGATCGCGGGGATCATGTGGGAGGAAATAGCGCTCTGGTCCATGCCGCGCAAACGGTGAAAAATGGGGTCAGAACAATTGTTCTGACCCCATTTTATCGATTTGTTGCGAGCGGTTGGACGGTCAGCGATGCGTCACGCGATTCCAGGCGTCGCGGACCGCGTCCTTGATGTTCTCCCACGTACCCTGACCCCGATGCTCGTACCGATCCCATCCGGATCGGAGGTCGCTCTCGACGTCATTCCAGTCGCGGCCGCGATAGCGCGTCGCCGACTCGTAGCCGTACTGATAGCCCGGGCGATAGAAGTCGTACCCGCGGTCCGCGCTCACGTACGGCCGACTATTCCAATTGCTCCGCCAGTACTGATCTTCGTTCGTCCAGTCGCCAGTCGTGCCGCTGGTCGAGGTACTGGTGGAAAGATTGTCGCGATTGGCCATCACACCCTCCTGTGCTGCGGTTCGGTTCGGCAGTTGCTCGAGCGATCAGATCGGCAGGCCTAACGTCGCGCCTGCTTCACCGCCGAACGTGAGGTATGGGTGTGCTCGAGGCTGCACGGGTCGTGCCTGGCAGCTCATGTGTGCGAAGAAATTCAGTGCGAGCTGGCAATCTCGCGTGGTATCACGGCGAGAACCCGTTCGGGAACCGGATCTCGCGGATGGCCCACCCGCCCTTCACCGGCTCGGCGACCGTCTCGAGATTCACGGTGCGCTCGCGATGGGCGGTACCAGCTTCCCACTGCAGCACGACACCGAACGCGACGCGCCCGCTCGCCGATCGCGCGTCGCCCACGTTAGGCGGCGCGGCGATCTTCGCCGACGGCTCGTTCGTCTCCAGGAACCGGCGGAACTTCGGGCCGGTCACCGTATCGCCGCGGATCAGCTGATCGAGCCGGATCACGCGTCGCTCGATCATCGTCACCACGGTGTCGGCGATCGCCTGCGCGTCGGACTCCGTCGGTGTCGCCGGCGGTGTGGCCGCCGCTGGCGGTGCGGACGGCGCCGAGCCGGACGGTGCGTCGCTCGCGCGCTGGGCAGCGCCCAGCACGACCACCCCCACGCTGTCGGCCAGCTTGCCGGCCGTCGCGACCAGCGTCGCCTTGCCGGCGCCTAACGCGTGCACGACGCCGCCCTCGTCCACCGTGGCGACGTTCTCGTTGAGCGACTTCCACGCCACGCCCTGCGCGAACGGGGCGTTGCGCCGGTCGAACACCTGGGCCGAGGCCGGCGTCGACTCCCCGACCTGCAGCGAGTCGCGCGTGATCGAGACGGTAACGCGAGCCGGCACGGCTTCCCGCACCTCCACCGCGATGACGCGTGTCCGCTTGCCGACGTGTGCCGTCACGTCCGCCTTTCCGGCGCCGACCGCGCTCAGGACGCCGTCGACGTCCACGGTGGCCGCCGACGCATTGGACGACTCCCATCTGACCGGTACGGTCGGCAGCAGCTCGCCATTCTTGTTCAGCACGCGCGCGATCAGCGACCGCGTTTCGCCCACGTCGACCGCGAGTGGCGAGGGATCCGTCAGCTCGATCGTGGCGACGACCGTGTCTGCCGGGATGACCGCCGCAGCGTTAGGCGTCGCCGCCTTGGGCGCCGCCTTCGGCTGAGGCGGTGCCACCGATGATGCAGCAATCGTCCCCGCCGATGCCGTCGCCGCCGGCGCCCGCCCGTCCGGACCGACGACCGCCTGCTCCTTCGGTTTTCGCATGACGAACAGCGCGGCGAGGCCGGTCACCGCGACCAGCGCCGCGGCGATACCGATCGCGAGCGGGCGGCGACTTCGCGCCGGCGCCGGCACGACGCCTAACGTCGCCGTGAACACCGGCTCGACGGTGATGATGATCGAGGCGCTGGCATCGCCGACGCTCACGGCGGCGGTCGTCTGACCCGGCGTGACGCCGGTGAGCAACCCGTCGGCATCGATCGTCGCGACGCCGGGATCTGCGCAGCGGAACGTCACCGCGGGGTCGAGGATCTCCTTGCCCTTCGCCGTATACGCGCGCACGGAAAGCCGCACGGACGCATTCTCCGTCACCGCGATGACGTTCGGCTCGACGTCGACACGCGCCACGGACTCGCGTAACGCTTCACCACGGCCGGACGGTACGGGCGATGGCGTTGCCGGCGGGGCCTGGTGCGGCACCGGACTCGGCGGCGTTATCGCGTACGCCGGGCGCGCCGACTCCGAGGCGCGCACGAGCTCGGCCAACTCCGGCCGGCCGCCATCGGCTTCGGGCGCGAGGCCCGCCGCGATCAAGGGGATCGCGTGACGCAACGTCGGCCATCGCTCGCCGGGATCCTTCGCCAACATTCGCATGACCGCGGTCGCGAGCGATCCGGGACAGTCGGGCCGGAGCGCGCCCACCCACTGCGGCTGGTCGCGCACGTGCGCCCACTGAATCTCGATGGCCGAGCCGGCGAATGGGGGGAGTCCCGTGAGCAGCTCGTACGCAACGGCACCCAGCGAGTACTGATCCGACGCGGGCGTCTGTGGCTTGCAGAGACACTGCTCGGGGCACATGTACGTCGGCGTGCCGATCGTCATGCCGGTGCGCGTGAGGTTCGTCGAGTCGACGGCCTTCGCGATCCCGAAGTCGGTCACCTGCACGGTGCCGCGCGTGTCGATGAGAATGTTCGCCGGCTTCACGTCGCGGTGGACGACGCCGTCGTCGTGCGCGTACTGCAGCGCCGCGCAGAGTTGGAGCAACAGCCCCTGCACGACGGGAATCGGCAGCGGGCCGTGCGCGCGGACGACGGCATCGAGCGATGCGCCGTCGACGTACTTCATGACGAAGAACAGCGGCACACCCGAATCGCGGACGGAGTAGATCACCACGATGTTCGGATGGTCCAGTCGCGCCGCGGTTCGTGCTTCGCGTTTGAAGCGCTCCTCCATGCCGTCGCGGAACGCGAGGTCCGGCAGCATGGCTTTGATCGCGACTTTGCGGTTGAGTCTGAGATCGTACGCGAGATAGACAACTGCCATCCCGCCCCGGCCTATCTCACCGCGGATCTCGTACTCGCCGGCCGTGAGCGAGCGCAGTTCGGTGAGAAGCTTGTTGGCATGGTCCGCAGAGCTGGAGGACGGCGAAAGTTCACCGAACGCCTGAGCCTGCGGCGCGCCGCACGCGCCACAAAAACGGTCTTCGGGGTAGACCGGAGAACCACACTCTGAACAACCGACCGCCACACTCATGATCCCCGTCAGGATCAAGGAAGAACGCGGCGCGACGAGCATCCGTCGCGCCGGCGTCCCTCAATATCGTGTGCGGTGGTTTGAATCGGAAGAGTAGCGTCGCGCTGTCATCCCTCGCTCGTCATTCCGAGCCGCGCTGTCATTCCGAGCGCGGGTGCCCGCGTCAGCGGGCAGGGCAGGAATCACAGGCTGACCGGCAGCTGTCATTCCGAGCGCAGCGAGGAATCGCAGTTATCCCGGTAAAGGGCCTGAGGAGACGGCAGAGGGCAGAGACCTGCAGACGGCAGACAGCAGAGGGCAGAGGGGAGACGGCAGAGGATCCGCGCTGCCGGTCCCGGTAGTCAGTACCCAGTGGCACTGACCAACAACCAGTTCAAGTAACCAATCACCAGTCCTGCCCCTCTACCGGTCGGATCGCGATCCCTCGCTCCGCTCGGAATGACAAGCCCTCTACCGGTCAGATCGCGATCCCTCGCTCCGCTCGGGATGACAGGCGAGAGGGATGCAGCGCTAACGCGTCACCGACCCATCGGGAACCAGGTGAAGCCCATGTTGAAGCGCGCGCTCGTCGCGTCGATCTTGAAGCCGTCGATCGTCACGTTGTCGATCTGCACGCGGTTGAACTGCCCCGTCGTCCACTTGAACGCACCGCCTAACGCCCACGACCGCGACGGGAAGTACTCGAACCCGCCCCCGAACGAGACGCCGCCGCCGAGCACCGCGACGTTCCCCGTGTAGGTCGTGCCCGAGCCGTCGGAGAGCAGCGCGTCCTGCTTCGTCAGCGCTCGGCCGGAGTAACCGACGTCGACGAACGGTACGAACGCGCTGCGGTTCACGAAGTGCCAGCGACCGCCCGCGTCCACGTGGCCGAGGTTGTAGTCACCACCCAGGCTCGAGATGCGCGCACCACTCGCGTCGAGCACGAACGCGAAGTTCTTCGAGATGCCCCACCCGATCTGCGCGGCCGCGCCCGGACCCGACTCGGTCGAGGCCGAGAAATCGTCGGAGCGGATGCTCGACGCGTCGAACGAGAGGCCGAGCATGAGCCCCGACGTGTTGACGCGCGACTTTGCCGCCACCACCGCGCGCTTCGCCGGTTGCTCGACGCGCTTGGGCGCTTCGGCCGGCCGCTCGACCGGCCTGGCGGAATTCTCGACGGGCTTCGACGATTTCTCGGTCGGCCCGGATGATGCCGCTGGCGGCGCGAACGGCGACTGGGCGGGCTGGGTCGTCGCGGACACGGTCGCGGGCTTCGTCACCGGCGCCGGTGATGGTGCGGGGGCCGCCGCGATGACGGCACTCGTCGCGACGCTGTCCGATACCATGGCGTTCGAGTTCGTGAGCTGCACCGCCTCCGTCCGCTGCGGCCTAACGACAACGCGAACGGCCCACGTGTACGAACGCCCGCCGACGGGCTGCGGCGTCTTCGCACGAAGCGTGTACGTCCCCACTCGGAGCGACATCGCCGCGCGCCCATCCAGATCCGTCTCGGCCACGGCCGAATCGGGGCGATCGGTTCGGAGCGCTACAACCTTTAATAGGGCCAGCGGCTGGACGGTGTAATCCGGCCGGACGACCGCGGCGCGGAGATTCACCGTCCCGAGCTGCGTGGTCGGCGAGAAGACGGTCGGGCCCTTGGTCGACTGGGCGGCCGCACCGACGGGAAGAACGAGCAGCGAAACGAGACGCAGCACTCGGGGGCAGGCGTACGGCATGAGACGGGTGGGTTGAGGGTCAGCTACTCACCACCATGTCCGACGAGAGGGTCCGAGCGCGGGTCACCGCGTCCGTCATACTGACTGACGCACTCGGTGAGCGGGGTCACAACTGGGCGTCTGCCGTCGATAGGGTGGAAGTCACCTGCGCTCTGGTGACAGCCAGGTGACTTCGTCTCGTTGAATTCGCGTCGCCGATCCGCGCCAGCCGCGCAACTTCGCGCAGCCGCCGGAATCGAGCTGACCGATAGACGAGGACCGCTCCCATGAACTCCCTGCACTCGCTCGACTCACGCGCCGTTCGTCGCGCGTCGGTCGCGCTGTTCATCGCCGCCGCGACGCTCGCGGCCTGCGACACCGACCGCACCGTTTCGCCCACGCCGACCACGCCTCGACAGGCTCCCGCCACGACCGGCTCCATGGAGTCGCGGACCGCCTCCGGCAACATGATCCTCAAGGCCGTCGACGTAAACAACGTTCTCCTCGGCGGCGCGCAGTACAAGATCATCGGGCCGCAACTGGTCGTCATGACCGTGACGGACAACGACCAGCACGACACCGATCCGACGTTCGGCATCGTGCATCTCGTGAACCTTCCGGTCGGGACCTACAAGATTTGCGAGACGATCGCGCCCGCACAGTTCGCGCTCCCGGACCCACCGTGTCGCTACGCGACGATCTCCGGTGGCGTGACGACGACTGTCTGGCCGTTCGTCAGTGGCGTGCGGCCGTACGTGCAGACCGGCTTTGTCGGTATCGATAGTGCTCGCGTGGCCGGCGGCATCATCACCGTGAAGGATTCGACCGGCACGCCGGTCATGCTCGTCGCTGACAACAGCGGGTCGGACACCGATAAGCGGGACGGGTACGTGATGTTCCAGCTGCCGGGCGCTGGCCAGTTCAGCGTCTGCGGCGCGGGGTCGGCTGGCTACGCGACCTTGAACGGCCAGAGCCAGTGCATCACGCTCACGTTCAAGATCTACACGGTCAACAGTTTCGCGCCGTTCCAACTCTATCCTGCGCCGAGCATTGCGTGGGGCGTGCGCGATCCGTCGGGGCCGCCGATCGGGCCGTCGACGTTCACGATCGCCAGAGTTGGCTCGCCTTGGATGATCACGGTCTCCGACAACGGGCCTAACGATCTGGACCCGAGGGTCGGCCTGTTCATTGTGAAGCTTCCGGCGGCGGGCACGTACAACCTCTGCCAGACTGCCGCTCCGCTGGGGCACGCGATCAACAATCCCCCGTGTGGACCGGCGGTCGTCGTCGGGGCGAATGCGGCCGTGTTTGCCTACTGGTTCAGCGATCCGGCGCGTCAGTGATCGCTGCTCCGGCGGGGTCAGATGAAGGGGTCAGATGAAGGGGTCAGATGAAGGGGTCAGATGAACTGATCTGACCCCCTGATCTGACCCGGTGATCTGACCCCGGACTCTGACCCCCTCATCTGACCCCGGACTCTGACCCCGGACTCTGACCCCCTACTCTGACCCCGACTAGCGGACGTCCTCCGCCAGCGAATGCAGCGCCGCGAACGGCTCCTTCCGGTTCGGGCCGAAGAACAGCGCGCGCAACGGGTCGACCGCCGCGTCGCGAACGAACGCCGCCGTCCGCGAGCGGCGGCTATCACTCGTTATGCGCTTCACGATCCGGTACTTCACCTCCGGCACCGACAGATCCACGATCAGCGTCGAGCCACCACGGAACGTGTACGCCGGCACGCCCACTTCGTGGTCCGTACGCACCTGCGTCGACTGCGTCACCGCGACGATCACCTGCGGCACGTAGCGACCGTCCGGGCTCACGCGCATCGCCGGTCTCAGCTCGTGCACCTCGAACGAGCGCGCCGGGTCGAGGCCGAGCTCCTTCGCGAACTCCGGCGTCGCGTCGAACGCCGTCTTGATCCTGTCGTGCAGCTCGAGCCGTTCCTTGCGCGCCGCGTTGAACAGCGCCTTCCGGTCCTTCACGTAGAGACATGAGTTCGCGTACCGACGCAGGCGGTCCACGATCCCGCGATATTGCCGTTCGATCGAGGTGCGCTCCTTCGAGCGCAGCAGGGCGTCGTCGAGCCCCTGCCAGCGCACCGTGTCGACCGACAGCGTGCGCAACGTGTCGGACGTCGGGGCATCGATGTTCACGGGATAGATGCCCCGCCGCCGGAACGCCTCGACGAACGCTACTCTATAGTTGTGGCGGTCGTCGGTCACGAGGTCGGCGTCGGCGGTGATCAGGCCGCGCAGGTACTCGAAGAACGTCACGTCCACCGGCGGCACGTAGTCGAGCGCGCGGATACACATGCCGAGCACGTGGTCGGCGGACTTCGACGCCTCGTCGGCCAGCCGGCGCACGAGGTCGGGGTGAATCGCGCCCGCGGGCAGCACGCCGGTGCCGCTCGTGTAGAGGCGCAGCAGGTCCTGCGTGCGGCTCTTGTAGATCGCGATGAACGCATCGAACACCGCCGCCACGAGAATGGCGCCGCGTGAGTGCGGCGTTAGGCGACGCTCGAGCTCCGTCGGGTCCGGCGTGAGGCGCTTCCATACCCCGTTCTCCACGCTGCCGATCGCTTCCCTGAGCGCTCCTCGGCCACCCGTTGCCTGGCCGAACTGCACCGCGAGACTCCCGAGCATCGACTCCGTCTCGATGTTGCCGCGCGTGCGCGCGATCTCCATCTCCAGGAAGTCGCGCATGGTGAAGTGCTGCATGAGCGCGACGATGTCGGCGAAGGCCTCGTGGAATGCGAGGACGTCGGGATTCGTCGGCTCGTTGTAGCGGCGGTGCATACCGTCGAGAATCGCGTGCGTCGTCTCGTGGGCGACGATGTCGTGCGAGAGACACGTGTACACGCGGCTCCCCGGCACGACGTCACCGGCATTGGTGGCGTCGGCGTCGAAGTAGCCGAACAGCAGCGCGATCTCCTCCGGACTGTAGAACGCGTTCGCCTGGCGGAGCGCGTGCGGGCGCACCTCCAGCTGGCCGACGTAGAGGCTGTCGTCGAACGGCTCCGCCGGATTCTTGCGATGGCGCCACAGCACCGGGCGGCCTAACGCGCGCTCGAAGTGCTCGATCGTCGTCATCGCGATCGCGTACGTCATCTGCTGATGGAACTGTGGGTTCCCTTCCGCCGGCGCCCAGCCGTCCTGCGCGAGGAGGCGCGGGTCGTCGAGATCGAGCTCGTTCGGTTGACCGCCGATCAGCTCGTCCGTCACCTTCAGGTACTCGCCGCGCGGGCCCGGCTCGAGCTTCTCCCACCGCACGTCCAGCGTCGCCGCATTGATGTCCGCCGTGTCGAGCCGGGTGGAGAGGCTCGGGTCCACGGCGTAGACGCGGAGTCGCCGATACGGTGGCGTGCGAACCGCGGGCTGCGTGTAGGCGACCGGCTCCGCCGCCGGAACGATATCGCTCGTCACGCTCGTGCTCTTCGGCAGCGCGCCGGTGATCACCGAATAGCGGCTCGCCACGTGCTTGCGCAGCGCGTTCGACGCCCCCTTGTCCTCGATGACCGCTTCCATGAAGCGCGAGAGGTCCTTGCTCGAGAGCTCGGTGGTGTCGTCGGGATCGGCGACGATATCCTGAAGTTCCTTGGTGACCAGCCAGCGCTGCGAGATCTCGAGGTTGAACATCCGCTCGCGCGGCGACGGCTCGACGATCCCCAGGCCCGTGATCACGCGCAGAAACGAGAACGAGTCGTTGTCGGACTTGGTCTGCGCCAGCGTCAGGTCCGGGCGAACGGCGAGCGCGTCGAAGGCGCGTACCGTGCCGTTCCCCACCTGGTTCGCGTTGCCCTTGGCGGCAGTCGTGAACAGTGCCTTGCGCACCGCCTCGACGCGGCGCCAGTCGCGCGGCAGCTCGTTCTTGTACTTCTCGAACCACAGCGCTGCGGCCGCCGCGATCTGGGGCGTCGCCGACGACGTGCCGCCGCCGTTCCGCCTAACGATGGTCGGGCATCCGTAGACCGCCCACGGGATGTTCGGCGAGTACGCCGACACCGCGTGGCGCATGCACTTGTCCGGACCGAAGTTCCCCTCCATCGCCCGATTCTGGAGGAACGCGTACGGGTTCCCGTTCGCCATCACCCCGCAGGCGCAGATCACCCGGCTGTAGCGCGCCGGGTACACGACGTTCCGCGTCGGCAGCCCGGCGAAGTTGTTCCCCGCCGCGGTGACCATGCAGAGCCCGGAGACGTACGCGCGGTCGATCGCCTCACGCCACGCGTCCGACGGCAGGCCACCCATGCTCATGGACAGCACGTCGCACTGGTTGTCCACCGCATAGCCTAACGCGCGTGCGAAGCTGCTCGTGTGGAGCAGGACGACGCTGTCGGCAATGCGCAGCGGCACCACGTCGGCGTCGGGCGTGCCGCCCATGTCGATGTTGCCGAGGTCGGCGATCGTGTTCCCGGCGAGGATGCTGAGCGTGCCGGTGCCGTGGCCGGAATTATCGATCAGGAATGCCTTGTCGTCGGGATCCTCGGCGCTCGTGGGCGTTCCGTCCTTGCCGACGAAGTTGCGCTGCAGCGCCCTGTTGATGTTCCGCGGCAGACTGATGTGCGCCGCGTAGTAGCCGGTGTCGACGTGCGCGACGCGCGTCCGCGGCTCGGTGAAGTTCACCGCCGCGCGCGCCTTCGCGAGCTGCGAGAAGCCATCACCCAGGTGCCACGCGACGCCGGGACCGATGGCTTCGCCGTTCGTGTTCTCCTGCTCCGCGACCCGGCACTGATCGCCGACGGCGAGCAGGCCATTCGCCTGGGACGCGTTGGGGTCGGGATAGATGGTGTGGACGAGGTCGGGCTCGGCGAACACGACGTCGGAGTCCGCGACGCCGAGCTGGTCGGCGATTCTCGCGTGGGCGGTGTCCCAGGGCGTCGTGCCGCCGTCGGGGAGGTCGGCGAGGTACCACTGGGCTTCGGCGTCGAGCCCGAAGCCTGCCGTTGCGGAGGGGCCGCTCTCGTAGAGCGGGCGGAGGTTCACACGCGACTCCGCGGCACGGAGCGCGGAGGACGGGCGGAGCTTGACGAGAACGCGATTGGGTTCCATCGGACCAGCCAGTGTGCGACGCGTGCGATGTACTCGTACCCGGTCCAGAAAACAAGAATCGGGGTCAGAGTCGATTCGGACCGTTCGGTTGCGCGCTCGGTTGACTCGGTCGCGCGTTCGTTCGCTCCGACTCGACTCTGACCCCGAATGGCGCCGCTACTGAACCAGCACGCCCGCGAACTCGAGGAGATCGGCGATCATGAACGTTCCCGGCACGGAGCTCGGGAGCGACGGCGTGAAGCCGGCCACGTTCATGAACGAGTCCTTGTCGCGCCTGAGCATCCTCACGAACGTCTCGGCCACGATCCGCCCGCCTAACGGGCCGAGCTGGTTGCCGGCGTTCACGACCATGGCTTCGCGGAGGACGTAGTACCAGAGCGGCGTCTTCGCGAGCAGGATGCCGTTGTTCGAGTTGAGGAGCGCGACTTCCGCCGAAGGCAGATCCGCGGTGAGTTGCGCGGTGGTCAGCGGCGTTATTCCCAGACTGCTGGCTGCGCCCTGACCGCTCGGGAGACCCAGCGCGAGGCCACGTCGCAGATTACGCGCGGCCAGGACCGCCATGATTCCAGAGCCACCGGGAATCGCTTCCAGCCCGTTCGCGAGGACGCTGTCGATGGTTCGCGCATTGTTGAAGCTCGCTCCGACCGGATGGGCCGTGTTGAAGAACATGTTGAAGTCGACCACCCAGTTCGAAAACACGGGGAGTCGGGGAACGCGGATGAAGCCGAAGACGTTCGCGAGCGTGCTGACGGTGGCCGGCAGCGACGAGTTCAGAATGTACCCATTGCGGATCATGCTGTGGCCGAAGCGATACGCGGCCATCGCGAATTCCGCTGGCATTTTGAAATCGCTCCCGACGGGTGTGTGGACCGAAGAGATCGCGGCGTTGACGGCCGCCGCGCCACACACCCGCGGGAGAAAGTCGTGCACCACGCACCACTGGTAGTGTTGCGTGACGATCTTTTTTGCTTCGGCGAAGATGTCGCCGGGGAACGCCGCGGTCACGAGGAGATCCACGACGCGGTTGTGAAACTTGAGCACGGCGTGGTGGAGCTGCGAGACGATGAGGTTCTCGTCGTTGCGCGGGTCGCCGATGATCGCGGTGAACGTGCTGTCGGCTTCAGTGACCGCCGTGTTCGTGCCGTTCAAGACGCGCGGGACATCGAAGTTCGCCGGCGTGGCCACGGCGCCGGTGCCGTCGAGCGGTCCGCCGGGTCCCGTGCTGCGGTTCTGGCCGAGGGCCATCTTGACGGCGGTTGGTGGCTCGCCGCCGCCCGGGAATCGGTAGAGGAATGGATCGAGCGCGGGACCCCGACCGTAAATGTTGTCGAGGTCGAGCGCGTGCGACCGCATGTTGTTGATCGTGGTCGCGTCCTGCGGCGAATCGAGCGAGGATGAGACGTCGAGCGTGATGTCGTGGTCGACGAACTGGCCGAAGTAGGTGTAGCCCGACGGGATGATGGAGTCGGCGCCGGTGTCGCGCCCGGCGTCGCCCATGAGGTTTCCGAGCTGCGTGAGCAGTGCCTCGATGGTGACGTTGAACGGCAGCTTGGTGGCGTTGCGCACGGACGCCGGGAACATGTAGCCGAACTTGTCGGCGCACGGCGAATCGACGAGCCCGCGCGGGAACCAGTGGAGCGGGACCTTGGTGCCGTGGAAGCGCCTAACGGGTTGCTCGAGCGCCTTGACGGCGAGGGCGACGTCGGTGGGCGGTGCGGGCTCGGGGTGGTGGAGAAGTTTCGTGACGAGCTTCTTACGGGCGGGTGTGCTCAGCTTCTCGAGACTGGCCGGTGCGCGCGGCGGCGTTTTGAACGCCGATGTGTTGGGTACTGGCGTGCCGCGTTTGAGGGTGGCGGTGTCGCGGACGAGCTTGATGTCCGACTTCGCGCTCGCCTTTGGTGCGGTGCGCTTCGCGGCTTTCTTCGCGGCTTTCTTCGCGACCTTCTGCTGTCGAGATCTGAGCGGCATGAGTCTCGTGTGCTGCTGAGGGTGCTGACGGAGCCTAGGATATCGGCGCGAACGGGCTTTGAATACTCGGGTAACTACTAGGGGGACTCGGGTGTGATGTGGGTCACGTCGCCGTCATTCCGAGCGGAGCCGCGCAAGCGGCGCAGTCGAGGAATCGCGAGGGTGTCATTCCGAGCGGAGCCGCGCAAGCGGCGCAGTCGAGGAATCGCGATCCCGCCTGATAGAGGACCCTCTGTCGGGACGACCGCGATTCCTCGACTTCGGCGCTAGCGCGCCTTCGCTCGGAATGACAACCACTAGTTAGGCACGAGGGAGACGGGCGATGCTGTTGCCCGGTTCGACAACAGCACCGCCGCACCAATCCCTCTATGGGAGCACGGCCAGCAGCGTCGCCAACTCGCGTCCCAACTGCATAACGCGACTTATTTTCCGAACCGGCCACGCTCGACCGGTCGGGCTGGTTGACGACGGTGCGACCGCGGGGTAGCGTCTATCGCGCTCCTAACCCCAACGCACTCGACCGCCTGCCTTCCGCGAGCGACCTCCGCGACCGCCTCGGCCAGCTCCTGAGCGGTCAATGCCGCATCGAGCGCGAGCTCGGCGGCGGAGGGATGTCGCGCGTCTTCGTGGCGGAAGAAGTCACGCTCGGACGGGGTGTTGTGAGAGTCCTCGCGCCCGATCTCGCCGAGGGCCTCTCCACCGATCGGTTCGCGCGCGAGGCGATGCTGCGATGGGCGATAACCAGCAACCCCATGGAAGCGTCAGTGTACGCAACTTACCTGCGCGAGCAGGGTAGACTCGGAGCGGCCGTCGGCGCGAAGGCGGAGCTCGAAAAGCTGGAGCGTCAGAGCGCGGGACGTTAGCGACGCCCCGCCGTCTTACTGTGATGGCACGTCCCGTAGTGTTCTCCCGAGTATTCGTCGCTCTGTCAGCGAGCCTCTCCGTCGCGGGCGGCGCGTGCAGCAGCGGCGCGAAGCCGCCGTCGACGCGCACAGTGCCCGAGCGCGAGTGCGCGGTCGTGCCGCTGCCGGCAACGCCGATAGAATCGGCCACCGTCGTCGTTACGTCGCCCGTCAACCTGACGAACGCTCCGCATTTCACGACGTGGGGTGAGCGCTTCGTCTTCGACCTCGCCTACGACACGCGTCTTCACTTCGACTGCCAGGGTCGTCCGCTCGGCTCGCCGCGATATCGCGCACGCGAGCTCGGGCCATCCACGTTCTTGCTCGAGCCAGTCGACAGCGCGACCGAGCCGCGACTCACCGTCCGCTCGGCTGGCGAGGCGCGAGCGCGTGATCTGGTCGATGCGGGCGTCGACTTGCTGATCACGGACAGCCCCGCGCTTGCAACGTACGCCGCCACGCGCGGCGATGTCGTGTCGATAGCGAGCGGCTGGGATCGAACGTGGGTGCTCGCCACGGGTCGCGGCGCGATCGGGCTGGATTCGTCGGTCGCGTTTCGTGCCGGGCTCGCGCGGGACGTCGTGCGCGCGGATGCCCGCGCCGCCCAGGGGGCCTACTGGTGGACCGACACGACGGGCTGTGACGCGCCGAAGGCTCTGAGCCCGCTCGCGTCAGTCGGCACGGCGCGCGTCGCCTATCCGCGCGACGAGACAGTCGCTCGGGCGTTGGCCGAACGGATCGTCGCGGTGGTCGGCTCCCGAGCCACGGCGGTCGGGCTCGCGCCTAACGCATTCGCGTCGGAGCTGCGAGGCGGCGGCGACGTGGCGTACGTGTTCTCACTGCCGCGGCAGTCCCGTGACCGCTGCCGGGACATCCGTGAGTTGCTGTCATCCGCGTCGTGGCTCGGTGCTCCGGGTGCGATCGTCCCGCTCGTCGACACGCGGCTTCGCGCCGTCGCGCGCCGAGACCGGCTGAACGTCGGCTTCACGTGGGACAGCACGCTGACCGTGCTGCCACTCCGCCCGTGACCTTTCGATCCCGGCTCCTGCTCGCGTTCACCCTGGCGACGATCGTCCCGCTCGCGATGCTTGCGCTCGGCGTTAGGCGCCAGCTGACGGCGCGGCTGGTCGCCCAGCACCAGCGACGGGTGGCGGGCCTGGCCAACGTTGCCGCACAGGACGTCGACCGCGAGAGCGCGTTCATCGCGTCGAGGCTCACGACCGTCGCGACCGGGCTTCGCACGGACGATCGCTTTCGAGCCGCAGCGGTTCGCGGTGACGCGAGCGAGCGTCCCTATCTGCTCGATTGGGCCGAGCAGGCGATGAGCACGACTGGGCTCGAGATGCTGCAGTTGCAGGACAGCGCCGGCCGCATCCTGAGCTCGGGTCATTTCCGGAACGAGTTCGATCGGCTCGATCCTGAGTTGCCGCGCGCGCTGCAGACGGCGAAGTCGGCGGTGCTCGTACACGCGCGTTCGCCGGAGGGGCCGTTCCTGGCGCTCGCGCGGGCGGACTCGACAAGTGTGGCGGACCGTCGATTCTACGTCGTCGGGGGGATGAGGGTGGACAGCGCGTTTCTGCGTCGTTTCTCGCGCGAGGAGGCATTGACGGTCTCGCTCGACACTGCTGTCAGTCCGAGCGGAGGCGCGCAGGCTGTCATTCCGAGCGGAGGGCCGAAGGCCCGCAGTCGAGGAATCGCGGTCGTCCCGATAGAGAGACCCGGCCCTCTATCGGTCACATCGCGATTCCTCGACTCGCTGACGCTCGCTCGGAATGACATCGGCTCCGCTCGGGATGACATCGTCGCAGCCATCCCGATCTCCTACCTCGCCGATAGCCTAACGACCGCTCGTCTCGTCATCGCATACACCATCCCGGAGCTCGCCCTGCTCCGCCGCGACGTCGACCAGTGGTTCATTGCCGCGATGCTAGTGGTCGTCGTCGCCGCCCTGGCGCTCGCCGCGTGGCTCTCACGCCGGCTGAGTGACCCACTCGCCACCCTCACCCAGGCCGCGTCCACCATCGAGCTCGAAGGTCCCGAGCTCACGCTCGCCGCCAGCCGCGACGACGAGATCGGCACGCTGGCGCGCCGCATGGGGTCCATGTCGTCACGACTTCGCGCGAGCGCCGCGCGTCTCCGCCAAGCCGAGCGACGGGCGACCGTGGGCGACATGGCGCGGCAGGTGAACCACGACATCAAGAACGGGCTCATCCCGATTCGCAACGTGCTTCGCCACCTCGTGCAGGTGCAGGAACAGGAGCCGCAGCAACTGGTGACGGTGTTCGCCGAACGTCGCTCCACCCTCGAGTCCAGCGTCGGGTACCTCGACAACCTCGCGCGCAACTACGCCCGCCTGACGCCGAGCGTCGAACGGCGCGCCGTGGACGTGAACGGAATCGCGTCGGAGATCGCTGCGTCCACCGCGGTCGCCGGCGCGATCAAGATTCGCACGCGGCTCGCCGACTCGCTGCCCCGCGCGCTTGGCGATCCGGTCGTGGTCCGCCGGATTCTCGACAATCTCGTGCGCAACGCGGTCGAGAGCCTCGACGCGAGCGGCGGCGAGGTCACCATTTCCACCTCGCGCTCGACGAACGGCGGCCTCAGGATCATGGTCGCGGATACCGGACGCGGCATGACCGAGCAGGAGCTCGCCCGCGCGTTCGATGACTTCTTTACCACGAAAGCCGACGGCACCGGACTCGGCCTCTCGGTCGTGCGCCGCCTAACGACGGACCTCAACGGCTCGGTCAAGGTCGAGAGCGCGCCGGGCCGCGGTACGACGTTCACCATCGAACTGCCTGCATGTACACCGTCCTGATCGTCGACGACGTGCCCGCAATGGCCGAGCAGTATGCCTACGACCTGCGGCGACTCGCGGGCATGGACGTGCGAGTCGCCCTGAGCGGTGACGACGCGCTCGACGTCGTGGCATCGGAATCGGTGGACTGTATGATCCTCGACCTCGAGATGCCGGGCACGGACGGCTTCGCCGTGCTGCGCGCTCTCAAGGAGCGAGGCATCGACGTCCCGGTCATCGTCTACACCGGCACCGGCACGTTCGACCGCTGCGTCCAGGCCATGCGACTTGGCGCCTACACGTTCATCGACAAAGCCGATCCGGTGGAGCGCGTGGCGCGCGAGGTCGAGACGGCGATCGAGCGCCGGGCGCTGCTCGCGGAGGTGAACGAGCTCCGTCGTTATGCAGCCGAGGACAGTGCGTTGCGCGGCAGCAGCCCGGCGATGCAGAAGCTCAAGGACGCGATCGCGCGCGTTGCCCCCATTCCGAGTCCGGTGCTCATCATCGGCGAGAGCGGGTCGGGCAAAGAGCTCGTCGCCCGCGACATTCATCGGCTCAGCGGGCGCGCGAAGGAGCCCTTGATCGCCGTGAATTGCGGCGCGCTGCCGGAGAATCTGGTCGAGAGTGAGCTGTTCGGTCACGAGCGCGGCGCGTTCACGGGCGCGCACGCGACGCGGAAGGGTGCGTTCGAGAGTGCCGGGAAGGGGACGCTGTTCCTCGACGAGATCGGCGAGCTGCCGCTGCCGGCGCAGGCCAAGCTGCTCCGCGTCCTGGAAGAGCGTGTCGTCGTTAGGCTCGGCGCCACGAAAGGGGTGGAGGTGCCGGCACGCGTGGTCGCGGCGACGCATCGAGACCTGGATGAAGACGTGAAAGCCGGACGCTTTCGTCAGGACCTCCTGTTCCGCCTCAACGTGCACATCCTTCGCGTGCCGCCGCTCCGCGACCGGCTATCGGACCTGCCGGAGCTGGCGGGGCATCTCGTGGCGGCGATCTGCGACAGGTTCGGCGTGCGTCGGAAGACGATTGCGCCGGCGGCGCTGGAGCTGCTCGCGCGCTACGACTGGTCGCGCAACAACGTCCGCGAGCTGCGGAATGTCGTCGAGCGGATGGTCATCGACAGCGACGGCGATGTCATCGGGGCGGAAGCGGTGCCGCCGGAGCTCGTGGGCAGCGCGGCCGACGACACGTCGAGGGCAGAGCCGCGGACGTTCGTCGAGCGGAAGGCCGAGGCGGAGCGGCAGATCATCGTGGCGGCGCTCGAGCGGAACGAGTGGCACATCACGCGAACGGCCCAGGAGCTCGGCCTCGCCGACCACGCGAGCCTGCTCAAGATCATGCGCCGTCACGCCATCACCCGCGGTTGAATGATAAATGGGGTCAGAACAATTGTTCTGACCCCATTTATCGGAGCGTGTCCGGGTGGACACAATGCACCCGCGGTGGGTGTGTCCGCCCGAACACACCGGGCCTGACCCCACCGAGTGATCCCCAGCCGGCACAACAACTTAGCGTCCGTCCGAGTCATGGGCCCGCGCTTGCCCTAACGAGTGGGCGCAACTCACCCACTCTTTCGGAGGACATATGCTTTGCTCTGCCCGCATCACCCGGATCTTCACGCTCACCAGCGCCGCGCTCATCGCCGCGTGCGGTGGCGAGATCAAGGACGTGAAGGAAGTCGCCCGCGACACCTCGACCGGAGCGGTCGGCACGTCGACCGCGGTCACGCCGACGGTAACGCAGCCGGTCACACCGGCCGTCTCGCAAGCCGTCTCCCTCACCGAGGCCGAGGGCGTGTACAAGGAGAAGAAGTACAGCGACGCGGCCGGGCTGTTCGCCACGTACACCAACCAGCACCCGAACAACCCCTGGGGCCACTACATGCTCGGGCTCTCGGCCTGGAAGGCCGGGAACCTCGACCAGGCCGAGTCGGCGTTCGTGCGCGCGCACGAGCTCGACGCGAAGCACGTGAAGACGCTGCTCAACCTGGCGCGCGTGAACCTCGACCAGGGGAAGCCGAAGGACGCGTTAGGCCGAGTGAAGGATGCGATCGCGCTGGACTCGATGTCGGGCGAGGCGTATCGTCTCATGGGCCGGGTGTGCGCTGCCCTGAACGAGCCTAACGAGGCGATCGCCGCGTATCGTGTCGCCCTGTCGCGCGAACCGACCGACGTCTGGTCAATGAACAACATGGGCCTCCTGTTGATCCAGCAGGGGAAGAACGAGGAGGCGCTCGGCCCGCTGGCGCGCGCGGTCCAGCTGGACTCGACCGTCGCGGTGTTCCAGAACAACCTCGGGATCGCGCTCGAGCACACCGGTCGCTTCGCGCTGGCGACGCAGGCGTACAGGAACGCGCTCGCGGTGGACGCCGGATACACGAAGGCGAAGCTCAGCCTTCCCCGAGTGGAAGGGCGTAAGGAAGACCCGAGCGTGACGCCGGTCGAGCTCGCGACGCTGGCGGAATCGTTCGACCACGCGATCCGTGGCGTACAGATGGGTGGCCCGATTCCGAAGAACTGATGGGAGGGGGGGAGGGGGTCAGAGTCGAGTTGAAGCGCTTCGTTGCGCCCGGCGGGCGCAACGAAGCGCTTCAACTCGACTCTGACCCCCCCTCCCCCCGACACCGGTCATCGCGCATCCTCAGACTTTCCGCTCCGAGGACGTTGTGGTGAACAACCAATCGCCGACCCAGGAGGAGCTCACCGTCTGGCGCATCGCCGGCCCCGACGCCGTCACGCTCGAGGCGATCGTCAACGGCCTCGCTCTCATCTGGGAGAAGCTTCCCTTTCGCGACGAACAAGTCGATCCCGACATCCTCGCCGCGTGGTTCCCCGAAACGCAGGAGTTGGAGCGCTCCGTTCGCCTCCTCGCGGAAATCATCGTTGGCCGAGCAACGGGTCATGCGACGAGCGAGTCACGCGACGCCGAGCGCCCGGGTGCGATCCAGGTGATCGACTCGGCGGTCCAGCAGGCCCGCCTGCGCCTCACCAAGCGGCGCCGCGAAGACGCTCTCGGCGACGCTGCCATGCTCATTCGCGAGATCGGCTTCGAGTACGGGGACCACGAGTGCCTGCTCGCCACCGACAGAGACGGCGCCGACGTCATCGGCATCGTCCGAGTGGAAAGACCGACGGCCTACGCCTCACTGCTCGACCGACTGATGCAGCGCGCGGACAGCTACATGGCGACCGACGCCGCCCTCTCACTCGAGCGCGCCGCATCCACGTGGTTTTTCAGCCGGTGGAGCGACGGCGCGTGGGAAGGCGACCCGCTCGACTCCGAGTTCCCGCGCTCGGTGCGCGAGCACGAATGGAGCATCGTGTCACGCGACACGCTCGCCCTCGACGAGCCGGTCATGCTCTCGCTCGCGCGCAAGGTCGAAGACGACGACGGCGCCGACGAGCTTCCGCCGCGCCAACGGTTTCTCGCCAACGCGTACGCGATGTCGACCGTCGGAATCTTCGACGTCACGAGCGTGGACGGACGCCGGATGCACGTTCGCGATGTCCGTGATGACCAGACCTACGTCGTGCACGAGCACAACGAGGATGTCGAGCTCACCCCGAACTGGCTGATCCTCGGCCGCCTGATTCCGATCGACGGCGGCGAATGGCTTCGATCGCCCGGCACGCTCGTCATCCAACCTAACGATGAAGGTCACGCGGACGCGTTGGCGGAGATGCTGACGACATTGACCGACGAGCTGCCGACGCCCATCGCGTTGGAGGCGGTGATCTCGATGGCGGTCTACGGCGTGGACGTTCCGGTCGACCTCATGGCCGCACCGACGGTCAACGAGGCGCGAGCGGCCCTCATCGGGGCGAGCGAACTGCTGTCGGACCTCGGCCTCATCGGCGAAGTTCCTGAGAGCGCCGCCCCGCCCGACCTGCTCGCGCAGCTCGATTCGCCGGCGTTCGGCGTGTTCGGCCTCGGCATCGATCGCCCCGTCGCCGAGTGGCTCGGCGCGCTGATCTCGCAGGCCGGCGTGGATGAGCCGCCCGCAGGTCGAGCCGCGCGGCAGCGGACGCGCGGGAAGCACCGTCAGAAGAAGCGACGGAAGCGCTGACGCGCGTCAGGCGGTGTCGACGGCCACGCGGTCGAAGCCGTCCGCGCTCTCGCGGACGTACAGCACGCCGACCACGACGGTCACGCCGGCGATCGCCATCGGGTACCAGAGCCACGCCAGCTTGTCGCCGGTCGCCGCCCCGAGCGCCGTCGCGATGAGCGGCAGGAACCCGCCGAACCAACCGTTGCCGAGATTGTAGGGCAGCGAGATCGACGTGTAGCGGATCCGGGCCGGAAATGCCTCGACGAGGAACGCCGCGAGCGGCGCGTACACGATCGCGAACGGGACCATCTGCGCGAACACCAGGAGCGTGAGCGCGACTGGCCGGACGGGATCGGCGAAGGCCGTCATCGCCCTGTAGATCGGGAAGAGCACGGCCAGCGCGAGGACATTCCCCGCCACCATCATTGGCTTCCGGCCGACGCGATCCGACAGGGCGCCCAACAACGGGAACACCGGCATGATGAGCAACAGAGCGCCGGCGACGATGCGGTAGGACTCGTCAGGCGGCATCGACAGCACGCGCTGCAGGAAGAACAGCACGTACACCTGCGTCGTCTGGGCGAGCACCGCCTGCCCCGCCGTCACGCCGAACAGAATCACGGCGAACAGTCGCCATCGCTCGCGCGTCGCGTAACTCTCGCGCACCGGCGCGGGAGATGTTCGCCCCTGTGCCTTGAGCTCGGCGAAGACCGGCGACTCCTCGAGGCGCACGCGGATGTAGTACGAGATGGCGACGAACACGAGGGAGATGAGGAACGGGAGCCGCCAACCCCAGTCCGAGAAGGCCGCGTTGCCTAACGCCGCCCGTGTGCCGAGGACGATGGCCGAGGACGCGAACAGGCCGATCGTCGGTGTGAGCTCTTTCCAGCACATTGGGATCCTAAGCTTAGAATTCCACGTGGACAAGTTGTCGCG
>JADMIO011285599.1_pt1 | contig 62155 bp, 59 predicted proteins | sample 8958161 | NCBI WGS metagenome assembly JADMIO01 (sample SAMN16585339, study PRJNA669376) | soil metagenome | isolation source: Crop rotation soil | place: USA: Cullars Rotation, Alabama | collected 2011 | reverse complement strand
CCGCGACTTCAAGTCACGTGAATTCCAAGCTTCGGATCCCACTGTGCTGGAAAGGGCCGTGCGTGGGGCGGCCCCAGCGATGGTCGCACTGCTGCTGGCAACCGTAGTGCTTGGATTAATCAGTCGCACGTTACCGCAATTGAACATCTTGGCAATTGGGTTCGGACTGAATGCGATGGTTACTTTCCTTGTGCTCGCAGTTTCAGTTGGGGCCCTCGCCTGGCTGTTTCAGGAACATTTGGATCCGGCCGTCGAAGCGATTGTCGATGCCCTGCGACCGACGGCTTAAGTGAGCGAGCGAAGGGGCGGCGAAACAGACTCTCTGACCACTGACCACTCTCCGTGGCTGAATCAACCAACGACAAATCGCAGGACGCGACACCGCATCGTCGCCAGCAGGCGCGCGAGGAAGGGCAGGTTGTGCAGAGTCCCGATTTGGCCTCCGCGGGCTTGCTGATTGCCGGACTCGTACTCCTGATGATTATGGGGGGCAAGCTCGTCGAGTATTTTGTCCGTTTGGCGCAAGGTCAGCTCGGGGGGGAAGCGTGGTTGGCGTTCGATCACGATCTAGCGATCCATCAAGCCCACAGCACGCTCCTGGAATTAGGTCAGGCGTTTGCACCTGTCCTCGGTTTGCTGCTGCTTGCAGCGGTGCTGGTGCACGTGCTTCAGACAGGTTTGATGTGGGTGCCGCAGAAGCTAGCGCTCGACCCAAGCCGCATCAATCCGCTATCAGGCTTTCAGCGTTTGCTCTCGCTCTCCAACGCCGTGCGATTGGTGATGGGATTGTTCAAGGTGCTGATTGTGTCGCTGGTGGCGTTTTGGAGCTTGTACCATCGACGTGATGAGATCTTGGGCGTTTCGGCGCTTGCGCTGCCGCAAATTGCGAGCTTTATCGTGGATATCACGCTCTGGACCAGTTTGAAAATTGCGCTGGCGCTATTGGTGCTGGCGATTGCCGATTACGCCTATCAGCGATGGAAATACGAACAAGACCTGCGTATGACACCGCAGGAAGTGCGCGAAGAAATGAAGAACCTGCAGGGCGATCCCCAGGTGCTCGCCCGACGCCGACAGGTGCAGCGGCAACTGGCCTTGCATCGCGTTTCCACCGCCGTGCCTAAGGCCGATGTTGTCGTCACCAACCCAACGGAATTGGCCGTAGCAATTCAATACGATCCGGCCACTATGAATGCGCCGATTGTCATCGCAAAAGGCGCCGGCGCGGTGGCAGCGCGTATTCGACGCATCGCTTTAGAACACAGCATTCCCGTGCTCGAACGAAAACCGCTGGCTCAGGCGCTGTACAAGGAAGTCGACATCAACCGTCCGATTCCCGACAAACTTTACGCTGCGGTCGCGGAATTGCTAGCGTATGTTTACCAATTGAAAGGCAAACCGATGCCGGGGCGCGCAGCCTAAGCAGTCGAGACCGGGCGCGATCACCAACAACCGCCACAGCCCCATCCACAACCCCAGCCGAGGCACGGCATGCAGCAGCAAGTGCAATTGGGCACCGGCACCATAACCTTTTTCGTCGTCAGGTGATAGGCACAAACGTCGACTTCCCTTTCGACTGGGTGCGGCACGCAAACGCTCACCATGATCGTGCGCTGCTCTGGCACATATTTGCAAACCGTGATCTCCCGCGAGCATTCCTTCATTTGCGGTACGCACACCGTGTACTGCACTTGCCGCTGTTTGGTTTCCTGCACGTACTTGGTGCAACAGCAGCCGCAACTATCGGTCGACTGAACGGGCTTGCAAACGGTGAAGTTTTCCGTGCGAGTTCGAGTTTCCGGAACCAACACGGTGTACTGCTGTTTGACGGTTTGCGTTTCAGGCACCAGTCGCATTATCGAGATCTGTTGCTCATGCTGCTCGGTGGTGTACTCAATACATTGCACCTTGCGTTTTTCATGCACGAGAATCGGCACGTAGCAGGTTTCCTCAACGAGATGATACGGCAGGCAGCAACCCGAATTCGTATTGTCGGTTTTTGGCGCGCCGGTGCCCGGGGCCGGCGTCGAAGGAGCGGCATTCGCCGATGGCTGTTTGGTTTCCGGCAGCGGGGCAGGGGACTGGGACTTTTGTGGTGGCGTTGCCTGCGGTGGTGTCAAATCAAACGGCGAGCCCTGATTGGCCCAAGTCAAATCAGCACTTAATCCTGCGAGTGCAACGAAAACGAACAGACGCACTGCCATTCGGTAACACATAATCGGCAACCCTCTCACTAAGATGCGCAGAATAGAACGACCTTGATGTGGCTCGATTGCGAATGTAACTAGCCGAACATCGGCCGTCAAGGAAATGCGTAAAATAGGGGATTTGGTTGCTTTTTCACACGTCAAACAAAAAACCTCGGCCGGTTTTTATCCGGCCGAGGTTTGAGGGGACGTTTTGAATGTCGCGAAACAAAACCAACCACCGCCTTAAAATTCCGGATCGAAATTAGAACCGCGCTTCGATGCCGGCGAAGGCACCGTGAAGGATCAAGTTGCCGTTCGTTTTGATCTCCTTCCAGCCTGCCTCATCAGCAAAGAATTGCGGAATCTGATTGTCGCCTAAAGCGATGCCGCTCGCGGCCACAACCCGATAACCGCCCACTACGCTCCAGTTTGGTGCAAACGCCCAGTTGAAGCCCACGTCGATCGAGCCTAACATCGAGAACACATTCGTGGAGGTGTGGAAGTTCAGTGCATCGCCCGAGCCAGGAGGATTATCAAAAGTTGCGACGATGCCATCGCCCGTAACCATGCTGTTGTGCGCGTTAATGTGGTTTCCAAAGATGCCAATTTTCGGCGCCGCAAAGATGCTCACGTTTTTACACACTTGCCAGTTCATGTACGCACCCAGTTGGAAGCCAACCAGGTTGTTCTGCACATCGACGTTCACAAAAGCTTCATCTGCCGGATTATCGCCAAACCGAGCGCCCACGGGAGCCGTGCCGGCCAACTGACCCCAATCCAATCCTTCGCTAAACCGGAAGAACCGCACGCCCATCAACCCTGTAATCTGCAATCGGCTGCCCGTGTAAACCGGCAGATACATGAAGTTGATTTCCACATTGTGAAACTCATCGTTGCGCGACAACTGCACCGCCCGGGCATTATCAAAGAAGTCGGAAGCGGGTGCGGCGCCGAAGGAAACCAAACCGTCATCCTGCACAGTGCCCAACGAGTTCGTTGGATCATTGATACTGGTGTGACCGTCCAATCCCCACATGCCCCAGTACACCGCTTCAATACCGAACCGTCCACCGCAACCGCAGCATTGGTTGCACGGATCACAGCTGCCGCCGTTGTTACAGCCGCAACCAAACCAGTAACCAATGCGTGTATCAACTCCGCCGCCCCAATCGGCCCCTGGGAAATACCGCAACTGATTGGCCGCATTGTTCTGATCGAACGTGGTCCAGAACCGATTGGGCATATCGCGGCCCATGACCAATCCGCCAACGTATGCGTACCAGTTGTTTTGCGCACAGCAGCAGCCGGGAATGCACGATTCACAACTGCTGCATCCATCCCCGTTCCAGCCGCTCGTGTTCAACGCATCTTGATAGACATTGTTCTGAGCTGGTTGCGGAGTGGCAACGGTTTCCGGGGTGCTGTTTCCGCTGGTTGTTGATCGATCGCTGATGGCCGGTGTGGCGCTGCGCAACATCGGGCTGCGTACCGATGTCGAATCTTCCATCCGAGTCATCCGTACGCCGTACGGGTCGGAGGCCCCAAGATAGCTGGATTGGCCCATTGCGGTGCCGGTCAGGCACAGCACGCCAACCAAAGAGGTCCAAGCACGATAGGCAGTCATGTTCCGAATCCCTCACAGGTTTAATGAAACCACCGCGCGCCGACAACCGACGCCACGGCCCTGGAACGCGCCTTTCTTGCGCAAGCGCAAGCAGGCGGCCAAGGTGGTTGGGGATCCGTCCCAAACGCCAATCCGTTGATGTCTGTAGGAGATCGGCGGTCGGCCGTCTGGCCTTTTAGATTTTGATAGAGGGCGGCGTTTTGAGATCAAAAGCGACAAGAGGAATTTGCCGACTCTGTTCCGCCGTCGGAAAACTTTAACGCGTTGAGGTCCGGTTCTAACCGTATTGCCGACTCGCCGAACGACGGGATTGCCGCGCGACCGTTGGACTCATTGTGAAGCGGAACATCGGCGAAGTTTAGTGCGCCGGAACTTTCGGCGCCATCTGTCCGCAGAGCTTCACAATTAACTTCTCCAAAACCAACCGGGCACGGGTGCCAGAGGAGCTAGTGCTCTTTAGCGCTAAATCGGCGTCCAAGAGCCAACCGTAGATTTTCTTGGCACGCTGGCGCGTAATCTGCCGCAATTGGCGCGACGTTTTCTCAAGCACAAACGGCTTCGGCGCGACTCCGGCCTCGCGCAAGGCGTCGGACAGACTGATTCGCCGACGTTGGGCCTCGGCAATTTCGACAATTCGGGCCGCCGCCGCCATTCGGCGCAGCGATCCGCTCATCATTGCCAGCAGCGCGATGGGTTCCTCGCCGGCCAGTAGTAGCCGATCGAGTTCCAACAGGGCTGCCGCCGCTTTTCCATCGAGTGCAAATTCGATCATTACCCAAACAGTTTTCGCACGCCAGCCGCCGACCGATTGTTCAACAAGCTCGCGCGAAACTACTCGATTCAATAGCTGGCCGGCTTCCGACCCCCCACTTTCGCCTTCCGCCTTCCGCCTTCCACCTTCCGCCTTCCCTCCCGCCAACAGTGCCAGTTTCGCCAGTTCCTGATCCAATCGTCCCAATTGCGGACCGACGATTTCCAGCAGCATTTCGCCAGCGTCGGTCGCCAGTCGTACATGGTGTTGTCGCTCGGCTCTCGCGGCGAGCCATTTTAACGCGGCGCTTTGGTCGACTTCGCCGAAGCGATTTTTCGGCAGATTGCAATTGATTGCGAGCCCAATTTCGGCAACTTTTTTGAACAATTTGGTATTCGCCGGCCACGAATCGACTTCGATCACGAGTACGGAATTGCTGCGCGGCTTCTCGCAATAATCCTGCAATGCCTGACGGTGTTTCGAGACGAAATCGTCGGCATTTTCAACAACCACGAGGCGACGGCCGCTGCCGAACATCGACATCGTGGCAAGTTCGTCGAAGACTTCGCGCGCCTCGGCATCATCGCCGTCGAACACCGTGACCGACAATTCTCCGTCTTCACCTGAGAGCACCTCGGTACGGAGGCGTGCCAACGATTCACTTTTGAGCAGGGGCTCATCGCCGAATAAAACGCAAACTGCCGGCACAGACGGCGTTTTTTCGCGCGCGAGAAATTCAATGGCGGCAACAGAATCGGGCATGCGCCGAATATACCGCCGTTAAAACGAAAAGCCCAGGGACGACCATCCCTGGGCTTTTATTAATTCTGGCCTGTTTAGCGATATCGACTCAGCGATAATTCATTTCGTAAATCCGGCCGCCGGCCGCCGTATCGATCGACCGCACGCCGCGAATTTTTCCCTCCGGCCTCAGCCGTTCCAAGGGCACAGGTTGGGTGGCCTCGAAGGCGCCGATGTTTCCAGCTTCATCGCGGGCTTCAACTCGCAGATAAATGCTATCCGGCACACGCGCATCAGGATGCCAGGCATATTGGCCGGTATTTTCCAATCCGGCGGCGATAATCGACCAGGGTCCGCCAGGCTTGTCGCTGAATTGCAGTGTGATGGGGCGATTGGCCATTGCCGCGTCGCTGGCCTCCCAACGGATCAACACTTCTCCTCCTTGCGGCCCACTACCTGGAATGGCATCGATCAGCCGAACGGATGGCTTGGTGAGGTCAACGGCCACCCACAGTTCCGGCTGATCGCCACTGCGCGGAGACAATCCTCCCAGGCCACTGCCACTTTGCACGACAATGCGGAATCCGTACAGTCCTTCGCCCTCGACATTCACACGAATGGGACTGCGGTTATCCGGATCTGTTCCGTAACTGCTCCAAGTGCGGCCACCGTCGCGCGTGCCCCAAAGTTCGACTTTTGCCACACCCGATGGCCCGACAGAATCGATCTCATAATCCATTTCGAACGTGCGTGAATTGACCATGCGCGGTCGTTGTCCCGGTGGAAACTGCGGATTGTTTGAACCGCTTGATGGACTGTTTGAAACCGGGCCGGGATCACGATTTTCAATGCCGGGGATGACCTGATTGCGAATTGGAGGGTTGACGTTCTCCATCCTCCCACCGCTCAACTGATCCCCTGGCACAATTTGCGGCTTGTCGGGCGGCAAGCGGAACGGATCGGCAATCGGCGTGCGAACAATGTCGCCTGCCGGCGCGCCGTTGCGGCTGGCGACGTAAGGTGGATCTGATACTTTCGGCGCAGCGGCAAACGATCCCTCGTTGCCTCTTGGATTCCGACTCAGAGGCGTATCGGTTTGAACATTCGTCGGCCAGCTCGTGCCGCCACGCGCCGATCCCACCGCTGCTCGATTTGAATTTGGATTGAAACCAGACTGCGCGGTAGATTCTACGAGCGGCGCCGGAATTGAATGGTCGACCTTCGGCCGCGCCGCTGTCGCACTGGCCGCTGAATTGCCAACTGCTTTGGCTTGCGACACCGCCACGTTCCCGGCGCGATCGCTGATTTCGGCCCGAATCGACACACTTGATTCGGGGGCATCGGTCGGCCACCAAGTGAGAGTTCCGCTGGCGGTGCTGCGGTCACCGCCAGATTTCGGCCGATCCATTGCCACAGGTCGCCACTGTCCGCCAGTGGTTTGATATTCAAGTTTCAAGCTATCGGCGTTCAGCAGTGGATCAACGGCCTGCCAGGTGGCTTTGACTTCGCCGGAATCGCCTCGCGCGGCGGATACTTCCAATCGCGGTGGCATGGTGTCGACGATCACCCGCAATTCAGGAGGCCCTGAAACGTCTGGAGTGACGCGACCCAAACGATCAACGGTGCGAATGAGAAACCAGTATTCGCCGTCGCCACCAGCGCGAAACATAAAGCTGCGTTCCTGTGGCGAAACACTTTGCGCAACATCCCAGCGCCCACCTTGGCTGGTCGAAACGTACAGGCGAATTTGGGCCGGCTGCTGGTCGGGGGAAGTAACCGCATTCACTTTGAACGGAATCGAAAACGCCAACTGCCGCCAGACAATGGGCTCGGGCAAAGTCTCCTGTGGTCCGGCGGCGACCGGAACTACGGCCGCAGCCCACGCGGCGCCGGACCGCTCGCGCGCGAAGCAGCACACGAGAAAAACCAGCGTCAAGAATTGGCGCATTCGCGCACGGAACATGCAGATTTTCCCTCATCTCCTTCCGTTGGTATCGACAATTCCCGACAGTCGGCTTGACGAAGCCGTGCGTCAGGGGAAACGGTTAGCGATTTGGCAGAATGCACCGACTTGCCAGCTTGAGCATGCTGTCGCTGCCTCTGAAACTACTTGGCGGCGCGAATTTGCCGCACGATCTCGACGTATTGCCTCGCCAGATCGCTGATTTTTGCAAATTCGCGATTGGCGACTGCCTGCGGATCGACTAAAGAGCTGCCAATTCCCAGCGCACAGGCCCCAGCCTTGATAAACTCGGCCGCGGTTTTCAAATTCACGCCGCCCGTGGGCATTAGCCGCACCTGGGGTAACGGGCCGTGAATGGCTTTTAAATAGCCTGGTCCTGTAAGTTCGGATGGAAAAACTTTCACGATATCAGCGCCAGCATCCCAAGCCGCGAGGATCTCCGTGGGCGTCAAGGCACCTGGCATAATCAGCCGGCTGTAGCGGCGGCAGAGTGAAATCACCTCTAAATTCACAGTCGGAGCCACGATAAATCGTGCCCCGGCAAGAATCGCGATCCGAGCCGTTTCGGTATCTAAGACCGTCCCAGCGCCTAAAACGATTTTGTCGCCCAATCGGTCCGCCACTTGCTCCAGAACATGGTGGGCACGCGGCACGGTGAAGGTAATTTCGATGCCTTCAACGCCGCCTGCCAACAGTGCTTCGGCAACGTCGGCCAGCAATTCTCCCGACGGGGCACGAACCACTGCCACGACCCCACTGTGTAAAATCCGTTCGAGATCGTGGGGTGCGGCCATTGGCGGAAACCTCGATTTACGATGCGGCTAATGGCGCGACGAGCGCCAGAACATTGAAACGATTTTACTTGCCAGGGCAGGGTAGGGGGAGCATTCAATCGTGTCAACTATTCGCTTTTCGAGTCAGCCGAGCTTTTATCCAGAAGTTCTGCGGCTGGTCCTCGATGTTCTAGCGGACATGCCATCGCCAAAAAATGGGGCGGTTCAGGCCCGGGTGTCGACGCATCCGTCCAGGAAAAACCCGCCGTTTTTAACGCGCTGGACTCATTTGCCGCCAGTATCCATAATGAAGGTGCGGGCGCATGCGAGCTTTGGCCTGGGCGAAATAGAACAGATCTTCGATGGCGGACCCAGCAACCCAAAAGTTGGTGTGGGCCGGTGTCTTGTTTGCCGCAATGGCGGCGCTTGCCGCTTTGGGCGCTTGGATTGTGTCAAGGTTTCGCGGTGGTGCGGACGACGATCAACCCGGTGCCAGCGAACTGCTCAGCAATTTCCGCGAACTGTTCGACCAAGGTAAGTTAAGCGACCAAGAATTCCGAAACATTAAAACACTGCTCAAGGATCAACTAGATAAGGAGTTAAGCAGTAGCGGCCAACGGGATTACGAGAATCAAAACCGAAACGCCGCACAACAGGATGACAAGGGTAGCACGGATGGTGCCGCCCCCAACGAAGATTGGGACGAGGAGGAATGAACGTTCGATCGAGCTCGCGCGCAAAAGTGAACGAGGAATGATGAAGGAAGCCGGATGGCAGTCCTTCGAATAGCGAGCGCCGAACATCGAACTTCAGTCGGTTAGCTGCTCGACACGAGTGTGGCCAAGGATGGTCCCCCGGCGCGAAATGCGAATAATGTTTCACGCCACTCGAGCGACCATTTTGGATTACCACAGCTTTGCCTGCCGGCTTTCGCCGAGGGCAAGGTAAACTCGAAAGGAGCGGGCATGCCCAGCGGACGAGATATCAACCTTGGACGGCGCACCGGCGGCACCGGCGGCGGCGGAACGACAAAGAAAAACGCGTTCTGTTCGTTCTGCCGCAAGAGTTATCGCGACGTAGGACCACTGGTCGAAGGACCAGGCGATGTTTACATCTGCGGCGAATGCATTGAGCTTTGCCAATCGATTCTCGATCAGGAACGCCGTCGCCGCGGCAATACGAAGCAGCTTTTCACTCGCATTCCCAGCCCGCGCGAAATCGTCTCGCAGCTTGACGAATATGTCATTGGCCAAGAACACGCCAAAAAAGTGCTGGCCGTTGCGGTGCATAGCCATTACAAGCGGCTAACCTTGGGCAATGAAGGGACCGATGTTGAAGTCGATAAATCGAACATCATGCTTCTGGGGCCCACCGGCAGCGGCAAAACGCTATTGGCCCGCACGTTGGCGAAGGTCCTGCATGTTCCCTTCGCGATTGGCGATGCCACTACGCTAACCGAAGCCGGTTACGTGGGCGAAGATGTAGAGAACTTGCTGCTCAAACTATTGCACGCCGCCGATTTTGATATCGAGGCAGCCCAGCGAGGCATTTTGTACATCGACGAAATCGACAAGATCGGCAAGACCAGCCAAAACGTATCGATTACTCGCGATGTCAGTGGCGAAGGCGTGCAGCAGGCGTTGTTGAAGATGCTGGAAGGCACGGTGGCGAATGTTCCGCCACAAGGGGGCCGCAAGCATCCGGAGCAACAGTACATTCAGATGGACACGACGAACATTTTGTTCATCTGCGGCGGCACCTTCGTGGGATTGGACGAAATTATCGCCAAGCGATTGGGCAAGCGCACAATCGGTTTCGGTCAGCCCAGTGGTCAGCGCGACGAACATAATGTGGGCGAATTGCTCACCAGTGTTTGCAGCGACGACATTTTGGAATTCGGCATGATCCCCGAATTGGTCGGTCGCCTGCCGGTTATCTCGGCGCTCAAGCCGCTCGATGAAAAGGCTTTGGTTAGAGTGCTAACGGAACCAAAGAATGCCCTGGTGCGCCAGTACCAAAAACTGTTCTCGATGGAGAGCGCCGACTTAAGTTTCACCGACGACGCGCTGAAAGCAATCGCCCGCCGCGCCTTAGAGAAAGACACCGGCGCCCGCGGTTTGCGTTCGATCATCGAAGAAGTGATGCTCGACGTGATGTTCGATTTGCCCGAAAATCAGGGTGCCCGTTATGTCGTCACCGACGAAGCCGTCGAGGGTCGGCAGCGGATTTACCCGATCGCGGAAGCGAAAAAGAACAGCGCATAAGGGTCGTTTTTCGGCCGTCTCTCATTGAGCCGATAAGTTTGCCCGTCGGCGAAATTCGCCTGTTACGATTTCGCGCGGATCGAAACCGCGTCGAATTGAAACTATTATTGCCCATTCGGTGGCGGCCCAAATCCGCCCGGACCGCGTCCACCCAGTGGTCCGCCGCCGGGTCCCGGTCCGCGACCACGTCCGCCGGGGCCACCACCTAGTCCACCCGGGCCACCGCCAGGGCCTCCCGGTCCGCCCGGTGGGCCGCCGCGGCCCCCTCCAGCCTGCATTTCCGATTTGCCGATGCCACCTTTGATTGGCGCATCTTTGGGGTCCTCGGGCGTCTTTCCCATGATGATATCGAAGTTGGCCGACAACTCGCCGATCTTGGAATTTTCAATGGCTTTGAAATCGACGAGCACTAGTTCCTTCGACTTTGCGTCGCGAATGCCTTGAAACACGCCATCGCGTTCGTTTTGCGGATGTCCCTTAATAAACAATTGCGTGGTGTAAACCCGTCGGCCGTTTTGGCTGATGCCGAAATGGATGTGCGGGGTGCGGCCTGTGTAGGGCACTGGTTTGATTGTGCGGAAATAATAATGGCCGTCGGAATCGGTCAGGAACCGGCCGTAGCCCTGGAAGTTCTTATCGCGCTCGCCGTGCCCTTGATCGCGCGTGTTCAAATAAATTCCTTGGTTGTCGACCTGCCAAATTTCCACAAACGCGTTTCGCACCGGATCGCCCGAAGCGTTCAGAATGCGACCCGTAAGATGCGTGATGTCGCCGATGGCTGGCGTGAGCGAATCGTTGACAATGATTAAATCGTTGTCGGTATCGAGCGGCAACTTGTCGGGATAAAACGGCCCTTCGGTCAGTTGCGGTGTGGCCAGCATATCGGCAAACAAACCCCGTGTGGTGAAGAATGCCGCACTAGCAGCCACTCCGCCCAAGAAATGACGTCGATTAACCGGCGAGTAGGGCAGCTTCATAAAATGGCTCCGTGATAAAGTGGGCAATGCCGCGGCAGGGCAGGGGGAGTGAACTAGTTTCAGCCCCTAGGTATACAGTAACTAACCCTCGCAGAAACCGCCGGTTTCATACGATTTTGGAATTCGCCCAATTACGGCCGCAATTCGGCAATTTTGCGCTAGCGAGAATTCGCCAGTTTCCGCAACACTTCGATGCCCCGCTCGATGGTTCGGTTTTCCGCCGCATACGAAATACGGAAATGCGTGTCGCGCTGTGAGAAAAACTTACCGGGAATCACCAGCAATTGATTTTCGATCGCCCGTTCGACAAATTCCGTCGCGGTGCCCAGGCCTTCGGGCACTTTGGGAAACACGTAAAACGCCCCTTGGGGTTTTTCAACCTCGTACAAATCCTTGAGGCCATCGACGATCAAATCGCGCTTGTAGCGGTAAGCGTCGACGTGAGTTTGAATGTCGATTCCCATCGCCGTCACACAGGCCCATTGCGCCGGTTGGGGAGCGCAAACGAACGTGTACTGCTGCAGCTTGAGCATCGCCTCAACCAAATCGGCGGGGGCGTGCGCGAAGCCGACGCGCCAACCGGTCATGGCGTACGATTTCGAAAAACCTTCGACGACGATCGTTCGCGGATTAAACTTCGCCGGCGAGATGAACGATCCGTCGTAACAAAACCGGTTGTAAATTTCATCGCTGATCAAGGCGATATTGTGTTTCGCCGCCAATTCGGCCAGCCCTTGCACTTCTTCCTTGGTCGCCACGACGCCGGTCGGATTCGCCGGGCTGTCGAACAAAATTGCCTTGGTTTTGCTGGTAATAGCGGCACGCACGCGATTCAAATCGATCGAAAATCTTGGATACTTTTCGACAAAAATCGCGCGGCCGCCCATCAACTTCACGAGTGGCTCGTAAGTAACAAAGTACGGATCGAACAAGATGACTTCGTCACCAGGATTTACCAGAGCCATGATCGCTACCAGTAGCCCACCGCTGGTGCCGCTGGTGACGAACGCCTTGCGATCGGCATGCCCGAACTCGGCTTGCACCTGCGCCTGCAGTTTTTCTAAAAGCGGCGTAATCCCCTGCGTTTGGGCGTAGCCGTTTTTGCCGCTTTGCACTGCCTCAACCATCGCCTCCCGGGCCAGCTCGGGAACATCAAAATCGGGTTGGCCGATCGATAGATTGATCGGATCCTTCATCTTCGCCGCCAGGTCGAACACCTTGCGGATGCCGGAACTGTCAAATGCAGTTGCGCGGGAAGCGAGCCAGGAATGAGCCATGAAAGAGGAGAAGGGCAAGGATTGTGGGGCGGGGAAATTGCTTCAGCGGACGATAGCAGTTTAGCTTGTCGATGACACGCTGGCGATGCCACAGACGACAAGGCAACCAAAGCAAGGTTCGCTGCCCCGAACCTGCGACTTCTCGTCCCGCGTCCCTCGATCCTCGTCCCTCTGGCTTCTACCGCACCACGCACTTAAATCGTGCGATGCCGCCTTCGCCGGGTTTTAGCGGTTCGGTGATTTCCCAGCGCAGGATGAGCGAGCCATGCTGGTTCGGCTCGGTGAAGAATGTCGCCTGTTTGCTGCACTGGCCACTATCTGGCACCAGTTCCAGGCGCGTGGTGAGATTATCGGCAATCGTCACGTTGCCGACCGTTTGATCGCCGACGTTGTCGAACCGCAGCGTGAATTCCACGATATCGCCAGGATTGGCGCTGTGGGTCGACGCCACTTTGCACACTCGCAAGCACGGGTGATCGGGGGGCGTAATCATGTACGTGGCCTGTGCCCGCTGGTCGCCATCGAGCACGACCGCTTTCTTGCCCTCAACCGTTACTTCAACGCCTTGATTCAACGTCCAGACAATCGCGGATTGAATCGAGATGGCCAAGAACGGTTCTTCCGACTCGATCATCTGCCCACTGCGGATAAGTTCGAAATTCTCATACGCCTTCAACCGATCGACTGTGGCGCGAATGACGGTGCGCTGAATCAAGCCAACCGGCGGCAATTTTTCGAGAAATGTAACTGGCGAACGATTGGCGATTTCGCCTACCGGCTGAATCGGTTGCAATGCCGTCGACACCGGCTGCACATCTAGCTGTGGCACCGGGCCGACTGGCATGTCGACGCCACCGGCGCGCACCAATTGATTTTCGCCATAAGCCAGCGTTACTTGACGCACCGCCGCAAATCGCGGCGCATAAATACAAACGCGACAACTCGGCGTGACGCAGGTTTTGCCCGCCAACGTGTCGTAGTGGGCGATCGTATCTTCGACGTCGAGTCCTTCGAGTTGTCCATCGCGGCGTACTTTCACGCCGCCATCGCTGTCGCCGCCGTCGAACAAGTACTCATCTTCCGGCCAAGGTTTGCTGATACCTGCCGGCTTCCACGGCCCGCACGAAGCATTCGGTAGCGGCTCCTGATCCAAACCACATGGAAGGTCGGTGCGCTGAGTGCTTTCTAAGACCGATGGATCGCTAAAGCCATCGTCGCTGATAACGGTTTCGCTATTGGCCGGCGCACGCATGAATGGAGGTACAACGGCGGGTTCGGTATATCCATCGCCGGGATAGCCGGTGTAGGCCTCCATGGGCAACCCGGCATAAGCGTATCCCGGACCACCGGCGCTGTTGAATCGTGGCTGACGGTAATTTGCCGCATTCTGATACGGCGCCCGGGAGTTCGGCGGCGCCATGCGACAGGAGCACATCGACAAGCAAGCAACAACTGCCGCCAATTTACCCAAATGGGTTTTCATCGATTGGCTCCTCGGCGATCCTGCATTCCAAGTGATGGCCCATCGGTGGACCCGACATAGGGCAGGGGAGCACGCGCCGAACGAAAACGGAGCAGGGGAGGGGAGTGGCAAAGAAAATCGGCGTCGGGCATCTCCAGATTATCCGGCAGCCGGCCGCCAATTCGCAAAATTGCCATCGGCCGACCCAGTTGATCGGCCATCACCAACGGATCCTGCCGCGGGCTGGCCTCGACGGAGTACTGCGTTTTCGGATCTTCCTGCCGCGCATATGCCGCTCGTGGCTCCTCCAAGTAAATCACCCGCGTGATGAACTTTCCATCGATCGCCAACTGCAAATCTTCCTGCGTCAGTTCAATCGGCACCGGAAACTTCAATTCCTCGCCGATTGGCGGATACAGGCGATTGATGATTTCGATCGTCGGGTAAACTTCTTCCCCTGGCCGCTGCGGAATGTTGATCACGCGAAAACGATAAACGGAACCGACCAGCATCGCCGCCTTTACTGGCCCAGCTTGCGGCGCGACGAATTGGCCATCGCACACCAGCGACACTGCCGCTTCGCCGGGCACTCTGAATTCAACTGGCTGATAATAACCCGCCAGTGGTCCCCCACGTTGCAACTGCGCCGCCCCGATGGAGCCCGTGGCCAAAACGCCGTTATGCAAAAAATGCACCGGCGATTCGGCCGTGGCGATTCCGCACAGGGAAATCACCACCGCAGCGGCGCCGAACGTTTTTATTAAGCGAGTGGCCATTAAGGAATCGGGGTTCAGGGTTCAGGGCAAAGCCGGCGGTCCGTTGGACCGGCCGCTAAGTGGCAAGTCGTTCCTCATCCAAAGCGTTAACCCCGGCGCCATCGCCGGGGCTAATCGCTTGCACCAACTGGCGTCGAATGCGGTTGTTGAATCAGTAACCACCTGGTGGGCAGTTATCCATCGCGCCGGGCACCACTTGGTGCGACACGGCGTGCGGCTGCTCGAATTCCACCGGCGGCACCATGCTACGCTCCACAATCTTCACGTGATCGACCGGCTTGGGATAACTCATACCGGGGATCTGCGCCACCTTAATGTTCATCGACGACGTCGGCGGCGGAATGTGCATGTGGGTTTCGTTGGTCATCACGTGCCGTTGTAATCCGGCCGGCACTCCCAGCGGAATGTGCGGCGGACCAGGCAATCCGATTGGCGTGCCGCAATACGGCATGCCATATTCCGGCACCGTGACGCCAGCAATGAACTGCGGCGGCGGCATGGTTGGTTGACCGATTTGCGCAGCGATTGATTCGCGCGGATGGTGCTTAGGAATCGGTCCCCAGTAGCCGGCCTGAGCCACATCGGAATTGTTGGCTCCGCCCCTCAAATTCGAGCCCGCATCGCTCCAATATCCCGCTTGCACCACGTCGCCATCGCCCATACCGCCACCACCGCCTTGCAAATCTTTGTTGCCCAAGCGGATGATCGCCAAAATCGAACCGCGGCGATCGGCTTCGACAATCGGATCGACACCCGGGTCGAGCCGTGTGCTCACGAGTGTTTCCACGCCGGCCAGCGCCAACTCCTGATATTGCGGATCGGGCAAGTAAATAACCTTCGTCACGAAGTTGCCCGAAAGAACTTGCTTGAAATCGTCGTCGGTAAGTTGGAACGGAATGAAGTTATGCGCAATGAACGCCTCGGTGCGCGGCACCGTTGGCGCCACTTCCAACGTTGGATACAGCTCGACGCCCGGATAGCCGGGAATGTTCGTCAGCTTCAGCCGGTAGATTGACCCTTGCGGGAAGTTAAACCGGCCGGGAACGACCAACGGCTCGGAATCGAACAGCCCATGCGAGCCGACATCCCAACGGACTTGCATTCCGTCTGGACCAACAAAGCCGATTTGTGAACTGATCGTCGGCCCCACCAGGAAGCCGCCGCAGGGGCCGCAACCGCCCGGGCCGCCGGGGCCGCCGGGATAATATCCACCTGGGCCGCCTGGACCGTTGTAGCCGGCGAGCATGACACCAGGGCCTGGGCCATCGACGCCGGGGCCGGGATGCATGGTCATTTCAGCCGGCGGTAGTACGTTCGTGCGTGGCTCAAAGATGGGTTGATGCGGCGCCAGATGAGCCAGCGACGAATTTTGCGGCAGCGCGCAACCAGCAGTCAGCAGGGCGGCTACAACCAGCGCGCCCCAAGTTGTCCGAAGTATCATTGGTTCCCCCCTAGGCACCGAACAAAATTCGAAATTCGAAATCGAAATTCGAAACCAGCTCGAAAATCGAAATTCCGAAATCTCAAACGTCCTAAATCAACCCATTTGAGCAACGTCTGCCATTGCGGATTTCGACTTTCGAACTCCGAATTCGCAAACTGCTCTTGGGCCGGCCTTCCGGTGCGATTTACAATTCGTTCTCGCACCCCAATCGCCAGCCGCCGGATTGGGTCTCTGTGTGGTATTCGTCGGCGTCGTACAACACGATTCTTTGGCAAATCCGGCAAATCCGGCAGATGAAGGTTATTTTGCCCAGCTTGGCGACTGCCCTATTGGTCGCTGGTTTCGTCTGTGCCCAGACGATGCCATCGCCGTTAAATTCTGCACCCGTTGCCCCGTTGCCAACGAATTCGACGTTTGCCAGCACCATAGCGGTTGGTCAAACTGAAGCCCCCATTGCCGTAGCACCCCCTGCAAACGCTGGCGACCGAGCATTTCAACTGCCCGATACTCGGGGGACGGCTTCCGCGGTAGTTGCGCCCGAGGGCGCCGATTTGCTATTCGATCAAGCTACTGCCGCGCTGGCTCAGCATCGCAGCGTCATGGCACGAATTCGCTATCAAGCGGAAATGTTCGGTAATCATCTGGTCGGCAAGGGATCCTATTTGCAGCTAGGCCAGGGCCTTGAGCGAAAAATGCGTTTAGAGTTGGAAACGCCCATCGGCGATCAGAGCCTCGTGCTCGAGCAGATTTGCGATGGGCAGTTTCTGTGGCAATATCAACCGCCGATTGCTCGCAACAAACAAACGGCGCCCGAGCGGCCAACCGTGACGCGAATCGACATTCGCCGGGTCCTGGCGGCAGCGCAACAAGACAAACGGGATGTACGTGCAGATTTCATTGGTCAATTATCGCTGGGCGGTTTGCCCAAACTTATGGAAGGTTTGCGGCAATCGTTTCGCTTCAATCGGGCGGAAGCTGGCAAGCTCGGCGATGTGCGCGTCTGGATCGCAACCGCGTCGTGGCGACCCGAGGCGTTGGCAGTGTTCGCCAAAGATTTGGCCGATCAAGCGGCGAAAGGGCGCCCGCTCAACTTGAAGCGCCTTCCGCAACAATTGCCGGAAGAAATTGTAGTTTATTTTGGCCGGGACGATCTGTTTCCGTACCGCATCGAATACCGTCGCCGTACGGCACAGCAGGGCAGGGGGGCAGAGTCTGACGGCGAGATGTTGCCGATCGTGGTCGTCGAATTTTGCGATGTGCGATTGAACGTGCAAATTGATCCGCAGCAGTTCGAGTATCGACCGGGAAATGAGGTCGATGTGGTTGATGCGACACAAAATTTCATGAAGACGCTTGGGCTGAAGCAATGAGCGAAGCTATTAGCTTTTAGCGATTGGCTTACCACATAGATCGTAAAGGCTAATTGCTAAAAGCTAACTGCTAATAGCTTCTCCCGCCAATCGTGCTGCAACATGAATCGCTTCCATCATCCCGCTGATTTCCGCGCGCCCCTGCCAGGCCAAATCAAAGGCCGTGCCGTGGGCAACGCTGGTGCGAACAATCGGCAATCCTAATGTGATGTTCACCGCCCGGTGCATTCCTAAGAGCTTGAAGGCAATGTGTCCCTGATCGTGATACATTGCCACGACCGCATCGAATTCACCTTGGCTGGCGCGGAGAAACAACGTGTCGGCCGGCATGGGACCGGTGATCGACAAACCCAATCGCCTAGCCTCCGCCACGGCCGGCGCGATTGTCCGCGATTCTTCATCACCGAACAATCCGTCCTCGCCAGCGTGAGGATTCAGCGCACAGACGCCAACGTGCGGACGAGCGCCGTTTAGTTTCGTCATCACACCGTCGATCAACTTCGCTTTGCTGACGATCTCGTCGGTCGTCAAATGCCGAAACACATCCGCCAGCGCCATATGCAGTGTGACATGGACAACGCCCAAGCCTGAACGCGAATTCGCATCACGTCGCAAAAAGAGCATCATGGCGAAATCGCGCACCCCGCAAAGCTCCGCTAGCAGTTCCGTGTGGCCGGGATAGTGATGCCCGGCACGCCACAATGCCGCTTTGTGCAAGGGCGCCGTAACGATGCCGTCAACGCGCCGATCCAGCGCCCAGCGAGCCGCAGTAACTAGCGCATCGTAGGCTGCCTGGCCGCCACGGGCATCGACCGTCGCCACGGGCGCCGCCAACGCATCGTCGCGGCCGCATGGCAAGCAGGGAATCGATTTGGAAGACGACTCAACTTCATCTAATTGCGATGCCGAACTCTGGATGTCGACCAGTTGAATTCGCAAATCGGCGTGTACCAGCTTGATCGCCCGTTCAAGAATTCCGGGATGGCCGACAAACAGCGCGCGGCATGTCGTGTGAGCCTCCGGCCGCATCAGCGCGCCGACGATTGTTTCAGGGCCGACACCGGTCGGATCGCCTTGCGTGATGGCCAACAATGGTTTGCGCATGAATGCAAAATGGAGGATGGTTGGCCAGGTCGAGGCCGCGAATCGCGAATCGTGCCGATCGTTTCATCATACGACCTCGGGCATCGCTCCAAAATGCCCCTACAACCCGTTGAGTGATCGACGTATATTCGCTGAATCAGCACCGGTGGCTCAACCGACACAATTTTGTGGCACGCATCTTCACCTCGTTGGCTCTGTTCGCGCTCCTCACGATGGTCGTGACGTTGGGGCTCGGCTTGTACGTCACCAGTGTTAACGCTGCGCGAGTGCCGGAATTGCTCTCCTGGCACCGGGCTCATTTTCTCGCGGGCGTGTTTACCTCGCTGGTGGTCGTGCTGGTGAACTGCATCTCGATGACCTACTTCATCGGCACCAACCGGTGGTGTAAAGAGGTGGTCGATACCTACGAGTTGGACCAAAAACTGGTGCAGCGCAGCACCGTCCTCAAGCGTCGCACGTTTCCCTGGGCGCTCCTTAGCGTGCTCATAATGGTCGGGGTCAGCTCTTTGGGGGCCGCCGCCGATATCCGCGCTCCGGGGGCCGATCAATGGGTAACGTTTCATCTGGTCGGAGCACTCGGGGGCTTTAGTTTCATCGTGCTGTCGTTCTTCATGCAAATCCAACGCATCGCCGCTCACCACGCTGTGATTGGCGAAATCATGCAAGAAGTCCGCCGCATACGCATCGAACGTGGGTTGGAGCCTGCGAAGGTCAGCGAGACGACTGCGAGCTAGTCTCAATTTCGAAGCGATGTACCAGCCAATAGCCGGACGGGCAACGCCCTCCGGAGGGCCTGGCCTGCAAACAGATCATCTTTCGGCTGAGCTTCCGGAGGGCGTTGCCGCTCCGGCTAGGTGATGATGTTCGTGCCCCGACGATTCGACTAGCACAATCGCCGCGGCCAGCGCGACGCCCAACAGCAGCGATACGGAAAGCTTAATGCGATCGTGCCGGTGGAACTGCACTTCGGGAAGCAAGTCGCTGGTGGCGATGCACAAGAACGCGCCGCCGGCGAAGCAGAGGACGGCCCCGACTGCCGTCGGGAACGATTTCTCAAGCTGCTCGAAACCGAGGAACGACGCCAGCACGCCCAGCGGAGCAATCAGCGCGTACAAAAAATTGGCGATGTGCCGCCCGCGACGCGACCAACCGCTGGCGGCCATCAACGTGCCGATGGTGAGCGAATCGAACGGCTTGTGCAGCACGACGGCCAAAAAAGTGCCCAAACCGGCCACCCCGCCATGCGGTTCATTGGTTTCGACGTGCATCGCGGCGCCCAATGCCACGCCGTCGATGATGCTGTGCAGTGCCAGACCAAACATCGCGCCCCCCCACGACATCCGGCCGCCGTGCGCGTGGGCATGCCCATGATGATCGTGGTGATGATGCGCGTGCTCGTGATGTAAATCGGCATTGGGATCACGATCGGAATTCGCGATATCTCCCGGCGTTTCGGCAATCGGCGCGTCGTGTTGATGGAAGGGAAAAAATCGCTCAAGAAAAAACATCGCCAAGAAGCCTGCCAGTGTCCAGGCGACCGTTTGATCGATGTTTCCCAGCTCGGAGTACCCATGTGGCACCATGTGCAACAGGCCGATTCCCAAAATCACGCCCGCCACGAAACTCAAGGCCACTTGCATTCGCGTGTGCGTCAGCCGAATGGCCAACGGCAACCACCCGCCGGCCAGCGCGGCCAGCAGAATCGCCAGCGAGTAAACAGCCGCCAATGCGTAAAGTTGCATGGTGTCGGAACCGAACTCAAAATCAAATCGCAACTGGGTTGCAAGAAGCGTTTCAATATGATCGAACGATCGTCGTCCATCAAGCCCGGCCACGAGGCGCTTTCGCGGTGACAAGCGGGCTGATACGATCACGCTGACCGTTTTTCCCGGGGTGTCTGCTTTCCGAATTCCAAATGCGTGCCTGCGTTCAACGAGTGAGCCGCGCCGAAGTTACGATCGATGGCCAATCGGTCGGCAAAATCGCTCGCGGCTTTTTGGTGTTATTGGGTGTCGCGGTCGGCGACACTGACGACGATGCCAAACAAATGGCGCAAAAAATTGCCGAGCTGCGCGTGTTCGAAGACGACGCCGGAAAAATGAACCGCTCACTCTCCGACGCCGACGGGGCAATGCTCGTCGTCAGCCAGTTCACGCTGCTGGGCGATTGTCGCAAAGGCCGGCGTCCCAGCTTTATCGATGCCGCGCCGCCGGAAGAAGCGCAGCGGCTCTATCAATTTTTCGTGACAGCCGTGCGAAGCCGTGGAATTCACGTCGAAACCGGACGCTTCCGCGAGCACATGGAGGTGTCGCTTGTAAACGACGGACCAGTAACGCTGTTGCTGGATAGTCGGAAGAACTTTTAAGCGATGACGGTTGAGGAATCGTTCATCGTTACTCCGGCCCCTTGATGCTAACCGGCGGTGGTGAGGCGTCGTTATCGAGCCCCAGCTTTTGCAGCACCCGGTTGGCAAGATCGCGCTGTCCATCGGCCCAATTGCCAATGCGGCTCATCCATGCTGGATCGTTGATGGCGAAGAAGGTTAAGCCCATCAAGAGCGCATACGTTAGCACGTTTGGCCCGGCGCTATCGCCCCAAAATTTAATGGCGGTTCCAAAGCTGCTTTTCAAATGAATCCGGCCGCGCAACATTTCGACGCTCCAGATCTCGTCGAGAATCAAATGCGACATGAAACCAACGACAACCGCGCCGGCAACAAAATAGCGCAATTCGATCCGCTCGCAGCCGAAGACCAGGAATGCGACCTCACCGAAAATCGCGCACGCCGGCAGGCTGTGGAACATGCCGCGATGCACGGTGAAGTGCTTAAGAAGGGCTGCCAGGCCAAAACGAATCGCTAAGTAAATAGCGCCGCCCGCGAGAATGATCGATTCCAAATCCATTCCCATCGCTTTGAAGCGATCGACCATCATCATTGGCACCACCGCCGCGCCGAACGACATGCTCTCCCGAAGCGGCCGGCCAGAATCGCTGTCGATATCGGGCAGCATACCGGAGACACTGCACAAACCGCCGGCCAGGAGGCAAGTGGAAATCGGAAAATGATAATAACCATACGCCCCAGCGCCGTAGCCGATGCCCAGGACAGTACTGGTAGTGATGTGTGTTTTAAACCCGGCCATAATTGCGAAGCGTTCAAAGTTCGGAGTTTAGGTTGTCCTATCCGGCGATTTATATCGCTGGGGCGGGTTCTTCGATCGGGCCGCAAACTGTACTCGACATGCCGCAGTGTCCCAAGAGCAATTGCTCTTCGTGAAAATCGACGGGAACGATAGAATTCCGCGGCTTAAAACGAACCCCGAACACCCGGACCCTGAATCCTCCGATGGACTGGTACGATATTTTGATGATTGCCGTGCTCGGCGGAGCGACGCTGTTGGGCGCTTGGAAGGGAATGGCGTGGCAGCTTGCTTCGCTGGCGTCGCTCGTGCTCAGTTATTTTCTGGCGCTGCGATTTAGTGCGCAGCTTGCGCCGATGTTCGGTTCCACGGCACCGTGGAATCGGTTCGTTGCAATGCTGGTGATTTACCTTGCCACATCAGTCGTGGTGTGGTTGGCGTTCCGGCTGGTGGCTGGGTTTTTGGATCAGATCCGATTGCGCGATTTCGATCATCAGGTGGGCGGATTATTCGGCCTGGTCAAGGGCGTGCTGCTCTGCTTAGTGATTACGTTTTTCGCGCTGGGCCTGTCGGCCAACTTGCGGGAACACATTATCGCCAGCCGGTCGGGGCACTACATGGCGGTGTTGTTGAACAAGGCTGAAACGGTCATGCCGCCGGAGATTCACCAGGTGATCGAGCCGTATGTCGACAAGCTGGAAGAGCGGCTCGATCCCAAGTCCCCCTTCAAGCCCAATGAAGCATTGCCAATTCCCGTGGGCAATGACAATGCATCACCCTCGGATAACTCTTTGCCATCCCAGCTTGTGCCGCAGCAGGCCATCTGGCCCAACACGCCGCGGCGTTAATAAGTAGGTTGGTTTCTCCGAAACCGACGCTGCGAGTCTCGGAGCGACTCGCCGAGTCTGTGGTACTAGTTGCATGTTTCTCTCGCCGGAAAATTTTCCGTTACTGCTGGTCGCCGGCATTGGCACGGGAATTCTTGGCGCGATCTTGGGCACCGGCGGAGGTGTGTTTCTCATTCCGCTGTTGGTGCTGTGTTTCCATGTGCCGATGCACTACGCGGTGGCCACGAGCATTGTCACGGTCATTGCCACGTCAACAGCTGTGGCCAGCGCTAACGTGGAACGGGGCACTGCCAACATGCGATTGGGGATGACGCTGGAGATTGCCACTTCGCTGGGCGCGATCACTGGCGGCCTGACCGTGGCGCTGCTCGCCCCACGATTCTTAGAGGGAGTATTTGCCTTCGTCATGATTCCCACGGCGATCATGATGTGGCGCGGCCGAACTGAGCGAGTCGACAACGAGGCGGCCGATCATGTGAAAGACGGCGGCGAGGTCAATGCCGTCGCAAATACAAGTTCCAGTTCATCGCTCGGCTTGCTCGGCGAATGCTATTACGATTCCGCGCTCCATCAGTCGGTTTCCTATCGCGTTCACAAACTCTGGGGCGGATTGGGTATTTCCTTCATCGCCGGAATCCTCTCCGGACTGCTCGGCATCGGCGGCGGCGTATTCAAAGTGCCGGCCTTGCATTTGGTGTGCGGCGTGCCGATCAAAGCCGCTGCGGCGACATCGAATTTCATGATTGGCGTAACCGCCACCGCCAGCGCGTTTCTTTACTATGGCCGGGGTAATGTTCGGCCTGCATTGACCGCCGCAGTGGTATTGGGCGTGCTGATCGGCTCGGCCGTCGGATCGTATATCAATCAGTTTGTCGGCGGCCGGATGGTAAATCGACTGTTCGCGGTTTTGTTGCTGGGGGTCGCGTTCGAGATGATGATTCGTGCCGCAATGGGCTAAAGCCAATGCCACAAAACTCCCAAAATCACATCGATCGATTGGCCAAAGCTGTCCACCGGACATTGCTCACCGGCCTGGTGGCCAGCGGACTGCTTTTGATAGCAGGCCTGCTTTTGGTCCTCATCAAACAACAGCCACGCCCTGAAGGCCCCCCTCCAGCGATTTCGGCGCTGTTTCCGCTGGCGATCAGCGGCGACGGAGTGGCCCTGCTCGATTTGGGGTTTCTTACCCTGATGCTGACGCCGCTGGCCCGGGTGTTGATCCTCGGAATCGGTTGGGGCACTGAGCGAAACTGGCACTTCGCCGCCATTGCATTTGTCGTGCTCGGATTGCTGGCGATCAGCCTGGTGATTGGCGTGGGCTAAAACTGTCCGCCGTGAATCCGAGACGGTGCGACAAGGGAGCCGAGCGGCACGCCTCCTTTGCATTTTCTCCGCGAAACTCGCACATCCAACCGAACATAAGAGACATTATCGGACGTTGGGCAGTGGCGAAATTTAGGTGCATTCGGCGGCGTTACTTTATGCCCCGTTCTGCTCCGGCGGCGATTCCAGAAACACACCCATGCGGCGGAACTTTTCATAGCGGGCAGCCAGCAGTTTTTCGGTCGGCTTGCCCACCAATTCCCGCAGGGCGCGGATGAGATAGATTTTCAGCCGCAGAGCCATTTGATGGTGGTCGCGATGGGCGCCCCCCAGCGGTTCTTCGATCACGTCGTCGATGACGCCGAATTTCCGTAAATCGGTAGATGTGAGCCGCAATGCCTGAGCTGCTTGCTTCTTGTAATTCCCGCTTTTCCACAAAATGCCGGCGCAGCCTTCGGGACCGATGACCGAGTAGTAGGCGTGTTCCAAAACTGCCACTTTGTCGCCAACGCCAATGCCCAGCGCGCCTCCCGAACTGCCTTCGCCAATCACCACACAGATGATTGGCGTGGGCAATTGCGACATCAAAAACATGCTCTCCGCGATGGCCTGGGCGATACCGCGTTCTTCGGCCCCAACACCAGGATACGCGCCCGGGGTATCGATGAGGCAAATCACCGGCAGCCCGTACTTCGCGGCCATGCGCATTTTCGCCATTGCCTTGCGGTAGCCCTCCGGGTGCGCGCCGCCGAAATGGCACGCGATACGTTCCTTCAGAGTTTTGCCTTTCTGCTGACCGATGAGCAGCACTTTGTATTGATCGATCTTGGCAAAGCCGGTGCGGATTGCCAGATCGTCGCCGAAGTTTTTGTCGCCGTGCAGTTCGACGAACTCGTCAAACACGAGCGACAGGTAATCGCTAGTAAGCGGCCGGTCAGGATGCCGCGCAACTTCCACCGTTTGCCAGGCATCCAAACCGCTGAAGACACGTTTCTTCAAATCGCTCAGCTCTCGACGTAGCCGCCGCAATTCGTCTTGCTGTTGCGCGTCGGGATCGCGGGCCGACTCCAACGATGCAATCTGACCCTCCAATTCATAAATCGGCTTCTCGAACGTTAGCTGATGGAGGGTAGCAGGCATGGCACGAAATTCGATTTGAAGCTTTGCGAAATCGCTCACGCTTTCAAAATTGGCTGACTAGGAATTCGATTGAACATTTTCATCCCCCGAGTCAGCCTTAGCATGTCGTTCATGGTTTGCGGACGCTTGGCCGGATCCTTCGAAAGCATCTGGCGAATCAATTCGGCGAACTCAGTTGTAACATCACGCCCGGCGGCTTCCAACGGCGGTGGGGCATTCCGCAGATGTTTGTTCAGCAGCTCCTCGGTATTGGCGCCGGTGAAGGGGGGTTTGCCGGCGACCAATTCATGCATCATGCAGGCCAGCCCATAAATATCGGAACGTTCGTCGACTCCCTTACCGCGAATCTGCTCGGGCGACATATAACTGCGGGTCCCCTGGACTTTGCTGCGCCCAGACAACATTTTTCCTAACGCCCCTTTGCGGCGTTCGGCCAGGGCAAAGTCGATCAACTTGACAGTGCCCTGGCGGTTCATCAAAAAGTTATCGGGTTTCACATCGCGATGCACCCAGCCCTGGCCGTGCAAATAACCCAGCCCGGCAGCGGCTTGCTCAAAAATCTTCGGCACATAATATGCCATCCCTTCTACCCCATCCTGCAAGAGCAATTGCTTAACGTTCTGAGCCGGGAACAACTCCATCGCCAGAAACACGCCATTGCGGGCGGCATGGAAATCGTAGATGCGGATGATCTGGGGATGGCTCAAGCCCTGGCCGACGGAATGCTCGTGTCGCAACAGGTTAACCTGAGAGCGATCGTCGGCGTACGCATCAACGAGAATCTTGAGCGCCCGATGTTCGCCGGTGCCATCATCAATGGCATCCCAAACCTGGCAGCTTCGGCCGTCGCCGACTTTCGACAACAGCCGATACCGACCGACTCGATCGTGTGCCGTCCACGCCACAGATGATTGCTCGCCGCTGTTGTTCCAGAGAGAACCTTGCCTAAAATCCAGTTTACTTCAAGACCCGGCATCCAACAATTGGCGGAATCGCTGGCGGCGGGCCGCCGCCAGCAGGCAGCGAGCGGGACAAAACCGGGCGTCAGTACGTTACCTGCACCAAAAACAATCCCTGTGGCGGCGCCGTCATACCAGCAACGCGGCGGTCGCGGGCGGCGAGCACCTCGGCGACCCATGATTCAGGTTTTTTCCCCTGCCCGACTTCGGCCAGCGTGCCGGCAATGATACGCACCATGTTGTAAAGGAATCCGTCGCTTTCGACTTCAATTTGCACCACGCTTTTCTCATCGATTGAGGTCGATTCCGCTGTCCGCCCGACAAACAACGAATGCTTCGGAATTGTGACGCGCTCGACGGTTAAATCGAACACTGTGCGCTCGGTCGATTCGCGCTCTGAACCCCCGGTTTCAAAACTGTCAAAATCGTGCTTCCCCAGTAGCGCTGCTGCAACTCGCTGCATGGCGGCAATGTCGAGTCGCTTGAACAACTGCCAGGAAAAGCGGCGGTAGAATACGTCGCGCACCGGGCCATCATGGATCACATATCGGTAACGCTTCCGTTTCGCGTCGCGCCGGGCATGGAATCCCGGCGCCTCTTCAACCGCCAGCGCCGCCATGTCGTGCGGCAGTTCGTAATTCAGGGCGCGCTGGATGACCTCGGCCGGCAATTCGCTCTCCGTGTCGAAGCTGATGACCTGCGCCAGCGCATGAACGCCGGCATCGGTTCGGCCGCTGGACATGACGCGCACAAACTTCCCGGTGATTTTCGCGATCGCTTCTTCCAACGTATCCTGCACCGTGCGATGCCCCACCTGCGATTGCCAACCGCAGAAATCGGTCCCATCGTAGGCGAGCGTGAGCTTGAGCGTGCGAGTCACGGACGATAACTAACCACGGAGTCACGGAGAACAGTGAGAAACGATAAATCAAATCGGATGCGCGGAGTGGTTGTACTGGGCTCGGAGCGAGATCTGGTGAGGATTTCGAAGGTCGCGGTCATTTGCGTTTCGATTTCCAACCTCCATATTTCCTCTCCGTGTCCTCCGTGCCTTGTATGTTGTCAAAAGTACCGTCTAAGTGTTCTCATAGGAGGAAACTTTCCGGGGCTGCTGCGCAGCAGCCCCGGAAAAAATTGCCGGTCAGAGATCGATCGTGTCCTGGTGCCCATGACACCGTCGCGGAGCGTGATCCTGACCGGCCTTGTGGTTCCAGCCCGAACAGCCGCCAGAGCCGATTCGCCCTCGCGCGGTCGAGCTCGCATGTGCAAGACAGGGAGCAAACCATGCAGGACGCCCAAACCGGTTCGAACGTGTTCGTGGGAATCGATGTCGCCAAGGATTCTTTCGATGTCGCCGTATTGCCCAGTGAGCAGTCCGCTTCGTTCTCATACGACGAGACGGGGCTACGACAATTGCTGGAGTGGCTGCGACCGCAAGGAGTCTGTTTCATCGTGTTGGAAGCCACCGGCGGACTGGAGCGCCGGGTCGCCGGGGAATTGATCGACGCCGGCCACCCGGTGGCGATTGTCAATCCGCGGCAAGTGCGCGACTTCGCGCGGGGCACGGGAAAGCTCGCCAAGACCGACCGTATCGATGCCTTCGTGTTGGCCCGATTCGCGCAGCAAGTCCAGCCGCGAGTCACGGAAAAAGCCTCGGAAAAGCAGGTTGAATTGGCCGCCTTGGTCACCCGCCGCCGGCAATTGCAATCGTTGGCCATCGCCGAAACCAATCGCCGCGAAACGGCCCGCTCGTCTCCCGCGCGCCGCAGTGTCGAAAAGCATTTGGAGTGGCTACGCAAGGAGATCGCCCGGATCGATGCCGAGATCGCACGCCTGATCGCCTCGGACGAAACCTGGCGCGGCCAGGCGGAACGGTTAAAATCAGTGCCAGGTGTTGGGCCGACTACCAGCGCCATGCTCGTGGCGGAGTTGCCGGAACTGGGCCGTCTCAATCGACGGGAGATCTCGGCCCTGGTCGGATTGGCGCCGTACAACCACGACAGCGGCAAACTGCGCGGCAAGCGCTCCATCTGGGGTGGGCGCCTCTCCGTTCGCAGCGCCTTGTACATGGCGGCGCTGACCGCGCGACGATGCAACCCCATCATTCGCGCCTTTGCCGATCGTCTCGAGCAGGCCGGTAAGCCCTTCAAAGTCGTTCTCACCGCCTGCATGCGAAAGCTCCTCATCATCCTCAACGTCTTAGCGAAAAAACGTCAGTCCTGGTCTCCGAAAACTCAGCCCTCTACCCCTTGAAAATCAACACAGCCGCTCCGTGGTAACGTATTCCGTCAAGCATTCTGCAGCGCCTTCGCGCGCACCAGCAACTCGGCGATTTGCACCGCGTTGGTGGCCGCGCCTTTGCGCAAATTATCGCTCACGCACCAGAATGCCAGGCCGTTGGGGCTCGACAGATCCTCGCGGATGCGGCCGATGAATACATCGTCACTGCCGTCGCAATCTTTCGGCATGGGATATTGCTTGCGATCCAAATCATCCACCACCGTGATGCCTGGAAATGCCGAGAACAATCGCTTGGCTTCCTCGACGGTGATTTTTCGCTCGGTCTCCACAAGAATGCTTTCGCTGTGGCAATTGCTCACCGGCACGCGCACACACGTGGGGCAAACCTGAATCGATTCGTCGCCGATGATCTTCCGCGTCTCATACACCATCTTCATCTCTTCCGAGGTGTAGCCTTTGTGCTTTGAGGAGCCGATTTGCGGAATCAGGTTGAACGCAATATCGTGCGCGAACGTTTCGTTCTGATGCTCATTGCCGCTCAGTTTCGCCTTGGTGCCGTTTTCCAAATCGCGACAACCGGCCAAACCCGCGCCGCTCGTGGCCTGATACGTGCTGACGACGACACGTTTGATCTTCGCCGCATCGTGGAGTGGCTTCATCGCCACGACTAATTGCGTCGTCGAGCAATTCGGGCTGGCAATGATTCCTTTATGATTGAGCGCCGCATCGGGATTCACTTCGGGAATTACCAGCGGCACCTCAGGGTTCATCCGCCAGTAGCCACTTTCGTCGACCACGACGCAACCGCGTTCCACAGCCCAAGGGACGAATTCCTTGGCCACTTCATCGGGCGTGCTGCCGATCGCCAGATCGATACCGTTAAACGAGTCGGGCGCGAGTTTTTCAACCGTATGCTCGCGACCGCGGAAACTCACTTTGCTTCCCGCCGAACGCCCAGAGGCCAGAAACGTGATGCGCGTGTAGGGAAACTTGCGCTCTTCCAAAAGTTGCAGAATAATTCGTCCCACCGCGCCCGTGGCGCCAACAACAGCAATCGATTCCATCACTAATTCTCTCCCAATGTGCGTGCCGAAATTCGCTCGATGGTGGCCAATCAAGCAACCAACGGCCCGAGGCGCACCCCCCTGCCCTGCCCTTTGCCGCCAGGCTTCATTCTGTCCCAAAGTATAGACTTTCCAGTATATTCAGCGGTGCGGCAGCGGCAAAGGCGTCAAATACCGTTCAAAACGCATGACAATCGAGGAGAACATCGTGTTCACTTCGACCGATATGCTCCAGCGAATCCGCCAGCAGCCTTTTCGTCCCTTCAGCATCGCCACGCATTGACCTGCGACCCCTTTGGTTACTCTTTGGTCTCAGGATATCCGCGGCCAACAAGATTGTGTTGAACCACACCGGGACCTACGTTCGAGACTCCGTCTGGCATCGGAAAGACCATGTCACACCGCTTGAGCAGAAAGGCGTCAATGAGAAATCGAACGAGGCGCCTGTCATATGCCGTGTCTTTCGCCTTGTACTGGTCAGGACACCTGTTGACCCACGAGTCCACTACCCGAACTCCAGCCGGGGAGCCATCCAATCTTACGGCGTAGATGAAGGCGCCTGTCCAGCTACGGTGAAACCGCAACCAGCCCTCTTCGTAGTAGATGAACCATTTGTCTTCCATCTGCTCTGGAACGAACCCAAGAGCGATCTGCTCTGCTTCGGCGTCGGTGAAAAACGCCTCAAAGCCAAGCGGTTCGCATTCTGCCGGAGGCGATAGATGTTTCCAGGACTTTTTGTTCGCGCGCATGTCTGATGACACCTAACGTTTGATATGAGCGGCAGCGTTCCCGGCGGGAAGCGGCGGGAACAACGTTCGCTCGATGGAACGGTTAGGCGCTTTGGTTGCCATAGATGACCTTCGCCTTGTCCTTCGCCTCATCCAGAGTGAACGTGTAGGAGCGGTGCTCGCCGCGCACCACGTGCTTTTTGAAGCGGCTTGTCGCCACGAGATCGGACCAAGCAAACAGCCACATTCGGTCGATCGAATAGTCGTCGCGCAAGTGAACAAACAGGAGATGGGTGGGACATGTTTCGCCATCGAACTTTGGAATCGCGCTTGTCTTCTGCCAGCCACGGCCAAAGCCCTTCCGAGTCTTAACAGACACCCGCCGCCCGTCGACGCAGATGAAATCGTGCTCTTCTCGGTCGTGAACAAGCGTTCCATCGAGCAAGAGTTTGCCGTAGATCTCACCAAGCCAGCCTACGAGCTCGTTGCCTTTCAAGGTCTTGCGATCTGCATACCGAGTGAGCATTCCCCTAATCTTCGTCTGCAAGGACGCCAGCCCGGCAAAGAGTGGACGGCACTCGGCTTCGAGGGCTGCAAGGTCGACAGCGTCGGTCATGGAGATCGCCTAACTAGTAATTACACCGCAATATTGCGGCAATTAATTACCGCATTTTAGTTGTATATCTCGCCGAAACCAATCAAATACTCGACAATTATAGCGATCGCTCGGTGCTATACCGCATTATTTCGGGGGTCGATATACCGCGACCGGACAGCAGCCCACGGTGGCCGCCTAATTTGAATCGTCGCAGATGTGGCGATCTCCGCGCGACGCGGTCCACAGCCGTATTGCCCGATGATGAACGGCGGCTGGGGACAGCCGCCACTACATTTTTCAAATTCGGCGACTTGCGGTTTACGGCCTAAAGCGAAATTGGGCCACCCATGAACTATATTGCGTTTGGAACCGTTGCGTTTCCGCTCGGCCGCGCTTCTGCGCGGTTCGGCGTTGTTGTTTGGCAATTCAATGAGAGCAATTAAGAGCGACAGAAGAAATCGTCGGGAAGACGCTCTTGCTGGAATGGGACAACTTCGGACAACTTCGGGAGAACGGTTTTCCACCGTTTTCGCACCGTATTTGCACCGTTTATCGACCGTTTTTTACGGTTTTTCACCGTTTTTACCGTTTTCCGAAAACCGCCAATCGGAGAAAACCACGGAGACACGGAGGCACGGAGAGGGCAAAGTTCGCAAGGAAACCGGAACACAGAAATTAGAACAGTACGAGTTTTCTGTTTGTCCGCTCCTGGGTTCATGGCTTCCTTATTGAATGCCTTGTTTCGCTCCGTGCCTCTGTGTCTTGTATGTTGTCAAAAGTACCGTCTAAGTGTTCTCATAGGAGGAAACTTTCCGGGGCTGCTGCGCAGCAGCCCCGGAAAAAATTGCCGGTCAGAGATCGATCGTGTCCTGGTGCCCATGACACCGTCGCGGAGCGTGATCCTGACCGGCCTTGTGGTTCCAGCCCGAACAGCCGCCAGAGCCGATTCGCCCTCGCGCGGTCGAGCTCGCATGTGCAAGACAGGGAGCAAACCATGCAGGACGCCCAAACCGGTTCGAACGTGTTCGTGGGAATCGATGTCGCCAAGGATTCTTTCGATGTCGCCGTATTGCCCAGTGAGCAGTCCGCTTCGTTCTCATACGACGAGACGGGGCTACGACAATTGCTGGAGTGGCTGCGACCGCAAGGAGTCTGTTTCATCGTGTTGGAAGCCACCGGCGGACTGGAGCGCCGGGTCGCCGGGGAATTGATCGACGCCGGCCACCCGGTGGCGATTGTCAATCCGCGGCAAGTGCGCGACTTCGCGCGGGGCACGGGAAAGCTCGCCAAGACCGACCGTATCGATGCCTTCGTGTTGGCCCGATTCGCGCAGCAAGTCCAGCCGCGAGTCACGGAAAAAGCCTCGGAAAAGCAGGTTGAATTGGCCGCCTTGGTCACCCGCCGCCGGCAATTGCAATCGTTGGCCATCGCCGAAACCAATCGCCGCGAAACGGCCCGCTCGTCTCCCGCGCGCCGCAGTGTCGAAAAGCATTTGGAGTGGCTACGCAAGGAGATCGCCCGGATCGATGCCGAGATCGCACGCCTGATCGCCTCGGACGAAACCTGGCGCGGCCAGGCGGAACGGTTAAAATCAGTGCCAGGTGTTGGGCCGACTACCAGCGCCATGCTCGTGGCGGAGTTGCCGGAACTGGGCCGTCTCAATCGACGGGAGATCTCGGCCCTGGTCGGATTGGCGCCGTACAACCACGACAGCGGCAAACTGCGCGGCAAGCGCTCCATCTGGGGTGGGCGCCTCTCCGTTCGCAGCGCCTTGTACATGGCGGCGCTGACCGCGCGACGATGCAACCCCATCATTCGCGCCTTTGCCGATCGTCTCGAGCAGGCCGGTAAGCCCTTCAAAGTCGTTCTCACCGCCTGCATGCGAAAGCTCCTCATCATCCTCAACGTCTTAGCGAAAAAACGTCAGTCCTGGTCTCCGAAAACTCAGCCCTCTACCCCTTGAAAATCAACACAGCCGCTCTGTGGTGAAGAAAAATGAAAGGGCAGTCGGCGAGGTGCCCATAAAGTGCCCATGTTTGGGCCTTCAGTGTGCCCTTGTCGTCGTCGCACTCGGAGGAAACGGACACCCGAAGCTGTCCAACGCATGCCGCATGGGCACTCTGAAATTGCGCCGAGGGCAGTGTCGCCGTGCGCGGCGGCGCTGGGCTGACTGCTTTGTCACGCAGTTTATTTCCGGCTCGTTGAGCGTCTTGTAGGCGATCTGCTTGGTCAATCGAACCGTTAGGTCTGTGGAGGAAGCGTCGTCAACTAGCCAACATTCCCGCGCGGCTTTTTCTGCGTCGAGCAAATATCCATGATTTTGCCCGTCTCTTCAATGGCCATGTGAAACGCCTGGTCGCCTTCCAGGCGGTGCAATGTCAAGTGATACGATTCGTGTGTGGTCGCCAGATAAGGTCGATCTTCGGGAGGCTTTGGTGCTCGCAATCGACCCCAGGAGCCGTCGCCTAAATAAACAATTCCATTGCGATCGTTGTGGCCGTCCTTGAGCGGGTGTGTGCGTTTGAACGTGTGATCGTGGTGTTCCAACACCAGGTCGACATTGTGTTTTTCGAACAGCGGCACCCAATACTTGCGGTTGCCTTCGCCGGTGCCAGCTTTGCCTTTGCTGTCGGCTTCCGCCGGGCGGTACGAGGGATAGGCGGGCACGTGGTTAACGACAAACAAATGTGGATGGTCTTTTCGCGGCGCCAATGCTTTATCGAGCCAGTCGGTTTGTTCGCCTGCAATGGGCGAAACGTGTTCCGTATCGAGCAGCACGAGGCTCAAATAATCTCCAAAATCGAGCGTGGCGTAGCTCCGTTCGGCAAACAGCCCGTCATAGAGGGCAAAGAAAAACGGCGCATCCTTTCGCGGTTTGTTATAACCGCCGTTCACTTCGTGATTGCCAATGCACACGACCATCGGAATCATCCGCCCTTCGCTATCGACCATGTTGTCATGGTAATTGCGCATGAACTGCAAATTGGTTTCGATTTTTTTCCCGTCGTCGTAGGCCAGATCGCCGCCGATGAGCGCGAACATGGGATCCTGCTTCGCGGCGATTTGATTGTTGGCCACGGTGTGCGGGTTCACGCCGCAATCGCCACCGGAGATGAACGAGAAACTGTCGGTGGCTTTCGCCGGCATCGTGCGAAACCGTAGCAGTGTTTTATGATCGCCGACGCGGAATTCGTATTCCGTGCCAGGCTTCAAGCCGGTGAGTTCCGCGCGGTAGGCGCGCAGATCCGAGAGTGGATAGGGGCGATCTCGGGTTTCGATCGTCTGCCATTTGTCTTTTTTCAGTTCCGTAAATGAAATCGCCGTGTGTTTCGGATCCAGTTCCTTCCCGATCCACTGCACGGTCATGGTTGTGGTGGGATCACGCTGCCAGGTGAGAAAAAGTGTTTCCGGCTTGGATTCCGCGGCTTCCGACTTTTGGCCTTCGGCGGCAAGTCCGCTGCTAATGCCTTGCGGCGCCGACATGGCGCCCACGGCAACGCCCGCAGTGGTCAAAGTCGATTGGATGAATTGCCGCCGGGTGAAGTCGCGCATAACCATTTGATCCTGTGCTACCACGATTGCCTTGCCCCATTTCGATACAGTTTCGGTGCACTGGCAATGCTTGTCAAACCAGAAATCGATTAGAAATTGGTTATGCAATTTGCCCATTCACGCTGGGCAGCAGATGCTTGCGAATTTTCCGACTAAACGCGTTGACGGCGGTTCGAAATCCGTGTCGTCGCCGGCGCGGCGGCAATCGGTTTTTGCGATTCAAGCGTTGCGGAAGTTGGCTGCCGATCGAGAATTCGCCGCACTACCCACGGGGAAACGAACGACATGTTGGCAATGATCATGGCCAGGCCAAAAGTCCACATTCCCAAAAAGATTCCAATTCCCAAATGGACTCCCGCGGCAATCGCCAGCACGATCGGGCGAGTGAGGCGCGGCCACACCAGTACGCAATAGAAGGTTTCCCAAAACACTGTTAGATGAGTCAGCCCATAAACCAGCCACGGATAGTGGACGAGCCATGTTCCATCGAGCGATTGATATTCGCGGTTGGCCATCGCCATCAGCAGGGCATTGCCGTTCCACCACCAGGGACCTTGAAGTTTGCCAATTCCTGAGAACAAATACAGCACGCACAAGTGTACTTGGAGCAGTCGAATTGCAAGATTGGCGCCGATACTTGGTTCGACGGCCGGCAACGTGACTCCGCGCTTACGTTTGAGCCATCGATCGACCGAGTACGCGGCACCACAGGGTCCGACCATCAAATACAACGACAACATCGCATTCGTGTCGTCCAATCCAAACTGTGCGAGCGAAGCGCGATTGATGTATGAGATTGTGGCCAGGAACGCCAACACCGACATGGTGCGGCTCCATAGCCCAATGGTCAAAAGCGCGAAGACGGCCAATGCCGCCAGGTGGAACGCCCAGAGTAAAATCGGCGAATGAATCCAGTAGAACCAACTCCATTTAAATGCCGAGTGATCCGGAAGCAGCGCAATGGTATCGGTCGATAACCAGGGATGCCCGCTGCCGAAGAAACCGGCCAGATCGAGCGTCCACACCAGGTGCGTGTAAAACAACATCGCGCCGGCCAGGATGCGCACGAGTCCGAGCGTGGCCGGATCGGCCGGCGAAAACCAAAAGCGGTTCCAGCCGGAGACTGCGCCGCGCGTGAGTTCGCGAAAATAGCCGGTCACTAAATTCACGGCGCTTCGCTCCTGTACGTCGGGCTGGTCCACAGTATTTGATCGAGCTTCGCGTCGTTTAGTGAAACATTGGCCGCCATTTCATCAGGTCCTGGCAGTTGATGTTCCACAAGTTGCAATGTGATTTCACGTGTCGCGGACGATGCAAGTAAATGCATGGCGTACGATCGGGCGACCGCCTCGAACGTTTTTCGCATCGATTGCCAGTTAGCCCGCACCGGCAGTGGCGCATCGGCTGGTGGAACTTCGGGGTTCCAAAAACCGGCTAGTTTTTCCGCCAGCATGAAATGGCGGTGGTAAAACAAACGCGGCCATTCAGTTTTCAAGTCAGGAAACGCGCCGGTGCTCGTGGTGCCATCGGGCATAACCATTCGATAGCGAATCAGATGGCTTGGACCGGGTTCGGGGCAAAAAAAGCGATATCCGTGACCGCCGTAAGTGGCGTCGAGATACGGTCCTGCAACTTGGGCAACAACGCTCGGCAGTGCCGGAGGCGGAATTCGTGGATTGAATCCCCCCATCGACCACGGCGCGGAAATAATTGCCGCTAAATGAGCCACCACCGCGATGCTAATCAAAACTTTCCAATGCATGGCCAGCGTGCGGCCAGGGGGCGAGTTCGGCGCGATTTGCGAAGGTTTTGTCATCAGCGAATTTTATCGGTTACAAAACGCATCTGCGATCATTCCTCCAGGGAGTTTAACAGTTATATGGAATTCAACGGCCAGAAGTGCCAAAACGCGAGCGGATAGCATGCCGCCTGTGGTTTCGCACCACCTCAGTAAAACAAAAAAGCCTCCGCACGGCGAACCGTGCGGAGGCGCGGGCTCAGTTGCATTCTTCGAGGATGATTGCGCTCAGCGAGCCACTAACTTAGCGAGTGACCGCGGCGGTGCTGGCAACTGCGTTCGTATTGAAATCGAACGACAGGTCCTTATCCTCACCACCGGTGAGCGTGATCGTTTCCTCCTTGCTCACATCGCGACCATCAATATTGGCAACCACGCGCACCGTGTAGTTTTTCCACTCGGCGCCGGGGGCCAACTTCGAGGTAGCGAACTCACGCACGTCGCCGGTCGAAGTCGTCTCACGACCGGACAGGTAAACCTTGGCATCGGCCGGAACGTGCAACGTGACTTTCGTCTTCACGTTCTTGCCGGCGGCGACCGGAGCCGATTCATTGCCATTGGCGTTGAACGCCAAGTTGGCGAATTCGCCCGGGCCAAGCGTAACGCTCTTGGTTTGCGTCACGGTCTTGCCATCCTGTTCGTACTCAGCACGCACTTCGTAGGCGTACTTGTTGCCAGCGTTCAGGCCACGGCTGACAAATTGACGATCGCTTCCGGTGCTGGTCGTGGCGGCGCCATTAACGAACACTTTCGCATCCGAGGGCACGCTCACGTTCAACATCGCGGTTTGGCTACCGTTCATGCTGCGATACATGGTGGTCGGCATCGGTGTCGGAGGAGCATCGTTGCTCGGACCGGGTGCCGGCGACGGGGTCGTCGTTCCGCCCGGAGCGGCCGGCATCGAAGGCGCACCACCGTCATAAATCACGGTGCCACCCGAAGAGCCACCACTGGAACCCCAGTAGTATCCGCCGCTGGAACCGCCGCTCGATCCCCAATAGGAGTAACCACCGCTGGAACCCCAGCTACCGCCGCTGGATCCCCAAGAGTGACGTCCCCAACCGCCGGATGATCCACCGGAGCTTCCCCAGCTACCGCCGGAGGAACCGTAATAATATCCGCCCGAGGAACCCCAGCTACCGCCGGAGGAACCCCACGAACCACCGGACGAACCCCAACTACCGCCCGACGATCCCCAACTGCCACCGCCATGGTGCCCAAAGTGTGCATCGGAAGTGCGCACGTTCAGGGCCAGAGCGGCCACAGCCACGCCAGCGGCCAAAGTCCACTTGGTCAGTTTCCTTCGCAACATGTTCCCGTTCTCCCAAATAAGCGTAGAAGTAAAGTCGGGGGCCGCCTGCCTACCCCCCAAAACATACAAACCCTAGCACGCAAATCAAGTAGACTGGGTAATTTTTTCCGGTTGCGGGCTATGGATTACGACGCTGGAAAAGGTGCAATTTTGACGCCTTAGGCGATCGGGTTTTCTGGCTGAAAATCGACCTCGGCCGAATCGGCATAATCGGCTTATATTGTGCCGTCGCAAGTCCCGGTGGGACTGTAATTTCCGTTGCGTTGCCTGATTCTCATCAACGGTGTTTTCCGTGACTTTACGCGCCGGCCGTGACATACCTCTGATTGTTCTGACGCTATTGGTTTCAGGATGGCTCGTAATCTACCGGAGCGAGCAGCTCACCGAAGGCTCGGGCCGGCTGGTTCGCCAGCAAGTGGTGTGGTCGATCTTTGGATTGCTGGTTTATGCCGCAGCCAGCAACATCGATTATCGCCGGTACATTCGGGTGAGCTTCCTGGCTTACGTTCTCGTGCTCTTCGCGCTTGCCGCCGTGTATTTCTTTCCGGCCGTCAATGGAGCCCAGCGTTGGATTCGAATCGCAGGTGTGGGAGTTCAGCCATCGGAATTCGCCAAGGTGGCGTTCATCGCCGCGCTTTCAGCGTTTCTTATGCACCGCGATATCGCCGCGGGTTTCACCTCGGGCGTGCTATGGCCACTCTTGATGACGCTGGCACCGATGCTATTGATTTTGAAGGAACCCGACCTGGGCACGTCACTCATTTTTCTGCCCGTATTGTTTGCGATGCTATTTGCCGCGGGCGCGCGGCGGCGCGATCTCGTACGATTGGCAGCGGCCGGCACACTGTTGTTGCCCTTGCTGTGGGGCCAAATGAGCCGCGAGCAACGTTCGCGAGTTACAGCACTAGTGCAGCAGAATGCTCCCCATGAGAAAGCAACGGCCGACGGGTTTCATCTCGATCAAGCAAAACGAATGTTCGCGCTGGGCAACGTGTGGGGCAGTATTTTTTCGCCCGATGCTCGCGATGAATTGCTGGCGGTGCGCGTGCCGGAGCCGCACACCGATTCAGTTTACTGTGTGGTTGGTGAGCGATTTGGCCTGGTCGGCGCGGGAATAGTTTTAATGCTTTATGCGCTTCTAGTCGGTGGCTGTCTGAACGTTGCTCACTCGGCCGACGAGCCGTATGGGCGGATGATTGCCGTGGGTGTTGCCACGCTTTTCGCCGCGGAAGTGCTTATCAATACCGGCATGATGGTCGGCCTGCTGCCGATCACCGGTGTGTCGCTGCCTTTGCTCAGCTACGGCGGTTCCGATTTAATCGCCCATCTCTTAGCGCTGGGGCTAGTGATGAGCGTCGCGCGGCATCAGCCCGGGCTTATTACTTCTTAGCCGGGCGTTTCATCGTCAATTCCCATTCCTGGTCGAATCCGGTCGATTTGAGTTTGAATTCGCCCGGCTTCACGGCCGCCTTGTATTTGATAATGGTGCCATTCACATCCACTTCAAAGGAGATCTCATCGCCGCTGACCTTGCCGTTACCGATCGGGAGCTTTCCCAGTGGTCCTTCGACTGTACCAGTCAACTTGTCGCTATCGACTTTGAATTCGAATATCAGGGGAATTTCTGTTCCATCGCCGCCGGTGAATTTCGTTTCCCAGGTGCCGGCCAAATCGAGCGGGCGCGTGAGCGTGTATTCGCGATCGCCAAACGGCCCGCCGTGCGATTTCACTTTGATTTTTCCATCCGCAACTTTACCTTCGTAGTTTACTTCGTTATCGCCGATTGTCGCTTTGTAGGTGAGTGTATCGCCATTGAGCTTAACATCGTGCAGATCGATCGGCCCCGCCGGCCCTTCGACCGTGCCGGTCAGTTTCCCCCCGTCGGATTTGAATTCATACTTCAACGGAAACTCGGTTCCGTCGGGCAGCTTGACCGCTGTATCCCAACGCCCGCTCACGTCGACGACGCGTTCCAGCGTGTATTCGCGATCGCCGTTGGCCGTGTGAACGCTGATTTTAATTTTCCCATCGCTCCACTTGGCAACGTGGTTCACCGTAACATCGCCGCGCTTGGTGGTAAACGTGAATCCGTCGCCGTTGATTTTGCCATCGGCGATTTCAAGTTTTCCCCGCTGCGTTTCGACGGTACCGGCGATCTTGTCGCCTTGCACTTTCAGGTCGTACGTCAATTCCATCGTTTGACCGGCGATTTCGGCTTTGCCTTTCCAAATGCCGTTAAAATCGGCGGCGGCGAGATAAACATTCGGCAAGAGCAATAGCGCAAAACATACGGCGACAGCGCGGAACATCGTTCAGCTCCCTTGCATGGTTGAAAAAATAGCGGGTCATGAACCGGCAGGCGCCGGCGGAAAAGGTGCAACTATTTGATGCCCGGAGGAAGTCTCTCGTCAAGTGTTGCGGCAAAACGAAGAGAAAATTGCGGATAGCGTTCACCGTATTCAGAGCGTCGGAACGCGCAAAAAATCGACTATCTTCGAATAAACCGATCACGTTTTTCTCAGGCAACCTGTCCGACGACCAGCCTGGTCTTTGTTCGACCACGTACTGGAGACGATAAGATAAATCGCCGTAAATTCTCGCGGGAAAGAAGTGTAAGGTTGGGCCTGGCCAAGAGATAGCGTTTTGACCTTCAACAGCTCTCGGCTTGCGATTCCGCATCGGTCGTCACCTAAATCGGCGACCGAGGGCCCATGCTCGTCATTAAACGAACTTCCAATCGCGAAAGCTGGGCAATAATAAAGATCATTTTCCGTCGCAGTTCGTTGCGGTCACGGCTGGCCATGGCCATCAATTCCGTTTCCAGGCGATCGAGCGTGGCTTCTGCCTGTTCGCGCTCGCAATCGAGCTCATCTGCGAGTGCGTCGACTTCCTTCCAAACATTTCGTTTTTTGTCGGCCATGATGACCCCCTCGGCCTGAGATTGGAGGCGGTTTTTAGGCGGAATCTTTGCTTTCTGTTGTGATTGCTTGCGTTTTCGATAACGCAAACGGCGCGCCGCCAAATATGTGGGAGCTAGCTCAAAATCAGGCCACTACGGCATAAGAATTGAATCCGCAGAATCAATTTTTTGCGCAACCGTTGGTTCTAACGTGAGATGGTTCGAATCGACACATCGTCGATATCAAACTCGCCGGTCGCGCCGAGTAACCCAATGTGCATGATGCACTTGCTCGCGTTTGGCGGAACGCGCAATCGTTCTGTCTCGCGCCGCCAATCGAATGTGCCACGATAGGGGCCAGCGAACGTGCGGCCGATGATCGCCCAATTGTCATCATAAAATGTCAACGAAATTTGCGGCAGCTCGTCGGCGGAAGGGCCGGGAACGATGCTTCGTCCACGGATTGCCGCACTGACTTCAATTTGGCCAATCTTCTTTCCGTCCACGGCAAAGCCCTGGAGCGCACGGCTCATTCGGCCGGGCACGTCGTTGGTGAACGACAAGTACGACTTACCTTCTGGTCCATTGCGGCCTGGAAAAGCTTCGTCCGAAGGCACGACTTTCATCTGCCGGCAGTAATACCAGCCGCGCGGCTCGCCGTCGGTGCCGGCCTGCTCCTCAAAGCTGCCGTTCACCATGTGCGGATGCAAGGGATCGGGCTGCACTTCGCGCCCGGCTTCCGCGGTGCCGGTCATCGGCACAAACAGCGTGGGGCGAAGCGGCTCGGCCACCAGCTTGCCGTCTTTCTTGGTGAATCGATACAGAATTTGCTCGAATCGTTCGCCGACGGGAACAATCATCTTCCCGCCTTCTTTCAATTGATCCACCAATGGCTTCGGCACTTTTTCCGGTGAACACGTGACGATGATTTTGTCGAACGGCGAGTGTTCCGGCCACCCTTGGTAACCATCGCCGATTTTCACGTGTACGTTTTTGTACTTGAGCCGTCCAAGTGTTTGCTCGGCCCGTTTGCCCAACGTTTCGACAATTTCGATCGTGTAAACATCCTTCACCAACGGGCTGAGCACCGCCGCCTGATAACCGCTGCCGGTGCCGATTTCCAGCACGCTGTCTTCCGGCTGCGGATCAAGCTGCTCGGTCATGTATGCCACGACGAAGGGACCGCTGATGGTTTGCTTATCACCAATCGGCAACGACATATCGAAGTATGCCTGCTGCCGATACTGCGGCAACACAAACTCATGCCGCGGGGTATCGCGCATCGCTTGAATCACGCGCGCATTTTTGATGCCGGCGCCGACGATTTCCTCTTCGACCATCCGATTGCGGGCCTCGGCGAGCGGTGAAGTTCGTGTTTGAGCAATCGCAGGCGGCGGAACAAGGCAGAAGGCAGAAAGCAGAAAGCAGAAGGCGAACAGAAGGCGGAAGGGGGAAGGCGGAAGGCGGAAGGTGGAATAACACTCCACTTCGTGCTTAGCGGGAGAGCCACCGGCCCCCGCGGAGCGCAACGATTCATCACCCGACAGCCCCGGTCGTTTCCCTTCCGCATGGTCCGTCATTCCGCCGACGAACCAATAATCGCAATGCCCGGAATTGCGCATAATGGCGATTCGATTTCGAGTAAATAAATGATCAACTCGCCATCCGTGGCCTCGACTTTTCCATTATAGCGACCCGGTGGCCAATTTGAGGACAAACGAAAGTTATTGCGAGTACCCACCCTTGGCGCCACCATTTGCTTTTTTCACGTCGAGCAATTCGACTTCGAAAACCAGCGTGGAATTGGGGGCGATATCCGGCAGTGCTCCCGCTTCGCCGTAGCCTAACTCGCCTGGAATAAAGATTTGCCATTTGTCGCCGACTTTCATCATTTGCAGCGCCTCGTTGAAACCGGGAATCAGGCCGCCAACAACAAACTCGGCCGGACGGTTGTGCTTGTACGAGCTATCGAATTCCGTTCCGTCCAGGAGCGTGCCGCGGTAATGAGCCGTGGCCTGGTCGCCGACCGCGGGCGTAATGCCGTTGCCCGATTTGAGCACCTTATACTGCAAGCCGCTTTGGGTCGATTTTACACCTTCTTTACTCTTGTTTGCCGCGAGGAAAGTTTCGCCAAGCTGCTTGTTCTTTTCTCCCAGGGCCTTCATCGATTTCATGCGTTCTTCGGCCCGAGCCGTTAGTTGTTGCTTGAGCGTATCCATGACCTGCGCCATCTCCTCCTCGTTCATCGCCGGTTTGGAACTACTGACGGCATCGCGAATGCCGCGCAAGACGGAATCCATATCCAAATCGGTGGCCGTCAACTGATGACGAACCATATCGGCCCCCGCCACTAGGCCAATGCAGTAGCTGGTTTTCTGCTTAGGCGTGACCAAATTGGGCGCGGCGGCCGATTGATCGGCACGAAGAGCTTGCGGATTTGTTGCCGGAGCTTGCTGTACGTTGCCCGGCAGACGAATTTGCTGCGGCGCGGCCGGACGGGGCTGCACGGCCTGCTGAGCCAACGCCCAAGCAGCGGAAACGGCAATGATGGTCGAGAGCGCGATTGCAAATTTCTTCATGGCGGGAGGAATCCTTTATAGTTCACTTCTTAATGCAGTTTTTGGTTCGAAGAGGCGTGACTTCGACGCCCCAGGCTGCACTATTCTACGGCATCCGTGGCACACAAGTGCAGACGAGTAATCGCTAGAATCCGAATTATTTGCACGATTGCTAGCGGAGCGAAGGCAAAATCGCTACGGTGCTGGAGAAGCGGTTAGCTTTTAGCGTTTAGCTGTTAGCCAAACCGATCGTCATTCCCCACTCCGCATTCCGAACTCCGAATTCCCCATTCCACATTCCCCACTCCCCATTCTCCTCCTCCCCTCCCCTGCCCTTATGAAATCAAACCCCATTAAAACAAAACTTCGCTCCGGCCAACCATCCTTCGGCACCTGGCTGTCACTGGGCGATCTGTATGCCGCGCGTGTCCTCGCCCGCTTGGGTTTCGATTGGCTTACGCTCGACATGGAACATCAGCCAATCGATTGGTCGCAAGCCGCCGCGATTTTTGGCGCCATTGCCGATGCTGGTTGCGTGCCGCTGGCGCGTGTGCCCGAAGGAAATCATTTCTTGATCAAACGTGCGCTCGATGCCGGAGCATTCGGCATCGTTGCGCCGATGGTGAACACGGTCGAGCAAGCCCGGGCGATCATCGCCGCCACGAAATATCCGCCGCAAGGCAATCGCAGCCTGGGCGGCGGCTTGCACGGCCTGAACTTCGCCGCCACCGCCGGCGAGTATTTCAAGCGAGCCAACGACGAAATTCTCGCCATCTTGCAAACCGAAAGCCCTGAAGGCATTCGCAATGCCGAAGCGATCTACAGTCTTCCCGGCGTCGATGCCATCTTCGTCGGCCCCGTCGACCTGCGCGCCAACATGCGTTCTTCCGACGGCGCTGAAGCCAGCGACTCGGAATTCGAAGCCGCGCTCGCGAAGATCATCGCCGCCGGCAAAAAGACCGGCACACCCACCGGCATGCACGTCATGAACGCCGACGCCGCACTGCAACGCGCCGCCCAAGGCATGCAATTTATCGCCGTCGCGAGCGAATTGCGGATGATGACCGCGAAGGCCGAAGAATTCTTGAAAACGCTCAAGCCCGAAGCGCAACCGAAGGACGTGGCGCGGTATTGATGCGGTGGTCCGAGTCAGTAACGTCAAAGATCGAGCACGCGCACCATGCGAAGCGCTTCCTGAACATCAACCAATACACTCAGCGGTTGGGCAAAGACAATCCGAAGATTGCCACCGCGCGATTCTCCAGCGTCCAGCGGATAGGCCGCCAGCACTGCATCGATCTCGTGGGCCGCATCATTAATGCGAAGGCGCGAGCGATCGGCAAGCCAGATCGAGGTAAGGCTGCGTTCGGCGGCTTGCTCCCAAACGACCTGCCACTTCATGCGATCTTCCGCAGGTCTTTCATGATTTCTTCCAGACTGCGGCCGCCACGCTGTTGACGAAGCTCTTCGATTTCTTCCTCAGTGAACGGACAGTCAGGCGTCTTGGATTGACTGCGGTCGGCAGCAGGAAGAACGTATCCGAGAACGCTCCCGTTGGCATCGCGCAATTCGGTCCGCTGATCGGCAGCGCGAAGCTTCTCTGCAGTCGCAGCGTCCAGCACAATGTTCGTCATGCCACACCTCCCTACTAATTTTACCTGCAGCAAACGGATTTGTCACCGCAAATCCACGCGTGCTGTGGCACATGCAGCCTACTGCCCTCGGCGCAAATTCAGTATGCCCATGCGGCATTCACCGGGCAGCTTCGGGTGTTCATTTCCTCCCAGCGCCACGCCGCCGCGGGCATGCCGAGGGCCCAAACATGGGCACTTTATGGGCACCTCGCCGACTGCCCTTTTCCTCCTGTAGGAGGCGAATCCTTTCGCCGACGGGATTTCACCACGGGAGACACGGAGGCACGGAGCGATGCAAGGCGGAAGGCAGATTAAACGATAAATACTGAAAGCTAATCGCTAATGGCTAAAAGCTAAAGGCTGATGACTCTGCCTTCTGCTTTCTGCCTTTTCCTCAACCCTTCATTTGAAAAATTGATACCGCGGGGGTGCCATGTTGAAGTGTTTGCTCGCAGACCCTGTAAAAACCAGGCTTTCGTGCGAAACACTTCAACATCACTTCAACCGCCGCCGCGCGCGAGGCGCGCCGTATCGCGATTTCACTCGGCAAAACTGCACGAAATGAAACTGCGGTCACCTCGGCATCGGGTAAACATGGCCTCGCGCTCTGGTGCGTTTGCATGAGGAGAACTTCGCACAACAAAATGCCGATTCCGTGCGACGCTCAGCATGCTCAGACTCAACAACCGATTCGTCTCGCGCAGCCACGCACGCTCCCGTTCTCTCCCTCTCCCCCCGCGCGGGAGAGGGTCGGGGTGAGGGGGAAATCCGCGCGGCACATTGCGGCGCGTCGCATTACTGCAATTCAATTGTCAAAGAACTCCATCCCGACGAGCCGGGACGCGAAACTCCGATCGGTTCCACCTGCCATTATCGGCTTTGCCCAGAAAATCCCGTGCAGTCGCAATCTGTTGCGACAGCACGGTTCAGATCTTCACGATCTCGTGGCTTGACATGAATTTTCGGGCAAAGCCTGCCATTATCTATACATTTGTTCCGTTGTCGACAGGCAATTTAGGCCAGGCGTGATTACGGCTTGAAAACGACGTCCCGAAGTTTGCTCCGCGAGTAAATTTCAATATCATGAAGAAATGGGCGGCGGATTCACAAAATCAACGATCGGCGTTATGGAATTCGCTGAGGATGCTGCACGTCAACTCAATCACGAATATATCGGCGCAGAACATCTTTTGTTGGGCTTACTCAACGACCGTGAAATATCCCGCTTGCTCACAAAGCTGGGCACCGATGCCAATACAGTGCGCGATGATTTGCAAGCCGTAATGGTGCGAGGTGATTCGCCGGCCAAATTGCGCAGGCTGCCACTGGTGCCTCGTGTCAAACGCATTTTTGAAGAGGCAGTCGTGGAAGCAAAGCCTTTTGATCGCAATGGAAGATTGGCCGACGCTTACGATTTGCTCGTTGGAATTCTCGTCGACAATGGGAGCGCAGCGGCACTGATCCTGGTGAAGCACCAATTAACGGCCGAAGCGGTGCGTTTGGAATCCGGCAAGCTGCGGAACTCTCAGGATTAAGCTGATCCACCACCGATGCACGGGTTTTGATACCGTTACAAGAATGCAGCTGATATGGGAACGCCTGCGATTACTTCACGGTCCATCACTGATCCGTGGCAAGCTCTATCGCATCGTCGAGGCATACACGGTGGGTGGTGGCCATCAAGTGTCCGTTGAAGAATGGTGTGGTCATCAGTGGGATATGGGTGGGATCGAGGGCCCGGGATTTGCCGATGTTCAAAAATCTCCCGAAGCAACGCGTGAGGAAATTCTATTCTTCGGAATTCCAGACGCTGAATTTCCGCCCGGCTATGATCCGATCGAGCCTTGTGTAATTTGCCATCCGGAATTCAAAAGCAATTCGTCGGAATTATTGGATAAACGCGATTGACGTACATTCTGTCCTAAGCCATCCGCTGGCGAAATGTCGTCGCCCCACGGAGCCGCTATTCAGTTAGAATGAGTTGAACTCCCGAGCCCGCCAATACGAGAACGCAAAAAACTGACTGAAGAATTCGTGATTGGCGACACCGTCCGCGATGTTGAACGACCTAAATGGGGTCGTGGTGTCGTCGTCGAAGACCGTTCAACGCGATGCTCACCGACAATGGGCCAAAGGTTGACGATTGACTTTAAGGGGCGCGGCCGCGTTATGATTTATACGACATTAAGGATTCTTAAACGAGTCAAATCAAAATGACCGACGCTGATCTCAATCGTTCAGTACCGCCACACTTCCACAACGTTTACCGTGCGCTTGTCGTGAACCACTTCGACGAGGGCGACAAGCGGCTTGACAAATACCACGCGGTCATCGCCGTCGCGCGACTCACCTGCACTCAAGGGATCGGCCGCTAGCATCGCGTCGATTTCGTTTGCCGCTTCAGTAATCCGCTGGCGCATGCGGTCGGAAAGCCAAATCGTTGTGAGGCGCCGCTCGGCGTCGGGCTTCCAAACGACCTTCCAATTCATGCCCGTTTTGGAAGGTCAGCGAGAATTTCTTGAAGAGATCGTCCGCCAGGTTCGTTTCGGGCGCGTTCGATTTCCTCTTCGGTATAGGGGCAGTCGAAGATCTTGTAGAGACCGCGATCGTTCGAGGGAAGAAAATAACCAAGTGTGTTTCCGTTAGAATCGCACACTTCCACGCGTGCTTCCGCCGCGCGCAGCTTTTCGGTCGTTTCGGCATCCAGGACCAGGCGTGTCATGTTAGCACCTCCCGTTGGATTATAGCTCGCGTAGCGCTTGTGGTCACGCCGTAATGCCCTTGGTGAGCGCCATAAACGCCCCCTCCAAATTCAACTCATCTTCTTTGAACATCGTCAACTTCTGGCCGCTCGTGACGAGCATTGTCGCCAGGTCGCTGTAGTCGTGGATGCCGTTTTTCAAGGTGACGACGAGTTGCCCGTCGACCGGTTCGACTTTTTCCACGGCACTGTGTTGCTCCAAAAGTTTCGCGGCCCCTTCCCCTGCCCCGGCCACCGCGATGCGCAGAATGACTTGCGGGCGAACGCGCTTGATGAGGTCGTGCACTTCGGAGTTTTCTGTCAGCACCCCTTTCTCGATGATGCCGATTTTGTTGCACATGTCGGCCAGTTCCGGCAAGATGTGGCTGGAGACCATGATGGTTTTCCCCATCTCGCCGAGCCGCTTGATAACGTGGCGGATTTCAATGCGCACGCGCGGGTCCAGCCCGCTGGCCGGTTCGTCTAAGAGTAGCACTTGCGGATCGTGAAGCAGCACGCGGGCAAGCCCCAGGCGCTGGTTCATGCCGCGCGACAGACTGGTTGCCAACGCATCGCGCTTGTAGCCCAGGCCGACGAGTTCCAAAACGTCGTGGCACACTTTGCGCCGCTGCTGGCCGTTAATGCGGTAGGCGGCGGCGAAAAACTCCAGGTATTCGATCACCTTCATGTCGTCGTACACGCCGAAAAAGTCGGGCATGAAGCCGATCATCCGCCGAATTTCCTTCGGCTTGGTGTAAATCGAATACCCACCAACGTACGCCTCGCCCCAGGTGGGGTTCAACAGCGTGGCCAGCATGCGCATGGTGGTGGTTTTGCCGGCGCCGTTGGGGCCGATGAAGCCGAACACATCGCCCTTGTCGAGCTTGATCGACAGCGATTTGACGGCAAACAGCTCGTCGTATTTCTTCGTCAGATCGCGGGTTTCAATCATGCGGTGGAAACTTTAGCAGTGGTGGAACTACGTTAATTGTGCCGCGCGGCAACCGGCAATACAAATCGATAAATAGTGGTGTGGCGGTTTTGATCGTCATCCGGCGCCGGCTGGTCGTTGATTTTTATTTGCGCCCCATCCGGTCCGCGGCCGATGAGAATCGCCCGCCCCATATCCAATTCGTTGCTCATATCGACGAAGTTCTGATAGCGATTCAGCAACCCTGTGTAGTTCGTCGCTCCGGCCCGCTCGTGGAACATCATCACTTCGACAATTCGGCCAATATCGAAGCTCGCGCGATCGTAGCCGACGGCCTCGTCTTTGCTGCTCACAATGCGGCGCTTGGTCAAGTAGGTGTTCAGGCTTTGCGATTCAAACTGATCTTGATCGACATTTGCCTTGCCCCCGGGCGGCAGCGTTTTCAGCTTGTAAGCCCACCCGCTTTCGCCGTGTCCGAACAGCAATACGCAATCGGTAAGCGGCACGCTGAGCTGGTTCGAAATGGAACCGCGCAGGCGCCCATCGGAAGATTCCGTGAGCGCCGATTCAATGCCGCCGCCAGCCGTTTCCCACCGGGCAACGAAGCTCTTGGTCGACCAGGCCGACAGTGGCACGCCGGTCATTGTGCCGGTTAGCGGATCGATCTGGTACGGCTCGTCGAACAACGGCAAATTCACTGCCCGCGAGTTCATCCCGCCTAAACCACCGCCGGGCAAACCTAGCCAGCCAAGCAGCGGCACGTACAGCGCTGTCGGTTCGAAGCCGACTCGTGTTTGTTGTGCCGGGAAAGTTGGGTCAATCCCCAAATTGAGCAAGGTATTCTCGGCACTAAAGACATTGAACCAGGTGGTGCCACGCGCGTGGTGTTCTTCAGTATCGACGTCGACCAAATCGATCTGATTCAATTTTTGACCGGTTCCCTTTGCGTGATACGCCATGGCATACGCAATCGCCGAGAACAAGACGATTGCGATCGGAAGAATGGCCCACGCCACCGCGGGTCGTTGCAGCCACCGCACCGCTACCCAATAGGTCAATCCCGCCAGCGCGGCGATGTAAACCAGAGCCAGCGTGGCCACCAGCCAGAAGGGAATGATTTGCACGCCGTCGAATTGATCGAGCGCGCCACGCAGTTGGCCAGTGAGGTCGACAAATCCCAATCGCGATCCCTGCTGCGGCCCTTCATCCAAACCGGAATGCCCAGCGGGCTGGGTGTGGCGACCAAGCAAATGTTCCAAGAATCGGTTGCGCCCCAGCCACTGCGCCAGCGGCGGCTTATCGAGATCGAGCGCAACATAAACTACCCGACCGAACCCGCGTGGCGTCTCTACCACCAAGGGCACATCGGAACTTCGCAGCTTTACGAAACTATTCGCGGCGAGATTTTTCCATTGCGGCACACGTAGCGAATTCACGTCCAAACGCTCTTCACCGCGCGCGAAGCTTTCGATCGGCCCCAATTGGAGGCCCGTCAAAGTCGCCATGCCCGCCAATTCTCCGGGAGCAAACTGGCGCATCGGCGACTCGGCCCCGAACACCTCCTCGGCGTTCGCGGCACATGTTACCACCAACGTGCCACCGCGAAGGACCCACTGATTAAGCGCCGCGGCGGTTTGGGAATCGAACAGCGATTGTTTCACCGTCGGTGCACCGGCAATCACAACCAGATCGACCCCCTCGTAGCCGTACCACCACGCCGGCAACCGTTGAGGCCGGTCGATTGTCACCACATCGGCGCGCTCGACTTCCGGCAATTCCAAGCGGCGAAACATTTCCGGCAAACCGATCGACGCGCCGAATTGTACGATCAACTCATTCGTCGCCGGCAAGGCCAACGCATCGGTCGGTGTGGAAACACCGGCGAGCAATTCCGGCGGCGATTCTTCGAGAGTGCCCAGTTTCGTCAAACGTACTTTCAGCTCGCTGTTGGGGCGGCCAATTCGCACGTATTGTGTTCGCGTAGCTCCTTCCGTCCAAATGATGCGAGGCCCGATAAACCAGGCCGGGACATCGTCGCCGTCGGGTGCTTCGATATCAAATCGCCCCGATGCGCCGGAATCGCCCAGTGCGCCGCTTAGTTCCACGTACACCGGCGTCCAGCAGCCGAGTTTGTAATGGTTTCCGAAGCCCAGGCGGATACTCTTCACCTCGGGCAAATCGGCCGTGTTTTCCGCGAACGCGAGGCGTGATACGGCCGCAACGAGAATGAGGCACGCGCATACCGTTGTAAGCGTTTTTCTCAACTTCGCGCTCACTTGGCCGTTTCCAACACTTTTGCCGTTTTGATCGTCACCGGTTTTTGCGGGCGGTCGGAGCGATCGGTGGCCACATTGCCGATCGCTTGCACCACTTTCAGGCTTTCTGCATCGGCCGTTTTGCCGAAGGCTGTGTACTGACCGTCCAAATGCGGTACGGCTCCCAGACAGATGAAAAATTGCGAGCCGCCAGAATTGGGATCGCTCGTGCGGGCCATCGACACCACGCCGGGCTCGTGTTTGGTTTTGTTGAACTCGGCCTTGATTGTGTAGCCCGGTCCACCCGTGCCGGTTCCTTCTGGGCAGCCGCCTTGGATCATGAATCCCTTAATGATGCGATGAAACCCTAACCCGTCGTAATAGCCAATTTTGGCCAAGCCCAACAAATTGGCGACGTGCCCAGGAGCGACATCGGCCGCCATATCCAAGAGGATTTTTCCCGCCGAGGTATCCAACTCCAATTGATATTTTTTGTTCTTCAGATCGAGCGTTTTCTGGGCCGCTTCCACTTCCGCCTTGCGGTTTTTTGACATGAGAGTTTCCCCGATACAAGCGTGTGCGAAACCGCCGTCAAGTTAGCAAATGTAATGTGCGGGCACAACGACCGATCCTATTGCTCGGCGGCTGCGGAGCTTTGTCGCGCGAATTCGGCCAGTGCGATGGATAATACGTTTTGAATCCAGGGTCCTTTCGCATCGCTGTAGGCGTGCGAATTATTGGGATGCAGCGCGCGGCAGCGAAGTTTTTCAAGTTCATATTCACGCACGATGTTGGGGTGTGCGCGCAGGTAATTGCGGAAGGCCAAATGCTTGATGATTTCGGGGTTATCGAATTGGAAACAATGCAATTGAACGAACCGCTGGCCGGTTGTGGGATCATCGAAGTTGCAATAGCGGCGTCCGGAGATTCCGTACTCACCCCACCAGCAATATCCCAGTGCAGTAATTCGCACTTGTGCCGCGTCCAAACTCGAGAGGCTGCGAACCACCGGCATTAAATCGAGAATTGGTTTCGCGCAAATTCCCGGGATGGAGGTTGAACCGATATGATGAGTTTTCAAAACAATGCCTGGGAGCGCCACAGCAATGCGTTGCATTTCAAGCTCGGCGGCCGCTGCCCAATCGGGCGAATGTGGCACTAAGTCGACAACAATCGGCGCCGGCATTGAAAGCTCTGCCACTTGGCTCTACTCCCCGGCAAGCAATTCAACCGTTCGTTGCCGACGCGCCGCAAACTCGGCATCGGCCAGAATTGGGCACACCTGATTCGTTGAAATCGCCGATGGAAGCTCCACCCAACTTTTGCAGCCCGCGACGTACGGATTGTCATCGATTTCAACCGCCACTGGAATCCGATAGATGCGCGAGACGAGCGCAAACAACCCGGGATAGCGGTAGTTGAAGCGTTGTTCGATCGTAGGCTCCGACAAGATGTGTTTGCCCGCCATGTGCTGAAGTTTTGCAAAATCGTCAACTTCCAACACGTCATGCACGACGGCGTATAAATCAATACGGAACTTGCCCGGCGGCAGTAATTCCGATTGCATCTGACGCCACAGTGGCTCGGCATCGGGCGTCAGTTGCGACGGCTCTTGATGAAACCGCGTCGGCAGCAGCCAGAACTCGTTGTGTTTAACGTGAAAACCGTCGCGCCCTTCATCGATCCCTCCCTTGCGAAGAATGATCGTCTGCCGCCCCGACCCGAGCGCGGCACAAACGACGGCCCATTCTTTGAAGGCGATTCTATTGGCAGGTTGCATATCGTCGCGTGAAAAGAGCCGGTGTTCAACGAACTCCGGAGTTGGGCGAACTGTCGATGGATGCACGCTTGGTAGTTCTCCGGACGGTGTTGCCGCTCCGGCTATGACCGATCATCGAGTTGATCGAGCAATTCTTCAAAACGCGCCGCATATTGCGGATGAATCGACTGCAAATGCCGGCGCACCTCGTCGACGCTGCCTGGATTGGCGCGCGCCAATTCGACCACGTCGGCTTCGTCGCGCAGGCGGCCGGCGGCAAGCTTTAATTCGATGAGCGACGGGAGCGAGCTGTACTTCAATTTGCCTTGGGCGGCGCCCATCGCTGTCGGATGCGGAATCGTCGTCGGAGCGGGACGGTTGGTCGTGCCTGGCCGGCCACCTTCCGGCAAAATATCGATGTCGATTCCGGTCTCGCGGTGCTGCAATTTTGGCCACCTTCCCGCCGGCTGGGCTAAGACGTCAAATCCGCTAACCGTTGCCGTGCGTAAAAACTCGTCAATGCGCGCTTGCGGGAGTGCGATATCAATATCCTGCGTGACTCTCCCGAGATAACCATGTCGCCATACTGCCCACCCGCCTCCCACCACGGCTTCGCATTGACAAGCCAACAGCACATGATCAATCGCCCGAACGACGCGGCCATATCGGCCAGGCAGGTCTTGTGGTTCAAGCATCGTCGGCCTCCCTTTCAACAGGGCGTCCGCCAATTCGAGGTGCCGCGAAAGTAACTCGGAGGTGAGCTGCATGTGACCAATTGGGCAGAAGATGATCGAGTACGGCTCTATTATACAATCTTCGGGCCCGGCAAGCATTTAGCGTTCAATCCGCCACTCTTGCCGCAGCGGCTACTGGATTTTTCCGATTGCTTCCTTGGCCAATCGCGCTAACCGGGGATCGGGGCTGGAACCGGCCTTTGTCAATGAGTCGATTGCGGCTTTCGCAGCCGGACCGAATTGCCCCAGGGCCCAAGCGGCCCGCTGACGGACGACAATTTCAGCATGGGTGTTGAGCGCCAAAATTAGAGTGGACACGATCTGTGATGGTGCAGGAAGTTCGGCCCCGCCAAATCGCCCCAGCAGCATTACCGCCCAATAGGCAACATCCAAACGCGGATCGGCGGCGAGTTTGGAAAGCAGAGGGGCATCCTCAATCCGCGGCGGGCCGAGTGATTCGAGTGCCGCAAGCGCCCAGTTGCGAACATCTTCGTCGGCATCGCCCATTGCTTGCACGAGCGGCACTGCTGCGGCTTGCGCTCCTTCGGCCAGATGTGCCAGCGCCTCGGCGGCTTCGGTACGAACGTTGGCTGTCGGATCGCTTAGTTTTGCGGCCAAGGTGTTTACGTCCATCTCACTTCCTCGCACGCTTCCTGGGATACAAAAACCACATCGCCAGCATGATCACGAAAACAATCGGAAACAACCGCGGCCGAACCACCAGCACTACGGCTGAGGCGATCACGCCCACCACCAGCCAAGCGGGCAGCGTACGCAACTGCGGCTCGGCCAGCCACACCAAGCCCAGCAAAATGCCGATGTGCAAGCAGGCGCCGCCGAACGATTCCAACTCGGTGCGGCCAAAATGCCAAAACACGAGCACCGCGCCGGCGGTTGTGAGCAAAATTGCCAACCAGCCGGCGGTGGGACGGTGCATGGGAGAATAAAGCAGAAGGCAGAATGCAGAATGCAGAATGAAGAAAATAGCGCACAGACGCTAGCAATAACTCCTTAAATGGCTCGCGACAATTCGATGGATGCCGGTTCGCTCATCTCTGCCTTCTGCCTTCTGCTTTCTGCCGTCTGCCTTTTTTCCCTCAGCTTCGATCCAACGTATCGATCCACCGCACGAGTTGTTTCCATTCGTCGCCCGTGAGCGGTCGCGGGAGGGGGCCTTCGTCGATTTCGGTGACCGGAAACTTGGCGTCACGCAACAATTTGATCGCCGCGGCGATCGATGGCGGCGAACGCTTCGCCGTGGGCACGAAAAACGCCAGCCGTTGCACTGGGTCGTTCTCCGGCGGACGCATGCCCGGCGGCAGCGGTGCGTTGATGGCCGCGACGCCGCGAATTAAATCGGGATGCTGGCCGGCGAGGAGATATGCCACGCTGCCGCCGGCATCCTCGCCCACGGCGACGACCCGCGCGGGATCGACATGGTACTTTTGCACCACGTCGTCAATCGCTTTGCGGATAAACTCTAACTCGGTGCGCTGCCAACGTGCCGGTTCGGCGCTCTTGGGGGCGACTAAAATCATATCGTTGGCATCGCACAGCGGCTTCCAGCGCTGCACTAACTCGTCGACCTTATAGCCGCCGGCCGGGTGCAGCCAGACGATCACGCCATATGGCACGTGCGAGTTATACGTTTCCGGCACATAGGCCAAACAACTGTTAGGCGCTTCGGGGATTTTGATTTCGATTTTCCCGACCGACGCCTGCGTTTCATCGGCCGGCGGGCTGGCGTCGCGCGCCGGCGGCAAGCTGGCCGGCACGGCTTCTGGCAAGGTCGCCAATTTCACTTCCAGCGTTTGCCGTTTGCCGTCGCGCTCAATTTCTAACTTCGTTTGCTTCGATGGCTCCAGCCCGGCGATCTGCTGTTGCAACTTGAACCGATCGGTGATCCCCTGCCCTGCCACCGACACGATGCGGTCGCCGGCTTGTATTCCCGCGACCGCGGCCGGGCTGTTTTGATAGACATCGCGGACGATCACACCTGGCGCCGGCGACGATGCGGCGACATTCTCATTGGTTTTGGGTGCTTCTTTCTCACTCCCCTCCCCTGCCGGCGGTTTCATTTGTTCGCCGTCGCGCTTTGGCAAAATTCCCAAAAACGGATGAATGTACGGAATCAATTTGGCGGCTAAATCGAGCGAGGCAACCACGCGGTCTTTCCCGCGCAGCACGACGAGCGAAATTTTATCCCCCGCATAGCGCGGCCCCAATTGATGCCGCAATTCCGATTGACTGGCAACTTTTATTCCCTCGATTTCGACGATTTTGTCTCCCGATTTTAACCCCGCCTCCGCGGCCGGCGACTTCGGATGGCAAACCGCGATGATCGGCTCCATCGTGTAAGGATCGCCGGCGCGCATGCTGATGCCGAGCAGGCCGGGGTGCAGTTCCTCCCCTTTTTCAAGACGCTGGAGCACACGATTGATGTTCGCCAACGGCACGGCGAAGCCAATGCCCGAATCGTACCACTCTACGCCGGCCACCTCACCGGTTTCCTGCGGCGACATCGGCACGAGCACGCCCAACACGCGGCCTTCTAAATCGACCAGTGGTCCGCCGTAATTGGACGGCGAGATTTTAGCGTCGGTTTGAACCGCCTTACCCCACACGCGATTGACGGCGCTGATAATTCCAACGGAGAGATTCGTTTGGCCGCCGTCGAACACACGACCCACGGCAATGGCCCATTGGCCAACGCGAATTTCCGTCACGGCCGCCGCCGCCGGCACTGGCAATTGTTTTTTCACATCGAGCCCCGCGGTTGGCACCTTCAACAGCACGAGCATGCGGCTGTCGTCGCGCCCCGCCAATTGAGCCGGCAGCCGAGTTCCGTCGGCGAGATAAACCAGAATTTGAGTTGGCTTGTTGATGAAGTTGAAGGCGCTGGAAATGACGTAGCCATCGGAGGAAACAATCAAACCGGTAGTCGGTCCGGTGCCGACGAGTAGGTTACCGACCGTTTCCAATCCGCCGAGCGTTTCAATGCGGACCACGCTCGGGGCCACGTGGGCGACCGCGGCTTTCATCGCCTGTTCTTCGCGGCCGGGCAGATCGTCGTCGGCGCGCGATAATGAGAAGATTCCCGCCAGCAACGTCAACACCAATGCCAGGGTGCCACTGGCTTTGCCGGTGTGCCGACAACTTGCGATGGAAGATGTCTTTGAAATCATGTTTCTTGGCGATCCACACTGGCCGAGCCAGTGGCACTCGGCATGATTCGTTGGAAGATCATCATTCGCCTGGCTTTAAGATTACTTCCGTCAACTGGCCGTTTCGCATGACCACGAACTTCACCACTTCATCGCGATCGAGCCTTTCGAGCTCCGTATTAAAATCTTTGCACGATTGGACGAGTTGGTTGTTGACAAACAGCACCAGATCGTCCGGGTGCAAACCAGCTTTGGCGGCCGGTGTATTGGGTCGCACGGTGTCGACAAACGGTGGCGTGCGCTCCAGCACATTGGGCAACAGCACGACTCCCAAATCCCCCGCCGCCAAAGGATTGGCGACTTTCTTATTCGTGGCCGCTGCCACGGCGGGGGCCTGGCCCGACTCAATCGCCGCGACCGCCGGCTCTAATTCTTGGGCCGGCAGCGCGAAATTCAACCAGGTGTTGTTGCGCGAGTTGCGCAGCTCCTTGCCAAGCATGCCGAGCAATTCCCCTCGCATATTCGTCAGCGCCCCGCCGGCGGCGCCGGGATTGTTCGTCATGGCATCGAGCACGTACACCTGCCCTTGAAATGGCATTTCGTAAGCGCCACGCCGCGCAGCCAGCGCCGTCACAGCGGCGATCGAACCGTGCAACATGCTCACCGGCTCGTCGCCGGTGGCCACGCCGAATAAATTGCTGAAGGCCAGCACCCGGGTGCCTTCCATTCCCGTGACTGCTTGCTTCAGATCGAAAAATGGCAGATCGTTGGCTTCGATTTTCAGCACGGCAATTTCCAAGCGTGGATTGACCCCCAGCAACTTGCCGTCGAACTTTCTGCCGTCATCAAGCGTCACGACGAGCGTGTCGGTATCCAGCACGTGGCTGAATACCGTTAGCACGTGCCCTTGGGCAGAAATCAAAAAGCCTGATTGGTACGATTGCAGGCCACGCAAACCGCCGGCGCCGTAGATTTTCACCGATCGCTGCTGAGCCGCACGAATCGGATTATTGGCCGCGGCATCACCCTTCGCCAGGGCTGATCGCTCCAGCAGTACCGTGCTTGCCAGGCTCACCACCGCCGCGAATATCAGTTTACGAAGAATTCCATTCATCGATTCAACCCTAAAGGTTTCTCTACCGGCGGCTCAAAACTGAAGTCGTTCAAAGTAAACACGCCGAAGACCTGGTCGCCGAAACGGGCCTCGATGCGGTGAGGCAGCAAGCGGCCCTGCTCCGGGCGATAGTCGCCAAAGTATACCTCGCACGGGTCGGATTCTTCATCGGGGTACATTTCCATGCACTCGAGCGTTCCATCGGCCGGATTGCAGTAAAACAGCGAATCCACTCGCTCCCCCACACCCAGCAGCACATCGTACAATCCCTGCCGCTGCGGCAAGGGGGCTGTGCCGAGATAGGTGACCGCGCCGTATTTTCCAGGCCCGCCCAAAAGCAACTTCCGCCACAAGTGCAACGTGGGCAGCAAACCGCCGCTGCCGGGTGGATTGAGATCGAAATCCATTTCGTCGGAAATCGTGATCTTCGTATCGCCGGTGGGGAGTTCGATATTGCATTCCTCATCGCCCAGGTGAATGACTGCCGCGCCACTTCGCGCCGGTTGACCTTTCAATGCCTGGCGGACTTCTCCTTTCAGTGTCCACTTGCCGGTCGCAGCGGAAAAATCGCCGCGGGCTTGGAGCGATTTCCAAACACGCTCCACATTTTCGCGATTGAAGTAAAAGTTCGCGTAACCCCGCCGCTCTTCGAATTGCTTTTTAAGCGCCTCGGGCACAGGGGCTTGCGTTGCTTCTTGCAAATCGGCATCGGGCTTGGGTGTCTTCGGCTGCTCGCCAGGTTTCGGCTGTTCGCCAGGGCGCGGTGGTTGGCCGGGGCGTCCGCCGCGTGGCTGTTGCGGCCGCGGGCGCGGTGTTTCGATTTCCTGCTGCGCTTCAATTTTGGCAAGCAATTCTGCTTCGGTGTGAACGCCCATCAAGCGGACGAACGTATCGTAGTTTTTGCCGTCGCGACGATAACCGACTGCCACACGCCAGCCCTTGGGAAAAATACCCACCACGTTTTTAAGCCCATTGACGCTCGAAATTGGCCGCCCGGCGAACGAGATGATTTCATCGTCGTAACGCAGCCCGCGGCGGTAGGCGTCGCTTTGCTCCAGAATATCGCTTACGAGCACCCGGCCATCGTCGGAAGTGGACACTCGCGCCCCCAATGTGGCATGATCAACGATCCTGCCCGATTTCAAGTCGCCGACGAAGTTTTTGAGCTGATTGATGGAAATGGCGTATCCCACGCCGACGTTTACCCGGCCACGCTTTTCGAACGAACCGCGCCCGTTGATTCCGATCAATCGGCCTTTGGCGTCGAACAGCGGGCCACCTGAATTGCCAGGATTGATGGCGGCATCGACCTGCAAACAATCGGTATATTCCAACAGCGTGCCGGCGGGATATTGGTAACGATGCACGCCCGAAACCACGCCGTAGCTCACCGTGGGATGGAAATCGGTCGCCAATAAAAACGGATTCCCCATCGCAAAGCACCAATCGCCCACTTGCACTTCATCGCTATCGGCCAGCTCGGCGGCGGGAAAATCGTCGCGGCCATAAAGCTTAATCATGCCCACGTCGCCGACTGGATCGAGCCCCACAATCACTGCATCATACAACTTGCCATCGGCCATGCCGCACTTCATGAATGTGCCGCAGGGTCGGGCAACGTGGAAATTCGTGAGCGCATAACCATCGGGCGAGATGACGACGCCAGAGCCACCCCCCTGCCCTCCCGGCGAAAAGATGGCCAGTACCGACGGGATGGCCTTCGCCGCCGCCGCAATGCGGGCTTGCTCGGCTTGGGCAACGGCGGGATCGACTTTGAAGTCGTCTTCGCCGGCAAGTGCTACGTGGCAAAAAATGCCAGGTAGCGCGAGCATCGCTGCCGCGAACAATTTTTGAGTTTCGAATTTCATTTCAACATCCTTGCGTCAGCGAGATTGAGGAAATCGCCCACGTCGGAATCGGCGCCATAGTCGACCAAAATCGAAAGACGTTTCGCCCCGCTGATGTCGAAATCCAAGTCTACCGGCGGCTGTTTGCCCGTGACTGGCTGGTCAACCATTTTTTTTCCGTCGAGCGTGATCTCTAGCCGTACACGGCCGACGTCGCGAACCGAGTTATCGATCCCGGCCGTGGCTTTAAATTTTTTTAACCCGGCAGGCAAACGATAGCTAATTTCGGTGCGGCTGGCCAGCGCCACTCCTTTGGAGAACGATTGCCCGGCCAATCGCAGCGGCTGATGATCGAGCCCCATATCGCGCCGCGGAGCGTAGAACTGAGCCAGCGCCGGCGCTGAGGTGCCGAAATCGAAATACGGCGTCCAACGCATCGATTGCGGCTCCAGATCGCTCAAATAAACCACTTTGCCAACAGAATAATCGAGCCGCGCAACGTCCGCCCAAGGGACAATGAACGACACGCCGGCCGAAGCACCCACCTGCAGGGAATCATCTGCCAGCGAAACGGTCTTCGCATTGAACCTGTTGCCTGCAGCATCCTGCACCGTGCATACCGTGGCAGAGGGCGTGTCGTCGGCCTTGTGGAAGAAAATCATGCCATCGATTTTAGACCGCTTGGCCGGCACGGTTTCTCCCTGCGATTGAAACACGACGCTTTCATTCGTGATGTCCCCAACCTTGCCTTCGAGGAAATCGACTCCGCCGTCCTTGGTGCGGACACTTAACAGGTCACTCGTGGAGTCCTTCCCCACATCGGCCGGCCAGGATGGTGATTGCGAACTATCGGGATCGGAAAAGCGGACCTTGCGAATTGCCGAGGTCGGAATTTCGCTCGCTCGGCCCGCGATGGCGACGCTTGCTATGTTCTTTTTGATGGTGAAAGAGCCAGCTTTCAGAATCGACCCGTCGGTTAACTCAATCCAAGCTGTCGGCTTCTCCGCTGCCACTGGCAGCCCAGGCGCCTCCTTCGGCGCCAGATACAACAGCCGATTCATCGGCATTTCGACCGCCCCATCTGGCGTTTCCAGAGTGACCTTGTCGGCGGCAATGGAGGCCAAATTCCCGACGGTGGTGCGGCCATCTAAATCCCCCACCTGGACCTCGGGCGACCCGACTGCCAAAAGCGTGAATAGCAGTAACAAACCGCCCATCAATGGTGTATCCTGCGGAAAGGGTCTGGGTGTCTAAGTGACTGGGTGTCGGAGTGTCTGGGCGTCTGGTTATTCGTTAATCGACAATCCGCCAATTAGCCACCAAGACACTCAGGCACCCAGACACCCTTCACTCAACTCCATTCTATTTCTCTTCTTCCTCCGACGCCAATTTGCGGAAGTATTGCTCGATAATATCCCGGTAATGGGAGGGGAATTCTTTGCTGATTTGCTGGATGGCCTCTTCCTTTTCCTTGGGCGGCAAATCGCCCCAGCCGCTGTGGTTGCCGATGTTCTTGCTCTTCACTTCGCCGGGGCCTTTGCCTTTGGCGGTGCGGCTTTCGGTGGCCGCATTGCGGGAGCGAATGCCATCGGGGTCGGCGCCCTGGTTGCGACGGCGGCCCTGGCCATCCTGTTCACCATCCTGGCCCCCCTGCTGCTGTTGTTGCCGCTGGCGCATTCGCTGCGAGGCGTTGGCCATGTCTTCCATTTCCTTAATTAACTTGTCGAGCGAGGCTACGATTCCGTCTTCCACGCCACGCACTTTCTTGCCGGCATGGCCGAAATCGAGCCTGCGCGTCACATCGTTCATTCGCCGTGAAATGTGATCGAGCGAATCATCTTCCAGTTCGTTTAAATCGTTTTGCATCAACTCTGCCAGTTGCTCGTAGCGGCGCGGAATGGTCTTCTTCCGCTCCAGCAGCATGCCGATCGATTTCAGACCGTCGGTTTTGTGGAGCATCCAATGATGGCAGACGCTTTGATAAAACAAGAGCGAGGTTGGATCGACCACATCGGCCGGCTGCAAGTCGGCAAGCTGAGCCATGGCTTCGTCGTAGAACCGCTCCTGGGCCAGCCATTTTCCTAGCCATAGCCGCAAATTGTTCCTGACGATGGCCGGCGTTTTTTCATCGGTGAGCCAGGCGAACGTCGGCGTGGGTGTGAGGCCGTGCGGTTTTGAGCACAGTTCAACCAATTGCTTGGCGTTGGCATCGATCAATGCGATGGTGTTAACCACGCGCTCCAAGAGCTCGACCGAATCGGCATCGGTGGACGTTGCTTGTGCGGCGGGCTCCGTGGACGACTCGTTCGTTGCCGCGGGCCAAAGTGCATCGATCTGTTTCCGAACCGCTTCATCCGGCTTGCGCTCGCCGATCCATGTGATGATGGATGTGCGCACTTCCGCTGCCGGCGGCGCTTTCCAACTCGGCTCTTTGGCAAATTCGTCGTCCAGGGCGACTTGAGCAAAGACGCCGTGTTCGGGCAACAGGCTCGTCGCGGCAAATACCAGAACGGCGACGAGTGGCTTGGAAAATTCTCGCCTCATTGGTTCCTCCCCACTACGATATCGCGGGTCGATTTGTGAATTTTCTCTTCCTGCTGGCTCAGCTTTTGGAGAGCCTCGACCAAATCGGGCTGATCGGCCTGTTCCACGCCTTCGTTCAGCAGTTTCGAATAGCGCTCGGTACGGGTATTCACCCGCATTTGCAGGGCGCGGATCATTTTTAGCTCCGCCATGGCGTTCACCAGCGGCCGTTCCTGTTGATCGCCGCCGGCCGCCCCTTTCTTGCCGCTCTTTTTCTGTTGTCCTTTTTGTCCACCGGCTTGCTCTTGCTGCTGATCGCGCTGGGCCCGCTCCAACGCCTGCACCATTTCCTCAAGCGCTTTCACGACATCCTGCTCGATGCCCTGCGTCATCTGCCCGATCTTGGCGCTCGATAGCCGCTGAGTGATTTGCACCATGTCGTCGTGCATTTGCTCGACCGATTCTGGGAACGCAACCGAGGAGCCTTCCTCGCGCAACAGATTCAGCGTGCGTTCGGCGTCGTCCTTTCCAGCACATTGGGATCCTAAGCTTAGAATTCCACGTGGACAAGTTGTCGCG